>Ga0209173_100694_pt1 | contig 12381 bp, 11 predicted proteins | sample SynthPrep_16_END_FD_187206 | JGI IMG/M metagenome (GOLD analysis project Ga0209173, IMG submission 187206) | Synthetic microbial communities from Ohio, USA - SynthPrep_16_END_DS12_MetaG (SPAdes) (version 2) | ecosystem: Engineered > Bioreactor > Aerobic > Activated sludge | place: USA: Ohio... | reverse complement strand
TGCAAGGTGACCGTCATTACGACTACGACGCCTTCGGCAACCTGCTGCGCGAACGCCGGGGCCGGGCGCAGCTGTTGGTTACCGAATACCGCTACGACTGCCAGCACCGACTGATCGCCGTCACCCAACCAGACGGCAAACGGGCCAGCTACCGCTATGACCCGTTTGGACGGCGTATCGCCAAAACCCTCAACGGTCAGACCACCGAGTTCTTCTGGCAAGGCGACACGCTGATCGCCGAACACAGTGCTGATCACCACCAAAGCTATATCTACGAACCCAACAGCTTCCGCCCGTTAGCACTGCTGAAAGGCTACGGCCCAGAAGACGCTAAACCCTTCCACTACCAACTCGACCACCTGGGCACCCCGCAAGAACTCACCGCGCCCGACGGCGAAATCGTCTGGTCCGCCCATTACCGCGCCTACGGCCAAATCGCGAAGCTGGACGTCAACACCGTTACCAACCCACTGCGCTTCCAGGGCCAATATTTCGACCCGGAAAGCGGGCTGCACTACAACCGTCATCGCTACTACAATCCGGACATTGGCCGCTACCTGACGCCCGATCCCGTGAAGCTAGCGGGTGGGCTGAACGGATACCAGTACGTGCCCAACCCTACGGGGTGGGTGGATCCGCTGGGGTTAGCATGCGTTCCCGGGAACTGTCCGGGTAAAAAAGAAAGAACAGCCCGACAGCGTCATGAGGAAAAGCCACCAGAAACAGGTGGTGAAGTTAGATCCTCAACGTATGAACAGGCTTTAAACAAGGCTTTGGGGTGGCTGCGAGAAAATAATTTCCATGCGGAAAAGCCTAAACTTGGAAAGTTCGGCACCAGTTCGGGCAAACCCATAGGTATGCAAACAATGGATGAAAAAACTGGATTCCGCGTCGAACACGACAAAAAGAATGGTGCGCACATAAACGTTTGGTCTGAAAAAAAGAAAGGACCTCACTATCTTTTCGAGGGCTCACACAAACTAGTAATGAAAATAATCAAGAGATTCAAATAACATGAACTACTTCGACAACAACCTTGTAGAAACGCTAAATGAAAATGGCATCCTTTACGAGCGACTATCAGACAAGGAGCAGGAAGATCTTATAAATAACATTCAAAATAAAATCATTTTCGCCGGAAGCAAAATCGACTGGGAAGCTTTGGAGAACGCTACAGAACTAAGCTATATGGACAGACCTTTAGCGCTAGCTATAGTTGCAGAAAAGCTTGGTAGCCTCGGAATTCAGCAAGTAATTTTCCTGAGTGACTCCGCTATTGAGCACGCTTACTCTGTAAATATTAATGATATCAAGAAAGCACTCGAGATCTTTGCAGACTTCCCCCAACACACCTACATTTTTCCTCCGAGCCTACACTGGATTGCCTGTTTAGCATTTGAAGGCCAAATAGACTACGCCGACCTCACGCACGACTAAACTTATAGATCATCGTCCCCCTCGCCTATCCATAAAGAACTCCACCGGCCCAGCGCCAGTAATTGAGCTACAAGGAGATCACCGTCCGTCTGAATATTGTTCCCCAGGCGAATGAAGCAACATTCAAAACAATTTATGCGCCACAGCTCGGCACCGAACTTTCCATCGCGCATAGCAACACAACCGACGAAGTCATTCTGTTAAGCGGCAGTGTTGAAGTGGCTGCCGCCGGGCAACATCAGTTGCTGCTGCCCTGCGCAACTGCCAGCTAAGTGTGCGGGATGCACCATTACGTGAGGTGCTTGAAGAATTGGTGCGCTATCAAGGCGGCCATGTGATCTGGCTCGACGATAAAGTCGGGAAACGCACCATCAGCGCCAGATTCAATCGGAATCAAGTCGACAGTGCCTTAGACGCGCTGATCAGCAGCCAGAAACTGCGCACCACTGCCCTCACCCGTCGGGTGTTGATCGTGCGCAGCTGACTGGACAGTGAGCCGAATAGCTCACACAATCGGCTCACCAAATGAGCCGAATAAGCCTTCTATTCGGCTCACACACAGAGCATGCCTCCATGGATCATCCGAACTGGATCTGGCAACAACCCGACTGGCCGCACTTTCACTGGCAACCTGAGTGCCTTGCAGCGTTGATGCGAGAGTGCACGCAGGCGCAAGGAAAGTTGCTGGGCATGCTCGGCTCGGTCAGCCAGGCACAGAGTTCAGAGAATGAACTGGATGCGTTGCTGCAAAACATTCTGACCTCCTCGGCAATCGAGGGTGAGCAGCTGAATGTGGGCTCGGTACGTTCCTCTTTGGCCCGACGCCTGGGCCTGGAGCAATTGCAAGACGGCTCAGTGAGCCGACGCAGCGAGGGTCTGGCTGACTTGATGCTGGACGCCACGCAACAGTTTGCTCAACCGTTTACCCTCACCCGACTATTTAACTGGCATCGGTGGTTGTTTCCCGCCGAGGAGGCCCGCTTTTCCACCCACGGCTTGAACGTAGGCACGCTGAGGGGGGATGAGCCCATGCAGGTTGTGTCGGGACGACTGGACCGGCCCACTGTGCATTTCGAGGCGCCACCCCGGCAAGGGTTGGAGCAGTCGCTGGACGAGTTCATCGAATGGTTTGAAGCCAGCCGGAATCATGCGGCCCTTGACCCATTGCTGCGCGCAGGCCTGGCGCATTTCTGGTTCGTCACCCTGCACCCCTTCGATGATGGCAACGGTCGTCTGACGCGGGCTATTACCGACCTCGCGCTTGCCCAGGCAGAGAACCAGGCGATCCGCTTCTACGCCATGTCGGCGAGCATCCTTGAAGACCGAGCGGGCTATTACCGTGCATTGGAAACCAGTCAAAAAGCGACGCTGGATGTCACCGATTGGCTTGAGTGGTTCCTGCAAACACTGCTTCGTAGCCTGCAACAAGCGATGATGCGGATTGACCGGGTGCTGGGCAAAACCCGCTTCTGGCAGCAGCATCGGGACCACGCACTCAGCGCCGAACAGACCAAAGTCTTGAATCGCCTGCTCGACGGTGGCGAAAAGGGCTTTGAGCACGGGATCAGCGCCGCCCAGTATCAGGCAGTGGTCAAAGTGTCCAAGGCCACGGCGACCCGACATCTGGCCGATCTTCTGGAAAAAAACTGCCTGGTTCGGCTACCCGGCGGCGGCCGCAGCACCCGTTATCAAATCAACACCCAAGGCGATTGATTTACAAGGCAAATCCCCCCGCTCATTTGCCCCAATCCCCCATGTCTGCTAGTGTCGCGCCGGTTTACCGTCTACCGGAATAGCCGCCATGGCCCGCAAAAAAGTTGCACTCGATTTCGAACAATCCCTCGCCGACCTGCAAACCCTGGTCGAGCGAATGGAGAACGGCGAGTTGTCGCTGGAAGACTCGTTGACCGCATTCGAGCAAGGCATCGGCCTGACCCGCGACTGCCAGAGCGCCCTGGCGCAGGCGGAGCAGAAGGTCCAGGTGTTGCTGGAACGCGATGGGGAGTTGGCCGAAGAACCTTTCGATGCGGAACAGCCTGAATGATCGACGCTTATCAGGCCGGCAGCCAGGCCCGGGTCAATGCTGCGCTGGAACCGCTGTTTGTCGCGCCCAGCCCTGAGCTGAACCGCCTGTATGAGGCCATGCGCTACAGCGTGATGAACGGTGGCAAGCGCGTTCGCCCGTTGCTCGCCTATGCGGCCTGTGAAGCCCTCGGCGCCCAGGCGGAGGAAGCCAACGGCGCCGCCTGTGCGGTGGAGTTGATCCACGCTTACTCCCTGGTACACGACGATTTGCCAGCGATGGACGACGACGATCTGCGTCGCGGCCAGCCCACTACCCATAAAGCCTTTGATGAAGCCTGCGCGATTCTCGCCGGTGACGGCCTGCAAAGCCTGGCGTTCAGCGCCCTGCTGGACCCGCGCCTGAGCAGCGTCAACGCCGAGATCCGTCTGCGCATGGTTACCGCGCTGGCGCTGGCCGCAGGGCCTGCCGGCATGGTCGGCGGCCAGGCGATTGACCTGGGCTCGGTCGGTTTGAAGCTCGATCAACAAGCCCTGGAATACATGCACCGCCACAAGACCGGCGCGCTGATCGAGGCCGCCGTGCACCTCGGCGCCCTGGCCAGTGGCCGTGCCGAAGCTGCGCAACTGGCGGCGCTGCAAACCTACGCGCGGGCCATCGGCCTGGCGTTCCAGGTGCAGGACGATATTCTCGACGTTGAAAGCGATACCGCGACCCTCGGCAAGCGCCAGGGTGCTGATATCGCACGGGACAAGCCGACTTATCCTTCGCTTCTCGGGCTGGAAGCCGCCAAGGCGTACGCCCTGGAGCTGCGGGACCAGGCCCTGGATGCCCTGCGACCTTTCGACGCGGCTGCCGAGCCACTGCGTGACCTGGCGCGGTATATCGTCGAACGTCGCCACTGACAACAGCGGCCTTTTCCACCGCATATCAGCCAAGTTCGGCGCTCTGCGTGGGCAGTTTGCGATGCTTGAGGTAAACTGCCGCCTCTTCTATACCTATAACGATTCGCCTGATGCCCACGACGTTTCAAGAGATTCCCCGCAAGCGCCCGGCCACGCCCCTGCTGGACCGTGCCAACACGCCAGCCGGCCTGCGCCGCCTGGGTGAAGCCGAGCTGGAAACCCTGGCCGATGAGTTGCGCCTGGAATTGCTCTACACGGTCGGCCAGACCGGTGGGCATTTCGGTGCCGGCCTGGGCGTCATCGAGCTGACCATTGCGCTGCATTACGTATTCGACACTCCGGACGACCGGCTGGTGTGGGACGTGGGTCATCAGGCCTATCCGCACAAGATTCTCACCGGACGCCGCGAGCGCATGGCCACACTGCGCCAGAAGGATGGCATCGCCGCCTTCCCGCGCCGCTCCGAGAGCGAGTACGACACCTTTGGCGTCGGCCACTCCAGCACCTCTATCAGTGCAGCGCTGGGCATGGCGATTGCCGCCCGCCTGCAAAACAGCGATCGCAAGGCGATTGCGGTGATCGGTGATGGCGCGTTGACCGCCGGCATGGCCTTCGAGGCGCTGAACCACGCGCCGGAAGTGGACGCCAACATGCTGGTGATCCTCAACGACAACGACATGTCGATCTCGCGCAATGTCGGTGGCCTGTCGAATTACCTGGCAAAAATCCTCTCCAGCCGCACTTACGCAAGCATGCGTGAAGGCAGCAAGAAGGTGCTCTCGCGTCTGCCCGGCGCGTGGGAAATTGCCCGTCGTACCGAAGAATATGCCAAGGGGATGCTGGTTCCCGGCACCTTGTTCGAAGAGTTGGGCTGGAACTACATCGGCCCGATCGACGGCCATGACCTGCCAACCCTGATCGCCACCCTGCGCAACATGCGTGACCTTAAAGGCCCGCAGTTCCTGCATATCGTCACCAAGAAAGGCAAAGGCTTCGCCCCGGCGGAAGTCGACCCGATTGGTTACCACGCGATCACCAAGCTGGAACCGCTGAACGCCCCGGCCGCCGCGCCGAAGAAGCCCAGCGGGCCAAAGTATTCCGGTGTGTTCGGCGAATGGCTGTGTGACATGGCCGCCGCCGACCCGCGCCTGGTGGGCATCACCCCGGCGATGAAGGAAGGTTCCGACCTGGTGGCGTTCAGCGAGCGTTTCCCGCTGCGCTATTTCGACGTGGCCATCGCCGAGCAACATGCGGTGACCTTCGCCGCGGGCATGGCCTGTGAAGGCGCCAAGCCGGTAGTCGCGATCTACTCTACGTTCCTGCAGCGCGGTTATGACCAGTTGATTCATGACGTCGCGGTGCAGAACCTCGACGTGCTGTTCGCCATCGACCGTGCGGGCCTGGTGGGCGAAGACGGCCCGACCCATGCCGGCAGCTTCGACCTCTCGTACCTGCGCTGCATCCCCGGCATGCTGGTGATGACCCCGAGCGACGAGAACGAACTGCGCAAGATGCTCAGCACCGGCCACCTGTACAACGGCCCGGCGGCTGTGCGCTATCCGCGGGGGAATGGTCCGAATGCAGTGATCGAAAAGGACCTTGAGCCTATCGAAATCGGCAAGGGTATCGTCCGCCGCCAGGGCAGCGGGGTTGCCTTGCTGGTGTTCGGCGTGCAATTGGCTGAAGCCTTGAAAGTGGCCGAGAAGATCGACGCCACGGTGGTAGACATGCGTTTCGTCAAGCCACTGGACGAGGCCCTGGTGCGCGAGATCGCCGGCAGCCATGAGCTGCTGGTGACCCTCGAAGAAAACGCCGTCATGGGCGGCGCCGGTGCGGCAGTCAGTGAGTTCCTGGCGCAGGAGAATATCCTCAAGTCGGTGCTGCACCTGGGCCTGCCGGATGTGTATGTCGAGCATGCCAAGCCGGCGCAGATGCTGGCTGAGTGCGGGCTGGATGAATCCGGGATTGAAGCTTCGGTTCGTCAGCGCATGGCCCTGCTGGGCCTGTAGAAACGCGATTAAAAATGTGGGAGCGGGCTTGCTCGCGAAAGCGCTGGGTCAGTCGACAGATGCATTGACTGACACTGCGCCTTCGCGAGCAAGCCCGCTCCCACATTTGTTTTATGCCAACTTCAAATGCTACGGACAGCCCATGAACCGCCTTCGCCTTGCTCTGCCCCTTCTGTTATTGCCAACCACCGACCTGCTCGCCGACAGTTTCGAACGCGACCAAGCCCTCAAGCTGCCCGACGTGGTGATCAGCGCCAACCGCCAGGTCCAGGCGCGCAACGACAGCAGCGCCGCCAACACCGTCTTCACCCGCGACGACATCGACCGCCTGCAACCCACCAGCGTGACCGACTTGCTCAGCCGCGTGCCCGGGGTGCAGGTTTCACAGGCCGGTGGCCGTGGCAGTCTGGCAAGCGTCTACATTCGTGGCACCAAGTCGGCCCAGAGCCTGGTGCTGGTCGACGGCCAGCGCATCGGCAACTCGACTTCCGGCGACAGCAACCTGCAGCACCTGAACATCCAGCAGATCGAACGCGTGGAAGTCCTGCGTGGTTCGCGCTCGGTGATCTACGGCAGCGATGCGATTGGCGGGGTGATCCAGATTTTCACCCGGCGTGGTAACGAGTCCGGCCTGCAACCCCGCCTGCATGTGGGATTTGGCAGCAACCAGACGTGGGAACGCAGCCTGGGCTTGTCCGGCGGCGATGCGCAAACCCGCTTCAACCTCGGCGCCAGCCTGGATGACACGGCCGGAATCAATCGCACGTACGACTCCTATCCCAGCGACCGTGACCATGACGCCTATCGCAACCAGTCCACCAGTTTCAGCCTGAGCCATGCCTTCAACGATGACCTCGAAGCGGGTGTGAACGTGCTGGACAATCGTGGCAAAAGCGAATTCGACAACTCGTTCTCCCCGCAAAAGCCCTATTCCAACTTCACCGTAAGCAGCGTCAGCAGCTATGTCGACGCGCGTATCAATGACACGTGGAAGTCCCGGCTGGAAGCGGGCCACAGCGAAAACCGCGAAGAAACCCGGGACAAGCTCAGCACCGAACGCAGCGTGTTCAACACTTACCGCAACTCACTGAATTGGCAAAACGACCTGACCCTCAATGAGCAGAACAGCCTGATCCTGGGCGGCGACTGGTACGAGGACCAGGTCAACAGCAGCACCGCGTTCGCCGAAGACAGTCGCTGGAATCGAGCGGCGTTTATCCAGCACCGCTTTCAAGCCCAGTCCTTTTCCACCGAACTGGGCCTGCGTCGCGACGATAACCAACAGTTCGGCGGCCACAACAGCTGGAGCGGCACCTTCACCCTGCCGCTGAACCCGGACAATGATCTGTTGCTGAGCTACAGCGAAGGCTTCCGCGCGCCTACGTTCAACGACCTCTACTACCCGGACGAATTCGGCTTCAAAAACAGTAACCCGAACCTCAAGCCCGAGACATCGAAAAGCTACGAAGTGCAATGGCGCAGCCAGCTCAGCGACAGCAGCCGACTGGAAGCCTCGCTGTACCGCACCGATATTCAGGATGCGATCGTGTTTGCCAGCAACGGCCCGCAAAACGTCAGCGCCGCACGCATCAACGGCTTCGAGGCGGCGCTCAAGCAAGAACTGTTCGGCTGGCAAAGCAGCCTCGCCGTTGCATTGATCGACCCACGCGACCGCGACACCGGGCGCACACTGGCGCGTCGAGCCCGGCGCACCCTGAGCCTGGACCTGGATCGCCAATTCGATCAATTCGGCGTCGGCGCCAGCTGGCAAGCGGTCAGCAGCAGCTACGACGATGCGGCGAACCAGCAACGCCTGGGCGGGTATGGCTTGCTGGGGCTACGGGGCAGTTGGGCGGTGAACCATGAAGTCACGCTGGAAATGAAGCTCGATAACCTGCTGAACAAGGACTACAGCCGGGCGCTGTATCAGTATCAAGGCCAGCAATATGGCTATCGGGAAGAAGGCCGGGCACTGATGTTCGGGGTGACCTGGACGCCGGAACTCTAAGTCGTCTGCACCGGCCTCATCGCGGGCAAGCCCGGCTCCCACAGGGGACCGTGCTTATCCAGACGACTCGGTCAAATGTGGGAGCTGGCTTGCCTGCGATAGCGGTCTCACAGCCCCGGTGCAATCACCTGACACAACCGCGCCACCGCCTGCAGCATCTGCCCGCTGGGCCGCTCCAGGCCCTTGTCAGGCACCACCAGCAAACGCCCGCCAGCCACCGCCGCCACCTGGGGCCAGGCTTTCCAGGCATCCAGCTGCGCTTGATCGCCCGCCAGAATCACCTCGGGATTACGCTGCAACACCGACTCAATGCTGACCTGCGGTGCCGGTAATTTCAGGTCATCGAACACATTGCGCGCGCCGCACACACTCAGCGCATCGCTGATGATCTGCCCGCCACCCACGGTGTACAGCGGCTGGTTCCACACCTGATAAAACACCCGCAGCGGCTCGGCCCGGTGATAGCGCGAGCGCAATTCGGCCAAGCGCTGACGCAACTGCGCGGCCAATTGCCGGCCGGCGTCATCCCGCCCGAGTTGCCGGGCAATGGTTTCGACCTGTGAGGTGAGTTGTTCGAGGCTGTGGGGTTCGGCGACAAATACCGGGATGTTCAGGCGTTGCAGCTGTTCACGCTGGCCCGGGCCAACGCTGCCGGGCCAAAGCAGGATCAGGTCGGGCTTGAGGCTGAGCAGCCGCTCCATGTCCAACTGCCCGTAGTTGCCCACAGACGGCACGTTCGCCAACGCCTGTGGCCGCTCGCCGCCATCCAGCACGCCCACCAGCAAATCGGCGGCCCCCAGTTCAACGACGATTTCAGACAAGGAAGGCGCAAGGCTGACCACCCGCTCAACCGCCGCAGCCTGGGCCGCGACGACCAGCAGCCACACCGCCAGCCAGACGCGCATCAACCCAACTGGCGCGGGATGCGGTAGAGGTAGAACAGCACCAGGGTCGACAGTGCCAACAGAAACAGCGGCACCGCTTCCAGCCCGACAAACACTGCCAGCGCGCCGACCCAGGCCGGCAGTGCAGCCACCAGCAACGCCACACGACGGCGGGCCGCGAGGGTGATCCAGGCAGCCGGTTCTTCAGGGGTATCGAGGGCTTTGCCGGTGGCGATCAGCGCGTGTTTATAGCCGTGGAAGTAACGCAGGCTGACAAACATCGAGGCTACGCCGGCGATAAAAAACGGCATCGCCAGCACCGGCAGCAAGGGCTCGGCCTTGCCAAACACGAGGTTGATCACAAACAACGGCGCCAGCGCCAACGCCAGGTATTGCCACCAGTTAAACGACAGTCGCCGCTTGACCTGGCCGCGCGTCACGCCCGGTCGGCCTCGCCCTGGTGCTCGTTGCCCATCATGTGGTCGAGCTTGCTGGCCTTGGTGGCCAGGTAGAGCTTGTTGTGCGGGTTGTGGCCGGTGTGCAGCGGCACGCGCTCGGCGACGGTGATGCCCATGTCGGTCAAGGCTTTGACCTTGCGCGGGTTGTTGGTCATCAGCCGCAGGGATTTGACGCCCAGGTGTTGGAGCATCGGCAGGCAGATTCCATAGTCGCGCTGGTCAGCGGCAAAACCGAGGCGCTCGTTGGCTTCCACAGTGTCGGCGCCGCCATCTTGCAGCTCATAGGCGCGGATCTTGTTCAGCAGGCCAATGCCACGGCCTTCCTGACGCAGGTACAGCAACACGCCACGGCCTTCGCGGGCGATGGCCTGCAGGGCGGCTTCCAGTTGCGAGCCGCAGTCACAGCGCTGGCTGAAAAGCGCATCACCGGTCAGGCACTCGGAGTGCACGCGACCGAGGACCGGGGCACCGTCCGCCACGTCACCGAGGCTGAGAACAACGTGTTCGCGCCCGGTGGCTTCTTCAAGAAAGCCATTCATGGTGAACGTGGCAAAAGGGGTTGGCAGCTTGGAAGCGGCGACGAAAACGACGGGCACCTTGTGCTCCTGATTTCAGATTTCACAGGGGAGGGATTGTAACAGTAGGTTCCTACAGACGCTTAAGCTGAATTATCGCTGATAAAGATCAATAGGTTCGATTGGCCTTCAGCTTGGTTCTATGCCTTTCAGAAATGTTGATAGCCACGAATGGCTGGCGTGACGTCCAGGCCAGACGCATCCAGCAGGGTAACGCCCTGCCCCGCCTCGACCCGGCCGATTACATGGACCGGCACACCGGCGGCCAACAGCGGCGCCAGTTCGGCGGGCGGCAAGGTGAACGCCAGTACGTAGTCGTCCCCCCCGCTCAACGCGGCCACCCGGGCATCCGCTTCACCGACGAACGCCAGCAAGGCGGCGGACAATGGCAGTTTTTGCTGCTCGATCAACAAGCTGACAGCCGACGCCTTGGCGATATGCCCGCAATCAGCCAAAAGGCCGTCGGAAATATCCATGGCAGACGTGGCCTTGCCCCGCAACGCCAAGCCCAGCGCCAACTGCGGTTGCGGCGACCAGTAATGGGCCAGCAGCGGCTCGGCGATAGCCGCCTCCGCCGTGCGCTGCCCCAGCACCAGCGGCAAGGCGCCCGCTGCGTTACCCAGCTCACCGCCCACACACAGCAAGTCGCCGGGCCGCGCGCCGCTGCGGGTCAAGGCCTGGCCCGCCGGCACCCGGCCAAACACGGTCATGGTCAGGCTCAGCGGCCCACGGGTGGTGTCGCCACCCACCAGAACCACGCCACAACCCTGGGCCATGGCGTTCAAGCCCTGGGCATAGCGTTGCAGCCAATCGGCATCAACCGTCGGGGTAGTCAGGGCGAGGGTAAACGCGAGGGGATTGGCGCCCATGGCCGCCAGGTCGCTGACTGCCACGGCCAGCGAGCGCTGGCCGAGCAGAAACGGATCGCAGGGGTCGGCAAAATGCACGCCGGCCACCAGGGTATCGGTAGAAATCGCCAGCTGTTCCCCGGGAGGAACAACCAGCAAGGCGCAGTCGTCGCCAATCCCCAGTGCAATGCCTTCGCCGCCCTGCGCACAGGGCGCGGCGGCGAAGTAGTTGCGGATCAGCTCAAACTCGCCCATTGCGTCAGCAAGCGCCAGTTAGCGCTTGTACGCCTTCACTTCGGCTTCACGCAGGCGCGGGGCCAGCTTGTCGAGCACGCCGTTGACGAACTTGTGACCGTCGGTGGAACCGTAGACTTTCGCCAGTTCGATCCCTTCGTTGATCACAACGCGGTAAGGCACGTCGACGCGCTTGAGCAGTTCCCAGGTGGACAGGCGCAGTACGGCCAGTTCAACCGGGTCCAGCTCTTCGATCGCCAGGTCCAGGCACGGCGTCAGTGCAGCGTCGATCTCGGCCAGGTTGGCCGGAACACCGTGCAGGATGTCGTGGAAGTAGCTGGCATCGGCCGCGCTGAAATCGTTGTCGACGCGAAACTGCGCCTCGATTTCGTTCAGCGAGGTTTTCGCCATGTGGCGCTGGTACAAAGCCTGGGTCGCGAGCTGGCGGGCCGAACGACGCTTTTCGCTTTTCGATGGCTTGCCGGCGTCTGCCGGGCGCGGGTCCTGGGGGTTGAACTGATCGCTGTCGTCGCTAATCACTTGGCCTCCAACTGCGCCAGCAGGCTGACCATTTCCAGGGCGGACAGGGCAGCTTCAGCACCTTTGTTGCCGGCCTTGGTGCCGGAACGCTCGATGGCTTGTTCGATGGAATCAACGGTCAGCACGCCAAAGGCGACCGGCACGCCGAACTCCATGGACACCTGGGCCAGGCCCTTGGTGCATTCGCCAGCCACGTATTCGAAGTGCGGAGTGCCGCCACGAATGACCGCGCCCAGGGCGATGATCGCCGCGTATTCACCCTGCTGTGCAACTTTCTGCGCAACCAGTGGAATTTCGAAGGCGCCAGGAGCGCGGATGATAGTGATGTCGCTTTCGCTCACACCGTGGCGAACCAGGGCATCCACGGCACCGCTTACCAGGCTTTCAACCACGAAGCTGTTGAAGCGGCCAACCACCAGGGCATAGCGGCCTTTGGGGGCGATGAAGGTACCTTCGATGG
>Ga0209173_100689_pt1 | contig 12437 bp, 10 predicted proteins | sample SynthPrep_16_END_FD_187206 | JGI IMG/M metagenome (GOLD analysis project Ga0209173, IMG submission 187206) | Synthetic microbial communities from Ohio, USA - SynthPrep_16_END_DS12_MetaG (SPAdes) (version 2) | ecosystem: Engineered > Bioreactor > Aerobic > Activated sludge | place: USA: Ohio... | reverse complement strand
CACTTATCAGCATGCGTCAAATGCTGGACCACGCAGCCGAGTTCGGCTACGGCGTCCCAGCCTTTAACGTCAACAACCTTGAGCAGATGCGCGCCATCATGGAAGCCGCTGACAAGACCGACTCCCCCGTGATCGTCCAGGCTTCGGCCGGTGCGCGCAAATACGCCGGCGCGCCCTTCCTGCGTCACCTGATCCTTGCTGCGATCGAAGAATTCCCACACATCCCGGTGTGCATGCACCAGGACCACGGCACCAGCCCTGACGTGTGCCAGCGCTCCATCCAACTGGGCTTCAGCTCGGTCATGATGGACGGCTCCCTCGGCGAAGACGGCAAGACCCCGACCGACTACGAATACAACGTCCGCGTCACCCAACAAACCGTGGCCATGGCTCACGCCTGCGGCGTATCGGTTGAAGGTGAGCTGGGCTGCCTGGGTTCCCTGGAAACCGGCATGGCCGGCGAAGAAGACGGCATCGGCGCTGAAGGCGTGCTGGATCACAGCCAGATGCTGACCGACCCGGAAGAAGCGGCTGACTTCGTGAAGAAGACCCAAGTTGACGCCCTGGCCATCGCCATCGGCACCAGCCACGGCGCCTACAAGTTCACCAAGCCGCCTACCGGCGACGTGCTGGCCATCGACCGCATCAAGGAAATCCACAAGCGCATCCCTAACACCCACCTGGTGATGCACGGTTCTTCCTCGGTCCCGCAAGAGTGGCTGGCGATCATCAACCAGTACGGCGGCGACATCAAAGAAACCTACGGCGTACCGGTTGAAGAAATCGTCGAAGGCATCAAGTACGGCGTGCGCAAGGTCAACATCGACACCGACCTGCGTTTGGCGTCCACGGGTGCGATGCGCCGTTTGATGGCGACCAACCCGAGCGAGTTCGACCCGCGTAAATTCTTCGGTGCTACCGTCACCGCGATGCGGGATGTGTGTATCGCACGCTACGAAGCGTTCGGCACTGCGGGTAACGCTTCGAAGATCAAGCCGATCTCGTTGGAAGCGATGTACCAGCGTTACCTGAAAGGTGAGTTGAACGCCAAGGTGAACTGAGCCTGGGACGTTTAAAAGGAGCCCGCAGCGATGCGGGCTTTTTTATGGCTGCGATTGGGTCAGGCGGCGTTGAGGGTATCGAAACCACGGTGTTCGAGGGCGGTGTTCAATGAGTACGTTTATCACCGCACAGTCATCCGCTATACAGCCAAATAAAAAAGTTAAGAATCCTTTGAAAAGTCTTCGATGCTTGTAAGTTTAAATGACGTGCACCGTTGTCACTTTCTGCTTTGTTTGTGTGCCATTGAAGAGGCGACTTTATCGGATATAGATGGTTTAAGGTTGGCCTTTGATTGCGCGTTGCAATCTATTTAAGGGTGAGGTTGAACGTGAGCTTTATTAAAACTACCGGTGTTGTCATGGTGTTGGTAGCAGCATTTTCAGTTGTTTCGGCCTATGCGCAGGGCCGTATATTTACCGCGTCTATTGATGAGAAAGGCACTGTCACCGCTCAATCGTCTAGGTGGTTGAAGGAGGTGAAGTTGACCGCGCAGCCTGATTACTTCTCAGAATATAAAGTCAGATTTGTTCCTGGCGTCTTTAAACAGGCACCCCGTTTTTGTACGGTCTCGGTAACAGATGTCAGTTCAAATGAGCATGTTTTTTATGGTCATGCCAAGTTGGGTGGCTTGCCGAAGATTAACTACGTTAATGTAGTGACGCTCAAAGTGGGTGATAACAAGCCTGCGGGTGATTCCTCGATGGGGTTCATGTTGATGTGTGTTGAGTAAAGTGATGTAACCAAGAGGCCCCGGCGGGTTGCGGGGGCTTCTTTCATAAGTCTGGAGGGGTCAATCGTGATCTATATCCAACTTGGCAAACGTCACCCGCGCGCCCTCCTTGCTGTCCCCGCTGTTGTCCTGCACATACGCCCCCGCCTTGAAGTACAGCGGCTTGGCGCCCCACGCCGCACCAATGCGCTCATTCCACTCACCGTCCGCGGCGTACACACTCAGCAACCCCGCCTTATTGAGGTTGATCACGTAGGTGAAGCTCTTCTCCAGCGGCACATTCGACGCCACGGTGATCACCCGCCCTTCGCCGTCATCCGGGCGCATGCGCACCTTGGCGACGATATTGCCGGTCTGGGTTTTTTCCTTGAATTGGTATTCCAGCTTGATCAGCGGCTTCTGGCTGTCGTACGCATGAATCTGCCCAATCACGATTTTGCCGGTAGAGGGCACCTGATTGACGGTCAGGGTGGCGCGCAGGAAGTTGTCCGCATCCGGGTAGGTCCAGTTGCGCAGGCGCCCATCGGCGTAGGTCTCGCGCAATTCGCTGCGCGGGTACACGGCATTTTCGGTGCGGGTGCCGGTGACGGGGGTCCAGAATTGCACGTTGCTGCCTTCGGCCTGGAAATACTGGTCCTTGAAGCCGCTCATCAGCTTTGGGGTCTCGATGGTGGCGGGCGGGGAGCCGACCGGAATGCTCAGGTTCCAGGTGGAAAGATCAATCATGGCGTAGGCCTTTTTACAGAGGGGTATAGGCTATGGCCCTTGGGCCAGACAGGTTCTTTATAGGCGGTAGTCCTGCGCTTGTTAATTAATCCCTGGCAAATTATTGGCGCCAAAGGAATGCCAAAAAGCCATGTTTCCCATGCGCCGTGGCCTCCAGACCCTGACCGTTAGTCGGCTTCCTGAACTTTGGCGCGATGATGGCACCGCGGTCACTTCTGATTTTCCGGAACCGAGGCTAGAGTGAGGCCTCAGTATTTGTCCGGGTTTTATACCAGAAGTGACCGGAGCAGCTCCTTCAAGGAAGAGACGTAGCATGGATTGCGCTCCACACCTAGGCGATGGCGGATCGGTTTTGCTGGTAGTCGATGACTATCCGGAAAACCTGGTCAGCATGCGTGCACTTTTACAGCGCGAAGACTGGCAAGTGGTCACCGCCGGTTCCGGTGTGGAAGCCCTGGAGTTACTGCTCAAGCATGACGTCGACCTGGTGTTATTGGACGTGAAAATGCCCGGCATGGACGGCTTCGAGGTGGCCCGCCTGATGCGTGGCAACCAGCGCACCCGCATGACGCCGATCATCTTCCTCAGTGCCAATGCGCAATCCCCGGCCGCTGTGCTGGAGGGCTACGCCAGCGGTGCCATCGATTACCTGTTCAAACCCTTCGACCCGCATATCCTCAAGCCCAAGGTCCAGGCGTTGCTGGAGCACCAGCGCAATCGCCGTGCCTTGCAGCGCCTGAGTCATGATTTGGAGTCTGCCCGCGCCTTTAATGCGTCGGTGTTGGACAACGCCGCCGAAGGCATTCTGGTGGTGAGTGAGGAGGGCGTGATCGAGTACGCCAACCCGGCGATTTCACGCCTGCTCAATGCCACGATGGATGAGCTGCAGGGGCAAGAGTTCTTGAGCTTCCTGCAGAAACCCCATGTGCCCGCGTGGCTGGAGTCGCAGATGTATGCCGGTTACCGCGACGGCGAAACCTGGCGCCTGCATGATGCGATCTTGCGCACCGGCCGGGGCCAGCAGGTGCCGGTGGCCTTGTCCTGTGCACCGTTGCCCGCCGAACAGAAGGCCATGGTGGTGACGGTGCTGGACATGTCCGAGGTGCGCCACCTGCACCAACAACTGGAGTTCCAGGCCGTCACTGACCCGCTGACCGGGCTGCTCAATCGGCGTGGTTTCTATCAGGCGGTGGAGAACACCCTGCTGCGCAGCGAGCGGGTAGAGCAATCGCTGGTATTGCTCTACCTGGACCTTGACGGCTTCAAGCGGGTCAATGATTCCCTGGGCCATGACGCCGGCGACCGGGTATTGCGCTGGGTCTCGGAGCAGTTACAGGGTTGCCTGCGCTCCTATGACATTCTGGGGCGCATGGGCGGGGATGAATTCACCGCGCTTTTAGAGCTGGAGTTCCCCGAGCAAGCGGCGAAGATCGCGGAAAAACTGATCGAACGCGTGTCGATCTGCCAGCAGGTGGAGGGCCTGGATGTGATGCTCGGCGTCAGCATCGGCATCGCCACGTTCCCGGATTGCGGCTCGGACTTGAACGGCCTGCTGCGCGCGGCTGACATCGCCATGTACGAAGCCAAGCGTGCGGGCCGCCAGCAATATCGCTATTACGACCAGGAAATGAACGGCCGCGCCCGTTCGCGCCTGATGCTGGAGGACAGCGTGCGCACGGCGATTCAAAACAAGGATTTCACCTTGGTCTACCAGCCCCAGGTTTCCCTGGCGGACGGGCGTTTGCGCGGTGTGGAGGCGCTGTTGCGCTGGCAGCATCCGAGTGTTGGCGATGTGCCGCCAGGGCTGTTCTTGCCATTGCTGGAGGAGGCGCGCTTGATCAGCCAGCTGAGTAGCTGGATTTACCAACAGGTCGCCGCCCAGCGCCTGGCCTGGCAAGCCACCTTCGATCAGGAACTGGTGCTGAGCGTGAGCTTGAGCAGCCATCAGTTCAATATGCCCAACCTGGCGGCCCAACTGCAGCAGGTGCTTGAGCGCCATGGGTTGCAGGGGCGCCAGTTGGAGGTGGAAATCAGCGAAGACAGCCTGACGAGTAACCTGGAAGAGTCCGGCAAGCAGCTGAAGTTATTGCGCCAGATCGGTGTGCGGATTGCCCTGGATGACTTCGGTTCGGGCAACTGTTCCCTGGCACATCTGCGCGACCTGGCCTTCGACACCCTCAAGCTCGACCCGCAGTTGATCGCCCGCCTGCCGGGCTCGGCACGGGATGCGGTGATGGCGCGCAGCATCATCGAGCTGTGCGGGCATTTTGATGTGCTCGTGGTCGCCGAAGGTGTGGAAACCTCGGAGCAAGCCCAATGGCTCAAGGCCAATGGTTGCGCGTATATCCAGGGCCCGTGGGCGGCGCAGCCGATGGTGGCCGAGGACGTGGTGGACTGGTCACGCGCCCGCGTGCGTTGAATTCGTTACACTGGCGACCCTCCGAACCCTGTTGCCGAGCCCCATGACCGCGCTGAAATACCTCCAGGCTTATCCCGCAGCCCTCCAAGAACAAGTGCGCCAGATGATCGCCAAGGATCAGTTGGGCGCTTACCTGGAACAGCGTTACCCCGAGCGCCACGCGGTGCAGAGCGACAAGGCCCTGTACGCCTACGCCCTGGCCTTGAAGCAGGAGCACCTGCGCAACGCGCCGGCCATCGACAAAGTGCTGTTTGATAACCGCCTGGACCTGACCCACCGCGCCCTCGGCCTGCACACTACGATTTCGCGGGTGCAGGGCGGCAATCTTAAATCCAAGAAAGAGATCCGCATTGCGGCGCTGTTCAAGGAGGCCGCGCCCGAGTTCCTGCGCATGATCGTGGTCCACGAACTGGCGCACTTCAAGGAGTCGGACCACAACAAGGCGTTCTACAAACTCTGTGAGTACATGATGCCGGGCTACCATCAGGTGGAATTCGACCTGCGGGTCTACCTCACGTACCGCGACCTGCAGGGTAAACCCTGACCGCACAAGGCGACCGACCATGGATGTGAGCAAGACCAAGAGCAGCTTCTACCGCCGCCTGTATGTGGCGTACCTGATCGACAGTGGCCAGGCGAGCAGCGTCCCGGCGCTGACCGACGCCACGGGCATGCCTCGGCGTACGGCCCAGGATACGATTGCGGCATTGGCCGACTTGGATATCGTGTGTGAGTTCGAACAGGAAGACGGCGCCCGCAACCACGCCGGGCACTATCGGATTCGCAGCTGGGGGGCGATTGATCGGCGGTGGATCGAGGCGAATCTGGTTTCGGTGAAGCAGGTGTTGGGGTATCCCTGACGTCCTTCGGTGACTGGGCTTGCTCGCGAAGAGGTCCTCAAGCGCGCCGCATTCCAATATGTGGAATGTCATCTTCCAAATATTCCTCACCTGCCACCACGAACCCATACCGCCCGTAGTACCCCTGCAAATGCGCCTGGGCTGACAGAAACATCGGCGTCTGCGGCCATATATCGGCAATCCGCTCTAGCGTCTCTTCCATCATCCGATGCCCCAGCCCGGTGCCGCGCGCCACGGGCGCCACAATCACTCGGCCGATCACCACATCGCCGCCCTGGGACTCCGGGTCCAGCAGGCGCAGGTACGCCACGAGTTGATCATCCTGCCAGGCCATCAGGTGGTGGGTGTCGCCCGACAAGTCCTGCCCGTCAAGATCCTGGTAAAGGCATTTTTGCTCCACGACAAAGACCTCGTTGCGCAGGCGCAGGATGGCGTAAAGCTGTTCCTTGCCCAGGTCATCGTGATGTTTGCAGACCCATTCAACTGTCATGGCGTGTTCTCTTATCAATGTCTGTTCCGGATAGTAAGCGCAGCCGTCAATGCTGTCTAAGTGAGCTATTTTTGTGAGTGAAATCAAATTGCCATCATTGAGTGCGTTTGCCGTCGGCTTCTTTGTGTAATCTGAGCTACTGTTAGAACCTCGGGCCCCGCCTGGGCTAAGGCCACCGCCTGCCTGTCAAGGATTTTGAGCATGCCGCGATTCTCTCGTGCCGTTGCTTTGATTGGAGTGTTGTTGCTGGCGACGCCTGCGTTCGCTCAGCGCCTGCGCCTGGTAGCGGATGCCTGGCCACCGTTTACCGATTCCACCCTGATCAACGGCGGGCTGGCCACGGACATCGTCAGCACCGCCTTGGCCCGTGCGGGCTATGCGAGTGATTTTGAACAGGTGCCGTGGGCCCGTGCGCTGATGGGCGTGGGCGATGGGCGCTATGACGTGCTGGTTAACGCCTGGTATGACGATGCCCGCACACAGCTGGGGCAGTTCTCCGGCGAATACCTGCTCAACCGCGTGCGCTTCATCAAGCGCCGCGACGATCCCATCGAGTTCCAGAACCTCGCGCAACTGCACGACTACCCCATCGCCGTGGTGCGCGGGTATGCCTATTCGGCGGCGTTCGACGGGGACCCTCAGCTACAGAAAGTCCCTGTGCATAACTTCGCCATGGCGGTGCGCATGCTCGCGGCGCAGCGGGTGCGGCTGACGTTGGAGGATGAATATGTGGCGCGCTATTACCTGTCCCGTGAATCGGCGCGGGTGCGCAATGCGGTGGAGTTTTTACCCCAGCCGCTGAGCGAAAACAGCCTGCATATCCTGGTCAGCCTGAAACACCCGGAGCATGAGCAGATCGTCGCTGCCTTTGACCGAGAGATTGTCAAGATGAAGGCTGATGGCAGTTATGCGCGGTTGATGAAGCAGCACGGGATGTAGTGGTCTTGAGGGCCTCTTCGCGAGCAAGCCCCCTCCCACATTTAACCGCGTACATCCATTGGGAAGGCGGTCGAATGTGGGAGGGGGCTTGCTCCCGATAGCGGGCTAAGCCGCGCGGGTGTCCTTGATCAAATGCGCCGCCAGCGTGCGCAACGGCCCCAACTGGCGACAAATCAACGCCAGTTGCGTCTGCACCAACCGTTGCCCTTCATCAATCTCATCCGGCATCTGCTCCAGGTCCGCCGCCAGTGCTTCCTCGGCATCGCTCTGAATCGCAATCGGCTGCTTGTTGGCCAGCCCGCTGGCAATGTCATCGATGCTCGCCGCCAAGGTATTACCGGCGCCTTCGATCAAGTGCTCACGCACCTCGGCCGGCAGTTGGGTTTCCCGATGCGCACCCAACCCTGACAAGTAGCTGAGCAATGTGTGCGACAGCACCAGGAAACGGAAGCCTACGTCCGCCTCCTTCCGGAAGTGCCCTGGCTCCATCAACATGTTCGCCAAGGTGGTGGACAGCGCCGCATCGGCGTTGTGTGCGTTGCGCCGGGCCAGGCGGTAGGCCAGGTCGTCGCTCTTGCCGGCGGCGTATTGCTGCATGATCTGGCGCAGGTAGATGCTGTTGCAGGTCAGGGTGTTGGCCAGCACTTTGTTCAGGCGCCGGCCTTGCCAGTCCGGCAGGAACAGGAACACCGCCAGGCCCGCAATCAAGCTGCCGAGCAAGGTATCGAACAGGCGTGGCAGGAACAGCCCATAGCCATCGCCGACCTGGTTGAAGCAGAACAGCACCATCAAGGTGATGGCGGCGGTGGCCAGGGTGTAGCGGGTGGTGCGGTTGATAAAGAACACCAGGCCGGCGGCGATGGCGAACATCGACTGCACCAGGGGGCTCGGGAACAGGTCGAACAGCGCCCAGGCCACGGTGAGGCCGATGGCGGTGCCGATGATCCGCTGGCCGAGCTTGCGCCGGGTAGCACCGTAGTTCGGTTGGCACACGAACAGCGTAGTGAGGATGATCCAGTAGCCTTGGGAGGCGTGGATCGCATGCAGCATGCCGTAGCCGACGGTCAGCGCCAGCGACAGGCGCAGCGCATGGCGGAACAGCAGCGAGGTCGGCGTCATCTGCGTGCGCAGGCGCGTCCACATTTCCTTGAGGTTGCGCGGGGCGCGGTCCAGCAGGTTGCTGTCGGTGGCGTCCGCCAGGCTGTCGGGGTTGCTGGCGTCGCCCAGCAGGCGATCCAGCGTGGACAGGTTGGCCGCGAGGGCACGCAACGAGCGCAGCAGGCCGCGCCAGGCCGGGTTGCTCTGGATGCGCAGGTGTTCCAGGGACGCGTTCAGGTCGCCGAGGGCTTCGGCGAAGCTGTCGTCATAGATGAACGGCTGGCGCAATTGAATCGATTCGGCCAGGGCCTGGCAGGCCTTGCCCTGCTGGCGCAACAGGCGCTGGCAACGGAACAGCACGTCGCTGTGGAAGAAGGCCTCGGCCAGCGCGTTGTAGGGGTAGTGGGACGAGCTGGCGCGTTCGTGGATGTCCTGGGCGAGGAAATACAGCTTCAGGTAGCGGCTGACTTTCGAGCCGGGGCGACCATTGCCTACGCGGTGCAGGATGATTTCCTTCGCCGCGTTGAGCGCCGCCACCACCCGGCCGTTCTGCTGCGCCAGTTCCAGGCGCCGCGCTTCCACATCCAGTTGGCGGATCGGTTCGAACAACGACGACTTGAGCTTGAGGTAACGCCCCAATTCGCGAAACAACCGCGCCAGGCTCTGTTGCACCGGCTGGTTGGAAAACAGCGCCTGCCACAGCACCGACAGCACGCCGTACCAGGCGGCACCGGCCACCAGCAGCAGCGGTTCATGCCAGAAATCGGAGACCGCGCCACCGCGCTGGTCCACGCCGATCATGGTGTACACCGACAGAATCAGCGTCGCCGAGGCAATCGCGCCATAGCGTTCGCCCAAGGCGCCCAGCATGGTCAGGCAGAAGGTGGCCAGGGCCAGGGAGATCGCGAAGATCCAGGGATAAGGGAACAGCAGCTCCACCGACAGTGCGGCGATGCTGAAACACACCAGCGTGACTGCCAGGGCGTTGAGGCGACCTTGCCAGCTGTCATCGGTCTCGGCCAGGGCGCTGGCAATAATCCCCAGGAACAGTGGGATCAGCAGCGTCATTTCATCTTGGTACCAGCACAGCGCCATGCTGCCGGTGAGGGCGATGAATACCCGAATGCTGTAGCTGAATTTATCCAGCGCCCACAGGCGCCGCATGGACTGCTTGAACGAGGTCGATGACATGAAGGCTGGAGTCTTCCGGGACGATGCCGCTAAATTGAGCTATCAAGGACGCCACGGCAAGCGTGGCGATCACATCAATTCGCAAAATATCTCCCAGACACACCCTAAACCAAATGTGGGAGGGGGCTTGCCCCCGATAGCAGTGTGTCAGTCAGTACATCTGTTACTGATACACCGCAATCGGGGGCAAGCCCCCTCCCACATTTTGACCGAGTGCATCTTTCAGTCAGGCGTATTGTGCGGCTGCGTAGCCCGACGCCCACGCCCACTGGAAATTGAACCCGCCCAGGTGGCCGGTCACATCCAGCACTTCACCGATAAAGTACAACCCCGGGCTTTTCAGCGATTCCATGGTCTTGGACGACACTTCTCGCGTGTCCACGCCACCCAGGGTCACCTCGGCGGTGCGATAGCCCTCGGTGCCCGCCGGCACCAGTTGCCAGTTGCCGAGTTTCTGCGCGATGTCGGCGATTTCAGCGTGGGTGTACTGCTTCATCGGCTTGGACACAAACCAGCTGTCCGCCAGCAGGTTGGCCATTTTCTTGGTGAAGATCTCACCCAGCAGGGTTTTCAGCTCGCTGTTCGGACGCTCGGCCTGTTGCTGTTGCAGCCAGGTGTGAGCGTCATGGTCGGGCAGCAGGTTGATCTCCACGGTGTCGCCGGGTTCCCAGTACGAGGAGATCTGCAAGATCGCCGGCCCGCTCAGGCCACGGTGGGTAAACAGGATGTTCTCGCGAAAGCTCTGGCCGTTGCAGCTCACCAGACAATCCACCGACGTACCGGACAGCTCGCCGCACAGGTCCTTGAGCTGGTCAGTGATGGTGAACGGTACCAGCCCGGCGCGGGTCGGCAGCAGTTCATGGCCGAATTGCTTGGCCACCTGGTAACCAAAGCCGGTGGCGCCCAGGGTCGGAATCGACAGGCCGCCCGTGGCGATCACCAGGGATTCGCAGCGCAGTTCACCCAAGGTGGTTTGCAACTGATAACCGGCGTCCAGCTTGGCAATCTCCTGGACCGACGTGTCCAGGTGCATGCTCACACCGACCTGAATGCATTCATCGAGCAGCATGCCGAGAATGTCGCTGGATTTGTTATCGCAGAACAGCTGGCCGAGCTTCTTCTCGTGGTACGGCACGCCGTGCTTGGCCACCAGCCCGATGAAATCCCACTGGGTGTAGCGGGCCAGGGCGGATTTACAGAAGTGTTCGTTGTGCGAAAGGAAATTGGCCGGCTCGGTGTACATGTTAGTGAAATTGCAGCGGCCACCGCCGGACATCAGGATCTTCTTGCCGGCCTTGTTCGCATGGTCGATCAACATCACCTTGCGCCCACGCCCGGCGGCGGTCAGTGCACACATCAAGCCTGCGGCGCCGGCGCCAATGATCACAACTTCGGTCGAGCGCAAAACGGTGTCCTCATACAAGTTCTGATTTGGAATACAGTCGAATGTGGGAGGGGGCTTGCCCCCGATAGCAGTGTGTCAGTCAGTGCATCGGTAACTGATAGATTGCTATCGGGGGCAAGCCCCCTCCCACATTGGATCTCCATTGAATGGGAGATCGTGTTACAGGATCCGCACGCGCAACGACCGGCCTTTGATCTTGCCGTCGTTCAAACGCTGCAACGCCTGCTTGGCGATCCCGCGTTCCACGGCCACGAACGCCTGGAAGTCAAAGATCGCGATCTTGCCGACCTGGGCACCGGGGATACCGGCTTCACCGGTCAGGGCGCCGAGGATATCGCCCGGACGAACCTTGTCTTTACGCCCGGCAGCGATGCACAAGGTGCTCATCTGCGGCAGCAGCGGGCCACCGCTTTGCGGCTTGAGGTTGTCCAGTTGGTCCCAGTTCAGCGGCGACTTCTGCAGTTGCTCGATGGCCTGGGCGCGGTGTGCTTCGGACGGGGCGACCAGGCTGATGGCAATCCCGGTCTCACCGGCGCGACCGGTACGGCCGACGCGGTGGATGTGGATTTCCGAATCGCGGGCCAGTTCGACGTTGATCACCATGTCCAGCGAGTCGATGTCCAAGCCACGGGCGGCGACGTCGGTGGCCACCAGCACGGACGTGCTGCGGTTGGCGAACATCGCCAGTACCTGGTCACGGTCGCGCTGTTCCAGGTCACCATGCAGGCCGACGGCGGAAATACCCTTGGCGGTCAGGTGATCCACGGTTTCCTGCACTTGCTGCTTGGTGAAGCAGAAGGCGACGCAGGAGGCCGGTCGGAAGTGCGCCAGGACCTTGGTCACGGCTTCCATGCGCTCTTCCGGCGAGATCTCATAGAAACGCTGCTCGATCTGGTCATCGGAGTGGAACGCTTCGGCCTTCACTTGCTGCGGCGCGCGCATGAACTTCGAGGCCAGCTGTTTGATGCTCACCGGATAGGTGGCCGAGAACAGCAGGGTCTGGCGGCGCGGCGGGGTCTTGCTGATGATGTCTTCGATGGCGTCGTAGAAGCCCATGTCGAGCATGCGGTCGGCTTCGTCGAGGATCAGCGTGTTCAGGCCATCCAGCACCAGCGAACCCTTGCGCAGGTGCTGCTGGATACGGCCCGGCGTGCCGACGATGACGTGGGCGCCGTGTTCCAGGGAGGCGATCTGCGGGCCGAGGGACACGCCGCCGCACAGGGTCAGCACCTTGATGTTGTCTTCGGCGCGGGCCAGGCGACGGATTTCCTTGGCGACCTGGTCGGCCAGCTCACGGGTCGGGCACATGACCAAGGCCTGGCAGCCGAAGTAGCGCGGGTTGATCGGGTTCAACAGGCCGATGCCGAACGCAGCGGTCTTGCCGCTGCCGGTCTTGGCCTGCGCAATCAGGTCCAGCCCTTTGAGGATCACCGGCAAGCTTTGCGCCTGGATCTGCGTCATCTCGACATAACCCAGCGAGTCGAGGTTAGCCAGCATGGCGGCGGACAGGGGCAAAG
>Ga0209173_100681_pt1 | contig 12593 bp, 5 predicted proteins | sample SynthPrep_16_END_FD_187206 | JGI IMG/M metagenome (GOLD analysis project Ga0209173, IMG submission 187206) | Synthetic microbial communities from Ohio, USA - SynthPrep_16_END_DS12_MetaG (SPAdes) (version 2) | ecosystem: Engineered > Bioreactor > Aerobic > Activated sludge | place: USA: Ohio... | reverse complement strand
ACCTCGGACTGCCGGATTTTCCAGAACCTGAGCATCCCGCAGATCATCAAGCAGGTGTTCCGCGACCTGGGGTTTTCCGACTTCGAAGACGCCCTGAGCCGGCCGTACCGCGAGTGGGAATACTGCGTGCAGTACCGCGAGACCAGTTTCGACTTCGTCAGCCGCTTGATGGAACAGGAAGGCATCTACTACTTCTTCCGCCATGAACAGGACCGCCATGTGCTGGTGCTGGCTGACGCCTACGGTGCCCACACCACCGTGCCGGGCTACGCATCCATCCCGTATTACCCCAAGGACGAGCAGCAGCGCGAACGCGACCACATGCACAACTGGCACCTGGCGCAAGAGGTGCAGCCCGGCTCGCTGGAGCTCAACGACTACGACTTCCAGCGCCCCAGCGCGAGCATCGACGTGCGCTCGGCCATGCCGCGCCCGCACACCGCCGGCGACTATCCGCTGTACGACTACCCCGGCACCTATGTGCAAAGCGCCGACGGCGAACACTACGCCCGCACCCGCATCGAAGCCCTGCAGACCCTGCATGAACAGATCGAGTTCAGCGGTAACGCGCGTGGCCTGGGTTCGGGGCATTTGTTCAGCCTCACCGGCTTCAGCCGCCAGGACCAGAACCGCGAATACCTGATCGTCGGCATTCGCTATTACATCGTCCAGGAAAGCCTGGAAAGCGGCGGAGGTTCGGGCGGCGCGCAGTTCGAAAGCAGCCTGACCTGCATCGACGCCCAGCAGAGCTTCCGCCCGTTGGCCAGCACCCACCGCCCTATCGTCAAAGGCCCGCAGACCGCGCTGGTGGTCGGCCCCAAAGGCGAGGAAATCTGGACCGACCAGTATGGCCGCGTGAAGGTGCACTTCTACTGGGACCGCCACGACCAATCCAACGAGAACAGCTCCTGCTGGATTCGTGTGTCGCAATCCTGGGCCGGCAAGAACTGGGGCTCGATGCAGATTCCACGGATCGGCCAGGAAGTGATCGTGAGCTTCCTTGAAGGTGACCCCGACCGGCCGATCATCACCGGGCGGGTCTACAACGCCGAGCAGACGGTGCCGTACGATTTGCCGGAGAACGCGACCCAGAGCGGTATGAAGAGTCGATCCAGCAAGGGCGGCACGCCGGCCAACTTCAATGAAATCCGCATGGAGGACAAGAAGGGGTTGGAGCAGTTGTATATCCATGCTGAGCGGAATCAAGACATTGTGGTGGAGGTGGATGAGAGCCATTCGGTGGGGCATGACCGCAACAAGAGCATTGGGCATAACGAGACGGTGACCATCGGCAATAACCGTACGCGCATCGTCAAACAGGAGGATGTGCTCGTAGTAGGCCAGCGCAAGACCGACAGCATCAGCCAGAGCTATGTGATCGAAGTGGGTGAAAACCTGCGACTGGTGTGCGGCGAAAGCATCCTGGAGTTGAACGCCAGCGGGCAGATCAACCTCACCGGGGTGAACATCAGTTTTTATGCCAGCGGTGATGCCGAGTTCAACACCAAGGGCGTACTGCATCTGAACAACGGCAACGGCCCGGGTGCCAGCCCCGAGGGCCAAGGCATCAAAAAAAGCATCGACGCGAATGTCAAAGCCTCCTTCCCCCCGCCTAAAAGCTCCTGACGAGACCTGTTTGCCATGACGTACCGGATCAACGAATTCCAGTTTCAACTGCCGGCCGGCGAGTTGCAGGACGCAACGATCAATATCCTCAAGTTCCCTGAATTGGGCACGTCCCTGATCGTCAGCCGCAGCCTGCTCGCCGAGGGTGAAACCCTGCACAGCAACTTCAATGACCAACTCCAGCGCCTGGAAAAACAGGTGCAGGATTTGCGCTATCAACCGGGTGTGGACGTGCGCCTAGGCGCGGCTCAAGAAGTGGAAGGCATTGAGCTGCGCAGCCAGTTCAACAAGGGCAATGACAAGGTGTTCCAGTATCAATTGGCGCTGGTGCTGCCGGGTACGCGCAAGATGCTTGCGTTGAGTTATGTGAAGGCTGACAAGCTTGGGGACGCCGAGGCGGCGCACTGGTCGACGATCAAGAGCTCGCTCGTGTTCGACGTCCTCCAGTGAAGCGGCCTTTGCATGTCTGACGCACTGCTCTGGGCCGCGCGCCTGGGCGATGGGCTGTCCCACACCTCTGTCATGGCGGACATCCTCGGCGGCGTGCTGGAAGTGGCGGCTAACGTGGCGATTACCGCGCTGGCAACCGCCGCGGTGGTGGCGGCTACCGGCATTACCGTCGCGACTGGTGGACTGGGGGCCTGCGTGCTGGGGGCGGTAGTCGGCGTTATCGTCGGCATCGCCATGAGCAAGACCGGGGCCGACAAGGGGTTGAGCGCCATGTGCGAGGGAATCGGCAACGCGCTGTTCCCTCCCTCGGTCATGGCCACAATCCTCAGCGGGTCCACCGACACACTGATCAACGCCTTGCCCGCTGCGCGCGCGGCCGGCGTCGTGCCCTCCCACGTTGCACCTGCGGGCACCGAAACCGAAACAACGCCGCCAGCACCGGAACACAGCGAAGAGCCCGGCTACCTGGACATGGCCAAAGGGTTCTTTACGCAAATGTGGCGCCCCACCGTCGCCACGCCAGCGCCCGGTGCAGTCCCTAAACCGCTGGACGTGGTGACCTGCACAAAACACCCGCCGATGCCGCCGCAGTTTCTGGCCGAAGGCTCGGAAAAGGTCACGGTCAACGGTCAACCGGCGGTACGCAGCGGTGACCGGAGCACCTGCGACGCCACCGTGGTGTCGTCGGGGCTGATTTCGCCCAATGTGACGATCGGCGGGGGCTCAGTGGTGGTGCGCGAGATCCGCAGCGGCAAGACGCCGGGCGTTGGCCTGGCCGTCACCGCGCTGATGATGCTCAAGGGGGGTAAAGGCAAGTTCCTCAGCAACCTTCCCTGCATGCTGCTGGCAGGCGTCAATTCGTTTGTGGTCAGTCAGGCCATGGGCGCGCTGGCCAACGCCGCCATGGGCTCTTCCAACCCGGTGCACGCGAGCACGGGGGCCAAAGTGCTGGGCGGCCCCGAGGAGCTGGATTTCGCCTTGCCCGGGATCATGCCCATCGACTGGCAGCGCTTCTACAACAGCCGGGACGAACGCCGCGATGGCTTGTTTGGTGCCGGCTGGAGTGTGCCCTATGAAGTCAGCGTGCAGCTGCTGCCTCACCCTGAAGGGGGCGACTACGCGTTGTACACCGACGAGCAGGGTCGACGTATCGACATGGGTTCGATCCCTTTGGGGGGTGCCGTGTTCAGCGCTGGCGAAGGCCTCAGCGTCAAGCGTCATTTGAGTGGCCAGTGGCTGATCGAAAGCGCAGACGGCTTGTACCGGCTATTCGATCCGGCGCCACAGGACGCATCGTTGCTACGCCTGAGCCAACTGGGAGATCGCAACGACAACCGAATCCACCTCGACTATGACGACGATGGTCGCCTGCTGGGCCTGCGTGACACCTTTGGCCTGGTCAGGGTCGAGCTGACGTACGACAACACTTGGCCCCATCGCATCAGCCGAATCGAACGCCTGTACCCCGACCAACACCGTGAAGTCCTGATGCATTACGCCTACGACGCCCGTGGCGACCTGGCCTCTGTACGCCAGTCCGACGGGCACGTGAAGCGCCGTTTTGCCTATGATGCCGGGCAGCGCATGGTCGAGCATCAATTGCCCACCGGCCTGCGTTGCTTCTATCAGTGGGCCAAGGTTGACGACCTTGAATGGCGTGTTGTCCGGCATTGGACGGAGGCCGGGGACACCTACACATTCGACTATGCGTTGGATACAGGCATCACCCGTATCACCGACGGGCTGGCGCGCGTCAGCATTCGACACTGGGATGAGCGACACCAGATCATCGCGTCCACCGATGCACTGGGGCGAACCTGGGCCTTCCGGTGGAATGATGATAGCCAACTGCTGGGCGCAACCGACCCTCTCGGTGGGCATTATCAGTTCAGCTACGACGATGCCGGCAACCTGACTGAGACCCTCGACCCCCTGGGGCGCAGTGAATCGACCTTGTGGCTGGAGCACTGGGCGCTGCCACTGGCGGAGACCGATGCCGCTGGCAATACCTGGCAGTACGATTACGACTCGCGGGGCAACTGCATTCGCGAAACCGACCCACTGGGCAACCGCACGGTCTATCACTATGACGGACACGGCCAAGTCAGGGAGATCATCGACGCCAGCGGCAAGCGCAAGACCTTGCGCTGGTCCCCACTGGGTCAATTGAGCGAGCACACCGACTGTACGGGCCTTATCACCCGTTTGAGCTACTGCAAGCGAGGCTTGCTGCTGGCCAGTACCGACGCGCTCGGGGAACGCACCACCTTCAAGTATGACGACCAGGGCCGACTGATCAGCAAGCAGTTGCCCGATGGGCGCAGCGAGCACTATCAGCGTGACGCCAGCGGCCAGTTGATCGGCTACAGCGACCCTGCCGGCCACACCACGCGCTTCGAGCATTCGTCGAACGGCCAGTTGCGCCAGCGCATCGACGCCCATGGCCGCCGTGTGGAGCTGAGCCATGACGTCTATGGCCGCCTGCACAGCCTGACCAACGAAAATGGTGAGCACTACCGATTCGACTGGGACGACGGTGATCGCCTGACCCTCGAACAGCGCCTGGACGGCTGTCGAAAACGGTACACGTACGACCCGCTGGACAATGTCACACAGGTAGAAACCCTCGCATCGTCCGACGCCGAGCCCGCCATCATTCATGATCTGGAGCGGGATGCAGCAGGCCGGCTGATCGCCAAGCGCACCGTAGATGGTTGCACGACGTACCGCTACGATGAACTCGACCAAGTCACAGCCATCACCTTTACAGGGCACGATGGCGAGCAGCAAACCCTGGGCTTCGGTTATGACGCCCTCGGTCAGCTGACCCTCGAACAAAGCGCCGCCGGTTGCCTGGAGCATCTCTACGACGAATTGGGCAACCTGACCCAGACCCGACTTCCCGACGGCCGCTGGCTCAACCGCCTGCGCTACGGTAGCGGGCACTTGCATCAGGTCAACCTGGATGGGCAGGTCATCAGTGACTTCGAGCGGGACCGTCTGCACCGCGAAGTGCTGCGCACCCAGGGCCGTATCAGTACGCGTAGCGAATATGACCGCAGTGGACGTCTGCGTGCCCGCCAGCGCCGCCAACCGGACCACTCGCTGTTACATCCGCCGGCGCAGACACGCTTGGGCTATGACGACAGCGACCAACTGGTCGAACGCTACGACAGCCAGCCCGGCGCGGCACACCGCCAACTGCTGCATTACGACGCTACCGGCCGCATTCTGGCTAGCCAGGACAACCTCCTGGGCCAACGGGAAGTCTTCCGCTACGACCCGGCGGCTAACCTGCTGGACGGCTCAGGACAGGTCGCCAACAACCGATTGCTGACCTACCAGGACAAACATTACCGCTATGACGGTTTTGGCCGGATGGTTGAAAAGCGCAGCCTTCGGCGCGGCACCCAACGCTTCAGCTACGACGCGGAGCAACGGCTGGCACAGGTGCACAACGATGACGGTTCCTGGGTCATCATGACCTATGACCCGCTGGGCCGGCGCACCGCCAAGACCACCTACGACCGCAACGGTGTGCAGCGGAGCCAGACACGTTTCACTTGGGACGCGCTGCAACTCGTGCAGGAGCACTGCAATCAGCAGACCAGCCTCTATATCTATGCCGACGAGGGCTACGAACCACTGGCCCGTATCGATGGCACAGGTGACCTGCAAAAAATCCGCTACTACCACAACGACCTCAACGGTTTGCCCGAACGCCTCACCGAGAGCGACGGCCATACGGTATGGCAAGCGCGCTATGAAGTCTGGGGCAATACCGTCGAGGAAAGCCGAGAACCCTATTTCATCGAAGAACAGAACCTGCGCTTCCAGGGCCAGTATCTGGACCGGGAAACGGGGCTGCACTACAACACTCTGCGCTTTTATGACCCGGATATCGGGCGCTTCACCACACCCGACCCCATCGGTCTGGCCGGCGGCCTGAATCTCTATCAATATGCGCCCAACCCGCTGAGCTGGATTGACCCGCTGGGCCTGATGAAATGCTCCAGCCCACCCAAGGGGCGCAAGGTCAGTCGCACCGTGTATCGGTTCGAGGAACCGGGGCGCATCGGGACCACTTGGCAGGCGCACAAGTGGAATGTGGAGTCCACACACCGCTACACCACCAAAGGCGTCGGTGGGGTGTATGGCGCGAACTCACGGAAAACCGCGCTGGGCGAGGTCACGCACTGGAAGGTCGACCTGTCCAAACGGGTGTTGGTCAGCAAGAAAGTGCAGCTCAATAATGTCTTGGACCTGACCCGCGCCGATGTGCGCAAACAGCTAGGGGTCAGCCTTAAAAGCATCACCGGCTCGAAGTACACCGAGACCCATCAGATCGGCAACTGGGCCAAGGCCAACGGCTATGATGGAATCCTGGCGCCATCGGCACGCAACCCGACCGGCAGCAACTTGATCTCCTTTGCAGGTTTTTGAACATGGAACGACTGGAAAACGAATACCCGGGTGACGCGGACTGGCAGAGCACAGTGGCCTTGTATGAAGAAGACTACCTTGACGACGATGCGCGTGAACTGGCCAAGGCCTTGGGCGGCCATCTCGACATGGCAGTGATACTGCGCGGGAAACGGGGTCTTGAGGAAGGGTTGTGGTGGATCGGGCAAAAGGTTCCGGCACTGGACAACATCACCCCGCTGGAATGCCTGGAAAGTCCCACGCTGATAAAACGGTTGAAGACAGCACTGATGCGTATGCCATGACACTCAAGGACACGGCGACTATGGAAAGTTGTGCGTTCAATTCAATCAGGCACGGAAGTGCAGTCCTTGTCTGATGCACTCTGGGCTGCCCGGATGGGCGATGCGCTCTCCCACACCTCGATGATGGCGGACATCCTTGGCGGGGTGCTGGAGGTGGCGGCCAATATCGCGATCACCGCCGTGGCAACCGCTGCGGTGGTTGCCGCCACTGGCATTACCGTTGCGACCGGTGGGCTTGGCTGTTTCCTGCTGGGTGCCGTGGTGGGCACGATTGTCGGCTTGGCCATGAGCAAGACCGGGGCCGACAAAGGCCTGACGAATTTATGCGACACGTTCGCCAACGCGCTGTTTCCGCCCACGGTGCAGGCCAATATTCTTACCGGCTCCACCAACACCCTGACCAACAACATCCCCGCCGCCCGCGCCGCCGGGGCGATCAGTTCCCATGTCGCACCGGCTGGGACCGAGTTGGAGGAACCTGCGCCCGAGCCAGAAGCCAGTTACCTGGACATGGCCGAGAGCTTCTTCTCGCAGATGTGGCGCCCTACGGTTGCAACGCCCGCCCCCGGCGCCGTGCCCAAGCCGCTGGATCTGGTGGTGTGCATGAAGCACCCGCCGATGCCGCCGCAGTTTCTAGCCGAAGGGTCGGAAAAGGTCACAGTCAACGGCCAGCCGGCGGTGCGCAGTGGTGATCGCAGTACCTGCGATGCAACCGTGGTGTCGTCGGGACTGATTTCTTCCAACGTGACCATTGGCGGTGGTTCGGTGGTGGTGCGGGAAATTCGCAGCGGCAAGACCCCGGGTGTGGGGTTGGCGGTCACGGCGTTGTTGATGCTCAAGGGTGGCAAGGGCAAGTTCTTCAGCAAGTTGCCGTGCATGCTGATCGGCGGAGCCACTTCGATGGCGGTCAGCAGTGCGATGGGGGCGATGGCCAACGCGGCGATGGGTTCGTCGAATCCGGTGCATGCGGCGACAGGCGCGAAGGTACTGGGCGATGTCGAGGAGCTGGATTTTGTGTTGCCCGGTATCCTGCCGATTGAGTGGCAGCGCTTCTACAACAGCCGCGACGAACGCTCGGGGAGCCTGTTCGGCGCAGGCTGGAGCGTGCAGTATGAAGTGTGCGTAGAGATCCGTCCGCATCCCGAAGGCGGCGAGACGCTGATCTATACCGACGAGCAGGGACGCCCGATTGACATGGGTTCGATCCCGTTGGGCGGCGCAGTATTCAGCGCCGGTGAAGGGCTCGCCGTGCGTCGACACCTCAATGGGCAGTTGTTGATTGAAAGCGACGACGGCCTATACCGCTTGTTCGAACCCACTCCGGCCAATCCCTCACTGCTGCGTCTGAGCCAACTGGGCGATCGCAACGACAACCGCATCCATATTGACTATGACGAAGTAGGGCGCCTGGTACGTCTGCGCGATACTTTCGACTTGGTGCAGGTTGAGCTGATACGTGACCAAGACCATCTGACCCAAATTGAGCGCCTGTACCCCGACCAACGCCGCGAAGTGCTCGTCAGTTACGGCTACGACGCGGCCGGCAATCTGGCTGAGGTGCGTGACGCAACCGGCCAGGTGCAACGGCGTTTTGCCTACGACACGGGGCGTCGAATGGTGGAGCATCAACTGCCCACCGGACTGCGCTGCTTCTATGAATGGGCCTTGATTGAGGACTTGGAATGGCGTGTGGTCCGGCACTGGACCGATGAGGGTGACACTTACCAGTTCGACTATGACTTGAAGGTCGGCCTCACTCGTATCACCGATGGTTTGCAGCGCGTCAGCACTCGCCATTGGAACACTCAGCACCAGATCATTCAGTACAGCGATAACCTCGGTCAGACATGGCGGTTCGAGTGGAACGACGAACGCCAATTGCTCAGCGCCACCGACCCCCTGGGTGGACGCTATGAATACAGCTACGATGAGAGCGGCAACCTGATCGGCGAGACCGACCCGCTGGGCCGCAGCGACTCGACTTTGTGGCTTGAGCACTGGGCACTGCCGCTGGTGGAGACCGACGCCGCCGACAATAGCTGGGCGTACCGCTACGATCAGCGCGGCAACTGCATCGCCGAAACCGATCCGCTGGGCTATGTCACCCGGTATCGCTATGACGACCACGGCCAGGTCGTGGAAATCATCGATGCCACCGGGAAAAGCAAGAAACTACGCTGGAATCCGTTCGGGCAACTGGCCGAGCACATCGACTGCTCAGGTTATCCAACGCGCTTCAGCTACGACAAGCGGGGGTATTTGCAGGTCATCACCGACGCCCTTGGCGAGCGCACTCAATTTAGCTACGACGCTCAGGGGCGCTTGCTCAGTACCCAACTGCCGGACGGCCGCACCGAGCACTATCAGCGCGATGTCAGCGGTCAGCTGGCGGGTTACACCGACCCAGCCGGACACACCACGCTTTACCAACACAACCGCCGTGGCCAAGTGCGCCAACGCACCGACGCACATGGGCGGCAGGTGCAGTTCGGCTATGACAGCTATGGACGGCTGCAAGCGCTGATCAACGAGAACGGCGAACGCTATCGCTTTGCGTGGGACGCCGGGGATCGGCTGACTGAACAGCAAGACCTCGACGGCAGCGCCAAGCACTACAGCTATGACCCGCTGGATAATGTCACGGCGGTGACTACTGTGCCGGCGCCTTACGGAAACGGTCTGGCCCTGGTGCCCGAAACACCGCCCGCGCCCATCATTCATCGGCTGGAACGTGATGCGGTTGGCCGGCTCGTCGCCAAGACCACCGACGATGGCCGTACCGATTACAGCTACGATGCGGTGGACCAGCTCACGGCTGTCACCTTCACCGATTCGCAGGGCAACGCCCAAGCCCTGGGCTTTGCTTACGACGCCCTCGGCCAACTGCTTTGCGAGCAGAGTTCGGCGGGTAACCTGCAACACCACTACGACGAACTCGGCAACCTGATCCAAACCCAACTGCCGGACGGCCGCTGGCTCAACCGCCTGTACTACGGCAGCGGCCACCTGCACCAGGTCAACCTGGACGGCCAGGTCATCAGCGACTTCGAGCGTGACCGCCTGCACCGCGAAGTGCTGCGCACTCAAGGCCAGCTCAGCACCCGCAGCGAATACGACCGCAGCGGCCGCCTGCGTTCACGCCAGCGCCGTCACGCCAGTCAGTCAACCTTGCTGCCCGCTGCGGCGCAAAAACAGTTTGAATACGACCCCGCCGACAACTTGATCGGCAAACTCGACCAACAACCCGCTGCGCAACACCGCCAGCTGCTGCACTACGACGCCACCGGCCGCATCATCGCCAGCCAGGACAGCCTGCACGGCCAGCGTGAAACCTTCGCCTACGACGCCGCCGCCAACCTGCTGGATGGCCCGCAGGCGGGTGCCGGATTGGTGGTGCATAACAAGCTGTTGACCTATCAGGACAAGCGTTATCACTACGATGCGTTTGGACGGATGATTGAAAAGCGCAGTGCCAAACGGGGCGTGCAGCGGTTTGCCTACGACGCTGAAAGTCGGTTGGTTGAAGTGCGCAGTGACAACGGCAGCGTGGTCAGGATGGTCTATGACCCGCTGGGGCGGCGAATTGAAAAGACCGAGCATGGCAGCGATGGGTATCCGCTGGGGGAAACGCGTTTTGTGTGGGACGGTCTGCGGTTGTTGCAGGAGCATAAACACAGCCAGACCAGCCTCTATGTTTACGACGATGACGGCTATGAACCGTTGGCCCGAGTCGACGGCCTTGGCCCGCTACAGAAGATTCGCTACTACCACAACGACCTGAACGGGCTGCCGGAACAGCTCACCGAAGCGGATGGGCACGCGGTTTGGCAAGCAACGTATCGGGTGTGGGGCAACACGCTGGAGGAAGTGCGCGAGCCTTATTACATTGAGGAGCAGAACCTGCGGTTCCAGGGGCAGTATCTGGATCGGGAGACGGGGCTGCATTTCAATACGTTCAGGTTTTATGATCCAGATGTGGGGCGGTTTACTACGCCGGATCCGATTGGGTTGGATGGAGAGCTCAACCTCTACCAATACGCACCAAATCCGATTGCATGGATAGACCCATGGGGGTGGAAAACCTGCGGCGCTGCAAACGGAAACTCCAAACAAAATAACAAGATGAACCACGTCTACGTTATTCGTAATAAAACGACTGGCCAAGTATACAAGTACGGTATCAGCGGTGGGAAAATTTCAAAAGCCGGGAAGTCTTATCGAGCCCAGTCTCAAGTACGCTGGCTCAACAGGAAAGGCTCTGATAAGTACGAGTCCGCCATAATCAGAAAAAATGTCACAAGGTCTAAGGCTCTCAAAGTAGAACAGGGTAGAGTCAATGGCTATTCAGTGGCCGCTCAGAGAGCCGGTCAGACTCCTTCGTTTCCAAAAGTCGGGATTAACCCAGTGGGCAATTCACTGCCAAACGCGACGAGATAGAGATTCTAATGAGCAAATATCTGACAACACTGGAAATCGTGCCCTCCACGGAAAGCCTACAGGCTCACCGCGTTCGAGAGGCCGCGGTACTTTACATTTATCTGCTTACCACCAAGTGCAAGCTGCTTACCGGTGGAATTGCCAAAGTGATTCTCCAGCAAGCGCCCTTGGAAGCAGAGCAAACACACACAAATGTTTGCTCCTACGCTCATCCGTTCAAGCGCTTGCAGAGCCTTCCTGCGGGGGCCACAGACGCCACTATCCGCGAGTGCTTAATCGATGACATCAATGAATCGCTCATATCACTGGCGACGCTCAAGGGTTGGGATACCGATCCAATACATAAGCTTCACGCAGAAATCGTCAAACGTGAGTATCAGTTTTCAGGTACGTCAGGACGCCCACTGAAAAACCCGTCTAACACGCTCACCGCGTCGGCAGCCTGGAACACCGACCAATACATCAATATAGGCGTGCTGGTCCAACGCTCCAAAGACACCCCTCACGAATTTTTCACTGCTACACGCATCGGCATCTCCCTCGGACTTTTCGAGTCCCTGTTAGGCCCAGTTGAATGGGTCAACGAAAAAACTGTCCGTCTCTATCAGACAAACAAGCGCGACTACTGGGAAATTGATACAAGCTCTCGAGAAGTGATATTTCACTATCCTAGAGCTGAGTCCAATGACGCTCATGGTCAGTTTGATTTGGCAAAAATGTACATTGATGGATGGATAGTCGAGCAAGACTTTGAACAAGCCCGACTGTGGCTGGAGCGCGCTGCCGCTCAAGGCTTCTCGCGGGCGGTCAAGCTTTTGCAACGTATGATTAACGGTGATGAAAACCTGGCTGATCCTGTTATGAACAGCAAGAAATAGCAAAAAGATGAGCTTTCCAGCAAGTTCGTGAAGCTACTCAACAAGGAAGTCAGCCCGTTGTTGGGCGCGGAAAATTACGAACGCTTTTTTGACTATTTCTACGGCTGAGACCCAAGCCCGTGGTCAGCTCCAACAAAAATGGGCACCCGATCTAATCGGCGTGCCCATTTTCCTACCACCCCGCCCCCTTCGAGACGGTAACGCCATTACGCGTTGACAGTGTCTTTCAGCGATTTGCCTGGCTTGAACGCAACCGTGTTGCTGGCCTTGATTTTCACCGGCTCGCCGGTTTGCGGGTTTTTGCCGGTGCGGGCGCCGCGGTGGCGTTGCAGGAAGGTGCCGAAGCCGACCAGGGTGACGCTGTCCTTGCGGTGCAGGGCGCCGGTGATTTCTTCGAGAACGGCGTTGAGGACGCGGTTGGCCTGTTCTTTGGTGAGATCCGCTTTTTCAGCGATGGCGGCTGCGAGTTCTGGTT
>Ga0209173_100677_pt1 | contig 12669 bp, 7 predicted proteins | sample SynthPrep_16_END_FD_187206 | JGI IMG/M metagenome (GOLD analysis project Ga0209173, IMG submission 187206) | Synthetic microbial communities from Ohio, USA - SynthPrep_16_END_DS12_MetaG (SPAdes) (version 2) | ecosystem: Engineered > Bioreactor > Aerobic > Activated sludge | place: USA: Ohio... | reverse complement strand
ATCACCGTATTGGCGGAGGGCGTCGAGTGAAGGCGTTTTTCAGTTTCATGATTCGCTGGGTGATCCCCGTGCTGGGCCTGATCGCCCTGAGCCTGATCATCTGGTTTGTCGGGCCGTTGCTCGATGTGCTGGTGCCGGAAGGGCGCCGTTGGGCGCTGATCATTCTGGTGTTTGCGGTATGGATTGCCTATCGCGTGTTCCGCATCATCCAGGCCCGCCGCCAGGCCGCCGAAGTGATGCGCAGCCTGGCCGCGCAAACCCCGGCCGACCCCAACAGCACCGCTACCGCCGAAGAACTCACCACCCTGCGCCAGCGCATGGACGAGGCCCTGGCGCTGCTGAAAAAGGCCAAGCTGGGTGGCGATGAACGCCGCAACCTCTACGAGCTGCCGTGGTACGTGATCATCGGCCCGCCGGGTTCGGGCAAGACCACGGCGCTGGTCAACTCCGGGCTGCATTTTCCGCTGGCTGCGCAGCTGGGCGCCGGTGCCGTGCGCGGCGTCGGCGGTACGCGCAACTGCGACTGGTGGTTCACCGATCAAGCCGTATTGCTCGACACCGCCGGCCGCTACACCACTCAGGACAGCAACTCCACGGTGGATAAAGCCGCGTGGCTGGGCTTCCTCGACCTGCTGAAAAAGCAGCGCTCGCGCCGCCCGATCGATGGCGCCTTTATCGCCATCAGCCTGTCGGACCTGTTGCTGGGCACCGACGCCGAACGCGCCGCCCATGCCGCCGCCATCCGCTTGCGTATTCAGGAGCTGTACACCCAACTGGGCGTGCGCTTCCCGATCTACCTGATGCTGACCAAGCTCGACCTGGTGCCGGGCTTCATGGAGTTCTTCGACAACCTCAGCAAGGAAGAGCGCGCCCAGGTGTGGGGCATGACCTTTGCCCTGGACGACGGCAAAAACACCGACAGCCCGCTGGCGCATCTGCAAAGTGAGTTCGCCGGCCTGGAGCAGCGCCTCAACGAACGCCTGGTGGAGCGCCTGCAACAGGAACGCGACCCCGCGCGGCGCGACCTGATCTACGGCTTCCCGCAGCAGTTCGGTGCGTTGAAGGATTGCCTGCAAAGCTTCCTCGAAGGCGTGTTCAAACCCAATGCCTTTGAAGAGCGCGTGTTGCTGCGCGGCGTGTACTTCACCAGCGGTACCCAGGAAGGCAGCCCGATTGACCGTCTGATCGGTGCGATGGCCCAGAGCATGAACCTGGACCGCCAGCACCTGGCGCGCCAGAGTGGCACCGGGCGCAGTTATTTCATCGAAAAACTCTTCACTGCCGTGGCGTTTGCCGAGCGTGGCCTGGTCGGGGTGAACCCGAAGGTCGAGCGTCGGCGCAAATGGATTGCGCGCGGTGTGCTGGCCGCCACCGTGGCGCTGGTCGTGGTGGTCAGCGGCCTGTGGTGGGTGAGTTACCGCGCCAACCAGGCGTATATCGCCCAGGTCGACCAAAAGGTCGCGCCACTGGGCCAGACCGTGCAGAACCTGAGCCCGGCGCAGCGCGACGTCCTCGCCGTGCTGCCGTTGCTCAACGCCGTTAAGAACCTGGCGGGCGACTCGCCCAGCTGGTCCGAAGGCCTCGGGCTGTACCAGGGCGACATGCTTGAAGCCGAGTCCGCCAGTGTTTACCGCAAGCTGTTGATCGCGGTGTTCGCGCCACGCCTGGTGACGCGCATCGAAGAACAACTGCACGGTGGTGGCAATTCCGACTTCCTCTACGAAGGCCTCAAGGCTTACCTGATGCTCGCTGACACCGAGCATTACGACCCGGACTTTATCAAGGCCTGGATCGCCCTCGACTGGGACCGCAACCTGCCCCGCGATCTGCCGGCGGACCAACGGCAGGCCCTGGCCGGGCATTTGCAGGCGCTGTTCGAACGTCATCCGCCGAGCGCACGCCTCGACCCACGTTTGATTGATGACCTGCGTCGCCAGTTGCAACAACTGCCGGTGGCCCAGCGCGTCTACGACCGGGTCAAGCGCCAGAAACTGCCCGAGGGCATCCCGGACTTTCGCATCAACGAAGCCGCCGGTCGTGACGCAGCGCTGGTGTTCAGCCGCAAAAGCGGCAAGCCGCTGGGCGAGCCGTTGAGTGGTTTCTTCACCGCCAAAGGCTATCGCCAGGCGTTCCTGCTGAGCAGCCTGAACCAGACCGGCACCCTCGCCGAAGAGCAGTGGGTGTTGGGCCACGAACAGGCCGACCAACAGAACGTGGTGAGCCTGGCCGCCGACGTGCGCCGCCTGTATTTCCAGGATTACCAGCGCCAGTGGGATGCCTTGCTCGCGGACATCGACTTCGTGCCGATCACCAGCGTGGCCCAGGCGGCCGACGTGCTGCGGGTGATTTCCGGCCCGACCTCGCCGCTGAAAAAACTGCTGGTGGCCGTGGCCAAGGAAACCGATCTGCAAGCCGAAGAACGCCAGCTGGCCGCCAAAGGTGTGCCGGTGGAAGGGGGCGTCGACAAACTCAAGGAGCGCCTGGGCAGCCTGCTCGGCCAGGAGCAACCGACCGCCAATACGCCCGTCGCTGCGGATGATCCGGTGACCGCGCACTTCGCCGAACTCAACAGCATCGTCAGCAAGAACGAAGGCGAGCCGGCGGCCATCGATGGCCTGCTCACCGACATGAATGCGCTGTATGTGCAGGTCAGCGCCATGGTAGGCGCCAGCGGCGATGCGTTGCTCGGCGAAGCAAAGAACCAGGCGGCGGCTGCGGCCACACGGGTCAGCCTGAATGCCGAGCGCCAGCCGCCGTTGGTGCAGGGCATGGTCAAGTCGGTGGTCAACTCCACCACCAACAGCATGATGGGCGGCGTGCGTAACCAGTTGAACGCGGCCTGGGTCAGTGAAGTGGTCAACGTGTATCGCCAGTCGCTGGCCGGGCGTTACCCGATGTCGCCGGGCAGTGCGCGGGATGCCACCCTGGATGACTTCGGCCAGTTCTTTGGGGTGGGCGGGGTGATGGACAACTACTTCCGCAAATACCTGCAGCCCTACGTGGACACCTCCGCGCAGACCTGGCGCTGGCAACCGGGCGCCGCACAGAAACTCGGGATTGCACCGGGTGTGCTGCAAACCTTCCAGCGTGCGGCGACGATCCGCGATGCGTTCTTCCGCGCCGGGGGGACCCAGCCGATTGTGCGGTTCGAACTCAAGCCGGTGTCGATGGACCCGACTATCACGCAGTTTTTGCTTGACCTCGACGGCCAGCAATTGAGCTACGACCACGGCCCCAGCCGCCCGGTGGCGATGCAATGGCCGAACCCTGGCAGTATTGGCGTGGTGCGCATTTCGATCATGCCGCCATCGGCCAGTGGCCGTTCGGGCGTGACTCTGGACGGGCCGTGGGCCTGGTTCCGCTTGCTCGAGCAATCGGACCTCACCGCCGGTAATTCGCCGGACCGTTTCAACCTGCGCCTGCGCGTCGACGGTGCGAGCATCGCCTACGAGCTGCGCGCCAACAGTGCCTTCAACCCGTTCAAGAGCCGCGTGCTCAGCGGCTTCAGCCTGCCGGAGCGGCTATGACGGCGCTGGGTTTCTACGGCAAGTTGGCCAGCCGCGGCGATTTTGTCAGCCGCGCCTTGCCCCAGAGTTTTATCGGCCCGTGGGACAGCTGGCTGGCGGCGGGTTTGCTTGCCAGCCAAAACAGCCTCGGCGCTGATTGGCTCAACACGTACCTGGTCAGCCCGCTGTGGCGCTTTGTGCTGGCGCCCGGCGTGTGTGGGCCGGACGCGGCGGCGGGCGTGGTGATGCCGAGCATCGATCGGGTCGGCCGCTACTTTCCGCTGGCGGTGGTGGCGTTGCTCGATCACGCCACCAACCCTGCCTCGCTGGTGGGCGGGCCGGACAGCTGGTTCGAGCAGGCCGAAGCGCTGTTGCTCAGCACCCTGGATACCGGTGCCACCTTCGAAGGCTTCAATGACGGTCTCGATAGTCTGGGTTTCCCGGCGAGCGAGCTACGCGCACAGGACAGCCGTTTCGCCGGTCTGCAACGGGTGGCTGCCACTGAACCGCACCAGCGCATGACCGCGCTCGCCGAAATGGCCTGCGACGGCGCGAGCCTGTGGTGGGGCCGGGGCTCGCAGGCGATTTCCCCAGGTTTGTTGCGGTGTCAGGGCCTGCCTGCCGCCAGCGATTTTGCGCAGTTTTTGCTCGGACAAGAAGGTGTGGTGTAGATGGGGTCGACGTACAAATCCGCGAGCAAAAGCCATGTGGGCATGGTCCGCCAGGTCAACGAAGACGCCTGCCTGGACCTGCCGGAAAATCGTCTGTGGGTGGTGGCCGACGGCATGGGCGGGCATGCGGCGGGGGACTATGTGAGCAGCCTGATCGTCGACAGCCTGCGCAGCGTGCCGGTGGGGCGCTCGCTGGATGAATACACGGCGGCGCTGCGCAACGACCTGATCCGTATCAACGCAGCCGTGCGCGAAGAAACCGCCCACCGTGGCGTGACCATGATGGGCAGTACCGTGGTGCTGTTGGCCGCCCGAGGCCTGCGCGGCGTGTGCCTGTGGGCCGGCGACAGTCGCTTGTACCGCTTGCGCGACGGTGTGCTCGAAGGCATCTCACGCGACCACAGCTACGTCCAGGACCTGCAAGACAGCGGCCTGCTCAGCGAAGCCGACGCCCGCGTCCACCCACGCGCCAATATCGTCACCCGCGCTATTGGCGTGGAGGCTCACTTGGACCTGGCGGTGGTCGACCTGCTGATTGCCCCCGGTGACAGCTACCTGCTGTGCAGCGACGGCTTGAACAAGACCGTCGAAGACCATGAGATCCGCGAAGTGCTCAGCCATGACGCACCGGATGAAATCGTGCGCAGCCTGGTGCACCTGGGGCTCAACCGGGGCGCGCCGGACAACATCACCGCCATCGTCGTGAAGGTATCGCCATGAACATCGTCATCCCCGGCTACGACATCGAAGGCGAGATCGGCGAAGGCGCCATGGCCAGCGTGTACCTGGCGACCCAGCGCTCGCTGGAGCGCAAGGTGGCGTTGAAGGTGATGGCGGCGGCGCTGGCGGCCGACCCGAGCTTCTGCGAACGCTTCCTGCGCGAGGGTAAGACCCTGGCGCGCTTGTCGCACCCGCACACGGTGACCATCCATGACATCGGCAACGTCGGTGAGCTGTATTACATGGCCATGGAATACCTGCCCAACGGTACGCTCAAGGAGCGCATCGCCGCAGGGTTGACGCCGGAGCAGGGTGTGACGCTGATTCGCCAGATCGCCTCGGCGCTGGGCTATGCCCATGCCCAAGGGCTGGTGCACCGCGATGTGAAACCGGCGAACATTCTGTTTCGCGCTGATGGCACGGCGGTGCTGTCCGACTTTGGTATCGCCAAGTCGCTGGACGACCGCACCCAGTTCACCCAGGCCGGGTTTGCCGTGGGCACGCCGAGCTACATGAGCCCGGAACAGGCGCGGGGCCAGGAGATCGACGGCCGTGCCGACCTGTACGCGTTGGGTGTGGTGCTGTATGAAATTCTCGTCGGCAAGCTGCCGTATAGCGGCACCGACGCGCTGTCCACGGCATTGGCGCACCTGACTGAGCCATTGCCGGAACTGCCGGTGCACCACGGTCGCTACCAGGAGGTGCTGCGCAAGCTGTTGGCCAAGGACCCGGCGGAACGGTTCCCGGATGCAGCGGCGTTGTTGCAGGCCCTGGATAACCTGCCGGCGGAGTCGCCGGAGGCCACCTTGGTGCGGCCGCTGCCCATCCCGCTGAGCTTCGACCTGGCGGGCATGACCCCGGTCACTATCGATATTCCGACCGATAAACCACAGCCGCAACCTGTCGCGCGCCAGCCGGTGGTGACACCGACGCAACACAACGCCGTGTCCGAGCAGCGCCGTGGGCCGGTGATGGCGCTGGCGGCGGTTGCGGTGGCGGTGGCCTTGGCCATCGGTGGTGCCAGTTACTGGTGGTTGAGCGGTAGCGATAAGCCCGTCGCCAAGCCGCCGGCTGCGGTGGTGCCGACGGTGGCGCCGCCTGTTCCCGACGTCGACGGCGGCCAGCGTCCGTTATTGATGGCAGGTAAGAAGACACTGTTCCAGCGCGTCCTGAGTAAGCCGGGCGCCAAGCTTTCCTCTGACGCAGGCAGCGCGCCGGGCAAAGCCCTGCCGGCGTTTTCCGTGCTCTATGTCTACCAACGCAAGGACGTCGACGGCAGCCCGTGGGTACGCGTCGGTGCCGCCACCGATGGGCGCAGCGACGGTTGGTTGCCGGCGTCACACGTCAGCGACTGGAAACAGAGCCTGGTGCTCAAGTTCACCGAACGTTCGGGCCGGGCGCCCGTGATGTTCCTGCGCCAATCCGGCGAAGTAGAGAAGTTGTTGGCCGACCCAGCCGCCGCCAAAGGCGTGCTGGCCAAGGCGCAGAAAAACAGCGAAGACAACGGCCAGATACTGGCCCTGGAACCGACGGCCAGCGCGGTGCCGCAGAATCAGTTCTACCTGTTGCCGATCTTCGATTCCAAAGAGACCTTTGACGAAAACGGCCAGCCGGTGCAGTTGCTCAATGTGGCCTCCATCGACCCCGGCAGCAGCGCAGCCGCCAAGCCCTCGACGCCGGTGATCAAGGCCAACGCCGACGCCTTCCGGACCGCCGTGGTGCTGGTGGTCGACACCACCGTGTCGATGCAGCCCTACATCGACCAGATTCGCGACGTGGTGCACGAACTGCAAACCCGCATCGCCGAGCGTGGCGAGTTGGACAGTGTCAGTTTCGGCATGGTGGGCTTTCGCAGCAGTATCAAGAAAACCCCAGGCCTGGAGTACGTGGCTAAGACCCTGATCAGCCTCGACCAGGGCCGCGACCCGCAACGCTTCCTCGACATGGCGCGCCAGGTCAAGGCATCCACGGTGTCCAGCCATTCGTTCAACGAAGACGCGTTCGCCGGGGTGATGCAGGCGGTGGATGGCATGGATTGGTCCGGCTACGGCGGGCGCATTATCCTGCTGGTCACCGACGCAGGCGCGCTGCGCAAGAACGACCCGTTTGCCGCCACCCAGATGAACGAAGCCGAAGTGCGCCAGGCGGCGCTGGGCAAGCAGATCAAGATCTACGCCCTGCACCTGCGCACCGACGCCGGCAAGAAAACCCATGCCGGTGCCGAGAGCCAGTACCGCATCCTTACCGCCGACGCCAACCCGCAGATCGGCGACCTCTACACGCCGGTGCCGGGTGGCGACGTGCGTAAATTGGGCGAGCGTGTGGACGAAATCGGCACGGTGTTCGCCAACCTTGTTCATCAGGTACGCAGCAATACGCCGCAGCCAGTGCCGTTGTTGAGTTCCGCGCCCACCTTGGCGGATAAATCCGCAGCCGTCGGTTACGCCATGCACATGGATTTCCTCGGTCGCAAAGCCGCGAGCCAGGCGCCGCAACTGGTCAGCGCCTGGACCGCCGACCGCGACCTGACCAACCCGGCACTGCCGGCGTTCCAGGTGTGCGTGATGCTGACCAAATTGCAGCTCAACGACCTGCAACAGTCGTTGAAACTGATCGTCGACGCGGCGCGCAAGACCCAGACTTCGCCCAAGGACTTCTTCCAGGAAATCGCCAGCGCCTCGGCCTACATGAGCCGCGACCCGCAGGCCCTGCGCAAGGGCGGCAACCTGGCCGACGGCGGCATTCTTGGTGAATACCTGGAAGGCCTGCCGTACCGCAGCAAGTCGCTGAACATGACTCAGGACTTGTGGTTGTCGTTGAGCGTGGCCGAGCAGGAAGACTTTATCGACGAGCTGGATTCGAAAATCCGCCTCTATGAAACCTTCCACAATGACGTGGCCAACTGGGTCCGTTTCGGCGATGCCGAGCCGGGCGACGCGTTGTACCGCGTGCCGCTGTCGACGTTGCCGTGATGCTGAACCTGAGCGCGGTGCACAAGAGCCGGGGCGTCGGTAGCCAGCGCTATCGCTTGGTGATCCCGGCGTTGACGCTGCGCGTGGGCGAGCAATTGGCGATTGTCGGGCCCAGCGGTTGCGGCAAAAGCACGTTGCTGGACCTGCTGGCGCTGGTCTTGGCGCCGGACCAGGTCGGGCAGTTCGATTTCCACCAGCACGACATCGCCGGGTTGTGGCGCGGCGAGCAGCAGTCCATGTTGGCCGCGCTGCGTAGCCAGCATCTGGGGTATGTGCTGCAGACCGGTGGCCTGCTGGGGTTTCTCGACGTGCGCGGCAACATCGCCTTGTCCCGGCAACTGCTGGGCTTGACGGACGACGGCAGCGTGTTGCGCCTGGCCGAGCAACTGGAAATCAGTGACCAGTTGGCCAAGAAACCGGCAGCGTTGTCGGTGGGGCAGCGCCAGCGCGTCAGCTGCGCCCGCGCCCTGGCCCATGCGCCGCAGCTGGTGCTGGCGGATGAACCCACCGCGTCCCTTGACCCGCTGAACGCCGAGCGCGTGATGCAGGCGCTGCTGGCCCAGGCTCGTGAGCACCGCGCCGCGTGTGTGATCGCCACCCATGACGAACCATTGGCCCGCGCCAGTGGCTTGCAGGTGCGGCGCATCAGTTGCCGTCGCGACACCGACGGCGGCGTCACCGCGACCCTCGGGGAGGCGTGCTGATGCGCATCGGCTTGGTCGCGTCGCTCGCCTGGCAGGATTACCGCAACGACGCGTGGCTGTCGGCCTGTTCGGTGCTGGCATTGGTCGCTGTGATCGCCCCGTTGCTGGTGTTATTCGGCCTGAAATTTGGACTGGTTAGCAGTTTGACCGAACGTTTGGAGACTGACCCCGCCACCCGTGAAATTATTCCGCTGGGCGGTGGTCGATTCAGCAGCGCCTTTATCGAGCAGCTCGGCCAGCGCAGCGATGTAGCGTTTGCCGTACCGCGCACGCGGCAGATTGCGGCGACAGCGCAGGTGGGCTCGTTGAGCTTGGAGATGCTGCCGACGGCGTCGGGCGATCCGTTGTTGAACGGCTTGCCGTTGCCTCGGGGCCTGGACCAGATCGTGCTGAGTCACACCGCCGCCGAGAAGCTGGCGGCGCGGCCCGGGGATTGGCTGGAAACCAGTTTTGCCCGGCAAGTGGCGGGGCGCGTGGAAGCCCAGCGCACGCGCTTGCAGGTGCTGGCGGTACTGCCGCTGGAGGCCTTCGCCCGTGACGGGTTGTTTGCCGATTTGAAATTGCTGGAAGCAGCAGAAGATTACCGTGATGGTCGAGCAGTACCGGCGCTGGGCTGGGTCGGGGAGGCGGTTGGTGTGACCGAGCAGCGTGTGTACCCGGCGTTCCGCCTGTACGCCCGTCACCTCGTCGATGTGGAACCGCTGCGGGTGTTTTTCGCCGGTCAGAACCTGTGGGTGTCGACCCAGGCCCAGACCATCGCCCAGGTGCAGTCGTTGAGCCGCAACCTGTCGATCGTGTTTTGGATGATTGGCGGTTTGGCGGTGGCGGGTGCGTTTGCGGCGATCTTTGCCGGGGCCCTCGCGGCTGTGGCGCGCAAGCGTCGGGAATTGTCGGTGTTGCGCCTGTTGGGGTTCTCGACGGGTGGGCTGTTGCTGTTTGTGGTGGCGCAGGCCCTGTACAGCGCAGGTTTTGCTGCCGTGCTCAGTGCCGGCCTGTATGGCCTGGCCGAGGCGGCGTTGAATCAGTTATTTGTGCAGGTGCCGGGCGAATACGCCAGCCATCTGTTGGCGCGTCATTACGGCCTGGCCCTGGTTGCAGTCATGGGCGTCAGCGCCGTGGCGGCGGCCTGTGGTGGTTGGCGAGTGGCGCGGATCCAGGCTTCTGAAGGAATCAGAGATGTATAAGTTACTGGGCGCCTGCGTGGCGCTGACCCTGGCCTCGATGGCCTGGGCCGATGAGGCGAGTGACAAGCTCGACAACCCCAAACCGTTGGAAGGCGACGTCAGCCTGCCGCTGCCGTGCGAAGGCAACATGGTGTTCCGCTACGCCTACGTGTTGGCCCAGGGCACCCTGGATGACCGCGAGATCAGCCTCGGCTACCCCTTTGCCGAAGGCGAGGCGGGCTATCAGCAGTCGTTTATTTCCGGCTACCGCCGTGACTTCATCAACGGCCAGTTCACCCTCAAGGACTTGCCCAAAGACTGGAACAAAGTCATCGCGCCGCTGATGCCGAAGACCGACGCCAAGACCCCGCTCAAGCCGATGCTGTACTTCATCGGCAAGTACGAAGTGACCGCCCGCCAGTACGCCCAAGTGATGTCGCAGGCACAGTCGCTGGCCAGCGGCGAACCGGCACCGGCGTGCGATGCGCCGACCGGCATGGCCGGGCGCTTGCCCAAGGTCAAGCTGTCGCGCTTTGAAGCCGAGCGCTTTTCGGCGGTGTACAGCGCCTGGTTGATGAAATACCACCGTGAGTTGCTGCCGGTCAGCGGTCGTGGCTCGTCGGCGGATGACGGCGGCTTGGGCTTTGTGCGCCTGCCCACCGAAGTGGAGTGGGAGTTCGCCGCGCGCGGTGGCCATGCGGTCAGCCGCCAGGACCTGGAAGGGCGCCTGTTCCCCCGCCGCGTCGAAGGCAGTGACAGTGACGGCCCGCTCGGCGATTACGCCGTGTTCAACCAAGTGGCCGGCGGCACTGGCCAGGCTGCGCGCCTGATGCCCATCGGCACCAAATTGCCCAACCCGATCGGCCTGTTCGATGTGATCGGCAACGCGGCCGAAATGGTCCAGGAGTCCTTCCAATTGGTCCACGCGGGGCGCCGTCAGGGCACCTACGGCGGCTTTGTGGTCAAGGGCGGCAACTACCTGGAAGGCGAGGGCACGCTGTTCACCGGCATGCGCCGCGAGTACCCGCTGTTTGCCGCCGACGGCACCGAGCAAAGCAACGAGACCACGGGTTTCCGCGTGGCGATTGGTGCGCTGTCGGCACCGCGTTCGCGCTACAAGGAGCTGTTCGCGCAGTGGCAGAAAGAGGGCCGCCTGGCCTCGCTGACCGACGCCATCGACGACGCCCAGGACCCGACCAAGCGCCTGGACAGCATCATCGCCGCCAGTGTCGATCCCAAGCTGCAAGCTGAGCTGGGGCTGGTCAACGAAGAGCTCAAGCGCAATGTCTCGCTGATCGCCCAGCAACGTGAAGAAGCGGCGGGCAACCTGATTCAGTCGGCCGCGCTGGTGGCCGAGACCATCGCCAACTACAACATCCGCCTGGCCAACCTGCAGAAGAGTCGCCAGCAGGCCCTGGACAACAAGGACGAGGCCAGCGCGCAGCTGTTCGACATGGCCATCGCCAATGGTCGCAGTGCGCTTGATGGCGCGGTGGCGATTTATATCGACAACCTGGCCACCGGCACGCGTTACACCGATGCGGTGATCCAGGCGCAGTTTCAACGGATCAAGGAAGAGTTGGATCGCAAGCCCGTGCTCGGCAAGAGCCTGGTGACGCGCGCAACACTGTTCGTTCGCCATGTCGGCAACTACCGCAAGCAACAGCGGGCCGACCCGGCGACGATCTTGAAGGAATTGCTCGCAGCGAGCGGTCAGCGATGATCGCTGGCTGTATGGCGAGCTTGGAAGGGACTCAGGCGGCGGTGAGCCGTGCTGGGCAAGTCAAACTTAAACGAGAACACACTTATGCTTTTTTCCCGTAAGGCGGTTTCCAAGCGTCACTTGCTGCTGATCGCAGCCGGTTTCAGCACTGTGCTGACCGGTTGCGCCACGTCGCCGGCCTCCAAGGTCACGTCGAGCACCAAGGTCGAGTACTACCCGAACTGCTACGAGCCGGTGCAGCACCTGCGCGCGACTGATTCGGACATGACCAAGTCGGTCGTGACCGGTGCGGCCATCGGCGCTGCCGGCGGTGCACTGCTGGGCGCCCTCACAGGCGACAAGGAAAAACGTGGCCGTAACGCCGCCATCGGTGCTGCAGGCGGCGCGTTGGCCGGCGGCGCGGCGGGTTACTACACCGAACGTCAGAAGCAGATCGCCGATGACAACCAGCGTATTGCCTCGTATGCGGCTGACGTGAACAAAAGCGCCTCTGACATCGACCGCAGCACTGCGTACGCCAAGGCGTCCCAGCAGTGCTACCAGAGCGCGTTCACCAAGTTGGTGGCTGATCGCAAAGCCAAGACCGTCAACGACACCGAAGGCCGCAAGCGCCTGGCGGAAATCGTCTCGGGCCTGAAGGAATCCAATGACCTGATCGTTGCGGTCAACGGTAAAGCCGCCGAAGACCTGAACAACTACACCCAGGCCTACGAGAAAGACCTGCAACAGGTTGGCGTACAGCGTACCGACGTGGTCACCGTGGCCAAGGCCGATGTAACACCCGCTGTGACATCGGGCAAGAAGAAAGGCACAGGCACCAAACCGCCTAAAAAGCCGGTTCTTCCAACCGTACCAACAGAAGCGGTGAGCACCGAGAAGACCTTCCAGACCGCCCAAACCAAGCAAGATGAAAGCAAGAAGGTCGCCAGCGCCGGTAAAGCTCAGCTCGAAGGCAGCTGCCGCGATCCGAACCTGGCCGACTGGGCGCCGGTACCTTGCCCAAACGTTTAAGTAAAATGCTGCTATAAGCGTCAAACGCCAGCCGATCTTCCGCTAATGCGCTAGATCGGTGGCGTTCTTTTTGCAAATCGTTAAACTGCTGCGGCCACTCAATAATTACACCGAGGCCGTGTGCATGAAATTTCGTCTTCTCCTGTGGGTGCTGGGCCTGATGATGGGCAAAGCCAGCCGCACCAATCCCGCCTTCCAG
>Ga0209173_100674_pt1 | contig 12801 bp, 8 predicted proteins | sample SynthPrep_16_END_FD_187206 | JGI IMG/M metagenome (GOLD analysis project Ga0209173, IMG submission 187206) | Synthetic microbial communities from Ohio, USA - SynthPrep_16_END_DS12_MetaG (SPAdes) (version 2) | ecosystem: Engineered > Bioreactor > Aerobic > Activated sludge | place: USA: Ohio... | reverse complement strand
GGTGAGCGCATGCAAGGTCGGCTCGCCGACCCATCTGCGGGTGCCGGAAAGTTTTGTGCTGGACGGCCTGGCCCAGGTGCATTACCAGGTCATGCAAGTCGGTCGTGCACCTGCCCGCTCGGCCGTGAAAGGCGTGTGTGTAAAGACCCGATACCCCGGCGGCCAGCCCTTCCCCCTGTACAGCGACGAAAACCACAACCTCGCCCCCGTCGGTTTGCCCGAGTCCATCCGTCGCTACGGCGTCAACGGTCGCCAGGTGCGACGGGGCATTCCGCTGACCATCGCGCCTTACCTGAACATGGCCACGGGCGATGCCATCACCCTGCGCTGGGGAGACGTACGCATGGACCTGCCCAGGATCCAGGCCAAAGCCGTCGGGGTGGTCGTGCAGGTGTGGGTGCCTTCGACGGTGATTGTCGAGGCCGGTGACGACAGCCGCCTGGAGGTGACGTACTGCATTCTCGATCGTGTCGGCAACAATTCGCGCTGGGCGCCCACACGTACGTTGCGCATTGCCGCCTGCGCGCCGAGCCAGCCGGCCGGGACCGCGCGGGTCTACCAACCACGGCCCCTCGGCTCACCCTGTGAACCGGGATGACAGACCTTCTATGCATATTCCCAAAAGTTAGTTTATTTAAATATTTAACACGCTTAGGGTATATGCACCGGACCACCGGACATCTCTGATTTTTCTGTTTTTATTTCATTGAATGCGAGGTCGGTATGGTCAGAATTACCCCGGTGCATAACGCCAGGGCATTACGTGCAGCCAAGGAGCGGCGCTGATGTCTAACTTGGCTCTAACACTCCCCCAGAGTGATCTGGACATCGCTCCCCCGCTCTTGCCGGCCACCGTGCTGCGCAACGATGCAGAGGCGCTGAAGGCTGCCCACGAGCTGGCCCAGGCCGCGCGCCTGCAAGCCGCCCAGCGTGACCAGCAACGCAAGCTGCCGTGGGCGCAGATCGAACAATTCACCCGCAGTGGGCTGGGCAGTATTTCCATCCCCCGCGAATACGGCGGCCCACAGGTGTCGTTCACCACCCTGGCGGAGGTGTTCGCGATCATCAGCGCGGCAGACCCGGCCCTCGGGCAGATCCCGCAGAACCATTTCGGCATTCTGCAGGTGTTGCAGGGCGCCGCCACCGAGCGTCAGAAAGAGCACCTGTTCCAGAGCGTGCTCGACGGCTGGCGCATCGGCAATGGCGGACCTGAACGCGGCACCAAAAACACCCTGGAGCTCAAGGCGCGCATCACCGCCCAGGGCGATGGTTACGTGATCAGCGGCCAGAAGTTCTACTCCACCGGCGCGCTGTTTGCCCATTGGGTGGCCGTGAAGGCGCTGAACGACGACGGCAAGCAGGTCATGGCGTTTGTACGCCGTGGCACCGCAGGGCTGCGCATCGTGGATGACTGGTCGGGCTTCGGCCAACGCACCACCGCCAGCGGCACCGTGCTGCTGGACCGCGTGCCCGTGGACGCCGAACTGGTCGTAGACAACTGGCGCATCGGCGAAAGCCCGACTATCCAGGGCGCCGTTTCCCAACTGATCCAGGCCGCCATCGACGCCGGCATCGCCCGTGGCGCGCTGGATGACACCATCGCCTTTGTGCGGGAGCGTTCGCGCCCGTGGATCGACGCCAAGGCCGAGCGCGCCAGCGATGACCTCTACGTGATCGCCGATATCGGCAAGCTGAAGATCGAACTGCACGCCGCCGAGGCGCTGTTGCGCAAGGCCGGGCAAGTGCTGGACCAGGTCAGCGCCGCGCCGATCACCGCACAGTCCGCCGCGCGTGCGTCGATTGCCGTGGCCGAAGCGAAGGTGCTCACCACTGAAGTGTCGTTGCTGGTCAGCGAAAAGCTCTTCGAACTGGCCGGCAGCCGCGCCACCCTCGCCGAATTCAACCTCGACCGTCACTGGCGCAACGCCCGGGTGCACACCCTGCACGACCCGGTGCGCTGGAAGTATCACGCCGTCGGCGCCTATCGCTTGAACGGCACGTTGCCGGCTCGCCATTCCTGGATTTAACCGACCAGACCTCTGGAGAAACTCATGACCTTTTCTCACCGTGTCGCGGTTATCACCAGCGACGAACAGGCCCTTATTGTCGCCAGCGACCTGGCCGAAGACTTGCGCCGCGACAGCGCCCAGCGCGACCGCGAACGCCGCCTGCCGCTGCCCGAACTGGACGTGTTCTCGCGCTCCGGCCTGTGGGGCATCAGCGTGCCCAAGGCATTTGGCGGCGCGGGGGTTTCCAACGTGACCCTGGCCAAGGTCATTGCCCTGATCGCCCAGGCGGATGCCTCCCTGGGCCAGATTCCGCAAAACCATTTCTATGCCCTCGAAGTGCTGCGCGTGAATGGCAGCCCTGAACAGCAACAACGCCTGTACGCCGAAGTACTCGCCGGCCAGCGTTTCGGCAACGCCCTGGCAGAACTGGGCACCAGGACCGCCCACGACCGTGTTACGTCCATCACCCGCGACGGCGACGGCTTCCGTATCACCGGCCGCAAGTTCTACGCCACCGGCGCGATCTATGCCCAGCGCATCCCCACCTCGGTGGTGGATGAACACGGCATCCAGCAACTGGCCTTTGTCCCCCGTGACAGCGAAGGCCTGACGGTCATTGACGACTGGAGCGGCTTCGGCCAGCGCACCACCGGCAGCGGCTCGGTGGTGTTCGATAACGTGTGGGTCGCCGCCCACGACGTGATCCCGTTCCAGAGCGCTTTCGAACGCCCGACCACGGTCGGCCCGCTGGCGCAGATTCTTCACGCCGCCATCGACACCGGCATCGCCCGCGCCGCCTTTGAAGATGCACTGCACTTTGTGCGTACCAAGACCCGCCCATGGATCGACTCCGGCAACGACAAGGCCACCGAAGACCCGCTGACCCTGAAGAGCTTCGGCCACCTGAGCATTCGCCTGCACGCCGCTGAAGCCTTGCTGGAGCGTTCGGGTGAATACCTCGACCGCGCCCAGGCCGACAGCAATGCAGAGACCGTGGCGGCGGCGTCCATCGCCGTCGCCGAAGTCCGCGCCTTGAGCACCGAGATTTCCCTGGCCGCCGGCAGCACCCTGTTCGAGCTGGCCGGCAGCCAGGCCACCCTCGCCGAGCACGGCCTCGACCGCCACTGGCGCAACGCCCGCGTGCATACCCTGCACGACCCGGTGCGCTGGAAGTACCACGCGGTAGGCAATTACTACCTCAACGCTGAAAACCCGCCACTGCGGGGGACCATTTGATGGCAAAGAAAAAGATCCTGCTCAATGCCTTCAACATGAACTGCATCGGGCATATCAACCACGGCATGTGGACCCATCCACGGGACACGTCCACCCAGTACAAAAGCATCGAGTACTGGACCGACCTCGCGCAAACCCTGGAGCGCGGGCTGTTCGACGGTTTGTTCATCGCCGATATCGTCGGCGTGTATGACGTGTACCAGAACTCCATCGATGTACCGCTCAAGGAGTCGATCCAGCTGCCGGTCAATGACCCGCTGCTGCTGGTTTCGGCGATGGCCGCCGTGACCAAAAACCTCGGCTTCGGCCTCACCGCCAACCTCACCTATGAGCCGCCGTACCTGTTCGCCCGGCGCATGTCCACGCTCGACCACCTGAGCCGTGGCCGGGTCGGCTGGAACATCGTCACCGGCTACCTCGACAGCGCCGCCAAGGCCATGGGCCTCACCGAACAGGTCGAGCATGACCGGCGCTACGACCAGGCCGATGAATACCTGGAAGTGCTCTACAAACTCTGGGAAGGCAGCTGGGAAGACGACGCGGTGCTCAACGATCCGCAGGCGCGGGTCTATGCGCAGCCGGGCAAGGTGCACAAGGTCGAGCACCATGGCGAGTTCTACCAGGTGGAGGGTTATCACCTGTGCGAACCGTCGCCGCAGCGTACGCCGGTGCTGTTCCAGGCCGGCAGTTCAGACCGTGGCCTGTTGTTCGCCGGGCGCCATGCCGAGTGCGTATTCATCAGCGGGCAGAACAAGGCCGCGACCAAGGTGCAGGTGGACAAGGTGCGCGCCAGCGCGGTCGAGGCCGGGCGCAACCCGGATGACATCAAGGTGTTCATGGGGCTGAACGTGATCGTCGGCGCCACCGAAGAACTGGCCTGGGCCAAGCATGCCGAGTACCTGAGCTATGCCAGCGCGGAGGCCGGCGTCGCGCACTTTTCGGCGTCCACCGCGATTGATTTTGCCCAGTACGAACTGGACGAGCCGATCCAGTACGTGAAGAGCAACGCGATCCAGTCGGCCACCAAGAATCTGCAGAACAACGACTGGACCCGACGCAAGTTGCTCGAACAGCATGCCCTCGGCGGGCGCTATATCACCCTGGTCGGCTCCCCCGAACAGGTCGCTGACGAGCTGGAATCCTGGATCAGCGAAACCGGGCTGGATGGCTTCAACCTCACGCGCATTGTCACGCCGGAAAGCTATGTGGATTTTATCGACCTGGTAGTGCCGGAGTTGCAGAAGCGGGGGTCGTACAAGACCGAATATGAGAGCGGCACGCTGCGGGAAAAGGTCTTCCACGGCAGTGCTCGCCTACCCGAACAACACACCGGATCTACCTACCGCCACTGAACAAAAAAGGTGGGAGGGGGCAAGCCCCCTCCCACATTGGATCTGCATTGTTTGCCCTAATACCTTATGACTGGAAAGCCACTATGAAAAAGACATTCCTCAATAACCCAGTCAAAGCACTGGCCCTGGCCTTCGGGTTGTTCAGCTCGGCGGTGTTCGCCGCCGATGCACCGTTGAAAATCGGCACCACCGCCGCCTTCGCGATTCCCCTGGAGGCCGCCGTCGCCGAAGCCGGCAAGCAAGGCTTGAAGGTCGAGCTGGTGGAATTCACCGACTGGATCGCGCCCAACGTCAGCCTGGCCGCCGGCGATATTGACGTGAACTACTTCCAGCACATCCCGTTCCTGGAAAACGCCAAGACCGCCGCCGGTTTTGACCTGGTGCCGTACGCGCCGGGCATCATCAACAACGTCGGGCTGTATTCGAAAAAGTACAAGAGCATCAACGACCTGCCCCAGGGCGCCAGCGTGGCGATTGCCAACGACCCGATCAACAGCGGTCGCGGCCTGCAACTGCTGGCCAAGGCCGGCTTGATCACCCTCAAGCCGGGCGTGGGCTACAAGGCCACCGAAGAAGACATCGTCAGCAACCCGAAGAAGATCAAGATCCTGCAAGTCGAGGCCGTGCAACTGGTGCGCGCCTATGACGACGCGGACCTGGTGCAGGGCTACCCGGCCTACATCCGCCTGTCCAAGACCTTCGATGCCGAGTCGGCGCTGCTGTTCGACGGCCTCGACCACCCGGAATACGTGATCCAGTTCGTGATCCAGCCAAAAAGCAAAACCGACCCGCGCGTGATCAAGTTCGTCGACATCTACCAGCACTCGCCGGTGGTGCGTGCCGCCCTGGATAAATCCCTCGGCAAGCTCTACCAAGTCGGTTGGGAAGATAAAAAATGACCGCCGCCCACGCTCGACTGCGCGACCTGGGCTCACCGCCCAGGGACGCCGAACAGACAGAACTGCATCCGGACCTGAACCGCGCGCACGTGCGCTTTATCAACCTGGGCAAGACCTACGACGGCGGCGTGCATGCCTTGCAAGGCATCGACCTGGCGATCCAGCGCGGTGAAGTGTTCGGCATTATCGGCCGCAGCGGCGCCGGCAAGTCCTCGCTGATCCGCACCATCAACCGCCTGGAACAACCCAGCAGCGGGCGCGTGCTGATCGATCAGGTGGACATCGGCGACTTCGACGAAGACCACCTGGTGGCGCTGCGCCGACGTATCGGCATGATCTTCCAGCACTTCAACCTGATGTCGGCCAAGACCGTGTGGCAGAACGTCGAATTGCCGCTGAAAGTCGCCGGCGTGCCCAAGCCCCAGCGTGAGCAAAAGGTGCGTGAGCTGCTGGAATTGGTCGGATTGCAGGACAAGCACAAGGCCTACCCGGCGCAGCTGTCCGGCGGGCAGAAACAGCGCGTGGGCATCGCCCGTTCGCTGGTGCACGACCCGCAGATCCTGCTGTGCGACGAAGCCACTTCGGCCCTCGACCCGGAGACCACCCAATCGATCCTCGGCCTGTTGCGCGAGATCAACCGGCGCCTGGGCCTGACCATCGTCTTGATCACCCATGAGATGGCGGTGATCCGCGACATCTGCGACCGCGTGGTGGTGCTGGAACACGGGCGCATCGTCGAGCAAGGCCCGGTGTGGCAAGTGTTCGGCAACCCGCAACATGAGGTCAGCCAGACCCTGCTGGCGCCGCTGCAACATGGGCTGCCGGAAGAACTGCAAAGCCGTTTGCACCCCCAGCCTGAATCGCCGGACGCCGCCGTGGTGCTGCGCTTGCAGTTCACCGGCAGTGCCAGCGATGAACCGGACCTGGCCGCGCTGTTCAGCGCCCTCGGCGGGCGCGTGCGCTTACTGCAGGGCGGTGTCGAACGGATCCAGGGGCATGCCTTGGGGCAACTGCTGCTGGCGGTGAATGGCTCACCCCATAACAGCGAAGAACTGCGCAACCGCGCTGCGAACTGGGCACAACAGGTGGAGGTGCTGGGCTATGTGGTTTGATCGTTTGGTGCAAGGCGCCATCGACACTTTGTTGATGGTCGGCGTGTCGTCGTTGATCGCCTTGCTGGTGGGGATTCCGCTGGCGGTGTTTCTGGTGACCAGTGACAAGGGCGGCATCTACCAGGCGCCGACGCTGAACCGGGTGCTGGGGGCGTTCGTCAATCTGTTCCGCTCGATTCCGTTTTTGATCCTGATGGTGGCGCTGATCCCGTTCACGCGGCTGATCGTCGGCACCACCTATGGCGTGTGGGCGGCGGTCGTACCGCTGACCATCGCCGCCACACCGTTCTTCGCGCGGATCGCCGAAGTGAGTCTGCGCGAGGTCGACCACGGCCTGATCGAAGCCGCCCAGGCCATGGGTTGCCGGCGCTGGCACATCATCTGGCATGTACTGCTGCCCGAGGCGCTGCCGGGGATTGTCGGCGGGTTCACCATCACCCTGGTGACCATGATCAACTCGTCGGCCATGGCCGGGGCGATCGGGGCCGGTGGCTTGGGCGACATTGCCTATCGCTATGGCTACCAGCGCTTTGATACGCAGATCATGCTTACGGTGATTGTGCTGCTGGTGATCCTGGTGGCGGTGATTCAACTCGGCGGCGATCGCTTGGCGCGAGTGCTGAACAAGAGGTGAGGTATAGTCGGGCCATCTCAGTGCCCGGTATTCATCACCATGCCCCTCAAGCCCGACGACCTCGACCAGATCACGTCCACCACCCTCGGCCACTACAACAGCGTGGCCGAGAGCTTTCGTGAAGGCACCCGCGATCACGATGTGAGCCAGAACATCGACGCGCTGCTGCGGCATATCCAGGGCTCGGCGCCCTTTACCGTGCTGGATTTCGGCTGCGGGCCGGGGCGGGACTTGCAGACCTTTACGCGCCTGGGGCATATCGCCGTCGGCCTGGATGGCTCCGAGCGGTTTGCGCAGATGGCGCGCGAAGACAGCGGCTGTGAGGTGTTGCAGCAGGACTTCCTCAAGCTGGATCTGCCCGCCGAACGCTTTGACGGGATCTTTGCCAATGCGGTGCTGTTTCATATCCCCAAGCAGGAATTGCCCCGTGTGCTCAAGCAACTGCATGGGGCGTTGAAGCCCGGCGGTGTGCTGTTCAGTTCCAATCCACGGGGTGAGAACCAGGAAGGCTGGAACGGGCCGCGCTATGGTTCCTATCACGACTTGAACGCGTGGCAGGCATTGCTGACGACGGCGGGGTTTGAAGAGTTGGAGCATTACTACCGGCCGGCGGGATTGCCTCGGGATCAGCAGCCTTGGTTGGCCAGCGTTTGGCGCAAGGCTTAAGTCTGGGCAAGCCCATTCCCACATTTGGAATGCATGCCCCTGTGGGAGGGGGCTTGCCCCCGATGACGGACTGATGGACACCCCTACTGCACCTGATACACCACCGATGTCCCATCCACCACCGCTGTCACACTCCTTGCCGCAAACCCCTCTCTGGACCCCGTGGAAAAATTCGCCACCAACCGCGTACCATCGGCAAACGTGGTTTCCTGCACCTGCCGATCCGCCGTCAGCCAGCGAAACCCGGTCATCGCCTGGGTGGCCAGGCGCTCATGCAGCGGTCGGAAAAATCGATCCTGGCGCTGGATCAGCGGCAGCCGCGCCTTGAGCGTCGCAGCACTCAGGTGATAAAGCGGCGGCACGTTGTAGAGCAGTTGGGTCAGCTCATTTTCAGCCCGCACATTGCTCAGCTTGAGGCTGTCGAACAGCCAGTGATGGGTGGTGATCACCGAGCCATGGAACACCGCCTGATACAGCGGCAGGCGCAGCGTCGGGTCGAAGTAGAGGGTGCGAAACGGCTCGTTCAGCGGCACCGACTTGAAGAACACCGCCGGTTGTTCCGGCGGGTACCAGTTGCCCACGTAGTAGGGCGACTGTTTGTCCTGGGTCATGTCGCGATCCCCCCAGCCCAGCACCGGGGTTTGCATGCCATGGGCGAACAGGATGCCCCGGGCGGTGATGGCGTTGCCGTCTTCGGAGCCGGTCGGCAATTGCAGTGTGGTGTTCAGCCAACGGGCTGCATCGATATTGCCTTCGGCGTTTTGCGCCTGGGTCATCGGTGCGTTGGTGCGGTAGCTGTCGAACAACATGCTGGTGGCGTACGCATCGAGAAACCAGGCGTTGAAGCCGGCCCTGGCCTGCACGGCTTTCACCCGCGCCTCCAGCAGAGGCCGCACGCAGCGCGGGTCGGTGTAGTGGCCGGACTGCTGGAAGCCGGTCTTGAGCGTGCCGTCCTTCAATACGATGGCGCAGTCGCGGTAAGCCTGGCTACCCAGGTGGGCGGTGGTCCAGTCGGGGTTTTCGGTGGCGGACAACGCGGTTTGGTAGGAATCGTAGGGCGCCATCAGGTAGCCGGCGTCGACACCGGCGCGGATGGTCTCTGGGTGCCAGAGGCCGCCTTCCCAGCCTTCGCCCAGGGTCAGCATCAAGCGTGGCAGCCCGGCGTCGCGCAGCGTCTGTACCACCTGGCTGCCCCAGGTGCCGGGGCTATCGCGCAGGGCGCCGGCAAAGTCCACGGCCAATTCGCGACGCAACTCGCCATAGCGCGCGGCAAGACGGGTCATATCGGGCTCGTCCACCTGCCAACTCTGCCGGGCCTTCCTGTTGATCGCGGCGTTGAGGCCGCGCAACAGCACCCTTTGCTCGTAGCGATTCAAGGCGCGGGGCTGCACCAGCACCGCTGCGGAGTCCTTGTCCAACAGGCCTCTGAGTTCATGAGCGCGCAAGCGCTGGAGCAACAACGGCCAATCACGCACACCCTCCGGCGCCAGCAGGTCATTGCCCCACAGGTAGACATGGCTGGCGCCCAGCAGCTTTTCAGCCTCAGGGGTTTGCCGCAGCTTGTCTGCCAGGGGCTCATAGCGACCCTGCGCGACCAACCATTGGCGATAGCGCTTGGCCCCGGCCAGCGGATCGCTTTCGCCCAGGTGCAACAACAGGGTCATGGGGGCGGCAGGCCCGAGCGAAGTGAACTCATGGGCCAGCGACAGCGCCTGGCCCCGCCAGCGCAGGCGGTTGTTATAGGGATTGGTCAGCAGCCAGTTGAGGGTGAAGGCGCCGTGATCGACGCCCCACAGCGGCAGGCTGAGGTCCTGGGTGGTGTTGATGTCACCCTGCGCCACCAGGAAAGCGTTCCACATGGCATGGCCGGCCGGCACGTAATGCCCCTCGGCCAACGGCCATATCAACCCTCGGCCCATGGCGCTCGCCGGTTGCAGAAGAATCGGCAGCTCTCCGGCTTCCCGCGCCGTGATCGACAGCACCAGGTCGCGCTGCTCAAGGCTGGCGGTCAGGCGATAGGCACCGTCGTCCCATTGCCAACTGACCTGTTGCGCGCTTTGTGCGAGTTGGCTGACGGCACGCGCCGCTACGCCGTCGGAGGCCTGCACCTGGGGCTGGCCACTGGGTGTCACACGGATGGCGAGGGTGGCCGGGTCGAGTTCGACTCGCCACAACGGGTTTTCCAATACGGTGCCGGCAAAGGCCAGGGACGACAGGAACAAGCAGCAGATCAGCAAGGTATGACGCAGACGGTTCATGGCAGGCGATCGTTGAGAGGTGGAGGCCGGAGGGTAAAGCACTCAACGGTTGGCCGGGGCAACAGGCTTCACTTGCGGAAGTTTCCCACGTCTCAAATGCCCAGTTGAGATCAATTGTGGGAGGGGCAAGTCGAATCGTCGCACCGCCCCTCCCACATTTTTAACCGTGTTGTTCCTGTTGCTTCTGCTTTGGTTCACGGATCTTGTACCAGGCCACATAAAGCGCCGGCAGGAACAACAGCGTCAGCAAGGTAGCGATGATGATCCCGCCGATCATCGCGTAGGCCATCGGCCCCCAGAACACTTCGCGGGCAATCGGGATCATGCCCAGGCTCGCCGCCGCCGCCGTGAGCAGGATCGGCCGGCGCCGATGCTCGGTGGCTTCCACCACCGCGTCCCACGGCGTGTAGCCGGCCACTTCATACTCGTGGATCTGCGTCACCAGGATCACCGAGTTGCGGATGATGATGCCGATCAGCGCCAGGATGCCGAGGATCGCCACAAAGCCCATGGGCGTGCCCGTGGGGATCAGCGCCAGCACCACGCCGATCAGCCCCAGCGGCGCGACACTGGCCACCAGGAACATCTTCTGCACGCTGTGCAGCTGGATCATCAGGAACGTCGCCATCAGGAACAGCATCAACGGCACCACGCTGGCAATCGGGCCCTGGGCCTTGCCGCTTTCTTCCACGGTGCCGCCGGTGGCGACCTTGTAGCCCACCGGCAGGCCGGCGCTGAATTTGTCGATCTCCGGCTTGAGCTGCTTGACCAGGTCGGTCGGCTGCATCTCATCGCGCACCGAGGCCTTGATGGTGATGGTCGGCTTACGGTCGCGACGCCACACCAGCGGCTGCTCCAGCTCATAGCGCACGGTGGCGAAGGCCAGCAGCGGAATCGAGGTGCCGTTGGGCGTGACGATCTGCAGGTTCTGCAAGGTTTCCGGGGTACCGCGCTCGGCGTCCTCGGCACGGCCGACCACGTTGATCAGGTAGATGTCGTCGTGCACCTGGGTTACCGAAGCACCGCTGACCACGCTGTTCATCAGTTGCGCCACGTCTTCGGAGGACAGCCCGAGCTGGCGCGCCTTGTCCTGGGCAATGTCGATGCGCAGCACTTTGCCCGGCTCGTTCCAGTCGTAGATGATCTCGCCCAGGTGGGTGTTTTTATCCAGCAGGGTCGCCAGTTCGATGGCGTGTTTACGCACCTGGTCGGTGTCTTTGCCGGACACGCGATACTGGATCGGACGCCCTACCGGCGGGCCCATTTCCAGCGGCTGCACGAAACTGCCGATGCCCACGAAGTCGTCGCGCAGGCGTTTTTGCAGGCGCGCAATCAGGGCACCGCGCTCTTCCAGGCCTTTGCTGACGATCACCAGTTGCGCGTAGTAGGGGTTTTCCAGTTGCTGGTCGAGGGGCAGGTAGAAACGGATCGCACCCTGGCCGATATAAGTGCTCCAGCGTGCAATGTCCGGGTCGTCCTTGATGATCGCTTCGAGGCGGTCGACGGCCTTGCGCGTCTCGTTGATCGAGGCGTTTTGCGGCAGGTTGAGGTCGACGAGGATTTCCGGGCGGTCCGACGACGGGAAGAACTGGTTCTGCACAAACTGCATAGAGAACACCGACGCCACGAACAGGCCCACGGTGATGCCGATGGCCCACCAACGGTTGCGCATGGCCCACAGCATGCCGCCATTGAATGCGCGGCCGATGCGCCCCGGCTCGGCGCTGTGGGGTTTCACCTTGGCGCTGAGGATATGCACGCCGATCACCGGCGCAAACAGCACCGCCACCACCCACGACACCAGCATCGCCACGGCAATCACCGCGAACAGGGTAAAGGTGTACTCGCCCGCCGAACTGGCGTTGAGGCCAATCGGCACGAAGCCGGCCACGGTCACCAAGGTACCGGTGAGCATCGGGAATGCCGTGGAGGTGTAGGCGTAGGTCGCCGCCTGCTCCTTGGTTTCGCCTTTTTCCAGGCGCGTGATCATCATCTCCACGGTGATCATCGCATCGTCCACCAACAGGCCGAGGGCGATGATCAACGCACCCAGCGACACACGCTGCATGGTGATACCGCTGTATTCCATGAACACGAATACCAGCGCCAGCACCAGTGGAATCGAGCACGCTACCACCAGCCCGGCGCGCATGCCCAGGCTGATAAAGCTCACCACCAGCACGATGATCACCGCTTCGAACAGCGCGCTGGTAAAGCCGCCGACGGCCTCTTCCACCACTTCGGCCTGGTCGGAGACCTTATGCACACCGACGCCCACCGGCAGGTCGGCGGTCAGTTCGTCCATGCGCGTGTGCAGCGCCTTGCCAAACGACTGGATATTGCCGCCCTTCTGCATGGCGATGGCCAGGCCAATCGCCGGCTTGCCGTTGAAACGGAACATCGGCCGCGCCGGGTCGACGTAGCCACGGCTGATCTCGGCGATATCCGCCAGGCGATAGAAGCGGTCATTGAGGCGCAGGTTGACGTTGGCCAGGTCTTTCTCCGAGGCGAACTGCCCCGAGGTACGCACCGAGATGCGCTCCGGCCCGGCCTCGATCACCCCGGCGGGGGTCACCGCGTTCTGCGATTGCAGGCTTTGCACCACCTGGCGCTGATCGATGCCCAGGGCCGCCAG
>Ga0209173_100673_pt1 | contig 12808 bp, 14 predicted proteins | sample SynthPrep_16_END_FD_187206 | JGI IMG/M metagenome (GOLD analysis project Ga0209173, IMG submission 187206) | Synthetic microbial communities from Ohio, USA - SynthPrep_16_END_DS12_MetaG (SPAdes) (version 2) | ecosystem: Engineered > Bioreactor > Aerobic > Activated sludge | place: USA: Ohio... | reverse complement strand
GGGCAAGCCCCCTCCCACATTTGGTCCTGCGTACAGCAGGCTCATGGTCGTGCACCTACAGGCACCGCGCGAATGACCGCCCTCGGCCCCTGCTGCTGCCCCCCCGGAATCGCCTTCTCCACCGACGGCAATTGCGGCGCCTGCACATCCGGCATCGCCCAGCTGTGCTCGGGTTGCAACCCACCCTGGGCACGACGCATGAATTCATAGCGGTTCAAGGTAATGCTGCGCCCCGCGCCACTGTCGCGAATGATGTAGGGCCGCAAAAACACCATCAGGTTGGTCTTGCTCACACTGCGCTTCTCGTTGCGAAACAACGCCCCCAACCCCGGAATATCCGAGAGCCACGGCACCGCGTCATTGCTCTGGCTGTAGCCGTCCTGCAACAGCCCGCCCAGCACCATGATCTGCCCATCGTCCAACAGGATGCTGGTATCGATCGCGCGCTTGTTGGTCACCGTGCCCGCCGACACCGATGCCCGTGTGTCCACGGTGCTGACCTCCTGGTAGATATCCAGCTTCACCGTGCCGCCCTCGGAGATCTGCGGGCGTACATTCAGCTTGAGCCCCACCTCTTCGCGCTGCACGGTCTGGAACGGGTTATTGCTGGTACCGCCGCCACCGGTCACATAACTGCCGGTGACGAATGGAATGGTCTGCCCGACGAAAATGCTCGCCGCTTCGTTGTCCAGGGTCAGCAGGTTCGGCGTGGACAGCACGTTGGTGCCGCCCTTGCTCTTCAAGGCACGGGCCAGGACCTTGAGGTCGAGCACCTTGCCGATCCCCGGAATATCCACGGTGCCGTTGACCACGCCGATATTCAGGCCCTTGGGCAGTACGTCGATGCTGGTGGGGCTGGCGGGTGTGCCCACGACGCCGCTGCCACCCAGGTTAACGCCACCGAAGCCACCTTTGCCCGCCAGGTTGCCGGCCTGCCATTGCACACCGAACTCGGTGGCATCGTCCTCGCCCACTTCCACGATCAGGCTTTCGATCACCACCTGGGCGCGGCGCTGGTCGAGCATGTCGATCACTTCCCGCAGGTTGCGGTACAACGGGTCCGGCGCGGAGATCAGCAGGGTGTTGGTGGTGGCGTCGGCCTGGATGGTCACCCCGCCGGCGCTGAACGCGGTGTCCTGCTCGTTGGCGGTATTGCCGCTGCTGGTGCTGGTGCTGGAACCGGTGGCTTGCCCGTAGCCCGACTGCACGCCACTGCCGGTGGGCGTGCCGCTGCTGTTCTGGGCATTACTCGTGCCCTGGCTGCTATTGCCATTGCCGCCCATGGCGCTGAGCTTGCCACGCCCATCGTCGCTCACCCCGGAATCGCTCTCGCCGGTGAGCAGCCCGCGTAGCGACTGGGCCAGCTTGGCGGCCTGGGCGTTGCGCAGGTACACCACGTGCATATTGCTGGGGTTGCTCTGGGCATTGTCGAGCTTGTAGATGAGGTTGCGCGCCAGCTCCGTACGCTCGGGGCTGCCGGAACGGATGATGATCGAATTGGAGCGCGGGTCGCCGACCACATTGATCTTCTGGGTCTGGTCGGCGCCCTGGGTTTCCAGCAGCTCGGAAACCATGGCGGCGATGTCCACGGCAATGCCGTTCTGAATCTGCACCACATCGGTGTCGATGGCGCTGGGGGTGTCGATGCCGCTGATGATCTGGGCGACCCGAGCGAGGTTTTCCGCATAGTCGGTGATGACGATGCTGTTGTTGCCGGGGTAGGCGTTGATCGGGTTGTTCGGCGACACGATGGGGCGCAGCACCGGGATCAGGTTCACCGCATTTTCGTATTGCAGGCGGAAGGTGCGCGTCTGCATGCCACTGCTGCCGGCACTGTAGATCGGCCCGCCGAGCAACTTGGCATCGGCCTCCGGCACCACCTGGGCCACGCCGCCCACATCCACCACGCTGAAGCCCTGCATGCGCAGCGCCGCCAGCAGCATGTCGTAGGCCTGATGGGCCGGCACCTGGCCTTCGCTGACCAGGGTGAGCTTGCCCTTTACCCGCGGGTCCACCAGGAACTGCTGGCCGGTGGCACGGGACAGCGCGCGCACCACCGCCTGGATATCGGCATCGACGAAGTTGAGCTGCACCGGCTGGTCACCCAGCGGGTTGCGCGCCTTGACCGGCGCCGGGGCCTGGCCACGGACGCTGTTGGTCACCGGGTGCTGGACCCGCGGTTTCGGCGCTTCGTCGCGCTGGCGATCCAGCAGGGTATCGTCGCTGCGACGGGTATCGGCCAGGGGTTGGCCAAGCTCACTGTCCACCAGTAACGGCGTGGTTGACGGGCTGCTGCACGCACTCAAGGCCAGCAACAGCAACGGCGCGGCCTTGCGAAAAGGGAGGACTGACCACTTCATGAAGCTTCCTTAGCGCCAGGCGCCTGATCCATGCGAACGGTCCCGGACACAGTGCCGGCCGAGTTATCGACGGCATCCGCAGCACGTTGCAAACGCGCCTCGGACACCTCCAGGGAAAATGAACGGGGATTGCCCAGCAGCCAGCCCACCACGGCGTCGGCCGGGGCGTTGTCGAAGGTCAGGCGCCAACCGCCGGCGTCCAGCGCCTGCACCTGGTAATGCCCTTGCAGGCCGGCACTGTCCAGGGCCTGGCGCAACGCGGCTTCGTCGGCCTGGCGCGGCGCAGCGACATCCTGCAACAGCACCTGCAAGGCTTCGGCCTGGGCGCGCAGCCTGGGGGTTTCGGCCTGCCAGTAGTCGATCTTTTTCAACGCCGGCTGCACCTGCACCAGCCAGGTCAGCAGGCTCGCCAGCACCAGCCCGGCGCCGATCAGCAGGCGTTTCTCGCGCAGGGCCAGGCCGCTCCAGAACACCTGGGCCCGGGTGCGCAGGCGCAGCCACCTATTCATCGCCGGCCTCCGGTTTTTCCGTGGCCGGCGCCGGGCCGATGCTCCAGCCCTGCTCATCGCGCGTGGCGGCAAAACCGGCCTGGGCCAACGCGGCCTGCCACTCGCCCTCGGCCGCCGGGTTGCGGCTGTCGGCGAGTAACGCCAGGTGCAAGGTGCCCTGTTCAAAATTGAGGTTGTCGACGCTGCCCACCATAAAGGGCAGGTTGCTGCCTGCCAGTTGCAGCAGGCTGCTGAAGCGTTGGCCCGAATCGGCAGCCGCGCCGCTCTGACGTGCGGCCAACTGTTGACGGGCCTGCTGCAAGGGGTTGAGCACCACGGGTAATTCAGGAAACGCCTGGCGCACCTGTTGGTTCATCAACGCCTTGAGCCGTTGGCCTTCGTCGACCTGGCGCGCGGCATACAGGTTGAGGCCGACGGTCCAGATGGCAGCGGCCAGCGCCACACAGGCCAGCGCCCTGCCCCATCCGGCGCCGGAGGCTTGACCGAGGCGAGCGTGCAAGCCCCAGCCAGGCACCGCGCCGCTCCAACGCTGCGCCTCCGCCACCAGCGGCACGTCGAGCGCCTGCAACCCCAGCGGGTGCACAGCGCCCTGCTGCAGGCTGTCGCGGGTCAACAGATAGCCGTCGTCCCACGCCGCCGCCCCCACCGGCAAGGCATAGGGCGCCGGGTACAGGCCGCGCAGCTTGAGCTGCACCTGGGTCAAGACCTGGCCCAGCCGTTCCAGCCCGGCCTTGGGCACCCAGCCCACCTGCACGCGCCCATCGCTTTCGCGCGGGCCGTGGGCCACGTGCATCTGTTCCACCGGCCCGAGGATCAGCGCCTGGGCCGCACAGGCCACCGCCGCCTGGTTCTTTGCTGCGGGCAATGGCGGCAGCTCCAGGCTGGTGAGCAGGCTGTCACGCGGGTGCAGAAAGCAGTCCACCGCCTGCCGGCGCTTGCCCAGTTGCGCCAGGCTTTCCTGCCCCTCGGCCACCACCACGCCACGCTCGAGCCAGGCAAACTTCACCTGGCTTTCAGCACGGACCTGATCCAGCGGCGGCAAGGCAATGCGCAGGCGTTTCATACGCCCACCCGCGACCAGATCACCCTGGGCTCACGGTCTTCGGGGCGGTGCAGCAACGCGTCGATCGTCACCCGCCGGCGCTCGCGGCGCGCCTGGCCCTGCAGGCGAAACCACTCGCTGGTGATGCCCACTTGCACCGCTTCCAACTCCACCTGGGGCAAGTGCAGACGGTTGACGAAATCCCCACGGTTGATAAACCAATGCCCGTTGTCGCGCTCGGCCACCAGCCCGTGGGCCTGGGACAGGCTGAGCTGCGGCACCACCGCGCTGAGCACTTCGGCGCTGGCGGTGTTGCCGTTGACCCAGGTATTACCGGGCAGCACGCTGACGTACGCCTGCAGGCGCTGCAACACCTCCGGGGTCAGGCCTTCGAGGCCACTGAGGTCGTCGAGGCTGCGCAGCATCGGGTATTTGGCGGGCTGCCCGTTCTGTTCGTAGGAGGCAATCACCCGCTGGCTGATGCGCCGGCTCACGGCCGGGGCCACGCCCAGGGTGCGGCACAGGCGCTCGAAGCTCTGCAATTGCTCGGCGTCGGGCTGTTGGCGGTTAACCAGGTTGCGCAGGTTGAACTTGCCCTGTTCATCGTCGATCCGCCCCTCGAACACGTCGGTCTGGGCCCGCGCCCAGGGCTGGTCAAGGCGGGTCAGCACGTCCTTCTGGCGCGCCTCCCAGAGCATCTGCCGGCTGCGTTCAAGGCCACCGAGCAACAGCCATTGGCCCTGCACGCGCGACTGTTCGGCTTCCAGGCTGCGGGTGAATACGGTCTGGCGCGTGAGCATGCCGCCGGCGATCACCGCCACCACCGCCGCGATCAGCAAGGCACTGATAATCGCCATGCCGCGCTGCTTCGCCGCTGGGGGCGAATACCCTTTCATGGCGCGCCTTACAACTGCCAGGAGCCGATATCGGCATTCACGCCATCGCCATCCGGTTGGCCATCGGCGCCCAGGGAGAACACATCGACCTCACCGTTGGCGCCCGGATTGAGGTAGTGGTAAGGGTGGCCCCAGGGGTCGTTGGGCAAACGATCGAGGTAGGCGCGCCAGTTATTGTTCTTGGCATCCGCCGGGCGCTCCACCAGCACTTTCAGGCCCTGGTTCATGCTCGGGTAGGTGCCGTGATCGAGGCGATACAGCTTCAACGCCTGCATCAACCCGCCGATGTCCTGTTTCGCGGCGGTGGCCCGCGCCTGGTCCGGGCGATCGAGGACCTTGGGCACCACCATCGCCGCGAGGATCCCGAGGATGACCACCACCACCATGATCTCGATCAAGGTGAAGCCACGCTGGCCGCGAGGGCCTGGCAATGGGGATGTTAGGCGCGCGATATCCATCTCGACATTCCTTGGCTTGGGTACATTTCGTGGCGCAGTGTTGCAAGAACACATGTCAGTCGTATTGAAAATCCTCGGGAGTTTCGGTCGCCAATCGGTCAACTGCCGGCGCTAGTCTGCGGGCCTGTTTCCCGGCTTTGAGAACGCCATGTACGGCCGTCGCAAGGAGCAAGGTTTTACCCTGATCGAGGTGCTGGTGGCGCTGGCGATTATCGCTGTGGCGATGGCCGCCGCCATCCGCGTGGCCGGGTTGATGACCCAGGGCAACGGCCTGCTGCGGGACAAATCCATGGGGTTGCTGGCGGCGCAGAGTCGCCTGGCGGAGTTGCGCCTGGAGGGGCATTTGCGCGACGGCACAAAGACCTTCAGCTGTGACCAGGGGCGCTTGAAACTGCGGTGCGAGCAGACCATCAGTCGCGATGGCCGCCTGTTTCAAGTCAACGTGCAGGTGCTCGACGCCAGCCGCGAGGCGCCGCCGCTGGCCCGCGTGGAGACACAGGTCAGGGCCGAGTGAGCCGCGGCAAGGCCGGCCCATCGGGCAACTTGTCGAGGTTGACGCGCAGCTTCTCGCCGCCGCGCTCGATCTCGACCCCATCGCCTTCGATGGCCGTGAGCCGCACGCCCGGGCTGAGGCGCTCGCCCAGCAGGAAACTGCGCGGCGGGCCGTCGTTGAGACTGAGGATCGCCACCGCACCGCGCGCCCCGGCCAGCACCCCAGAGACCTTGACCTGCAACGCCGCCGGCGCATTGGAAAACCATTGCAGCGCCGGGTTATCGCTGCGCGCCGCCAGCACCTGGGGCGCGGCCTGGGGCGTATGGGACTCGGCGGACGTCAGCAGCAGCGGCGTCCAGACCGCCACACCGGCCAATGCCGCCAGCAACGCCACGATCTGCACACCGTGGGCCGGTGAGAAACGCAGGGTGAATGCCATGGGAAGGACCTCCTGTTTGTCCATGGCACCAGCCTACAGGCCAATTCGCATGTTTTTATTTCACAAGCTCACCAGCTTTCGAGGGGCCTACCGATGAAACAGCAAGGCTTCACCCTGATCGAGTTGATGGTGGTGCTGGTGATCATCGGCATCGCCAGCGCCGCCATCAGCCTGACCATCAAGCCCGACCCGCTGCACCTGCTGCGCAAGGACGCCGAGCGCCTGAGCCAACTGCTGCAAGTGGCCCAGGCCGAAGCCCGCGCGGACGGCCGCCCGATCACCTGGCGCGCCGACGCCAAGGGCTTTCGCTTCAACCGTCGCACCGACGATGGCAGTGGCGTCGAAGCGTTCCAGGGCGACACCCAACTGCGCCCGCGCCTGTGGGAAAGCACGCCGATGCACATCAATATCGAACCCCGGCAAACCCTGGTGCTCGACGCCGAATGGATCAACCCACCCGTGCGCATCGTGCTGTCCGACGGCCAACACAGCCTCAGCCTGCAACGCGACACCGCCGGCTTGATGCGCGTAGTGAGCCAGCCATGAAGCGCTCCGAGCAAGGCTTTACCCTGATCGAAGTGATGGTCGCGATCATGCTTATGGCCGTGGTCAGCGTAATCGCCTGGCGCGGCCTGGACAGCGTCACCCGCGCCGACCAGCACCTGCAGGCGAGCAGCGAACAGACCGAAGTGCTGCTCCGCGCCCTCAACCAACTGCAGCGCGACATCAGCCTGCGCGCCGGCGTCGAACTGAACGCCCCGGAGCCCTCAAAGAACAGTGCAGAAAAGCTCGATGGACTGGCGGCGGTCACCGTGCGCAGTTCCGACAGCAAAGGCTTTCGGCTGGACATCATTCGCAGCGCACCCGTCGCCGGCGATGGCCTGCAACGGGTGCGCTGGTGGCTCAAGGGCGACAGTTTGTATCGCGCTGCCGCACCCGCGCGGGATCGCTATCCGCTGCCGGCGGCGAAGGATGGGGTGGTGGTGTTGAGCGGGGTCCGTGACCTGCAGGTGCGGGTGTGGGAGGCGGATAAGGGCTGGCGGCAGTTGAGCGGGAATCGGCGCGAGGATCCGTTGGGGTTGGAGATCAGTTTGGTGCGGGAGACGCCGCAGGGGGTGGAGAGGTATCGGCAGGTGGTGGGGCCACTGAGATAGCCGTCCCCCACTCGCGCTTCTCATGCTAGTTGTCGAGCGCAAGCCATTGCAGAGCAGTCGGTTCACTAACTGACCATCCTGAAGAACGACATAGTTATATCTTCCTGCGCCTTGAGTCAACTTTGTCTCTGAGATTAGCGTTGGAACACCTGTTGGGTGATCTGGAGATCACTCGGTCAGACCCCGTTTACCCCCCACTTAACTGCAGAAAGTGTGCAGGTAGGGTGCAAAAACACCGGCGCAAGGCCGGTGTCAGTGGAGCAAGTTTAAGAGAACTCTATTTTGCACTCTGAAAGAGGAATGGAGCGGCCATCGGTAATAACAAATTGATTACCTTCGATTCGAGCCAGCAGCAACCCGAGGCCTTGGGCACCGGCTTTAATATCCTTTCTCCAGCCGTCAATATCACCGTGATATATGACAGCGTGAAACAGACGGGCCATCTATACGTCTCGAAGAGCCCCCTCGTAACTTTGTACCTTATCAATTGCGCACTTCCCAGTCACGACAACAGGACTGGTTGTCTCTAGAGCCGTTACTGCGCCTTTTGCACCATCAACTATCTTGCGTCAATATCCTTACAAAACTCTCAAATGCCTGAGAAACAGATTCTTCCTCTTCTGGAGAAAGCAACACATTCATAACCTGCTCATCAAGAGCACAGTCATATATATCAATACCCACCCAACCTTTAGACCAAAATTCGACAGTTCCTAGCTTGTTAAAACCTTCCAGCTCTATCCTTTCAAGGTCACCAAAATCCCCATCAGCAAATAATGAGCACTAATGAACGCAATCTTTTTCGAGGAGTATATTAATTTTTCGCCACCTCCTAGAAGTCGACTCCATGCAAACTTTAGAAGAACTGTTCCATCCATGGCTTTTTGACCAACTAATATTCCACAATTACATCTACAGCTTCTCCCTTAATAGCTACTCGCCCCCAGTCACCGGTTAGCTCATAGCCACCATTACAACCAACGAAGCTCCGACAGGGTGTAAGAAACATCTCCCGAGTCGCGCCAAACTCCATTCGCAAAGCTTATCGGCCGCTGCGGATAACAAACCAACAACCCTTCGACGAACTGACGAAACGACAAGTCAAGTCGCGTTATCCAACGCATATTGTCGATTTCCAACAATCGCCAGCTGTCTCCACTGTCGAAACCGAAAGCAGTCCCGGTGCTATCCCAGCCGAACAGCCACACCTCGCCCTTAGCACCCGATTCATAGGGTCCGTCTTTATAAAACCCATCATTACCAAAGTAGTCTGCCGCAGGACACAATATGGGTTGAATAGTCAAAAGCGACAGCGCGCAGTCGTCCTCCTTTATCTCACCATGCCCCCGCTCCTGCATAAAAGTAAAGTAATCATCGGGAGCCGCTGGCCACTGCTGTCGCATCCCACTCACGTCACCAGAAGAAACAGGGGTCAGACGCTCTAATAGCACGCATGCGAGTGCATTGAAGGCTTCTAATTTTTCGTACATGGTCATGGTCGCCTCGGAGGGTTCTGCGGAAATGCTGTAGTTGTTGGACTTGCTGGGGCATGAACGCCACCTTGGTGAGCACTTCCACCCGGCACCGGATGCAAATTCCACCATTGGTTAGGTCCACCATACTGCTGTGGTATCACAAGGTGCGCTTGGAAATCCACACCACTCTCCGTCTTCGGCCATATCAAGCCAGTATTCAACTCCCACTCACGCTTGAGATTATTTCGCTGGCTATTGTATTCACGCTGTAAGGCTTGATAGTCGCTTCTGGGTGCGACATAAGTGTGATCCACCTGACGCAACTCATCTGCAAGTTGCGTGCGCTGATTAGAGGGCATCGGCACACCTGAATAGTACTCGACGTCCCGGACCACCGCGCGAGCGTCACTCGAGATGTTCGTCCATCCTAATGTGGATGTTGCTGTAAAACTCGCATCATCAGCCGCTGGTGTACCGTTATCGACTAATTTCGCTTCACCAGACGGCAAGCCGCTCGCAGTTCCTTTTGCATCTAATCAGCAGCTGTAAAAAAATGTTTATCTAGATCAACAGGAGGAAACTGACCAGGTAGAATTTTTGACGAAATATCTCTGCTAAGCAGCTTTAAAATAAACTCAACACAGCCGAAGTTGTAGATTTCCTCTTCCCCCTGATCCGAGCTATGAATAGCAACTTTCCATGAGTCTGGCTCCCCATCAACCAACCAAACAAAAGTTTCTCCATTATCCGTTACCGCCCAAGGAAGAAAAGAGCCTTCCGCAGGGTAATCTGGTCTTGGATAGTCCGATAAAAATTCCTGCCTCATTACAGCGTACGCATCTATAAAATATTGGCTTTTGTCAAAATTCAAATTTGAGTTTTCTGAAAATGGATCTAACACCCATACGAAATCGTCTACTGCTCCACATCCGTAAATTGATATGAACTGTTTAAAATCAGATGGTAATCGCAGACCTCCCTCAGATTCAAAGGTCGCCCAAGCCGCATTATCAAAGATTCGCTGAGAGGGTGGTGAAAGGAGAGCAATCAGTTTATTTATCATTCTTACTTAACTCCACTCACGTTCGGAATTTATACATCAAGAGTAAAACCGCCTGCCCCACGACCAGACAACATTACACCGGTTGGCATTGGGTTTGTACCTGTATAAATGGGCACAGCACTATAGCTTACTGTTTCACCACTGGTCCGGTCGATTGGTTACGAATGGCGCAGCTCGTTTGTAAACAGTCGGTAACGTGCCTCAACAAAAACGTGCTGACCCCACACCCGAGAGAAGTTGCACTGAGTTACTCTAAGTTGCTCTGACTGGCATTAATTTTCTTTAAATCGCACTAATTTGCAATAATCAAGAATTTTCACGCCAACCTATTTACCCCCTTTAAGTTCGAACGCCCATGCATTCACCATAGATTTCCAAGTATCTTCATTTAAGTTCCCATTCATGGGAAGAAGGTTCAATCTCTCCCAAGGTCCGTTGAACATACTAGCAATCAAGTGCCCACCCTCGCCCCCACTAACGCCGCACTTGCCTGCCACACATTGCTGATATGTACTCCGATCATATTTTATTAATGAAAGATTTGACTCGACCCTCTCAACGTGGCTCAAGCCATCTGTTGGGAAGTTTTTATTCACATAGACCTTATATACGGTATTCGGCACAGACTTATTCAACTCTTTATTCCACGCACCTTTACTGCCAGAAACAATCTCAACTTCCCGTAAAGCTTGCCCTGTTCCTTTTGCACTTTATGAATTCCCAGCATAAACAATATTATTCGGAAGAGTCATTACCCAAGGCTCGCAAACAGAAGAGCAAAATACATCAAGCCTTCTACCATCAGAAAGTGCAAGAGATGGATCTACGGGCTGATTCTGGGCGATCCACGAAACACTTCCAACTGAAAGACCTACCAACTCTTTAATACGCACACTTGCCTGATCATCCCTACATGCAAACAACATGTCGTCATCCTTAGACACCCTCCAGGCACTACTACTGCTAAAGCTCCAACCGTCTCCAGAAACGTTCAAAAAATCACCATCCCACTCAATACTATTAATACGAAGTGAGGAAAATGACATGACAAGCTTTAAAAAATCAAACATTAGTCCACCTGCTCAATATGCGTTCTTTCTCTAATCCACTGTTTTCTTTCGATTTTAGAAATACCTTTCGGTGGCTGTGGTGGCTTGCACGTTGTTGGATCTATTGGCCCACCATTAGCATTTTCAAACGAAGCCCTCTGAGGACTACGGCTATCTGCTTGCATGACACGGACACGCGAACCATCCGGCATCGTAGATTGCGTACCAACCAATTTTCCTACAGGTGTTGATGGATAACCCCCAGTCTCAAAACTGGCAATCATCTGAGATCACTCGGGGTCAGACTCCGTTTAACTTGAATCGAAAAATCTAGCGCTTCTTGACCATTAACCGGAGCTCGACCATTAACTGCATTCTCGACTTTTCCGTGGTAGGGAGCACCTTCATAGTCCAATCGGCGCATGGCGCCTGCACTTTCACCGGCACCACCTGTCGCTTTTGCCCCAAATCGATTCGACATTACAAAAAGATCATACTATTGAAACAAAATCCGGCCGAGGTACTTTAGGCATGTTTTCGTATGCTTTCAAAACAGTTTGTAACGGTGTCAGAGCTTCATCGTTGTGCCAGTAGACAATCTTGAGCCACGTAGCTGCACGAATATATTGCCCACCGCCCAACCAAGTTTTTTGCAAATTGGCCTGAAGCATTTTTCTACCAGCTTTAAAAAGTTCGTCTTCATTAAACTCCTGACGGGCAGTTCGATGAAGGCACAAAGCATAGCCAAAGTCTCGGGGCTTCAAAGTGCTGGATAGCAATATTTCTCTTTTGCCACTCCAACGTTGATACATCTCAATACCTGCCTCAAAGCCTTCGTCGTGTTCGCCGCTCTGATATGCAAAAGCCATGTAGTCATCCAGGCCAGTTTTGACAATATCATGCGTTGACCAAGGGCGTTTTTCGTAACGCCAGCGAGCTTCCTCATACACACGGGCCGCGCCCCATTCGCCTTCAGAATTCCAGCCCGTTTCCATCCATTCACCCAGAGCTTTTGCCCAGTGCAATATTGTCCTGTGAGCATTAATGTCTGGCCCGAATTCCTCGTCGTTTTCTATGGCCTTATCTATCCATTGCAGAGAGCGGGGAAGTACCGGTGCAATCTCGCCTTGGAGGCCAACTAGCCATGCTGAAATCACATCGGACAAATCAGACTTGGCAACATTCCCCATTGGCCGCTTTGGATCATACTGCGTATCCAATTGCCATTTAAGCATTGCCTCACTGAAACCATTAAATCTGGTTTTGACTGGGTCAAAGAGCATGAATTATCCTCAACAAGGGTTATTTCCGCAAAACCTAACAGGTGTTGAATTTTTCGCAGCACCCGAGCCCACTGTATTGGCATTGAAATTACCATCTCTCAAATTTTGAATGGCTTGCTGCTTTACTGAATCCGGCAAATTTGAATTTCTGATTGCTGTCTGCGCGTTGGAAACTGCTCCATCCAGCGCATTCGAACCAGGCGTAAACGTTGGAGAAGATGGCACACTTTGAGCACTGCTACGATACTTGTTATCCCACAAAGTGACTTCACCTGTAGCTGAGTTGACAGACACCAGATCTGCGCCGCGCGTACCTATAGCATCGCCGTACCGGACTACCGTTTGATTGGGCAAGGCGGCAACATCATTTGCCAATTTCAACTCGCCGACATAGCCGTTAACCTGGGAGTTAGCAATGTTAGGATTGGAGGAACTCAGCGTTTTTGGCGTGTACTCCAGGCCAGCCACTGGATCAGGTAGACGCGGATCAAGTGGAACACCGTTGCTCACTCGAGGTAAAGCGGCGCCGGTGTCACCTGTCAGGCCCTGCGAGACTTTTGTACCACGCGCCACAGCCCGCCTATAAG
>Ga0209173_100663_pt1 | contig 13038 bp, 15 predicted proteins | sample SynthPrep_16_END_FD_187206 | JGI IMG/M metagenome (GOLD analysis project Ga0209173, IMG submission 187206) | Synthetic microbial communities from Ohio, USA - SynthPrep_16_END_DS12_MetaG (SPAdes) (version 2) | ecosystem: Engineered > Bioreactor > Aerobic > Activated sludge | place: USA: Ohio... | reverse complement strand
CCACCAGCCAGGGCATGAAGGAGGCGTTTTCCACCGGGTCCCAGAACCACCAGCCGCCCCAGCCGAGTTCGTAGTAGGCCCACCACGAGCCCAGGGTGATGCCGATGCCGAGGAATGCCCAGGCGACGATGGTCCACGGCCGCGACCAGCGCGCCCAGGCGGCATCGAGACGCCCGCCGAGCAAGGCGGCGATGGCGAAGGCGAAGGCGACCGAGAAACCGACGTAGCCCATGTAGAGCATCGGCGGGTGCACGATAAGGCCGATGTCTTGCAGCAGCGGGTTGAGGTCGTGCCCGTCAACCGGGATCTGCGGCAGGATGCGGGTGAACGGGTTGGAGGTCATGATCAGGAACAGCAGGAAGCCGATGCTGATCATGCCCATCACCGCCAGCACCCGGGCCAGCATCACTTGCGGCAGTTGGCGGGAGAAGATCGAGACGGCAAAGGTCCAGCCGCCGAGGATCAATGCCCACAGCAGCAACGAACCTTCGTGGGCGCCCCACACGGCGCTGAACTTGTAGTACCAGGGCAAGGCGCTGTTGGAGTTGTTGGCGACATACGCGACAGAAAAGTCGTCGGTCATGAAGGCGTAGGTCAGGCAACCGAAAGCGAACACCAGAAAGGCGAACTGGCCCCAGGCAGCCGGCTGGGCCAGGCTCATCCACAAACGGTCACCGCGCCAGGCGCCCAGCAACGGGACCACGGCCTGGACGATGGCAAAGCACAGGGCGAGAATCATCGCCAACTGGCCCAACTCCGGAATAAACAGTGCGGACGTCATGACTTAGCCCTCCTTGGCGGGGGTCGGGGCGGATTGGCCGCTGTCTTTGAGGGCCTTGGTGACTTCCGGCGGCATGTATTTTTCATCGTGCTTGGCCAGCACTTCATCGGCCACCACCACGCCGTCGGCGTTGAGCTTGCCGAGGGCAACGATGCCCTGCCCTTCGCGGAACAGGTCCGGGAGGATGCCGCGGTAGGTGATGGTCACGGACTTGTTGAAGTCGGTGACGATGAACTTGACGTCCAGGGAGTCGCCGGAGCGTTGCAACGAGCCTTTCTCGACCATGCCACCGGCACGGATTCGGGTGTCCAGCGGCGCTTCGCCGTTGGCGATCTGGGTCGGGGTGTAGAACAGGTTGATGTTCTCCCGCAGGGCGCTCAGGGCCAGGGTCACGGCAATGCCGACACCGGCCATGATGGCCAGGATGATCAACAGACGCTTTCTACGCAGCGGATTCACTTTTCGGTCTCCCGGCGCAAACGACGCGCCTCTTGTTGCAGGTAACGCTTGCGGGCCAGGATCGGCGCGGCGACGTTGAGGGCCAGCACCGCCAGGCAAATGCCATAGGCCGTCCAGACGTACAGGGCGTGATGGCCCATGGCGAGAAAATCACTGAAAGAGTTGAAGCTCATCCACGGGCTCCCAGGCTGTTTTGCACTTCGGCCTTGACCCAACTGGTGCGGGCTTCACGCTTGAGCACTTCGAGGCGCATGCGCAGCAGCAGCACGGCGCCAAAAAAACAGTAGAACCCCAGCACCATCAGCAGCAGCGGCGCCCACATTTCCACGGGCATTGCCGGCTTTTCGGTGAGGGTGAAGGTGGCGCCCTGGTGCAGGGTGTTCCACCACTCCACCGAGTATTTGATGATCGGGATGTTGATCACGCCGACGATCGCCAGCACCGCGCAGGCCTTGGCGGCGCTGTCACGGTTGCTGATGGCGTTGCCCAGGGCAATCAGGCCGAAGTACAGGAACAGCAGGATCAGCATCGAGGTGAGTCGCGCATCCCATACCCACCACGAACCCCAGGTCGGTTTGCCCCAGATCGCGCCGGTGACCAGCGCCACGGCGGTCATCCAGGCACCGATGGGCGCGGCGCATTGCAGGGCGACGTCCGCCAGCTTCATCTTCCACACCAGGCCGACGATGCCGCACACCGCCAGCATCACGTAGCAGGACTGGGCCAGCATCGCGGCAGGCACGTGGATGTAGATGATGCGAAAGCTGTTGCCTTGCTGGTAGTCCGGCGGCGCAAAGGCCAGGCCCCAGACCAGGCCGATGCCGATCAGCAATACCGCGGCGATGCTCAACCACGGCAGCAGTTTGCCACTAATGCCGTAAAACCATTTGGGCGAGCCGAGCTTGTGAAACCAGGTCCAGTTCATGCTGTTTCCATCACGGTTGCTTCTCGTCGTTGCGAGAAGCTTAGGGTCTTTACTGGTTAAGGTTCTATCGCTTAACCAGACCTCATTATTCGCCGACGCTGATCTTCAGGCCAGCCGCTATAGCAAAGGGTGTCAGGGTTACCGCCAGGGCGGCCAGGCTGCCAAGCCACAGGAGGTAACCGGTCGCCGGCATGCCCTGGAGCGCGGCTTGCAACGCGCCGCTGCCCAGGATCAACACCGGGATATACAAAGGCAAGATCAGCAGGGCCAACAACAGGCCACCGCGTTTCAAACCGACGGTCAGTGCCGCACCTACGGCGCCCAGTAGACTGAGAACCGGCGTGCCAAGCAACAAGGAAAGGAGCAACACCGGCAGGCACTCGGTGGGCAATCCCAGCATCATCGCCAGCAGCGGCGCGAGCAATACCAGCGCCAGGCCGGAAAACGCCCAGTGTGCCAGTACCTTGGCCAATACCAGAAGTGGCAGGGGGTGCGACGAAAGGACCCACTGTTCGAGGGAACCGTCTTCAAAATCACTGCGAAACAGCCCGTCCAGCGAGAGCAGGACTGACAAAAGCGCCGCCACCCAGACCAGTCCCGGAGACAAGGTTTGCAACAGTTTAGTCTCGGGGCCCACCGCCAACGGGAACAGCGCGATCACAATCGCGAAGAACACCAGCGGGTTGGCCAATTCGGCCGGACGGCGACAGAGTAACCGCGCTTCGCGGGCGACCAACAGGGCGAAAACACTCATACCGCCCACCGGCCCAGGTCGAGGTCGCGGTAACCGGCAGGCATGCGCGTCAAGGTGTGGTGAGTGGTCAGGACAACCATGCCGCCCTGCTCGCAGTGCGCGGCAAGGTGTTCTTCCAATTGGGCAACGCCTTGTTTGTCGAGGGCGGTGAAGGGTTCGTCGAGAATCCATAGCGGCGGGCCGTCGAGATACAAACGGGCCAGGGCCACGCGGCGCTGCTGGCCGGCGGACAGGGTGTGGCAGGGAACGTCTTCGAAACCCTTGAGGCCAACCGCGGCCAGCGCCTGCCAGATCGCCTCGCGGCTGGCGGGATGATGCAGGGCGCTGAGCCAACTGAGGTTTTCTTCAGCGGTAAGCACATCCTTGATTCCGGCGGCGTGGCCGATCCAGATCAGGTTGCGCGCCAGCTCGGTGCGCTGCTCGTGCAACGGTTTGCCGTTGAGCCGCACTTCCCCCGCCGTCGGCTGCATCAGACCGGCCAGCAGGCGCAACAGGCTGGTCTTGCCGCTGCCGTTGGGGCCGCTGACCTGCACCATGTCGCCGCCCGCCAGACGCAGTTCGAGGTGTTCGAACAGCATCCGCAGGTCACGTTCACAGGCGAGCGCTACGGCTTCTAGAAGAGGGCTGGTCAAGAGATCGCGGGCCTTTACGGTTCAAGTCGGCGGTGGAACGGCCGTTAAAGAGATGCACATTAACTGCTTTGGCGACCGTTTTTAGAGAGCTGGATCAATCAGTTGTGTTGTTTTTAACGCTCTCTTTGAAGACGGGCGGCATTATACATGTGATGCCCTACTCTAAAGAGGGCAATTTCCCCTGAGACGGCGCGCACGATGACCGGTGAGATCAATCTTCCCACGCTCCCCCCGACGCTTCCGGCCGGGCCTGCGCCCGCGCCTGCAGCGGGCGAGTTGCTGAAACTGCTGGAGCCGCAGACCGGCCTGATCGACCCCGGAAAAACCGTAAATGCCGAGGTGCTGGCACTGAAACAAGGCGGCGATGCCTTTCAGTTGCTGCTCAAGCTGACCCTGGAAGGCGGCCGGCAAACCCTGGTGCAGGCCAGCAGCAGCCAGCCGCTGCCGCTGGGTACCCAGGTGGAAGTCAGCCAGACGCCGTCGGGCAATTTGTCCATCAGCCTGCAGCAGGCCCTGAGTTCCAGCGTCGCCGCGCTGACGCGTATCGATACCAGCCAGTTACCGGTGGGCACCCTGCTGCAAGGCAAGGTGCTGACCACCCAGGCGCTGCCACAGGGCGCCAACCAGCCGGTGGTGTATCGCTCACTGGTGTCGGTGCTCAATAACGTCCTCAGCGGCGCGACCCTGACCGTCGAAAGCCCGCAGCCCTTGCGCGTCGGCAGCCTGCTCAGCGCCGTGGTGCAAAGTGCGCAGACCTTGAGCTTTGTACCGCTGAGCGGGCGCCAGGACCAATTGGCCGTGGCCCAGCAACTCTCCACCCAGCAAAGCCGCCAGGGCTCGCTGGACGTGGTGTTCACCGCGCTGCAAAGCCTGCCGGCGACCAGCAGCGACAGCACCGGGGCCGACCTGCGCGCCGCCGCCGAGCGTTTGCTCGCCGGCCTGCCCGACCTGGCCCAGGCCAGCAACCCCAAGGTGCTGGCGCAACTGATCCAGAACAGCGGGACCTTCCTCGAAGCCAAGTTGCTGGTCGGGCAAAACCCGCAGATACCGCCGCTGGACATGAAAGGCGCGCTGCTGCGCTTCGTCGCCGACCTGCTGCCATCCCTGCCCGCCAGCACCAATCTGAATGCGATCCTCGCTGCCAACACCCTGGCGCAATTGCTGCCCAGCTTCGTACGCAGCCCGCTGGGTACCCTCGGCCAGGTCGGCGCCAGGCAGGCGCCCGCGGGCTTTCCGCTGCCCGATCGGCTGATGCAACGCCTGGAAGGTGAAAGTGACCTGGAAAACCTGCTGCGCCTGGCCGCCGGGGCCATCTCCCGCCTGCAAAGCCATCAGCTGTCGAGCCTGGAGCAGACCGGTACCACCGCCGACGGCAAGCTCTTGACCACCTGGCAGCTGGAAATCCCCATGCGCACCTTGCAGGACATCGTGCCGTTGCAGGTCAAGTTCCAGCGGGAAGAACCGGCGCCCGACAAGGAACAGCCGGAACGCAAGGACAGCAAGGATCCCAAGCAAATGCTCTGGCGCGTGGAAATGGCGCTCGACATGGAGCCGCTCGGCCCGTTGCAGGTCCAGGCGCAACTGAGCCAGGGCAAACTGTCGAGCCAGTTGTGGGCGACCCGGCCCTTCACCGCCAGCCTGATCGAAAGCCACCTGGGCAGCCTGCGCGAGCGCCTGGTGTCGTCGGGACTCAACGTCGGCGACCTCGACTGCCACCTCGGTACCCCGCCACGGGGCCCGAAAACCGGGCTTGAACAACGCTGGGTGGATGAAACCGCATGAAAAACCCCAACCCGCCCCGCCAGGCCATCGCCCTCAAATACGACGGGCAACAAGCGCCGACCCTGACCGCCAAGGGCGACGATGCCCTGGCCGAAGCCATTCTCAAGCTGGCCCGGGAGAACGAAGTCCCGATTTACGAAAATGCCGAGCTGGTCAAATTACTGGCACGCATGGAGTTGGGCGACAGCATCCCGGAAGAGCTGTACCGCACCGTCGCCGAGATCATCGCGTTTGCCTGGACGCTGAAGGGCAAGTTCCCGGTGGGCTACGACCCGGACGCGGGGCCGGTGGAGCGGGATGTGACGGAAAGAGGCGACGATTATTAAGGTGGGAGCCGGCTGATCGTTCCCACGCTCTGCGTGGGAACGCCGCCTCGGAGCTCCGCGTCCAACCGGCGCTGCAACGTTCAAGTCTTGCGCAGGGGTAACGCGGAGCGTCACGGGATGCATTCCCCCGCAGAGCGTGGGAATGATCAGTTGCGGTGGGTGGTGTATAGCAATTATATCTTTCGAGGTATAGATTATCCCGAACCCGATAGTTCAGGATAAACCCATGAGCCCTACCCGCCCGATTCTCAGTCGAAAGCTACTCGCCGAAGCGCTCGCCCGTGATCTGGCAGGCGAGTCATTTGCCGACTACAGCTCCGGCATGTTCCTCGCGGCTCCGCGCCGTACCGGCAAGAGTACGTTCCTGCGCAACGACCTTATCCCCGAGTGCAAGGCCCGGGGCTGGCTGCCGGTGTACGTGGACCTGTGGATGAACCGCGAAATCGACCCCGCCGAACTGATCTCCGGCGCCATCGGCAAAGCCCTGGGCGAGTTCGAAAGCGCAGTGAGCAAGGCGGCCAAGAAAGCCGGTATCGACAAGATCAGCCTGCTGCGCACCTTGAGTTGGGACTTCACCAAACCGCAATTGCCCGCCGGCACCACGCTCAGCCACGCCCTGGACGTGCTGCACCAGGTCTCGGGGCAAATGATCGTGCTGATCGTGGACGAGGCCCAGCACGCCCTCAACAGCGAAGGCGGGGTGAACGCCATGTTCGCCCTCAAGGCGGCACGGGATCATCTTAACGGCAGCAGCACGGCAGATGGCCTACGCCTGGTCTTCACCGGCTCCAGCCGGGATAAACTGGCCAACCTGGTACTCAAGAGCAAACAACCGTTCTTCGGCGCCCATATCACGCCGTTCCCGCTGTTGAGCCGGGATTTCGTCGAGTTCGTGACGGACCTCTGGAACCAGCGCCTGGCCGCGACCAACCAGTTCAACCTGGAGGACATGGACTATGCCTTCCAGCTCGTTGGCCGGCGCCCGGAAATGCTCAACACACTACTGACCGAAGTGAGCGTGGGTCTTGGCGAGGCCAGCAACCTTGGCGAGTTGCTGAGGACCGGGGCACTCAATCACCAGGCCGGCATCTGGAGCGACTACGAGAGCGCCTACAACGACCTCTCGCCGCTGCAACAGGCGGTACTTGAAGTGATGGGCGAACGAACCCTGGGCAAGCAGGCGTTCTCGCCTTTTGCGGAAAAAACCTTCCAGGATGTGAACCGCAAGCTGGAACAGGCCCAGGTCGAGCCGAACGCCAGCACACCAAACGTGCAGAAAGCACTGGAAGTGCTGCGGGAGAAGGAGTTGGTCTGGAAAGCCAACCGTGGTGAATATGCTTTGGAGGACTCGACCATGGCCGAATGGCTGAGCAACCGGCACCGGCTATAAGCTGCAAGCAATACCGCTTGCAGCTCGTAACCTTCAGTTGTCCTTGTGCAACCGGCTCATCAACTGCGCTTCAGCCTGGGTCAACCCGCAGGACTGCGTCAGCTCATCCACCGTGGCGCCCATGCCCACCAGCTTCGCCGCCTGGGCGAATGAGAGGCTCGACGGGTCACGCTGCTCGAGTGCCGACAGCTTGTCCGGCAACGGCGCCAGCACCGAACGCAGCTCGTGCACTTCATCACCCACACGCACCGCACTTTGCTGGAAGTGGTCGACCCGCTTGGCCAGCTCCAGGATCCGCCGGTCGCGCACAGCGTCGCGCTCGACTTGTCGAGTGGCCAATTCCCGTTGCTGGCGAACATAACGCAGCAGGAAGCCCAGGGTCCCGGCCCAAAGGATGGCCAGGACGATCACCGCTACCTCAAGAAACAATCAGATATTCTCCAGGTCCTGCCACTCTTCTTCGCTCATCATCTTGTCCAGCTCAACCAGAATCAGCAGTTCGCCGTTCTTGTTGCAGACACCCTGGATGAACTTGGCCGATTCTTCGTTGCCGACGTTCGGCGCAGTCTCGACTTCGGATTGGCGCAGGTAAACCACTTCCGCCACGCTGTCGACCATGATCCCGACCACTTGCTTGTCGGCTTCGATGATCACGATGCGGGTGTTGTCGTTGACTTCGGTCGGCACCAGGCCAAAACGCTGGCGGGTATCGATTACGGTCACCACGTTGCCGCGCAGGTTGATGATGCCCAGCACATAGCTTGGGGCACCCGGAACCGGAGCGATTTCGGTGTAGCGCAGCACTTCCTGCACACGCATCACGTTGATGCCATAGGACTCGTTGTCCAGCTTGAAGGTGACCCATTGCAGGATTGGATCATCCACCAGACCTTGTGCGGACACTGACTTGTTCATACTCCAGACCCCTTCAAATACCGTTGGTTACGGTGTGTGTTCTTGGGCAGCGCCGTAGCGCTGCTGCTTGTTATCAAGTGCGTTTGTTGAGCGGCATGGCTTTTACCGCGCCGCTGGCAATCAACTCCGCCAGTTCGGCGACATCCAGCAACGCGCACATGTGTTCGATCACAGTGCCCGCCAGCCATGGCCGCTGGCCCCGGTGGCTGCGCCATTTGATTTCGTTCGGGTCCAGGCGCAATGAGCGGCTGACCTGATGCACCGCCAGCCCCCACTCGTAGCCCTGGACCGAAATAACGTATTGCAGGCCCTGGCGGAAGTCATCGCGGTAGCGGTCGGGCATCACCCAACGCGCGGTGTCCAATACCTTCAAGTTGCCCTGCTGGCTCGGCAGGATCCCGAGGAACCAATCCGGCTGGCCGAACAACGGCGTCAACTCCTGGCCTTCCAGGGAGTAGATCGACCCCAGGCACACCAGCGGCACCGCCAGGGTCAGCCCGGCGACATCGAACAGCAAACATTCGAACGGCTCCGCAGCCCACACCGGGCGACCGTCGCCCTGTACCGGCGGCGGCGTGATGCTCGGCGGGAGGTGAACCTCAACCACCGGTTCGACCACCACAGGCGCGATCACCAGCGGTGCGACAGGCACCGGCACGGCAACTGGAACGGCTACGGGAACCACCAACGCATCACGGGCCTGCTCTTCCAGGACCGCCAGCTGAAACTCGTCCAGGGCAGCAGGTTCAGGCTCGATGACTTCATCGAGGATCAGAATCGGCTCCGGCATGTCCTCGGTGGCGTCCTGGAGCAAAGCGTCCAGGTAGGACTCCAGCGCCAGTTGCGGCCGGGTCTTGAAATCAACGGGACGGTTCATCTGTATGCCCACGCGCAAGCCCCATCAACCCTGTATTCAGAGGTTATCGGCCTGTGGGTGTCCGGACTTGAATCGAGAGCCGGTTTGGTCAGGAAAACCGCGGCGTCTGCATCGCTGGCAAGCCAGGCTCCTACAGGGCTGTTTATGACCATCACGCCACCTGCGCCACAAGTTGCTGGGACAACAGGTGCTTGAGCAACGCCCGATACGCCAGCACCCCACGGCTCTTGCCGTCGAACTGCGACGGCGTCAGCCCTGCCCGGCTCGCATCCCGCAGGCGCGTGTCCACCGGGATGTAGCCTTGCCAGATAGTGTCCGGATAAGCATCGCGCAATACCCGCAAGGTGCCGAGGGACGCCTGGGTACGGCGGTCAAACAGGGTCGGCACGATGCTGAACGGCAGCGCCTGCTTGCGCGAGCGGTTGATCATCGCCAGGGTGCTGACCATGCGCTCCAGGCCCTTGACGGCCAGGTGCTCGGTCTGCACCGGGATCACCAGCTGTTGGCTGGCGGCCAGGGCGTTGACCATCAGCACGCCGAGCAACGGCGGGCTGTCGATGATCGCGTAGTCGAAGTCCTGCCACAGCTGCGCCAGGGTCTTGGCGATCACCAGGCCCAGGCCGCTCTGCCCCGGCGACTGGCGCTCAAGGGTGGCCAGGGCGGTGCTGGACGGCAACAGCGAGATCTTTTCATTGCTGGTAGGCAGCAACAGTTGCCCCGGCAAGTCGGCCGGCACGCTGCCCTTGTGCAGGAACAGGTCGTAGCAACTGTGTTCCAGGGCATCCGGGTCGTAGCCGAAATAGCTGGTCATGGAGCCGTGGGGGTCCAGGTCGACCACGACCACACGCTTGCCGGCCTCGGCCAGCAAGCCGGCCAAGGCGATGGACGTGGTGGTTTTACCGACACCACCCTTTTGATTGGCAACTGCCCAGACTCTCATTCGGATTGTTCCTCCCGGCAGGCACAGGCTCGACCGAGAAATTGCATGGGGTTATAGAGCCGGTGACGGAGAATTGACGGCACTCCCGCGAACCGGCGCCTTTACGGGCGCTGGTGCAGTTTGTGTGCCAGCCCGCTTCAAGGCGGCATCCGGTGTTGCATTGGCAGTGCCGGTACCGGTCAGGCTGCGGCGCACGTCCAGGTTGCGCGACACCACCAGCACCACCCGACGGTTGCGCGCACGGCCTTCCGCCGTGGCGTTATTGGCCACCGGCTGGAACTCGCCGTAACCCACCGACGCCAGGCGCCCGGGGTTCACACCCTGCATCGCGAGCATTCGTACAATACTCGCCGCCCGGGCCGAAGACAGCTCCCAGTTGGTCGGGTACTGCGCGGTACTGATCGGCAGGTTATCGGTAAAGCCTTCAACGTGGACCGGGTTTTCAAACGGCTTCAGGATCGCCGCCACCTTGTCGATGATGGTAAACGCCTGGTCGCTGGGCATTGCATCGGCACTGGCGAACAGCAGGCTGGAATTGAGCTCGATCTCGACCCACAACTCATTGCCGCGCACGGTCATCTGGTTGGAGCTGATCAGGTCGCCAAAGGCCGCGCTGATGTTATCGGCGATGCTTTTCAGCGGGTCGCTGGTGCCACCGATGCCGGCGGCGGTTTCATCGCTGTCGTTGACCAGCGGCTTGGCCGGGGTCACGGTCTTGGGGCGTTCTTCGCCAATGGGTATCGGCTTGAGGGCGCGGTCAGCGTCGTTGAACACGCCAATCAGCGCCTGGGAAATGACTTTGTACTTGCCTTCGTTGATCGAGGAAATGGAATACATCACCACAAAAAACGCGAACAGCAACGTAATGAAGTCGGCGTAGGACACCAGCCAGCGTTCATGGTTGACGTGTTCTTCAGGCTCGCGGCGGCGACGGCTCACAACAAATACCTCCCATCAATCCATGAAGCCCTGGAGCTTCAATTCGATGGAGCGCGGGTTTTCACCCTCGGCAATCGAGAGGATGCCTTCGAGCAACATCTCGCGATAACGCGACTGGCGCAGGGCGATCGACTTGAGCTTGCTGGCCACCGGCAACAACACCAGGTTGGCACTGGCCACGCCGTAGATGGTGGCGACGAACGCCACGGCAATCCCGCTGCCCAGTTGCGACGGATCGGCCAGGTTGCCCATCACGTGGATCAAGCCCATCACCGCACCGATGATGCCGATGGTCGGCGCGTAGCCGCCCATGCTTTCAAAGACTTTGGCAGCGTTGATGTCGCGGCTTTCCTGGGTGTAGAAGTCCACTTCGAGGATGCTGCGAATCGCTTCCGGCTCGGCGCCGTCCACCAGCAGTTGCAGGCCTTTGCGGGCGTAGCTGTCGGGCTCGGCATCGGCCACGCCTTCCAGCCCGAGCAGGCCTTCCTTGCGCGCCGTAAGGCTCCAGTTGACCACGCGGTCGATGCCGCCCGGCAAGTCGACACGCGGCGGGAAGATAATCCAGATGAGGATCTGCATCGCGCGCTTGAACGAACTCATGGGCGACTGCAACAACGCCGCGCCCACGGTGCCGCCGATCACGATCAACGCCGCCGGGCCGTTGGCCAGGGCACCCAGGTGGCCGCCTTCGAGGTAGTTGCCGCCGATAATCGCGACAAACGCCATGATGATGCCAATCAGGCTCAATACATCCATCAGAGGCAAGCCTCCACCAGGTGCTTGCCGATGTCGTCCAGGCTGTAGACGGCGTCGGCCAGGTCGGCCTTGACGATGGCCATGGGCATGCCATAGATCACGCAGCTGGCTTCATCCTGGGCCCAGATCGCGCTGCCGCCCTGCTTGAGCAGGCGCGCGCCTTCACGGCCGTCGGCGCCCATGCCGGTCAATACCACCGCCAAAACTTTGTCGCCGTAGGATTTGGCCGCGGAACCGAAGGTGATATCTACACACGGCTTGTAGTTCAGGCGTTCGTCACCCGGCAGGATTTTGATCGCACCACGGCCATCGACCATCATCTGCTTGCCACCGGGGGCCAGCAGCGCCAGACCCGGACGCAGGATGTCGCCATCCTCGGCTTCCTTGACGCTGATGCGGCACAGCTTGTCCAGGCGCTCGGCGAACGCCTTGGTGAACGCGGCCGGCATGTGCTGGATCAACACGATCGGCGCCGGGAAGTTCGCCGGCAATTGGGTCAACACCCGCTGCAAGGCCACCGGACCTCCCGTGGACGTACCGATAGCCACCAGCTTGTAGGCCTTGCGCTTGGGCGCAGGTGAATGCGCGGCGGGCGCAGCCGTACGCACCGGGGCGGCGGCCGGGCGCGCAACCGGTGCCGGCGCCGGGCGACCAAAGGTGCTCGGGGCGGCCGGTGGCGGCGTAACGGGAGCGGGCGCCGGCGCACTGAACAGGCTGCGACGGTTACTGCGGGAGATGCTGTGCACCTTCTCGCAGAGCATCTGCTTGACCTTCTCGGGGTTGCGCGAGATGTCTTCGAAATTCTTCGGCAGGAAGTCCACCGCGCCGGCATCCAGCGCATCCAGGGTGACCCGGGCGCCTTCGTGGGTCAGCGAGGAGAACATCAACACCGGCGTCGGGCAGCGCTGCATGATGTGCCGCACCGCCGTGATGCCGTCCATCATCGGCATCTCGTAGTCCATGGTGATCACGTCCGGCTTGAGGGCCAGGGCCTGATCGATCGCCTCTTTGCCGTTGGTGGCCGTGCCGACCACCTGGATATTGGAATCCGATGAAAGAATTTCCGAGACGCGGCGGCGGAAGAAACCCGAATCGTCCACCACCAGGACCTTGACTACCATAAACACTCCGTTAGGCCGGGCGAGGGACAACCGCCCTGCCCGGGCCGAATCAAATACGCCGTGCGGCGTAACGCTTGAGCATGCTCGGAACATCCAGAATCAGCGCGATCCGACCGTCACCGGTAATGGTCGCACCCGACATGCCCGGGGTTCCCTGCAGCATTTTGCCCAAAGGCTTGATGACCACTTCTTCCTGGCCCACCAGTTGATCGACCACGAAGCCGATACGCTGGGTGCCCACGGAAAGAATCACCACATGGCCTTCGCGCTGCTCTTCATGCTTGGCCGAAGCCACCAGCCAGCGCTTGAGGTAGAACAGCGGCAACGCCTTGTCGCGCACGATCACCACTTCCTGGCCGTCCACCACGTTGGTGCGCGACAGGTCGAGGTGGAAGATTTCGTTGACGTTGACCAGCGGGAAGGCGAACGCCTGGTTGCCCA
>Ga0209173_100662_pt1 | contig 13040 bp, 17 predicted proteins | sample SynthPrep_16_END_FD_187206 | JGI IMG/M metagenome (GOLD analysis project Ga0209173, IMG submission 187206) | Synthetic microbial communities from Ohio, USA - SynthPrep_16_END_DS12_MetaG (SPAdes) (version 2) | ecosystem: Engineered > Bioreactor > Aerobic > Activated sludge | place: USA: Ohio... | reverse complement strand
ACAAGGGACAAGTCCAAAGCTTGTGTTTGAGCCGCATAGCCCGCGAACAACGGGAGACTACCGCTTTTCAGCATGCAGTATGCGAAAAGCAGGATGTACATCCATGTCCCGTATTCTCGTACTAGATCAGACAAACCGTCCATATCGCTTCACCAAATCAAATCGCAGGCACAAACAGAAACTCTTTTGTGTACGATCTACACGATCTATCGGATGTTTTCCGTCGCATGGCCTGCCTGGTGAGTGCACGACCATCGGACATCTGGTTCAGTTTCGCATAGCCCGGGCACGAGCTGAGGCTTCCGGTGTTTTCCGACAGCCTCTACATGACAGCGCCAGGGGAATGCGGATAATCGGAGTCAGCTCCTACAGGGCACAGGCCTCGCATGCCTGGCCTCACGACTTCAGGCCGCTGAACTGTCGGTGGGGACTTCACGGTTTTCTCCGCCTATGCCTCAGAGAAGCGAGGCAGGCTGGTAACGACGATGGGGGTTTTGCCTGGCACTCGACCATACAAGTCGACCACGTCCTGATTGATCATCCGGACACACCCTGAGGATACCGACTTGCCGATCGTCCACCATTCTGGCGATCCATGGATGCGGTAAAGCGTGTCTTCGCCATTCTGGAAAATGTAAAGCGCACGCGCGCCCAATGGATTCTTGAGGCCAGGTGGCATACCGCCATTGGCAATGCTGTAGGGCGCAAGTTCCGGCTGTCGAACGACCATCTCGTCAGGTGGCGTCCAGCGCGGCCACTGACGTTTGTACTGAATGACCCCCTTGCCCGACCATTCGAACCCCTGCCGGCCGAGACCGACCCCGTATCGCATCGCCTGTCCGCCCTCGTAAGTCAGGTAGAGAAAATAGTTGGCCGTATCCACGACCAATGTGCCTGGCCGCTCTCCAGTCGGATCACTCACCATCTGCCGGTAATAGCGCTTGGCGATCTTCTGGTAGGGTATAGCAGGCAGCGGGAACTGTTCGTTCAGTATCGGTCCATAGGTGGTTTCCAGAACTGGATGGGATATGGGTACGATTTCAGACTGTGTCGTCTCTGCGGTCGTTGCCGAGCAGCCAGTCAATACAGCCGCCGCTGCCCCAGCCCCCCCGATAACGAAGCCTCGTCGTGTCAATTTGCCAGACTGCAATGTATTTCCTCTCGACGGTTGAAGTTCTGGCTTACGAGCCGGTCATCAGATTTCGGATTTTCTTCATGCGAACCTCGCGGGATTCATGCATGTCGAGCGTTCCTTTGAAGCTACCATTGGCGTCCATCATGTATACGCCAGCCGTATGGTCCATTGTGTAGCTTCCATCTTCGGTCGGAACCTTGCGTGCGTAGGCGGAGAAAGCTTTGACAGCCGTCGCTGTTTGCTCCGGCGTTCCCCGAAGGGCAAGGATTCGACGGTCGAAGGATGTCATGTACTCGTTGAGCAACTGCTGAGTATCTCTCTCTGGGTCAACGCTGATGAAAACAACGTTGAAACCGCTCGCAGCGGGCCCGAGTTCATTCATCAGGTCACTCAGCTCGAACAGCGTTGTGGGGCAGATGTCAGGGCAGTGGGTAAAGCCAAAGAACGCCAAATACGGCTTTCCCTTGAGGACAGCGTTATCGATCACTTGGCCCCGGTGCGAAACCAACTCAAATGGGCGACCGATCGAAGGGGTAGAGGACGCGTCCGGCTCACCAACACGTTTGCCGCCACCCGACTGCAGCAAATAACCTATAATCAGTAGCAATGTGAAGATCGCAACCACACACCACGCCACAACTCGAAACGCTCTGAGAGCTTTCATCTAATTCCCTGCCGACATTCACCCTGAAGAGCCCTTTGGAGTACTCCTAATCCCTCTAGTAGCTTGAGGTTCAAGGCTAATGGCGGAGAAAATCGAAATTCTCCTCAGTCGTTTCGCTGTCATCCACATCAGACAGAAGCGGAAATTTCGGTCGCACAGAAAGCGCCCTTGACCCTCAAGCTACTAGAGGTTTCATACTGACGAGCATCAATGAGCGACAGGAATGGCAGATAAGTGGTGAAAACTAACGACGGCGCATGGCTTGCGATCTTCAGCGCGTGGATAATTGCCATGGGTTCGACGTTGGGCGCACTGTTTATCGGTGAGGTCATGGGGCAAGCGCCATGCGATCTCTGTTGGCACCAACGAGCCTTCATGTTTCCACTGGCAGTGCTGCTCGCAGTCGCCGCTTTCCGCTCTGATGCCCGTGCCTGGATCTATGCCGTTCCGCTGGCAGCGGCGGGATGGTCGATCGCGGCATTTCACAACCTTCTTTATTTCAACATCATCCCCACGGCCATCAAGCCTTGCGGCCAGGGGCCATCCTGCTCGGGCGCGGGTATGCTCCTCTTTGGAACCCTGCCCATTCCGCTCCTGTCGCTTGGTGCATTTACTGTCATCATCGTCCTACTTCTAATCGTGCGCCGGAGAACACCAGCATGAACAGACGCACTTTCGTTATCGCTTCGGCTTCGGCCGCGATTGCCGTTTTCGCAGGAGGCGCGGCCCTCTATGATGGGCTTACGCCAGACGCGGAGCCAGCGCCCTCTACAATGCCGGGGAACAATACCCTCGTCAGAATGCACTCGCCGGTCATGGGGCCGGTTTCGGCGCCTGTGACAATTGTCGAATTTTTTGATCCGTCTTGTGAGGCATGCCGGGCCTTTTATCCGCTCGTGAAGCAGATGATGACGCAGACCGGAAATGACGTGCGACTTGTCCTGCGATACACCGTATTCCACGAAGGTTCCGATGATGCAGTGCGCATATTGGAGGCCGCGCGCAAACAAAACCTGTTTGAACCGGTCCTAGAAGCGATACTGGAACAGCAGCCTGTCTGGGCCGATCATGGCAAACCAGATCTAGAAAAGGCATGGCAGATCGCGGCGATGGCCGGACTTGATGTCGAGCAGGGAAAGAAGGATGCGGCCTCCCCAGCGATCGACAATATTCTCGCCCAGGATATGGCCGATGTTCAGGCCAACAATGTGAAACAGACCCCGACATTTTTCGTGAACGAAAAGCCTCTCACAGAGTTCAGCCCGCAAGGTCTTTTCACTATGCTGAAAGCTGAAATCGATGCCAGCAAGGCAGGATCCTGACTTCGGAGACCGGACCGGAATTCATGAGCGGACATCACCACGATCATGAAGCAGATGCAGGAGACAAGCGTATAGGGGGAGCAATTCTCGTCAACGTGCTCCTTACTTTTGCGCAGATTGTCGGCGGCATCTTCTCCGGCAGTCTTTCCCTGATCGCGGATGCGCTCCACAACTTCAGTGACGCTGCATCACTTGTGATTGCGTATGGTGCACGTCGGATCGCGCGCCGTCCTTCTGACGAAAAGATGACGTTCGGCTATGTTCGCGCCGAAATCGTCGCATCGCTGATCAACTACACGACTTTGATCGTCATTGGTCTCTATCTCGTGTATGAAGCGGTCATGCGGTTCATCACACCTGCGCCGATCGAAGGGTGGACGGTCGTGATCGTCGCAGGCATCGCGCTCGTCATCGATTTGACCACAGCCATGCTCACCTACACCCTTTCAAAAACCAGCATGAATATCCGGGCCGCTTTCTTGCACAATGTGTCGGACGCCCTTGGATCGGTGGGTGTTATCATCGCCGGCACGCTTGTGCTGATATACGGCTGGACATGGATTGACCCAGCGGTCACCCTCATGATCGCAGGCTACATACTCTGGCAGGCCTTCGCTGAGATCGGAGGATCGATCAAAATCCTGATGATGGCGGCGCCTGAGGACGTAAATGTGAACGAACTTGTTTCAGACATGCGTTCCGTCGAAGGCGTCCAGGAGGTGCACCATGTCCATGTGTGGCGGATCGATGAAGATCACAAGGCATTGCAAGCGCATCTCGTTGTGACGGATTTATCTCTGCGCAGTGCTGCTGAAGTGAAAGCCGCAGTGCGAAAAATCCTGCGGGACAGGCACGGTATCGACCACAGCACTCTGGAGATCGAAACGCCAGAGGACGGTTGCGAAGACGGCCTGCAGGTCATCGGTCATAATGTTGTAGAAACCTGAGACTAGAGGCTTCGCAGGCACCGTTGACGGATATGCTCAACGATGAAGGCCGCATCGTCAGCCACACCCGCGATCAGGCCAGAGGCACGGTTCCGCTGCCATGGACGTCCTACATAGTAGAGACCGTCAACAGGCGAAATCCCGTTGGAGTGAATTGGGGCAGCCCGAGCATCCACCGCACCTTCGACTTCAATCCAAGGGAGCTCATCGGCATAGCCTGTCGCCCAAACTATGGATCTGATGTTCTCGCTCGATCCGTCGGCGAAACTTACCCTGCGATCATGGATCGCAGCCAGTCTCGGCTTCAGGATTACCCCCGACCGCCTGAGTGAAGCATCGTCATTGCCGCGAACAGGGAATGGATCCTCACGCCTCATCCTTCGTCCGATGATCCCCTGCGCGGATGCCTGGAGAAGGCCGAGCTGCCCCAGCCATACCCACAAACTGCGTCCGAGGACCTTCTCCGGTAAAAGTCTGCGCTTTCGCCCGCGTGCAAGCAGCACCTTTTGAAACCCAGCCATCGCGATTGCCACGTCCCTGCCACTCGCGCCATCTCCGACTACAAGAACAGGGCCTTCCGCCACCGAGCCCGGATTGCGGAACTCGGTTACGTGCATCTGCTGAATGTCAGCAGGTAGCAATTTCGACAATCCAGGAATTCGCGGTGTTGAAAATGCCCCCGTGGCAACGATGACAATATGACTTGTGAGACGATTGCCGTCTTGCGTTGACGCCACAAAGAGACTGCCTGCCTTCTCAAGTCGGACGACCTTCTTCGAACTGCTGACCGGAATTTTATGGAAGGAAGCATACCGCCGCAGATAGTCAGCAAACTCATCCTTTCCAGCATAGCCATTTGCATCACCAACCAGGGGCATACCCGAGAGCGCGCTGATGCAGCGAGGTGTAAAAAGTGTGAGGCTGTCATATCTGTTGCGCCAGCTGTCGCCGATTTTTGTGCCAGCATCAACAATCAAGAAGCTCAGGCCCTGCCTCTTCAAGGCGTATGCCGCAGCGAGCCCGGCTTGCCCCGCCCCTATAATCAGGATGTTGGTCCGCATTGTATTCTCCTCAAGCAAGATCGTCGTTACCCATCAACGGCTGGGGAGGTTACGGTTCCGTTGGGTTCAGGCCTTGCCTCTCGACCAATATGCGAGAAGCTCAAGAAAAACACCGCCACAACAAAAATCGTGAGCACTGCCAACACAATCCAGTTATTGCGTCGTATCTTCTTAATCCGCTCATCGGGCTGGGCCATAATTCAATCTCCCGCACTTGGGGTAGTCACCCCGTCGCCGGACCTGGCCTTCTTTTTCTCGAAGGGGTCAGCCAGCGCCGCATCTGGTCTGCTAACCGGATATTTTGTGCCCGAGATGCGAGCCGCAAGTCGGGCCGGACCCTCTTTCTTAAGGAGTGCGCGGAAACTTGGATGCATCCCGCCATCCACATAGGACGACACCGTGGAGCCGCCGGCCTGTTGAAGCGCAGCCTCAAGCCTTTGGGTTTCTTCGGCCATGCGGGCTATCAGAGCAGGATCAGGAGAAGCGGCGCTTGCGGGGCAAGCCTCCAGTGGGTCAAGGGGCTCTCCGCCCACGAACTCTTTGTTGAACATGTAGCGGCGACCACACACCGAGACTTTTGGTTGCTGACGGGTCAGTTCGAAATAGTCGTATCCCTCCTTCAGAGTCCGCCAGAACGACAGGTTTTGATTGTCTTTGTGCAGCGCCATGTTTTCCGTCGTCATCCGGAAAGGATAGGCCTGAACCTGGAACCGCTCCTGTCCCGATGAAAGTGCCTTGGCGACGATTGCATATATCTCACCAACGCCCTGGTCTGTCAGCGCAAAGCAACCGGAAGAGGAGCAAGCACCGTGGACCATCAGCGCCTCGCCGGTATAGCCGAGTGCCGTCTCAAGCCTGTTTGGATAGCCCAGGTTGAAAGATACATAGTACTGCGATTTAGGATTCAGCATGCCTTTTGAAACGTGGTAAAATCCCTCTGGCGCTTGGCGGTCACCTTCCTTGACCTTGGGACCTAGCTTCCCGGACCACCTGCACATCGGATATGTCTTGAGCAACGCGTAGCGCCCACTTCGGTCGATCTTCCAGACCTCGAGCTCGCTTTCCTGCTTGAAGATCCTGATCAGGACGGGGCTTTCTGCTGCCATCCCCTTCTTTGACATCTCTGCCAGCATCTTGCTCGACAGTTCGGGGGCCATGCTGGACAGGTCGTCTAGCCCCATGTCTGAAACACATCCGGATAGGGGGATAGCTATAAGGGCTCCAAGGCAGGCATTCCGCGCGATCAGAAGTGCTCGCTGATTCAAATTCTGAAACCAATTCATTTCGTCACTCTTCGCGCTTTCAATGAAACCGTGCCGACATCACCAATAAGGTGCCGAGCGCACCACGGCAGCCGGCAATACAGGAAGGGGGGCACGACCGCACGACGCCGCATCGAACAAACCCTTAGCCACCGGTACAAATATAGGACCTCAAGTAACTAGAGCTACAAGGGGCAGCCCCAGGAAAGGCTAAACGCTCCTCCCACCCAACCATCTACTCATCTTTGGGCACGGGACCAGGCACAACATCGAGCAGAGATTTATCAACCAGGGGGGTTACCTTCATTGGGTTTGCTCCGGAGGTGCGCATCCGCTCCAGATCTGCTGCAGTGAGGTAATCGAGCTTGGTGATCAGAGTTTTATAGTAGGCTTGCAGACCAATCCGCTTGTTCATCCGCGCCACCAGATCTAACCTTAAGGCATCGGCGGCGAATTCGGGGTCTGTGAGCACCGGTCCAGACAACAGTGTCGCGATCAATTCGTCCGTCAGTTCTGCCTCCGGGCTGGGACTAGCACGCAGTGCCTCGTCATTTGCGGTCAACGTCACTTCTGCAACGACGTAACCGTCGACCTTTCTCTCCCGAATAATCGGGACGGTCACCATCGCCGATTTGACCACCTCATGTTCGGTTAGCCCGGGAGACTGCGTCTCAACCTGTTTGGGCGCTGGGGCCCACTGGAAACCAGCGTAGACAGCAACCAAGCACACCAAGACACACCACGCTCCGGAGCATGCAATCTTCCACATTTACTAATCTCCATGAGGATCAACCGGAGCTACGCCGGGATCCTCCACCGATCGCTGTGCTGCCATCGCATTCAGGCGTGATTGGACAGTGCTCGATCCCTTAGTCGATGAGAGCCGCTCTCAAGCCGCGTGTTGGACATAGTCCAACGCAGCAGACACCTGGTTACGATCTCCGGGCGGTATTAACGGTAAGATCAGGCTCGGGGAGGAGGATCAAGGGGATCAATGCCTGCAAAGACACGGAACCGATTTGGTGAAACTCTGTAGGCAGAGAGCATTCGTTCCGAAATTGCAGCGCTTTCCTGCAGGCAAGCCAGAAGCTCGTGAGAATGCTCGACCAGATGCTGGCATTTCGCGTGGGTACCAGCAGACGCAGTCCCTTGATGGACGGTTCTGGATATCGTCGCCCCGGAGATGAGATCCCGTGCGACTGATCCATGCGGACTCACAATAGCGACTGCCAACAGCAGTGCCATACACAAAATCCGAATCGATTTTCCAAGCCGCGACATCATCACACGTCACAATTAACCTGTCTGAGATTGCCTGAAGCTGGTGCACAGGCACCGCCGCACAATGGAGGACGCAGACAATAAGAATTGATTTCCCCATATGTGACCATAGCCTCTAGAGTCGAGATATGATCGGTTCAGTCGCACATATCTCGAAAAAACTTGGCATGATCGCTGCGTTTTCGCTGGTGGGATTTGTGTTCGTCAAGGCTGTTTTTGCCGTCGTTTGCTGGGGCATAGGACATGACTCCTTCGAGGCCATCGCGGGCATCGTCTCATCCATCGGCCTTGGGGGCTGGATCGGCATAGAGGCCTATCTGTCGTTCACAAGCTGGCGATCTCATAAAAAAGTGCCTGAATTCGACACAGGCCGATAAAATTGCACTGAATTTCTTTGCGTGATGATCGTGTTCGATCCGCATAACTCGTCCCAACACATAGGGACGAGTTATGACCTTCAGATTCCTGCTCGCAATTTTCGCCATAACGTTCATTTCGACAGGCGCCGCTTGGAAACCGGAAGCGGCAACATGGGATTCCATGCCTGTCGCCGGGGCGACGTCGCAACCGATCGGCCACTTCGAATTTTGTAAAAGATATCCCGAAGAATGCCAGCCTAACGCTGCAGATCGCGCACGCCTGAAGCTCACAGAGGAAATCTGGAATAGCCTCGTTGAGGTCAACCAGGTCGTCAATACAATTCCGGCTATCGAGGATATCGAGATCTATGGCGTCGAGGAATTTTGGAATTATCCTACCACCGCAGCCGACTGCGAGGACTTTGCTCTGCTGAAGCGCAAGCTTTTGATGAGGCGCGGGATCGCGGTCTCCAATCTGCTGATCACAGTTGTACTTCAACCGGACGGATCCGGGCATGCTGTTTTGACGGTGCGGTCGGAAATAGGCGATTTCATTCTCGACAACTTGCGTGGTGAAATCAGAAATTGGTCGGAAACAGAATATACATATCTCAAGCGTCAGGATTCCCGCAATCCTGGCAAATGGGTGAAGATCAGGGACGGTCGAGACACAACAGCGGTCAGCGGCATTCGCTAATCGAGGTGACAAATTAGACCGGCCGATCCTGCAGCAGTCAGCCGGGTGCCTGACGAGGTGAAACCTCGCAATGATTGGCGCCCCAGCTCAGATGATGAGCCCCGGCCGCCACTACACTTTTCCTTGATGCAGCAACTGGCACAAAATTTTGCACTTGAAGCTCTAGTTCCTAGAGGCCGCATGGCAAACCAAGTGAGCGTGAAATCCCGCTCGCGGCCAATCTGCCAAATCGTAGCGAATGTAAGAGTGTGCTCAGTCTGGAACCGAAAATGCTGTTCTCGAAAAAAGCCATGTTCAGGCTTACCGTCATCGTCCTCGGGGTTACCGCAATCTGCGGTATCGATCTGTCCGTCAAATTCGTCATGGCGGAGCTTCTGGCAACCCCGACTGGAACAATCGAGTTGACCTCTTTTTTCAACCTGAAACTCACCTATAACACGGGCGTTAGCTTCGGGTTATTTTCGGACACCATCGTGTCAGCGCCCCGTTTGTTCGCCACACTTCAAGGGGGCATCGTAGTCGGACTCGTCATTTGGGCAGTATTCGCCAACAGTGTCCTGGAGGGAATGGCCATAACGGCAATGGCTGGGGGTGCGAGCGGAAATGTGGTTGATCGTTTGATGAACTTGAGGGTTACCGACTATTTGGATTTCCACGCCTCCGGGTGGTCATGGCCTGCCTTCAATATTGCAGATGTGTTCATCGTTTGCGGTGCCATTGTCCTTGTGGCGGCGTCGGTAGTTCAGACGAAAAACGAGCATGCGTCCACGAACTCCTGACGGGGTGCGGCGCAAGGAAAAGGCGTCAACTCTCGGTTTTGTAGTAGCCTTTATTCGCGATTTGGTTCTCCATGGTGATGATTAGTTTCCGCGGCATCTGGAGCAAGAATATCAAGCGGGACAGCACGCAAGGTACCGTCATCGAATTTTAGCGTCATCGTTGCGGCTTTCGGAGGACCCGAATTTCGCATCAGTGAAATGAAAACCGTATCCTGTCCCATGTCCAGTTCCGCTTTTCGGGGGATCACGACGTAGGTGTCCGACAGCGGCACTTGTTCGAAGCCCTTGGATTTGGCCATCGGGCTCACGAGTGTTGCAGTCGAGTACCCTGTGACGTTGACAGAGACAATCGCCATGTCATCGGGCGTACCATTGTAGACAGTGACATATGCTTTATCCGTGACCCCGTCCGGCGCTAAGACCAGTTCGGCATGTTCGATAGTCAAGGCGTCGTAGTCGATTTGATGAGGTTCATTTGTCACGTTAGCCCAGGCGCCGCTCTGACCGGCGAAAAGAAATGCAGTGGCTGCCACACACCAACGTTTTGCTTGATTTGCCATTTATAAATCCTCACATGTTCCGAGCCATTGCTTACATACCTCTCGGTTGTTCGAGGGTTCAGGTTCGCGTGATGGGCTAATTTGTCGCGGCCTGCACCTGCCGCATTTGGAGAGGGAGGTAGCATGCTCACCATTGGAGATCTGTCCAGGACCACGGGTGTCAAGGTACCAACGATCAGATATTATGAACAGATGGGGCTGCTCTCACCGCCGGAACGTTCTGAGGGCAATCAGCGACGTTACTCGAAGACCGAGCAGGAACGCCTCTCATTCATTCGACATGCCCGCGACCTTGGATTGACGATCGAAGCTATTCGCGAGCTTATAGAGCTGAGCCAGCATCCGGAAAAGCCGTGTGCAGAGGCCGACAAGATAGCTGCCGAACAGCTTGTGACAATCCGACAGAAGATCGAGAGATTGAAGAAGCTGGAAGCCGAGCTGGAACGGATCTCAACACACTGCCATTCGAATCAAGTGCGCGATTGCTATGTGATCAGGGCCTTGGCAAACCACGATATGTGCACCACCGAGCACGACTGACTACAGCATTTCACTGCCCAAATACCTCTGAGTACACGGCGATCCCAGTTGGTACCGATCTGAATGATCGGGGCGGTTGGTGGCGAGCTCCAAGTCGCACAGATCGTCCAGACCAAGAGACTGCATCAGGGGTCGCAATCGCCTAGTTCGTGAGGGTCACATCAGGCTGCCCGCCAGCTCACTGAGTGCTTGAAAGTCCTCCGGAAGTAATGGGCAGCTCGGTGCGAGCGCATCAGGAAACGAAATCGACCAACAGCTTCAGGTTCAGCAAAGCGATTACGATGGCGATGATCCAGGCAAAAGCCGAGAGCCAAAGAGGTGCCTTCATCTCTCCCATCTTATCAGCATCGGCTGTGAACATCACCAGCGGGAAAACCGCAAAGGATAGTTGGAGGCTAAGCACGACCTGGGTCAAGATCAGAAGCTGGGCAGTGCCGCTGTCTCCGAAAGCTATAGTGACCCCTGCTGCGGGTATGATGGCGATCCCCCGGGTAATCAGACGGCGAAGCCAAGGTGCAAGCTGGATCTTCAGGAACCCTTCCATCACGATCTGACCCGCAAGCGTCGCGGTAACCGTTGAATTGATACCGCAGCACAAAAGGGCGATTCCGAACAATGTCGGTGCGAAGGCCAAACCGAGCAACGGGGCTAGCAGACTATGAGCCTCACCCAGTTCTGCGACCGAAGTCCGCCCGGTTTCGTGGAACGTAGCGGCCGCCAGAATGAGGATCGAAGCATTGACGAGCAGAGCGAACATCAATGCGACTGTGGAGTCGATCGTCGCGAATTTCAGAGCCTCGCGCTTTTCAGGTAACGTATCGCCAAAGTCCCTCGTCTGCACGATACCGGAGTGGAGGTAGAGATTGTGCGGCATAACGGTCGCACCGAGTATGCCAAGCGCCAGATACAGCATGTCGGGATTCGTGATAATCTCTGTCGTTGGAGCAAAGCCGAGGATCACCTGACCCCAATCCGGATCGGCAAGAGCGATCTGAACCGCAAAGCAGACGGCGATAACGCCGAGCAAAGTTATGACAAGCGCTTCGACCCAACGGAAGCCAAGCTTTTGCAGGTAAAGGATCAAGAATACATCCAGAGCAGTGATGACCACTCCCAGCTCGAGCGGAATACCGAAAAGGAGGTTCAAGCCGATTGCAGTGCCGATTACCTCGGCGATGTCAGTCGCAATGATCGCTATTTCGGCCAGCAGCCACAGCACCATGGCAACCGGTTTGGGGTAGGCATCACGACAGGCCTGCGCCAGGTCTCGCCCCGAGGCGATGGCGAGGCGCGCGCACAGCGACTGAAGGACGATCGCCATGATGTTTGAAATCAGGGCCACCGTGAGCAGCGCGTAGCCGAAGCGTGATCCCCCGGCCAGAGATGTCGCCCAATTGCCTGGGTCCATGTACCCGACCGCGACGAGATAGCCGGGCCCGAAGAAAGCCATTGCCCTTCGGAAAGTGCCCGCTCCTGCCGCGACCTTGATCGACCGGTGCACATCCGAAAGGGACGCCTCTCCCACCGTTTGTTGCCATCCCCTCACCGGTCTGTCCATCGTCCACCGCGCTTTCAAAGCCCACCACTATTGCAATTGCAAATCATTCTCACAAAGAGGCTGCGGACGCAAGCCGGATCGATCAGATCCCACCAATTGGGAACCATTAGGGCTTTATTGACCATAGTCGGCTTTACTGATGGTGATCCGAGCGTGGCCGCAATGTTCGCCAGGCCCGAGCTCGGAGAGCCGTCAAGTGTGGAGTACCCAGTGAGCGAGTTGCCAACTTGCGTTAGGCCCTATTCAACCGCAGCCTTCCTATCCGAATGCCTCCGCGGCATGGCGACGGTTGCAATTGCCGTGCTGCTCGCAGTGGCAATGGCGGCGGGTTCGTCCTCACCTGCGACAGCCGCGACGGACAGATCGCTGAAGCTGTTTTTCACACACACTGGGGAACGTGCGACGATAACATTCAAACGGGACGGGAAGTTCGATGCCCGTGGACTAGTTCAGATCAACCGCTTTTTGCGCGATTGGCGCAAGAACGAACCCGCGAACATCGATCCCCGTCTACTCGATCTCGTATGGGAAGTGTACCAGCGCAGCGGATCAAACAACTATATTCATATAGTCTCTGCCTATCGCTCACCGGCGACAAACAAGATGCTCAGAGGGCGATCGAGGGATAGTGGTGTCGCGAAAAACAGCCAACACACCCTCGGCAAGGCAATGGATTTTTACATTCCGGGCGTCAAACTGGCCAAGTTGCGATCACTTGCGATGCAGATGCAAGTCGGCGGAGTGGGATACTATCCCGCATCGGGATCTCCTTTCGTCCATCTTGATGTTGGAAATGTCCGTGCATGGCCCCGCATGACGCGCAAGGAACTGGCTCGGATCTTTCCCGATGGAAAGACCATGCACCTCCCCTCCGA
>Ga0209173_100658_pt1 | contig 13165 bp, 12 predicted proteins | sample SynthPrep_16_END_FD_187206 | JGI IMG/M metagenome (GOLD analysis project Ga0209173, IMG submission 187206) | Synthetic microbial communities from Ohio, USA - SynthPrep_16_END_DS12_MetaG (SPAdes) (version 2) | ecosystem: Engineered > Bioreactor > Aerobic > Activated sludge | place: USA: Ohio... | reverse complement strand
TCATCATAACAGGACGGCCCCGCCCAAGACAGCGGCCGTCATAGGGACGCAAGCCGCCATGCAAGTGAAACACCTGCTGCTGATCGCCATCCTCGCCATGACTGCTGCTTGCTCGTCAACAAAGGAAGTCGTCGACGAAAACCTGAGCGAAGTCGAGTTGTACCAACTGGCTCAGAAAGACTTGGACAATAATAGCTTCACCAGCGCCACAGCGAAGCTGAAGGCACTGGAGTCGCGTTATCCGTTCGGGCGCTATGCCGACCAGGCCCAGCTCGAGTTGATCTACGCCAACTACAAGAACGCCGAGCCGGAAGCTGCCAAGTCCGCCGCCGAGCGTTTCATCCGCCTGCATCCGCAGCACCCGAACGTCGACTACGCCTACTACATGAAGGGCCTGACCTCGTTCGACCAGGACGTCGGCCTGCTGGCGCGCTTCCTCCCGCTGGACATGACCAAGCGTGACCCGGGTGCTGCCCGCGACTCCTACAACGAGTTCGCCCAGTTGACCAGCCGCTACCCCAATAGCCGCTACGCACCGGATGCCAAGCAGCGCATGATCTACCTGCGCAACCTGCTGGCGTCCTACGAGATCCACGTGGCGCATTACTACCTGACCCGTCAGGCCTACGTAGCCGCCGCCAACCGTGGTCGTTATGTGGTAGAAAACTTCCAGGAAACCCCTTCTGTGGGTGACGGCCTGGCGGTGATGACCGAGGCTTACCAGCGTCTGCACCTGGACGAGCTGGCCAGCACCAGCCTGGAAACCCTGAAGCTCAACTACCCGGATCACCCAAGCCTGAAAGACGGCCAGTTCGTGCCTCAGGTTGCTGAAGCGGACAACCGTTCGTGGCTGAGCAAGTACACCCTGGGCCTGATCGAATCCCGTCCACCGCTGCCGCCGGGCGAAACCCGCGCCAACCAGGACGTGATCAAGCAGTACCAGGACGCCAAGGACGCCATTCCTTCGGAGCTCAAGCCGCATGACGAGAACGGCGACGTGATCGAAGAAGAAGAGCCGCAGGCCCTGGGCAACAACCAGGACCGTTCGTGGTTCAGCTACATGACCTTCGGTGTGTTCGACTGATTGCACCCGGCGTCATCAAGAAGGAGCCTTTCGAGGCTCCTTTTTTGTGGGTGATATTTATTGCGCTGTGCGCCTGGCACGTCCTTGGCTAAACTGGCGCATTCCTTGTCGAGAAACTGCCCATCATGCTTCGTCTATTGTTCTGGATTGCCGTCATTGCCGCCGCAGTATGGTTCTGGCGCAAATTCAAAAGCCCGGCCGCCAAGCAGCAACGTACCAGCGAGCCTGACGCTGCCCTGATGGTGCGCTGCGCCCACTGCGGCGTACACCTGCCACAGGATCGCGCCCTGAGCTCGCGCCAGGAGTGGTATTGCACCCAGGCGCATCTGGAACAAGGACCGAAGTCTATCCAGCGTTGATCCGACCTTCGGGCGCATAAGGCGCGGGGTCGATGATCGGCGTACGCGCCAGCAGCAAGTCGGTAAACAACTGGCAGGATGCCGGCGCAAGCACCAGGCCATTGCGGTAATGGCCGCAGTTGAGCCACAAGCCTTTGAAGCCCGGCACTTGGCCAATATAGGGGATGCCTTCCGGCGAACCAGGGCGCAATCCGGCCCAGTGCCCAACCACCTCGGCGTCCGCCAAGGCGGGAATCAACTCCACCGCTGATGCCTTGAGGCTTTGCAGCGCCGTGTCGGTAGGGGTCTTGTCGAAGCCTTCATGCTCCAGGGTACTGCCGATCAAGATGTGCCCGTCACGCCGCGGGATCGCATAACGCCCCTTGGCCAGGACCATGCTCGACAGGAAGTCCGAGGCGCATTTGTACAGGATCATCTGGCCTTTGACCGGCTCGACCGGCAGCGACAGGCCCAAAGTACCCAGCAGTTCACCACTCCACGCCCCGGCCGCCAGTACAACCTGATCACCGAAGATCGGCCCACCAGCTGTGTTCACACCCACGACATTGCCCGCATCCAGAACAAATCCGGTCACTTCACACTGCTCGTGGAGGGTCACGCCGGGCAACGCGAGCAGTGCCGCCTTGAGGGATTTGACCAGGCGCGGGTTGCGCACATTGGCGACGTCAGCCATGTAGACCGCGCTGGAGTACCCGCCGCCCAGCACCGGAACGGCATCATGGGCAGCCGAGACATCCACTTTGCTCAAGGGGCGGCCTTCTCGCGCAGCCCAGGCCAGGGCTTCGGCTTCGTCGTCCAGGTCCAGCCAGTACAGGCCCGTGGTATGCACCTCCGGGTCGACACCGGTCTGGGCAAACAGGCGCTGTGCCAACTGAGGATAAAAGTCTTGGGACCAATGGGCCAGTGCGGTGACGGCCGGGCTGTAGCGCCAGGGATACAGCGGCGAGACAATACCGCCGCCCGCCCAGGAGGACTCCCGCCCCAACCCCGCGCGCTCCAGCAGCACTACGGCTTGCCCTTGGGTCGCCAGGTTGAACGCTGTCAACAAGCCGATGACCCCGCCACCGACAATCACTACCTGCTGTTGCTCTGCCATCATTTGATCCAGCCGATAAATAGGAACACGCGCACTTGGCGCCCAGTCATCCAGCACCCTCATCATTGCCCCCAGCACAGCTTGCGCGACATTTCAGGTGCCGCGCCCGGATTGGTCCGCGCACCGGTACTGGCCAGGCTGAAGTCGCCGCAAAGATCGCCGGTCATCACCGAGCGGACGCCAGGCGTAGCCACCAGCTGGAAATCCTGAGGGTTCAATGCTGCGGTGATTCTATAGCGATCATTGCCCTCGCTGACGCCGCTTGCATCAATAAAAGTACCGTTCCTTGTATAAAAACGCTCCAGATGCTGAGCCTGATCGGTCAATAACGCGACGATTTCCACGCGATAGACTTTTTTCATATGGCTGGTGTAGCCGGGGTAAGCAATCCCGGCCAGCACCGCAATGATCGCCACGGCGATCAGTAACTCAATCAGGGTAAAGCCCTGGCTGTCCATGCCCATTTCAACGCTCCTTATTGAAGTTGCCGCCAGGCCACCCGCCGGAAACGCAAGCCGCCCTCCTCTTCTACATGCGCATAGACGCTCTCCAGCACCGTGCGCAATTGGCCGCTCAACCCGACAGCCGTCACTCGATACGCGTCGGCCACGGTGCGTGGTGGCAAATGCGCCAGCCCCACCGAGGGTCCCAGGGATTGAATGCCGTATAGACCGCCGTCCAGTGCAGTCCAAGTGATCCCCGAAACAGGGTCCAGCCCCGCCCCAGCCACCGAATAGGCGGCGGCCGGCGGTGCGCAGGTGACAACCGACCGGCAAGGCGGCAGCATCGCAAATGATCGCTTTACGACTGACTCACCACGCCGCAAGCCACTCTCGGCGCTTTGCAGCGACTGATTGCGGTGCCAGAGGCTAGCGGTGACCTTTTGCTGGCTCACCGCCCCTTGCTGGGATGACAGCCCGATCAGCGACAACAGCAACAACAACACCAGGCTGATCAGCAGCACCATGCCCGCCTGCCGCAGACGAATAGGCTCTTTAAGCATCATGGCCCCCCTACCCCAGCCGGTTTCGCAGCGCCGCCACGACGCTGTAGGTTTGATCCTTCACGCGCCCGGCTGGGTCTTGCAGCGTCATCAGGATGCGCACACTGCGTATCAAGGCAAGGTCCGCCGGACTCGCGTCGTAACGCGCCACCTCCGTCGACGAAGGTTTGGCAGCCACGCCAAAGCTGATATCGAAAGCCTGCACGTTATCCACCAGCACGGCCTTGGCAGGCGCCGCAGGCGTACTGACTTTCAATTGGCCGGCTTCGAAGGTGTAGGTGATCTGGCGCAGCGCAAAGCGGATCTGTCCGGGGGCAGGCGCTGGCGCACTGCCAACATACGCTTGGGCGGTCCCCGTGCAGTCGGACAATACGGTCCAGTCAGGCTTGCCACTTTCCAGACCGACATCAGTTGTCACCAGCGACAGCGACTTCACCCCCGCCTCGGCCTTCCAACTGACAGGCTGATCAAAAGCGGATGGGGCATTGTCGATAGACGCCGTGGCCAAACAGCCAAACATGCCCGCCTGGCGAATATCCTGGGTCATCTTGCCCAGTGAGAACCGTGCATCGTCCTGCAGCAACATGGCGGCCTGCTGGCTGGCGTGAGTGGCTCTGGAACTGATCAGCACTTGGGTGACCCCAAGCACCACTACCAAGCCCATGGCCAACGCCAGTAGCAATTCCACCAAGCTGAATCCCCTAACACTCCACCTCATTGCGCGCCCCTCGACTCATCATCGATGCGGCTGGTCAGGGTGAATGTTTCCCGGGCACCCGGTCTGTTTGCGCCCCGGCTATCGTCCCAACTGATGCTGACCGTCACCTCGCCTGCACTGACCGACACCGAGCCTTTGGCGCTCGCCCCGGCAAAACCGAGGATATTGGCCTCGAAATCATGCAAATCCAGGTCGCGCACGCTGGCTGACGCACTGCTGGCAGGATCACGCTCGGCCCGCCCCCAGGAGTAGTCGACAGCGGAATTGGCACGGATTCGGTCGAGCATGTCGTAGGCAATGAAACTCGCCTGGCTGGTCATCCTGGAACTGTCGGTGTACTTGAGCGCATTGAGCTGGATCACCGCCGCACCCAGCAGGCCAATGGCGAGAATCAACACTGCAACCAGCACCTCGATCAGCGTCATGCCGATTTGGCGCCTAGAAAAATCCTCGGGGAAACCGCTGTTGGGGCAAGCAAGCATTACCGTCGTCATCCGTGTCGAGGTCCGAAAAAAGCAGGAGAAATCTGCTGTACGACCCAAGACTAGCGTCGGTTTTTCGCTCGCGCTGCTCCCGGAACAAAGGGAAATACTTTGGACATGAAGGCCATCATTCGGCGCAACGTACTGGGCGCTATACCTAGTGCTTCACCTGAATCCAAGGACGGACGAGACATGCGCCAACAAGGCTTCACCCTGATCGAACTGCTGCTCGGGCTGATCGTGAGCGGCATCCTGGCCAGCCTGGCCACCCCCAGCTTCAAGGGTTTGCTGGAATCACAGCAGCGACAGGGCGTCGCGCAATCCTTGGCCACAGGCCTGCGCTACGCCCGGACTGAAGCCATCGCCCGTAACCAACCGGTGGTGATTCATGCGCGGAAAGACGACTGGAGCCAGGGCTGGCGGGTCATTGTGGATGTGAGCGGACGCGGCTATCTGGATGACGACAACCCAGTACTGCTGGAGCACCAGGACAATGGCGGCGTGGCGATCGTTGGCAATGGGCCTGTCAAGAATCAGGTGCGCTTCAGCGGACTAGGCGAACCGGTGTTTTCAGGAGGAGGTTTTCGCGCTGGCACCGTGCACGTATGCGCCACAGATCAGGCGCAGAGCCTGTATCAGGTCGTACTGGCGCCCAGCGGGCGCATCAGCCTGCGCAGCGAGCGTGCCGAGCAGGCGTTGTGCCGGAGCTACTCCGGCACACAGGTACTCAGAGCAGCGAGCGAACCCGCAGCTCCTTGGGCATGGAGAAGGTGATGTTCTCTTCACGGCCAGCCAGCTCATCGGCACCAGTGGCGCCCCAGGCATGCAACTGCTGGATAACGCCGCGCACCAGCACTTCCGGGGCCGAAGCGCCCGCCGTGATACCGATACGCTCGACGCCATCGAACCAGCTGCGTTGCATGTCTTCGGCGCCATCGATCAGGTACGCCGGCGTTGCCATGCGTTCAGCCAACTCACGCAGGCGGTTGGAGTTTGAGCTGTTAGGGCTGCCGACAACCAAAACCACATCGCATTCATCGGCCAGTTGCTTGACCGCGTCCTGCCGGTTTTGAGTGGCGTAGCAGATGTCGTCCTTGCGTGGGCCGCCAATCGCCGGGAAGCGGCTGCGCAGCGCGTCGATCACGCGGCTGGTGTCATCCATGGACAAGGTAGTCTGGGTCACGAATGCCAGGCGCTCGGGGTTGTGCACCTGCAGGCTGGCGACATCTTTTTCGTCTTCCACCAGGTAAATCGCCCCGCCATTGCTGGCGTCATACTGGCCCATGGTGCCTTCGACTTCCGGGTGGCCGGCATGGCCAATCAGGATGCACTCTCGACCGTCACGGCTGTAGCGCGCCACTTCGATATGCACCTTGGTGACCAGCGGGCAGGTCGCATCGAAGACTTTGAGGCCACGGCCTGCCGCTTCGGTACGCACGGCCTGGGAAACACCGTGGGCGCTGAAGATGACAATGACGTCGTCCGGCACCTGGTCCAGCTCTTCGACAAAGATGGCGCCGCGCGCGCGCAGGTCTTCGACCACGAATTTGTTGTGGACGACTTCATGACGCACGTAAATCGGCGGCCCGAAGACTTCCAGGGCGCGGTTGACGATTTCGATCGCCCGGTCCACGCCGGCGCAGAAGCCACGGGGGTTGGCGAGTTTGATTTGCATGCTGTGCCTCGTGTCTTGCAGGGCAAGAAAATGGATCAACTCGGGCCCTTGCGAGCGCCGAGTCCTGTAGGAGCCGGCTTGCCGGCGATAACATCACCGCGGTGTCGACGATACACCGAGGCGTCTGCATCGCCGGCAAGCCGGCTCCTACACAGGCCAGCGCTCGCAGGCGCCGGTTTCATCTGTTAGATCGCTTTAACGTCGATGATTTCAACATCAAAGGTCAAGGTTTTACCGGCCAACGGGTGGTTGAAGTCGATGGTCACTTGCGCGTCATCGAAGGTTTTTACCACACCAGGCAGTTCGGTATTCGCCGCATCGTTGAAGATCACCAACAAGCCTTCCGACAGGTCCATGTCCTGGAACTGCGAACGCGGGATGATCTGCACGTTTTGCGGGTTGGGCTGGCCAAAGGCGTTTTCCGGCAGGATCTGCAGGGTGCGCTTGTCGCCAGCCTTGAAGCCGAACAGGGCCGCTTCGAAACCCGGCAGCAGGTTGCCATCGCCGACCTTGAAGGTGGCCGGGGCTTTGTCGAACGTGCTGTCGACCGTATCGCCATTCTCCAGGCGCAGTGCGAAATGCAAGGTGACTTCCGTGTTCTGGCCGATGCGTTGCTCAGCCAATACCTGATCAGTCATTGACGGTCTCTCCGGTTTTCTTACTTTTGAACATGTCCAACGCCAGCATGATTGCACCGACGGTGATGGCGCTGTCGGCAAAGTTGAACGCCGGGAAGTACCAGCGGTTCTGCCAATGCACCAGGATAAAGTCGATCACATGGCCGAGGGCAATGCGGTCGTAAAGATTGCCCAGCGCACCGCCCAATACCAGCGCCAAGGCGATCGCCAGCCAGGTGTCATCACGGCCAAGACGCTTGAGCCACACCACCAGCACCGCACTGACGACCACGGCGATCAAGGCGAACAGCCAGCGCTGCCAGCCGCCGCTATCCGCCAAAAAGCTGAACGCGGCGCCAGTGTTGTAGGCCAGGGTCCAGCTGAAGTAATCCGGGATCACCACGATCTGCTGGAACATCTGCAGGGAGCCTTCGAAATGAGCCTTGCTGACCTGGTCGATGACCAGGACCAGCAGACTCAGTACGAGCCAGCCCAGACGTCCGAAACGACTGGTATCAGGCATAGTGGCGAACCTCACCAGCACCCGAGATGTTGTCGACGCAACGACCACAGATTTCCGGATGCTCAGGGTTCACGCCAACATCTTCACGGCAGTGCCAGCAACGGGCGCATTTAGGGAAGGCCGACTTGACCACTTTGAGCTTGAGGCCCGGCACTTCGGTGGCGACCGCGTCCGCCGGGGCCTGGGCGAATGGCGCCAGGCTCGCGGTAGAGGTGATCAGCACGAAGCGCAGTTCGTTGCTCAGCTTGGCCAGGTCGGCGGTCAGGCCTTCCTCGGCAAACAGGGTGACTTCGGCTTGCAGGTTGCCACCGACGGCCTTGGCCGCACGTTGCACTTCCAGCTCCTTGTTCACCGCAACCTTCACGGCCATCACGCCTTCCCAGTACTCGCGGCCCAGTTCGAAGTCGGCCGGCAGTTCGGTCAGGCCTTCGTACCAGGTGTTGAGCATCACGGACTCGTTGCGCTCGCCCGGCAGGTATTCCCACAGTTCGTCGGCGGTGAAGGCCAGGATCGGCGCGATCCAGCGCACCAGCGCTTCGGAGATGTGGAACAGCGCGGTCTGCGCCGAGCGGCGCGCCTTGCTGTTGGCGCCGGTGGTGTACTGGCGGTCCTTGATGATGTCGAGGTAGAAACCACCCAGTTCCTGCACGCAGAAGTTGTGGATCTTCGAGTACACGTTCCAGAAGCGATACTCGCCGTAGTTTTCCTGCAACTCGCGTTGCAGCAACAGGGTACGGTCCACGGCCCAACGGTCGAGGGCGAGCATGTCCTCAGCCGCCAGGATGTCGGTGGCCGGGTTGAAACCGGTCAGGTTCGACAGCAGGAAACGTGCGGTATTGCGGATACGGCGGTAGGCATCGGCGCTGCGGGCCAGGATCTGGTCCGACACGGCGATTTCGCCCGAATAGTCGGTCGACGCAACCCACAGACGCATGATGTCGGCGCCCAGGGTGTCGTTGATCTTCTTCGGCTCGATCACGTTCTTCAGCGACTTGGACATTTTGCGGCCCGTCTCGTCGACGGTAAAACCGTGAGTCAGCAGTTCGCGGTACGGCGCGTGGTTGTCGATGGCGCAACCGGTCAGCAACGACGAGTGGAACCAGCCACGGTGTTGGTCCGAGCCTTCCAGGTACAGGTCGGCACGCGGACCGGTTTCGTGACCCATCGGGTGCGAGCCGCGCAGCACGTGCCAGTGAGTGGTGCCGGAGTCGAACCACACGTCCAGGGTGTCGCTGATCTTGTCGTACTGCGGCGCTTCGTCGCCCAGCAGTTCGGCGGCGTCCAGCTTGAACCAGGCCTCGATGCCTTCCTGTTCAACGCGTTGGGCCACCTGCTCCATCAGTTCGACGGTACGTGGGTGCAGCTCGCCGCTTTCCTTGTTCAGGAAGAACGGGATCGGCACGCCCCAGTTACGCTGGCGGGAGATGCACCAGTCCGGACGGTTGGCGATCATCGAGTGCAGGCGCGCCTGGCCCCAGGCCGGGACGAACTGGGTGTCTTCGATGGCTTTGAGCGAGCGGACACGCAGCGTGTCGCCGCTGGTTGGCTCTTTGTCCATGCCGATGAACCACTGCGCGGTGGCGCGGTAGATCAGCGGGGTCTTGTGGCGCCAGCAGTGCATGTAGCTGTGCTGGATGGTGGCGGTTTGCATCAGCGCACCGACTTCGCGCAGTTTTTCGATGATCGGCTGATCGGCCTTGAAGATGAACTGGCCGCCGAAGAACTCCAGCGACGGCACGTAAACACCGTTGCTTTGCACCGGGTTGATGATGTCGTCGTTGACCAGGCCGTACTTCTTGCAGATCACAAAGTCGTCTACGCCATAGGCAGGCGAGCAGTGAACGATACCGGTGCCCGAGCCCAGTTCAACGTAGTCAGCCAGGTACACCGGCGACAGACGGTCATAGAACGGGTGGCGGAAGTTGATCAGTTCCAGCGCGGAGCCGGTGGTGGTGGCGATGACCGAACCTTGCAGCTCGTAGCGGGCCAGGCAGGCCTCGACCATTTCCTCGGCCAGCACCAATAGGCGGTCACCGACGTCCACCAGGGCGTAGGTGAATTCCGGGTGCACGTTCAGCGCCTGGTTGGCCGGGATGGTCCACGGGGTGGTGGTCCAGATCACGATGGCGGCTGGCTTGGCCAGCGAAGCCAGGCCAAAGGCCTCGGCCAGCTTGGCCTCGTCGGCGATCGGGAAGGCCACGTCGATGGTCGAGGACTTCTTGTCTTCGTACTCGACTTCCGCTTCGGCCAGGGCCGAACCACAGTCGAAGCACCAGTTCACGGGCTTGAGGCCCTTGAACACGAAACCGCCCTTGACGATTTCGGCCAAGGCACGGATTTCCCCGGCCTCGTTCTTGAAGTTCATGGTCTTGTACGGGTTGTCCCACTCGCCGAGCACGCCCAGGCGGATGAATTCGGACTTCTGCCCTTCGATTTGCTCCGTGGCGTAGGCACGGCACAGTTCGCGGGTTTTATCCGCGCCCAGGTTCTTGCCGTAGGTCACTTCGACTTTGTGTTCGATCGGCAGGCCGTGGCAGTCCCAACCCGGAACATACGGCGCGTCGAAGCCCGATAGGGTTTTCGAGCGCAGGATCATGTCCTTGAGAATCTTGTTCAGCGCATGACCGATGTGAATCGTGCCATTGGCATAAGGAGGGCCGTCGTGCAGGACGAATTTCGGACGATCCTTGCCAATCTCGCGCAACTTTCCGTACAGGCCAATACTGTCCCAGCGCTGCAGGATCTGCGGTTCGCGCTGTGGCAGGCCGGCCTTCATTGGGAAGGCGGTGTCCGGAAGGTTTAGCGTGGCTTTATAGTCGGTCATTTAAGGCTCTTCGGTTAGCGATGGGCGCTAGGTGCGGCTAGTGCACGGGCGGCGGCGACATCCGCATTGATCGCCGTTTTCAACGCCTCAAGGGAGGCGAAACGCTGCTCTTCACGCAGCTTCTGGTGGAAAACCACCGTCAAACGCCGGTCATACAGATCACCGGCAAAATCCAACAGATGTACTTCCAGGTGGGCCTTGCCATCACCTGCAACCGTGGGCCTGACGCCTATGTTGGCGACTCCGGGCCACGATTGGCCGTCGATGTCGACGCTGACGAGGTAAACCCCGGTCAGCGGCACACGACGGCGCTTGAGTTGCACGTTGGCGGTTGGCGTGCCCAATTGGCGCGCCAGCTTCTGGCCGTGCAGGACCCTTCCGGCAATGCGGAACGGGCGACCGAGCAAACGCTCGGCCAAGGCGAAGTCGGCAGCGGCCAGGGCATTACGCACCTGGGTACTGCTCACGCGCAGGCCGTCCAGTTCGACGGTTTGTGCGGCTTCGACGGTAAACCCCTGGTTGACGCCCGCATGCTGCAGGAAATCGAAATCCCCGACGCGGTCGCAACCAAAGCGGAAGTCGTCACCGACCTCCAAATGCTGCACGCCCAGGCCATCAACCAGGATGCGGTCGACGAACTCGGCGGCGCTCAGGCTTTGCAAACGCTGGTTGAAGGCCAGGCAGAGGACACGGTCCACGCCCTCTTCTGCCAGCAATTGCAGCTTGTCCCGCAGGCGGGCCAGGCGGGCCGGCGCGGTCTCGGGGGTAAAGTATTCCCGCGGCTGTGGCTCGAAAATCACCACGCAGCTGGGCACGCCCAACTCGACCGCGCGTTCGCGCAGCCGAGCCAGGATAGCCTGGTGGCCACGGTGAACACCGTCAAAGTTGCCAATAGTGGCGACGCAGCCCCGATGCTCGGGGCGCAGGTTGTGGAGACCTCGAACCAGCTGCATAACGCGCTTCTTGCTCATAAAGTGGTCGATTATAACCACACCCGGCCCCGGACGACAGGCAACAGCACAGGCCAAATGGATCGAATCGATAAAACAACCGTTTTATCGCGGCAAACTCTCTAACCCAGGGACTTGCGATTGAAATCCCTCAGGCGGAAGCCTTGCAGCAGCAACATCCCGAAGTACACCACCACACCCGCGACGACCAACACGCCAAGACGCATGAAGCGCTCCAGCATATGACCTTCCTCCCACGCCGGCATGAAGTGCATCAGGCCCAACAGCACGGCCGACATCATGGCCACCGCCACCAGCAACTTGAGGGCAAACAGGCCCCAGCCTGGCTGCGGCTGGAACATCTGCTGCTTACGCAATTGGTAAAACAACAGCCCGGCGTTGATGCAAGCACCGGCACTGATCGCCAGGGCAAGGCCGGCGTGGGCCAGCGGGCCGATAAACACCAGGTTGAGCAGTTGCGTGACGATTAGCGTGAATATCGCGATTTTCACCGGCGTACGGATGTTTTGCTGGGCATAGAAGCCGGGAGCCAGCACTTTGATCACGATGATGCCGAGCAGCCCGACGGAATAGGCGACCAGCGCGTGCTGGGTCATCAAGGCGTCATGGGCATCGAACTGACCGTATTGAAACAGCGACACGGTCAACGGTTCGGCCAGGATCCCCAGCGCCAGCGCACATGGCAGCACCAGCACAAAGCACAGGCGCAACCCCCAATCGAGGATGCGCGAATACTCCTGGCGATCCTTGCTGGCGTAAGTGCGCGCCAGGGTTGGCAGCAGAATCGTGCCCAGCGCCACGCCCAGCACGCCGGACGGCAATTCCATGAGGCGGTCGGCGTAGTACATCCACGACACCGAGCCTGAGACCAGCAGCGAGGCGAACGCGGTATTGATGATCAGGGAAATCTGACTGACCGACACACCGAGGATCGCTGGCAGCATATTGCGCATCACGCGCCATACGCCGGTGTCCTTGAGGTTCAGGCGCGGCAAGACAAGCATGCCAATCTTTTTCAGGTGCGGTAGTTGATAGAGCAATTGCGCCAGGCCGCCGGCCAGTACCGCCCAGCCCAGGGCCATCACCGGTGGATCAAAGTATGGCGTAAGGAACAGCGCGAAAATAATCATGCTGACGTTCAGCAGGGTCGGCACGAAGGCCGGCACCGAGAAACGGTTCCAGGTATTGAGGATCGCCCCGGCCAGGGATGAGAGGGAGATCAGCAATATATAAGGAAAGGTCACGCGCAACAGGTCGGTGGTCAGCGCGAATTTTTCCGGGGTATTGGCAAAACCGGGCGCCGTGGCCCAGATCACCCAGGGGGCGGCGAGCATGCCGAGCACGGTCACCAACATCAACACCAGGGTCAACAGGCCCGAAACATAGGCAATAAAGGTGCGGGTGGCTTCCTCGCCCTGCTGGGTCTTGTATTCGGCCAGGATCGGCACGAAGGCCTGGGAAAACGCACCTTCGGCAAAGATCCGCCGCAGCAGGTTGGGCAGTTTAAAGGCGATAAAGAAGGCATCCGTGGCCATGCTGGCGCCGAAAATGCGCGCCAGCAGCGTGTCGCGTACAAACCCCAGAACCCGGGAGATCATTGTGATAGAGCTGACGGCGGCCAACGATTTGAGCAGATTCATTGAAAGAGTTTGCGCCTTTAGATAAAGAGCAGGCGAACAAAGCGCCTACTTATGCGATACTGCGCGCCTGCAACAGCACAGAGCCAAAGCTCGCGAGTTTACAGGTCAAGCGCCGGAAATAAATCACCCGCCTCTTCAGATCGACCACTCAGCAGTTCGCATCAGCCGCCCTT
>Ga0209173_100656_pt1 | contig 13203 bp, 3 predicted proteins | sample SynthPrep_16_END_FD_187206 | JGI IMG/M metagenome (GOLD analysis project Ga0209173, IMG submission 187206) | Synthetic microbial communities from Ohio, USA - SynthPrep_16_END_DS12_MetaG (SPAdes) (version 2) | ecosystem: Engineered > Bioreactor > Aerobic > Activated sludge | place: USA: Ohio... | reverse complement strand
CTGGCGGCCGGTTGCCCGGTGGTGTTCAAGGCGCACAGCGGTCACATGGCCACGGCCGAGTGCGTGGCTGATGCAGTGATCCGCGCCGCCGAAAGAACCGGCATGCCCAAGGGCGTGTTCAACATGATCTTCGGCGGTGGTGTGGGTGAAATCCTGGTCAAGCATCCGGCCATCCAGGCCGTCGGCTTCACCGGTTCGCTGAAGGGCGGTCGCGCCCTGTACGACATGGCCGCGGCCCGTGCGCAGCCGATCCCGGTGTTCGCCGAGATGTCCAGCGTCAACCCGGTGATCGTCCTGCCGGGCGCCCTGAAGGCACGGGGTGCCACTGTGGCCAAAGAGCTGGCTGGCTCCGTGGTACTGGGCTGTGGCCAGTTCTGCACCAACCCGGGTCTGGTCATCGGCATTCGCAGCGCCGAGTTCAGTGAGTTCGTCGCCGGCCTGGCCGATGCCATTGGCGCGCAACCGGCGCAGACCATGCTCAATGCCGGCACCCTGCGCAGCTACACCGGCGGCCTGGCTCAGCTCAACGCCCACGCCAAGGTGACCCACCTGGCCGGTAACGAGCAAACCGGCAACCAGGCGCAGCCGCAGCTGTTCAAGGCGGATGTGAGCATGCTGCTCGAAGGCGACCACCTGTTGCAGGAAGAAGTCTTCGGCCCGACCACCATCGTCGTCGAAGTCGCTGATAGCGCCGAGCTGACCCGTGCCCTGCAAAGCATGCACGGCCAGCTGACCGCCACGCTGATCGCCGAGCGTGACGATCTGAGCGCCTTCCGCGACCTGCTGCCGCTGCTGGAAGTGAAGGCTGGCCGCGTGCTGCTCAATGGCTACCCGACCGGCGTCGAAGTGTGCGACTCCATGGTGCATGGCGGCCCGTACCCGGCGACTTCCGACGCGCGTGGCACTTCGGTTGGTACCCTGGCGATCAACCGCTTCCTGCGCCCGGTCTGCTACCAGAACTACCCGGACGACGTTCTGCCGGAGGCTCTGCAGAACGCCAACCCGCTGGGCATCCAGCGCCTGGTCGACGGTGTGCACAGCCGTGATGCGCTGAGCTGATCGACGCTTGCAACGAAAATGCCGCACCCCCAGGGGTGCGGCATTTTTCGTTGTGGTTCCTGCCGGGCGGCGGCAGCCCGGACGATCACCGTGGCCACATCGTGCGAGGCTCAGTCGCCTCCACCCCCGCCATCGCCGCCGGAACCGAAGTCGCCATCGCCAAAACCGGAGCTGGCGTCCTGCCCGTTCAGGCCGCTGCGCCTTTTGCGATTCAGGTGGGGCCCCGGCCGCGAGCGTCGCCAGGAGTAGACAGAGATCACCACGAAGGCGACCGCGATCAGCAGCAGAATGTCCATGGATGTCCCCCCTCCATTGTCGGGTGCCCATCCTGGAAGGTCATGGCGCGCTGGGCAAGTGGGGGCACGGAACGGGCCGCTGGAAGAGCGCGACAAGCCCAGCCTGCACCGCTCGGCGCATTCCAATGTCGGGGTGGTCGACAATGGTCTGTGTCACTCGCAGCGCTCGCCCTGTTCGGACGGCACTGAAGTACGTTCAGCGCTTGTGCCGGTTCGCAGGGGAATCATCCAGAGGCCATGAACTTCTGGGCTCCCGCCTTCGCGGGAGTGACCATGAATCGCTTCTCGGGGTATCTCTGGCGTCGCTATGAAAACAGGTACTTTCCCTGACGCACGGGTATTTCTCGAGCGTAACGTCAGCACTATTCCAGGTTGACGGTATTTCCAAGTTGCAGCTCTTTCTGCGGCGAGTTGACTCTTTCCGGCAGTGTGGGTGTGCCGCCAGGTATGTCCTGGTCGCTGTAGCGCAGTTGCCGTTCCCTGATGAAGTTGTATTTACCTTCGCTCAGGTGATCGGCGTGCTCGAAATCCTTGATGATCGTCGGCTTTATGAACACCATCAGGTTCTTCTTGCTGACTTCTTTGCGGTCGCTGCGGAAAAGTTTACCGATGAAAGGCACTTTGGAGAAAAACGGTACGCGATCTCCGGAGTCTCGCATCTCATCCGAAATCAACCCGCCCAGGACAAGCGTCATGTTGTCCTGAATCAATACGCGCGTTTCGATGGAGCGTTTATTGGTGACGATGTCGGCCGCACTGGTGTCGCTGGAAACGCTGGATATCTCCTGGTACACGTTAAGGGTGACGGAGTCCCCTTCATTGATCTGCGGCATGATCTTGAGCGTAATACCGACGTCCTGGCGCTCGATGGTCTGGAACGGGTTGGTAGACGGGTTCGAGGCGCTGGTTGAACTGCCTGTCACGAATGGCACGTTCTGGCCGACGACGATCTTGCCTTCTTCGTTGTCCAGCGTGACCAGGTTGGGGGTGGAAAGGATGTTCATCGAATCGTCCGTCGACAACATCCTGATCAGCGTGCGCAAAGAGCCACTTCTGTAGAAACCGAGACTGAGTCCTGCGTCCATCTTGATCGGCGATCCGGGAAAGCTGTCGATGGAGCCGCCTTTCATCGAGGACTTGAAACCACCGAATACACCGTCTCCATCGATTGCGCCCTCGGATGTTTTCCATTGCACGCCCAGGTCGTTGACCTTGTTGGCCGACACTTCAACGATGACCGCTTCGACCAGAACTTGCGCGCGCCGGATGTCCAGGCGTTTTATCACGCCCGCGATCGTTTCCATGATGGCGGGAGGCGCGCTCATGATCAGTGCATTGGTCGTGTCATTGGCCTGAATGGAAATTTCGGCGCTATTGATACCGACGTCCTTGTCTTGCTTCTGATGGCTGGTGGCAATGTTTTGCAAGATGGGCGCCAGCTCGGAGGCTTTCAGGTAATGCAGGTAAACGACTTGTGTGTCGCGTATCAGGTTGCCGGGTTTGTCCAGATGCAAGAGAACATCGCGCAACTGTTGGCGTTTGCTGGGGTCGCCGGATATCAGAATGCTGTTGGTGCGCTCGTCTACCGTTATGCTCGTCTTTGCTGCGCCCTCCTGGCCTCCACCGGGCGGGGCCAGGGTGCCAAGCATGGCCGATATTTCCTTGGCATTTGCGAACTTCAGTGCAATGACGTCGATCTCGAATTGCCCGGCCTGATCGATTTCGGTGATCAGTTTCAGAAGCTGATTAATGTTGGACGCTCGATCCGAAATGATCAGGGCATTGCTGTCAGGGTAGGCGGCCAGGTGTCCAACCTGGGGAACCATGGGGCGCAAGATATTGACGAGCTGGGTTGCAGGGACGTGCCGCGTACGAATCACGCGCACGACTTGCTGATCATCGTTCGGTTGATCGTCTCCGACCAGGGGCACGCCGCTCTGTTTGGCGTTGGCGTCGGGAATGACCTTGACTGCGCTATCGGACTCGATCGCAGAAAAACCGTGTACTTGAAGAACCGACAGGAAGACGCGATAGGCTTCCTCCGGCGTCATTGCTCCATTGGAAATCACCGTCACCTTTCCGGTAACGCGCGGGTCGATAATGAAGTTCTTGCCGGTGGCTTTGGCGATCCATTCGATGAACGAGCGGATGTTCGTTTCCTGCATGTTGATCTTGATTTCGCCACTTTCGGGCGAAGCCTTCTGCTCTTGCGCCGAGGCATGGAGAGGTAACAACAGCATAAACAAAGACAGCAGCAGGCACGGCAGGGCTCGGATCGACACGTCTAGCTCTCAACTACTGGTTCTGCGCGATTTTGCGCTGGATGAATTGTTGGTACGCGGTAGGCGAAGGCGCTGCGTCCGTGACCTGAACGGGTGGGGGTTGGCTTATCTGGCTCTGGGGTTGTACGTCCGTGGCGGCAAGGGGCAGATTCTCCAGATTGCTCGCTTCACCTTCTCCGAAGCCGCGGAAACTCAGCTGTTCCAGCTTACCGTTACGTTTCAACGTGACTCTGTTGCTTTCGATCTGGGCAATGGAAATTCCAGGGCGTACTTCTTCGCCCGGTTTCAGGATGAGTGTCTGGCTGCCATCTTCCAGTACGGCCGTGCTCTGCTCTGGTGAGGTGACGAAGAAAATGGCAGAGACCTGCAAGTTGAGATTGCTTTCCGGGACGCTTTCCACTTTCCTCGCGGCGATCTCCTGATCGGGTGAGCCGAAGAGTGCGGGGAGGCGGCTGGGGGGCGTGGTTTTATCCGGATTTATTGCGGGTATTGGAAGTTGCGCGACGTCAGCATTTTCCTGGGGGCGTATTGCGTCCCAGAACGACATGCCCTTCCAGGCCAGAGAGGCCAGCATTAACGATAAAAGTAACAGCGCGCCAACTTTTGCCAGGCTGGTGGCTGAGGGGAGAGTGTGTGTTTGCAAGAGCTTGGCCATTGACTCGTCCTTGTGATGGCGCGGCGATATTGTCGGCTACCCTGCGAATAGCTAAGTGTGAACGGGTTCAAATTTGCGATGGCCAAGTCGCGTCATCGGGTTATTTTATTCAATTTAGTTATGCTCAAGGCTATTGAAATGCATAACCTGATGTGTATAGCATTGTGCCATTCAAGGTCGAGTCTATCAGCTAGCTCTGCCTTTATGCGTAAATTAAATGGAACTTTTGATCGAATATGCTGCACGGATGCCGCCATGTTGGTCTGTCCTGCCTGCTCGCCGCGCTTTTGGCGCTGCCTGCGGTCGTGCACGCATCCCCTCGTATCGATATCCGCTCCGCTTCCCCTCTGGGCAGTGCTGGCAACTCCGCCGACTACATCCTTGCGCTAGACGACTGCCGAGACCTGGCCGAGGTTCAAGTGGTTGCCGGTGGTCAGCGTTTCCTGCCGATCGACTCGCTTCGCGATCCTGAATCCGCTCACGGCTGCTCGTTCGAGTTCCGCATGGAAACCGATATTCTGCAGCCATCGGTAAAACTCGGTTTTGCTGACGGCAGCAAGCAGGAGTACGCAGAGTCCTTTCAGCTGGAGCGTCTTTCTCCGCAAATCCAGCTCAGCCAGTTGGCAATCGAGATGGCGGAGGGTGGGCAGTATCTGGTCGCCAGTTTCGAGGCCTCCGATGACGTCGACCTGAGTTACCTGAGCGTTGCCCTGACAGGCCTGCGGGCCTCCGATCTGCGCGCGGCCGGTGGCGTCGTCAGCCAGGCCGAGAGCAAGGCGTTCCTGCGCATGCCCGAAGCGAAGCGGTTGTTCCCGCGCGTCGACGGGCAAAGCAGCTTCACCCTGCGTCAACGTATCGAACCGCCACTGTCTGCCGATGAGGTGGCGCGTAACGCTCTGGTCATGGTGCAGGCCGTTGCCGTCGATGCCTCGGGCAACCAGCGCAGCTATTCGGACGTTCGCTTCACTGGAAACAGTGTCGATGAGAAGGCGCTGGGGTTCAGCGTGCAGCCCGGCAGCCTGTTGTTCAGCGATGCCCTGCAGTCGGCCCGACTGATTCCGGAAGTGGACTTCGAGTTCCGCGGGCCAACCCCTCTGACGGGTGCGGGCCATGGTGTCAGTTATCGCTCCTCCCATCCCGACAAGGTCTGGGTCAGTGCCGAGGGTATTGTCTATCCATTGCAGGAAACCGCCGGTGAAGCGGTTTTCGTCTATCTGAGTTACCCGGGGCTGAGTGAGATTAGCCTGCCGGTGAAGGTTGACTTCAGTCGTCGTCTCCAGGCGCTGCGCTTCGAAGGGCAGCAGAGCAATGTCCCTTTCATTCTGACGCGCCTGAACAATTTCGAGGCCTTGCCGCCCCTGCTGGCCGTGTTCGACGATGGCAGCGAGGCTCCACTGGCGGATAGCCTGGCCGTCGAGTTGCAGCTGCCTGCGGGCGGTGAGACGGTACTCGAGTTGAATGACGCATCGGCTTTGTTGGCCAGGGCGCAGATTCCCGAACAGAGTCCGATGAGGTTGCAGGCGCGCTTGCAGCGCTATCCGGAGATCAGTGCCGGCTTGCTGGTTGCCGCGCTGGATGCGCCGCCTGTGGTGGACATGCAGCCTCCGGCAAGCATTGAAGTCGGTTCGGTGCTCAACCTTGTCGCCGACGCGAGCGACGATGTCGCGGTCAAGAGTGTCGAGTTCTGGCTCGATGGCGCGCTGGTTGGCCGTCGGCCGGCTCCGCCCTATGCGCTCAGTCTGCCCATCGAGCAGGAAATGGAAGGGCGCAACCTGCGCGTTCAGGCGGTTGCCTACGATGATGCGGGCAAGAGCCAGAGTTCGCCTGAACGTGTCGTGCGGGTGGTGGCGCAAAGCAAGCCGCAGGTTCCCGAGTATGTGTTCGAGACGCCGATAGACGCTCAGCGAGTTGTCGAGAACAGTCGGGTTCGTGCAACGATCAGCGTCAGACTGGGTCTTCTGCCGGGAGCCGACTATCAGAGTGGCATCAGCCAGGTCGAATTCTTCCTGGACGGACGCAAGGTCGGTGAGACGCTCTTTCCCATTCTCGACCAGCGTCCGCTGCCGAACGACCCGCAGAAAAAGGAGCTGTACGAGCTGTGGCAGGTCGATCTGCAGGTGCCCGACATTGCGGTGCGGGAAACCAGCATCGGACTTTCCGCGCGTGTCCGCACGCGCAATGGGGGCGTGTCCGATGCCCCTGCGAAACTGCTGAGGGTCATCGAGAACCAGAAGCCGATCGTGCGTATCACCCAGCCAGCGGTCGGCAGCCTGGCGACTGTCGGGCAGACGGTGGCGGTGACCGTCGAGGTCAGCGACGACACCCTCGACGGTGGTACGGATATCTACCTTCTGGTCAACGGCGAGGAGGTGCAGTCCTTCCGTCATCAGGTGAAGGGATACGACGGTAATTCGTTCGGCCTGCGCAGCATGCGGCAGACCTTCCAGCTGCCGATCAAGAGCGAGTGGCTGGGGCGAACCCTGGAGTTGCGTGGGCAGGCGGTCGATCTGCATCAGCAGAGCAATCTTTCCGAGCGCCTGCTGCTGCCGGTCAAAGGCGATCAGGCACCCACGGTATCGCTGAGTTATCCCGTCGAGGGCAGCCACCTGGTATCCGGGCAGCCGGTCGAGTTGCGGGCGAATGCCAGCGACGACCTGGGGATGCGCCGGGTCGACTTCTTCGTCAACGGCAAGTTGGTCGGCAGCGACCTGACAGCGCCGTTCGCCACGATCTATCAGGCGCCGAGCGGCATCGAGAACGAGGTGCCGCTGGCGGTTCACGCCGAGGCGATCGACAGCGCCGGCCAGCTGACGCGCAGCCCGGTGGTCAACGTGACGCTGGGCAAGGACGAGGAAGATCCGGTTCTCAATCTGGCTTCTCCGAGCATCAGCATCAGCGACGCCGGGGACGACCTGGCTCCGGTGATCGAGAACAGCACCTTCGTGCTCAAGTTCACGGGCTATGACAACGTTGGTGTCGAACGCCTGGAACTCTACGGTGTGAAAAAGCAGGACGGCCTCGGCTACGTCCTGACCGGCAACCCCAGCGACCGTCTGAGCAGCGCGGACGGCGATCTGCTGGTGCAGGCGATCCCTGGTGCGCTCAAGGCCTTCTCCACCCTGAAAGTCGTGGCGGCGCCTGCCTTCAGGCATCTCGATGGCGTTCGCTATGATCGCTATCCGATCCGTGCCGTGGCGACCGATGGTACCGGCAATGACTCCGAGTTGCGGGTTCTGATCGGCATCGAAGATGACAGCAAGCCTGAAGTGCGCGCACTTCACCCCGCGCAGAGCCGCCTGTACAGCCAGGACAGCCTGGAAGTGGACGTCGTGGCGCGTGATGACCGCGCCGTGCATGCGCTGGAGGCCAGTCTGTGGCTGGAGAATGGTGCCACTCCGTTATGGGAGCGACGCATCGACCAGCAGGCGGGACTGACGCCGGGCCCCGAGACCGTCAACAAGCTGGTGATCGACCTCAAACCCATGAACCTGGGCAACCAGGAGCGCAAGCTCCGTCTGCGTGTGGCCGCCGTGGACGATGGTGGGCAGCGCGGGGATGTCCGGGAACTGCCGCTGGAGATCATGGCGGACACGCTTGGGCCTCGCCTGGCCGTGATCTCGCCGATCCAGGGCACGCCGCTCTACGCCGGCAATCTGGTTCAGGTGAAGGTTCGTGGGGTCGACGACACTCGCCTGGTATCCCTGCAGGCGCGCAGTGGCGGGCAGACGCTGTACAGCCAGAGCGATATCAGGAGCGCCAGCTTCGAAGGGGGCTTCCAGCTGACGGTGCCGGAGCAGGGCGATGAGCTGGTGATCGAACTGCGTGGTCAGGATCAGTATGGCAACGAGGCGCAGCCCACGCTCTGGCGCTTCGACATCTCCCGCGATCTGCCGCCCCAGCTCAGCGTGCGCGCACCGGCGCCGGGCGCTCGACTGTATGAGGGCGAGGCCTTCACCGCCCAGGTACTGGCGCGGGACGACCGGCAACTGGCCCGGGTCGAGTTCTTCCAGCGCCGGGGCAACCAGACGCAGGTATTGCGCACGGTCACCGGAAACGATCTGAACAAGTCCCAGGATGGCTATGTGAGCGCGGCGCTGCGTGTGCCGACCAAGGCCGAGCCCGAAATCGTCATGGGCGCGCGGGCATTCGACAGCGCAGGCCAGAGCACCGAGGCGCTGTTCGAACTGGAGATCATCGACGACACCGAGGCGCCGACCCTGCAGGTGAACAAGCCGGTCACCGACTTCAGTCTGGAGCCTGGCACGAGCTTCGAGGTGCAGGGTTCCGCGGGTGACAACCGCTTCATCGAGACGGTCGATGCGCTCCTGATCGACCCGCAGACCCGCGAAGAGCATGCCGTGGCCTGGGAGCTCTTCAGTCGCAAGGATCGCGTCGAGACCATCCGCATCCCCAATCCCGGCACGCTGGGCTCGATCATCGCCGGCGAGCGCTTCTTCACCGATTTCGAGGCGCGTCTGCGCCTGCCCGTATCGCTCAGCCGCCGTTACGCCGGGCAGACGCTGCAACTGGTTCTGCGCGCGCGTGACCGTGGCGTCAACGAAACCCGCTCCACGCCTATCAACATCAAGGTGCTGGCGGACGAAAGCGGGCCGCGCATCACCATCCAGGCACCCGCCGAGAAGCTGTTCGAGCGCCAGCCTGCGGGCTTGCAGTTCAGCTTGCAGGACGAGACCGAGGTCGCCTCCTACGAGGTGCGCCTGCTGGACGAGCAGGGGCGCGATGAGGTGTTGAGCAGTGCCACTGGTCTGGGCCTCGCCCAGCTCAGCGTCCCGCAGGCAGGGCAGCAGGCGATCGCCATCGATATCCAGCGCTACCGCCCGCAGGATGAGCCCGTCGCCCTGACCCTGGCGATCAAGGCGCAGGATATCTTCGGCAACGAAAGCCAGCTGACTCGTCGTTTGCTGATCCATCAGGATCAGGCGCCGAGCCTGAGCTGGCAGGATGGCGCCCCTGGCGAGCAGCAGATGCGCGGTCAGCCGCTGCGTGGCGTGTTGCGGGTACAGGACGACTACAGCTCCAGCGCTGCCAACGTTGCTCAGGAGCACCTGCTGCTGATCAGCTCGCTGCGTGGCCTGGGTGCGCCCAGGGCGTTGCGGGGTGCATCACCCCGTGACGAGGTGGCGCAGCGCAACGTGGCGGAAATCGGCTTTGCCTACCCCGAGGCGCAGGGCTGGCAGGGCGATATCCTGTTGAACGACAAACCCTATCTGGCCGTGCGCGGTGATCGTCTGTCGGTAAGGGGCGGCCAGGAGTCCCTCCAGCCGCAGCGGCTGAAGATTGGCAATCAGACCATGACCTGGCTGGCGGAAAGCTATTCGCGCAATCTCTGCCAGGTACGCCCGGAAGCCCGCGAGGTTCAGGCCACGGGTGGTCTGCTGGAATTGAACGGACTCGTCACCGAGCACACCACGCGCCTGGTGCTGCGGCCACGCAGTGGTGTGCCGGGCTTTATCCGCGAGTTGCAGTTCAGCCTGGCGGAGTCCATGGGCGCCGATCTGCAGACCGCCACGCAGAAGCGCGTTCCCGGTCGCTATCAGTTGAATCTGTTGTTGCAGGATGGTCTGAGCGGCAGCGAGACCGCTTTTCTCCAGGTGGCCAACAGCGGGCGCCGCAGCGCACTGGAAGTCTCCCAACTGGTGCAGATGGCCATCCCTGCCGAGATTCAGAGCGCCAGCGTGACCCTGGTTGGCCATGCGATCGACCGCCTGTCCGCCGAGCGTGGCGAACTGGCGCTGCAACCGCTGCTGCAGCAGGTGTTGGCGCTGGACGAACGAGCACCCAGCGTGAAGATCCTCGGCCCGGTGGCGGGCACGGTCGCTCTGCCTTTGCAGCAGTTCAACCTGAATGTCGAGTTCGACGACGACAGTCGCGCGCTGAAGAGTCTGCGTCTGCTGGAGAACCGCAGCCGCACGGTGCACGAACTCGGCGTGAACTTCGGACAGCGCAACTGGGTGCTGCCGTACCGGGTGCCCAAGTCCCAGGCGAGCGGTGAGCTGGAACTGAGCCTGATTGCCGAGGACTGGAGCGGGCGCAGCAGTGAGCACAGCCTGGTCTACCCGTTGCAAGCCAACGAGAAGCCCGAGCTGACCATCAAGGCCTTCAATACCTACCTGGTCGGCAGCGAGTACAAGAAGGTCATCACCGAACCTTCGCGTCTGAACTATGGCGAGTTCTGGGTCCGTACCCGCGAGCACTTCAGGCTCGACACCCTCCTGCGTGACGATGCCGGGCTGGCCTCCTACCGGGTGTTGCGCCTCAGGCGCGACGGTACGGTAGCGGCAGTCGTTTACGAGCGAGCCTTTCCTGCACCTTGCCCGACTGCTCCCCTGCTGCAGGCCGATGACAGGACGGCGATTCTGTTCGATCAGACGGAGCCGACCGAGTACCGGATCGAGCTGACCGACACCTACGGGCATGTCAGTCAGCGAACCCTGCTGGTTCACCCGCTGGTCAACCTGGTTCCGGAAGTACGCATCACGGCGCCGGCCAAGGATCAGGACATCGCGGCCGGCACCTTCCGCATCCGCGTCGGGCTGGTGGCGGCGGACGACCGCTTCCTGTCTCCGGACAAGCTCAAGGTGTTCGCCAACGGCGTGCCGCTCAGGGTGCTGGATCAGAAGGAGCCGGTCGCCGCAGGTGGCGATCAGGCGGTGGATGCCGCTTTCGCCAGCATCCACGACAGCCTGGCGGCAAACTACGATGAATCGATCGCCGACGACTTTGGCCGCAAGGGCAGTCCCTATGCCCTGCAGCGGACTTTCGTGCTGGAAGTGCCGCAGGGTCTGATTCGTCACGACGAGACGCTCAAGCTGACGGCGCAGATCACCGACTCCGACGGTGCGGTCGGGCTGTTCGTGCAGGAATTCAACGTAGCCGCGGATACCATCAAGCCGGAGGCGCTGATCAAGCGCCCGCAGGTTGGCTTCGGCGCCATCGAGGACAGCGATTTCACCCTCACGGTTCAGGCCTATGACAACGTCAAGGTCAACCGTCTGCTGATCTCGCGTGCCTACGGGGTGCTCAAGCGCGACGGTTCGTACGTCAAGCAGGACTTCACCCTGCAGCGTGACATCAGTGGCATCCCCTCTGACGACTACGAGCCGGTCACCACGCTCAACATCGACACCCCCGAATACAGTCAACTGCTGCATGTCGACCGCTTGCAGCAGATTCTCGGCGGCTTCGCTCTGACCCACGACGAAGTCACCCGCGTGGACGTCTGGGTTCGCCTCGAGGCGTTCGATGCGGCCAACAGCGTGGTTCGCGAGGTCAGCTATCCGGTGCGGGTCGACCAGCGACCGGTGCTGGATGTGATCGAGCCGTTGCCGGGAGCCCGGGTGGTCGAGGGCAATCCGTTGTACGTGAATGCCAAGGCCTTCGACGATGTCGGCATCGAATACCTGAACCTGAGCGTGACCTACGGCAATGGCCAGCCGCCTTATGAAATGCGCCTGCGAGCCGCGCCCTACAACTTCTCGGTGCCGATGCCGGCGTTCGATCCGGCCAATCCGCAGGCGAACCGTGTACGCCTGAGCGTGGAGGCGGTGGATACCTATGGTGTCGCCCACGGTGACCTGGATGCCCACCGCGCCGAGGAAACCCTGGAAGTCGAGATCGTGCCGGATCAGGCGCCGAGCGTCGTGATCGGCACCCCCAAAGACAACAGCGAAATCGACGAAGGCCAGCTGATGCTGGTTCAGGTCAATGCCGTAGACGACGTCGGGGTGGATCGTGTGGTGCTCAACGTCGCCGGTCTCAAGGGTGGCGATCGCAGCTTCACGGATATGGTCTTCCCCTATGAATTCCTGGTCGAGATTCCCTACGGCCAGGCCGGTACCGATCTGTTGCTGACCGCCAGCGTGCTCGAACAGCGCGCCTTGGGCACGCCGCGCAGCGTGTCCACCGCACGCCCCGTACGGGTCAAGGTCTTCAAGGACGTCAAGGCACCGGAAATGGTGGTCAAGCTGCCCGTGGCCAGTGGCGCCAGCGTGGCGGAGAAACGCACCCTGCCCTACCAGCTGGAGGTCAGCGACAACGTCCGGGTCGGCTCGGTTGGGCTGGGGCTGTACGTCGATCGCAATGGCGACGGCAACTATGCCGATGAGGAGCGCGTGCTCGATCGTCTGCTGATCAGCCCGCCGTTCATCGGTAGCCTGCCGCTCAACGCAATCGCCGACTACCTGGGCCGCAGCGACAACCTGCCCGACGCCCTGCCCATGCAACTGCGTATCGTCGCGCGGGATGCCGCGGGCAACGAGACGCACGAGAACATCATCGTCACCCTGCGGCGCAACCAGCCGCCGGAGGTCAACGCAATCCGTCTGCTCGATGCCCGCGGTTTCGCCATGGGGCCGACCACCGAACTGACCGAGGGGCGTGGTGTCGTCGTCCAGGTGCAGGCCAGCGATCCGGAAGTCGGTGTGCAGAACGTTTCGCTGTTCTACGCCATCGGTCCGGCGGGCGCCCAGCCGCAGTACCAGCCACTCGGCGTGGATTCCTCGGCGCCCTACCAGTTCCACTTCAAGGTGCCGAACGAGCGGGTCGGTCAGGTGCTGCGTTTCCGTGCCCAGGCTCGCGACCTGGATGGCTACGACTCGGTCATGGTGGATCTGCCGAACGCCCTGAGCATCGTGGCGGATCAGCCGCCGCAGGCGCGTATCGTCAAGCCGGACAACGACAACAGCGTGGTGATCGACGGCGAGGATGTCGAGGTGTTCGTCGAGGCGTTCGACGATCTGGGCCCGGACGGCATCGATCGCGTCACCTTCTATGTCAACGGCCTGCCGGTGTACAGCAGCGAGCAGAGCTATGGCCAGCAGAGCGGCAGCTATGCGCAGGATCACGTCTATCGCGCCCTGATTCCGGCGCCGGCTGGCGTGCAGGGTTTCAC
>Ga0209173_100653_pt1 | contig 13306 bp, 16 predicted proteins | sample SynthPrep_16_END_FD_187206 | JGI IMG/M metagenome (GOLD analysis project Ga0209173, IMG submission 187206) | Synthetic microbial communities from Ohio, USA - SynthPrep_16_END_DS12_MetaG (SPAdes) (version 2) | ecosystem: Engineered > Bioreactor > Aerobic > Activated sludge | place: USA: Ohio... | reverse complement strand
TCATGGAACACCTCAGGACGCAGATAGCGCTACCTTTGCACGCTGTAAGGCTAGTGCAAAAACAGGCTTTTCCCGCGCCGTCTTGTCTTTTTTTATGGAGTGACGCGTGCATCCGCTCCAACGCGTTGAACAGGATCAGGCAACCCTTTGTTCAAGAATTTGCAGCCCTTTGGAGACAGCGCTACCTTAGTGCCTCGATTTTTGTTTGGCAAGCCGCCTGATGACCTCTAAGAACGATAAAAAAATGCGCACTACCGGTCGCCCGACCCTTAACGAAGTCGCCCGCCTGGCCGGCGTCAGCCCGATTACCGCCTCCCGTGCCCTACGCGGCATCAGCACCGTCGCCACCGAACTGGTGGAAAAAGTGCAACACGCCGCAGCCGAACTGAACTACGTGGTCAACCCCGCCGCCCGCGCCCTGGCCTCGGCCCAGAGCCATTCGGTGGTGGTGCTGGTGCCGTCGTTGTCCAACCTGCTGTTTATCGAAACCCTCGAAGCCATCCACCAGGTACTGCGGCCCAAGGGCTTTGAAGTGCTGATCGGCAACTCCCACTATTCGCGCGATGAAGAAGAAAACCTGCTGCGCAACTACATGGCCTACCAGCCACGCGGTTTGTTGCTGACCGGGTTTGATCGCACCGAAAGCGCCCGACGGATGGTCGAGGCCAGCAATGTGCCGTGCGTGTACATGATGGACCTGGACCCGAACGCCGGCGTGAACTGCGTGGGGTTCTCGCAGCTGGCGGCCGGCGAGACGGCGGCAGCGCATTTGATCTCCCGTGGGCGCAAGCGCCTGGCGTACATCGGTGCGCAGTTGGACCAACGCACCTTGCTGCGTGGCGAAGGTTTTCGCCGAGCGCTGCAACAGGCAGGCCTGTACGACCCGGCGCTGGAATTGCTGACGCCGCGCCCCTCCTCCGTGGGCCTGGGCGGCGAGTTGTTTTTACAGTTGCTGGCGGCGCATCCGGACGTGGACGCGATCTTCTTCGGCAACGACGACCTGGCCCAAGGCGCGCTGCTGGAAGCCTTGCGCCATGGCATCAAGGTGCCGGAGCGTGTGGCGGTGCTGGGCTTCAACGACTTGCCGGCGTCGTCGTTCATGGTCCCGCGCCTGAGCAGCATCAGCACCCCGCGTGAAGCGATTGGCCGGCGGGCGGCGGAGCATTTGTTGACGATCATGGCGGGCAACAAGATCGCCAAACCGGTGGTGGACATGGGGTTTGAGTTGCAGGTGCGGGAGAGTACGTAGGACGCCTGTAGGACGCGACTGACATTGCGGTAAGCGCCTTGCCCGGTTGCCTACGCTTACGTCAGAATCCGCCGGCTTGTGCGCCTGGGTGGGGGTCTCTAAGGTTGTCTGGTCGCTGAATTTCTCGGTGATCGGGTTTAGTAGCCCGCTTCCTCACACAAGATAAATGAGCCTATCGATGCTTGATGGTGGCTGTGCGCAGGGCGCCTTCGGGTGCGCCGGGTTTGTGTGGGATACCGGTCTACTAACCTGCGTACAGCTGCCACCCTCGTTTAGTAGCGATGAGGTATCAGCCCATATCAGGTACTTCACTCATGCACAGCCTCCCCACGCACACGCTCTTCACTGTCATCCCTGACACCTCCACAGAAACCCTGCTGATCAACAGCTACGAAGCCGTATGTTCCGTCAGCACCTTGCTGCTCGACCTCTCCGATGACCTCAGCGGCAAGCACCGCGACGTGGCCCTGGCGATTTACCAACTGAGTGAACTGAGCATCTTGCTGCTAGGAAAAGCCGTGGACCAGCACACACCAAACTGCTGAAGGAAGGCTGCGTGAGTTTAACAATTGATTGCCCCTGCAGGACAAAGTCCAAGTTATTGCGTCAGAAAGCCCACTATAAAATCTCAGTACGTTAGCCCAGTCAAATACAATAAAACACTGTGATTTCTGACAGTAGACGTGATACCGACAATACGGACTAATAAGCTTCCTGACTCCCAATATGCTCAGGACCAAACGTTTATTTAAACCGGAGGAAAGCAATCATGACCGCTGGCATCCCACACACACCCGACATCAACATCAAAACTAAAAAGGCTAAAGGGCACTTTGATATTGAAGCGTCTCCGATCGGAGATTTTTTTACTAGCGATGTAATTATGACCAAGGGACAGGGCATACTTCGCTTAACCGGCACTCATATTCACTCAAACGAAAGCATTCGAGTCACTGTGTATATCGGCGATGGGCCCGGCTCTTTCGAGGGTAAGATCGTAAGTGATGACGTTCCTTCGGGTTCTTACGATATCGACACTACAAGCTACCAGGCGTTACGTGGGAAGGTTAAATCAACCTATATTCCTAACCAACAGCATGTAACGCTGGAATTCAGTTTTTTTATAAAAATAAAAGGACAGGAGCACGAAGTTAAAGGTGAGGCCAACATTCAATACTTTGATGAACTATAACAACTTCTCACACATTGAGACTTCTCAGCCAACCGGCTCTCTATAACACTCTGAGCCGGTTTCTTTCATAGGCACAGTTTCCGCGCAACTCGCTCTTATACGTGCTCCCTGCTACATTGGCCACTGCACATTTCCACCGCCAGGGAAGCACCATGGGCCACTCACTGAAAATCTTGGGTCGCACGTCCTCCATCAACGTGCGCAAAGTACTCTGGACCTGCCAGGAACTGGGCATCGACTACCAGCGCGAAGACTGGGGCATTGGCTTCAAGCCCACCCAGTCCGCCGAATTCCTCGCCCTGAACCCCAACGCCCAGATCCCCGTATTGATCGACGACCACGGCGTGCTGTGGGAGTCCAACACCATCTGCCGCTACCTCGTGAACCTCTACCAACGGCATGACCTGCTGCCCGCCGAACCCGCACCGCGCGCGCGGGTCGAGCAATGGATAGACTGGCAAGCCGTCGAACTCAACCGCGCCTGGGGCGATGCCTTCACAGCCTTGGTGCGCAGCAACCCGGAGGGTCTGGACGCGACGCAGATTGCCGCCGCCGTGCAGCGGTGGAACGATAAGATGGGCATTCTGGAACACCAACTGACCAAGACCGGTGCCTACGTGGCCGGCGACGAATTCACCCTCGCCGATATCCTGATCGGCCTCTCGGTGCACCGCTGGCAAATGACGCCGATGGAGCGCCCGCCCTACCCCGCCATCGCGGCGTACTATCAACGCCTCAGTCAGCACGCTGGCTTCAAGGCCTTTGCCCTCGACGGTCACAACTAAACCAAGGACGACACCGTGAAAGGACTCAACGTACTGCTCACCGGCGCCTGCGGCAGAATCGGCAAAACGTTTTTCGAAGGCTCGAAAGACCGCTACCGCTTCACCCTCACCGATCGCATCGCGCCGGATTTCGACGTGGGCGAACACCGCTTCGTGCACGCCGACCTCAGCGATCAATCCAGCCTGGCTGCCCTGCTCGACGGCATCGACGTGATCGTGCACCTGTCGGGCATCCCCCATGCCAGCGCCTCGTTCGACGAGTTGCTGCCCAACAATATCCTCGCCACGACCTACCTGTTCGACGCCGCTGTGAACGCCGGGGTAAAACGCCTGGTATTCGCCAGCAGCGCGCAAACCATCGAAGGCTACCCGGTGGATCGCCAGATCACACCCGGCATGCCCGTACTGCCCGCCAACCTGTACGGCGTGAGCAAATGCTACGGCGAGGCGTTGTGCGGCTACTACGCGGCAAAAACCCCGCTGTCGACGATTGCCCTGCGCATCGGCGCCTTCGAGTTCCCCGAAACCCACGACCTGAACAACGCCCGCGACCTCAGCGCGTGGCTCAGCCCCCGTGATGCTGTGCAGTTGCTGCAACGTTCGGTGGAGGCCGAGGGCGTGAAGCACTTGATTGCCCATGGTATTTCCAATAACCGCTTCAAGCGCTTGGATTTGAGCGAGACCACGCGGATGCTGGGTTACCATCCCCAGGATGACGCGTTTCAAACATTCGAGATTCCGATCACTTATTGAGTTTCCCCATGCCCACACTCTCCAGTACCGACGGCATCGACCCCCTCCGCGCCGCCCACATCAGCGCGCGCATTGACCGTCTGCCCGCCGTCGCTACCGTTTGGCGCTTGGTGGCGCTGCTGTCGATTGGTGGTTTTTTCGAGCTGTATGACCTGTTCCAGACCGCCTACATCAGCCCCGGCCTGATCAGCGACGGGATTTTCCACACCGGCAGCGAAGGCGTGTTCGGCTTCTCGGACCAGGCGGCCTTCGCCTCTGCGACCTTCCTGGGCCTGTTCCTCGGCGCCAGCCTGCTCAGCCCCATCGCCGACCGTTTTGGGCGCCGGGCAATCTTTACCTTTGCGTTGATCTGGTACACCGTCGCCACCGTGTTGATGGGCATCCAGACCTCTGCCTTGGGCATCATCTGCATGCGTTTCCTGGTGGGCATCGGCCTGGGCATCGAGCTGGTGACCATCGACGCCTACCTCTCGGAACTGGTGCCCAAACGCATGCGCAGTTCGGCGTTTGCCTTTGCGTTTTTTATCCAGTTCCTGTCGGTGCCGGCGGTGGCGCTGATGTCGTGGTGGCTGGTGCCGCAGGCGCCGTTCGGCATCTCGGGTTGGCGCTGGGTGGTGCTGTCGAGCGCCGTGTTCGCGTTGTTTATCTGGCAACTGCGCAAACGCCTGCCGGAATCACCGCGCTGGCTGGCACAGAAAGGCCGCTTTGACGAAGCCGGGAAGATCATGGACAACCTGGAAGCGCGTTGCCGAAAGGATCACGGCAAACCGCTGGACGAGCCCGAACCGCAAGCCGTCAGCGTGCAGGGCAGCGGCCGCTTTGCCGACATCTGGCAACCGCCGTACCGCCGCCGCGCGTTGATGCTGATCGTGTTCCATGTGTTCCAGGCCATCGGGTTCTTCGGCTTCGGCAATTGGCTGCCTGCGCTGCTCTCAGGCCAGGGCGTCAGCGTGACCCACAGTTTGCTCTACGCCTTCATCATTACCCTCGCCTACCCGCTGGGGCCGTTGTTATTCGTGAAGGTGGCCAACCGCTTTGAAAACAAATGGCAAATCGTCGGCTCGGCCCTGGGCGCCGTGATCTTCGGCAGCCTGTTTGCCCTGCAAACCACGGCGGTGGGGCTGGTGATCTGCGGGGTGATGATCACCTTCTGCAATGCCTGGCTGAGCTTCAGTTATCACTCGTACCAGAGCGAACTGTTCCCGACCAACATCCGCGCACGGGCGGTCGGGTTCTGTTACTCGTTCAGCCGCTTGTCGACGGTGTTCAGCAGCCTGTTGATCGGCTTTATCCTCGAACACCTGGGCACGCCGGGCGTACTGGCGTTTATTGCCAGCAGCATGTTGATCGTGATGATCACCATCAGTTGGTTCGGGCCACGCACGCGTAACCTGGCGCTGGAAAATATCGCCCACTGATGACGACGCAACCATTGGTCGTAACTGTTATTTCTGACAGTGGACCTGCGGCAGTTATGGGCGCCTGATTTGCGCAGGGCTTGCGACACAGCTCTGTCAATTCACCAGTTAATAAACAAGGACGGCGCCATGACAGACTCCCAAATGGAAAGTAACCATAGGAACCCCACAAATGGGAAATTCACAGCACAACTCGTGAGAGGTAGTTTGGTTCTTGAATACAGAGCCGATGAAATCAGCTTAAGAAGAATGGCCTTCCGCTACACATTGGACACGACTCAGAGAGGTAGCGATGTCGTTTATATGGAATTCCATCTCCCACTTGGAATTACCGGAAACCGCGACAAATACGACATCACCCCCGGCGGCCCAGTGACCGCTACCTGCGATTTAAAATACGCCTCCGACCCTCAGCAGATCCGTTTTCAAGCGACAGCGGGGCAAATTACGTTTTTTGAATTTAATACCAACACTGGAAAAGTTTTCGCAAGGTTCTACTTCAGAGCCAGTGACACATATGGAAACTCCTTAGAAGTCAATGGTGGGGAGATGGATTTGACTGGAATTGGCGTTCTAGATAACAACCAAGCCATCACACCACCACACACTGAGTGATGCCGTGAGACAGCCGCCAACGGCAAGAATTGGCCGCAAACAGGACAGTTCTTGCCTTAGCGACATAGATACGCGCCCTAATTCCAGGCGTTCACACCCGGCACGCTATTTGCTCCTCCTGAGGCACCGAACATTTCCCCAGGTGACCGATCATGCTGGTTAACAACAACACCCAAGCCGTGTCGACCCTTCAACAGATCAAACGGCCCGACATGGACCCCGCCAACGCCGCCGCCAGCGCGCTGTACAGCGGTGCCTTGCAAGCTGCGCAGCAAAGCGTGACCGTGCCGGCCGCGCAGAAGGAGTTGGACAAGGCGACTGACCGTATCGACGAAGCCTTCGCCAAGACCCGCGTGCAGTTGCAGACCACCACTGAGGCCGTTACCGCCTCCACGGCGACAACAGACGTGCCGAAAACCGGTTCGACCACCAGCACGGCGCGGTCCGAGTTCACCGATTACATGAGCAAATCCCCGGCCGAGCGCATTCGTGAGCAGTTGCTCAAGGAGCAGGGTTTGACCGAGGCGGATGTGCAGAACATGTCGCAGGAAAAGCAGGACGCTATTTCCAAGCAAGTGGCGGAACGCTTGAAGCAGCAGCAAGAGCAGCAGGTAGCTGCAAAGACCACTGACCCGCAGGCGCGGGCGGTAAAAGAAACCCTGGCCGCGATCTAAGCCCCTTAGCCTGTAGTGAGCGGGCTTGCCCCGCGCTGGGGGGCGAAGCCGCCCTAAAACCAGTCGCCGCATTCTGCCTGACAGAATGCGGCGTTTTTATTGGGGCGGCTTCGCCCCCCAGCGCGGGGCAAGCCCGCTCACTACGCAAAGCGTGCTCGGGGTTACTGCAACTGCAACGTCGAATTGAACTGCCCGATCGCATCCACCACATGCCGTGAGCCTTCCTGAATCTCCAGGATCACCTGCCCCGCTTCGTTCGCCAACTCTACACCCAGCCCTGTGCGGCTCAAGCTCGATTGCATGCTCGACACGGCGCTCAGCGACAGGTCGTGATTCTTGCGCACCACATCAACAATTTCCACCGTCGCCTGGCTGGTCCGCCCCGCAAGGCTGCGCACTTCGTCGGCCACCACTGCAAACCCGCGCCCATGCTCACCGGCCCGCGCCGCTTCAATGGCAGCGTTGAGCGCCAGCATATTGGTCTGCTCGGCAATGCTGCGGATGGTCTGCACAATGGCGCCGATGATGTCCGACTGCTTGCTGACCGCGTCGATACTCACGGCCGCCTGGTTCAGGTCGAGGGAGATTTCTTCGATGATCTGCACAGTTTGCTGCACCACTTCCGACCCCTTACGGGCGCAGGCATCGTTTTGCACCGAGGTGGCGTGAGCCGAGTCAGCGGCGCTGCGCAGGGTGGTGACTTGGTCGGTGATGTCGCTGGCGAACTTCACCACTTTGTACAAGCGGCCATTGGTGTCGAAGATCGGGTTGTAGGAGGCTTCCAGGAACAGCGTCTTGCCGTATTTGTTTTTGCGCTCGAAGCGGTGCGAGTGGTACTCGCCGCGGTTGAGGGACGCCCAGAACGCCTTATAGGCGGGCGACTCCACTTCGCTGTGGTGGCAGAACAGGCTGTGGTGCTGGCCGACGATCTCATCCAGGGAGTACTGCACGGTTTTCAGGAAGTTGTCGTTGGCGTTGAGGATCTGGCCCTGGGGCGTGAATTCGATCACCGCCATAGAGCGGCCGATGGCGTCGATCAGGCTCTGGTTTTCATGCTCATGGTGAACCCGTGCGGAAATATCCGACGCGACTTTGATCACGCTCAATACGTGATTGTCTTTGTCCAGCACCGGCATGTAGCTGGCTTCGAGCCAGACTTCCTGGCCCTGTTTGTTCAAGCGCATAAAGGTGCCACTGAGCGCCTCGCCCCGCGCCAGGTCACGCCAAAGCTTGGCGTAGGCGTCGGTTTGGGTGTAGGCCTCGTCGCAAAAAAGGCGGTGATGTTTGCCGCAAATCTCCTCGGCGCTGTAGCCCATGGCTTTGCAGAAGTTGTCGTTGGCGTCGAGGATCACGCCACTGGGGTCGAACTCGATCATGGCCATGGAACGGCTGATGGCGGCGAGTTTGGCGTTGGATTCAGTGAGTGCGCAGGAGAAACGTTCGATTTGTTGCAGGTCGGATTTGTGATGGCGGTTGAACATGGTCAGATCACCCTTGATTACCGGCGCCCAGAAGGCGCATTCCATTCATTTGTTGGCTATTGCTGGCACACCTTCATGGGGAAATAACCATCCAAATCGCTTTATATGCCAAGCGTCATCAACGGTTCTGGGTGAGCATAGACACGGCTTGGCGCTATGCAAGGCCACTAGTCAGCCAGCATTTTTAACAATGCGCCGGCAGCAGCGGAGGGCGGACAGTGTTGCGCTGCGACCAGGGAGAACTCGCGGTGCACGGGCACGGCCAGTGGCATCACCCGCAGGCCCTGGCGTTGGGCTGGCAGGGTCATTTCCGGCACCAGGGTCACGCCGACACCTTCGCGAACCAGGCTGAAGGCACTGCTCCACTCGCGCACTTCCACGCGAACATCACTCAGCGTCAGCCCGGCATCAGCGCCCAGGCTGCGCGCATTGGCGGTGCAGCCACCAGTGGCCAGTACAAAGGGCTGTGCCAGCAATTCCTCCAGCGTCACCGTGGCCTGCGCCGGACGTTGGGCCAGCGCGTGCTGCACCGGCAACACCGCCAGCCAATTGTCCCGCCCCAACACCGTGGCATTGCGCCCAGGATGGGGGTTGAGCACTACGCCGAAGTCGATCAGGCCTGCGTCGAGCAACGTGTTCACTTCGTTGTCAGTGACTTCAAGGGTGGTGACCTCTATACCGGGGTGAAGCTGTGCGAAGCGTTGTAACAACGGAGTGAGAAAGGCCACCAGCACCATGGGGAAACTTGCAATGCGAATACTCCCACGCAGCATGGGCCTGGCTTCGTCCACGGTGCTGCGAATCGCCTGCAAAGCTGCGAGCATCACCCGCGCCTGCTCGACCACACTCAAGCCCAAGGCAGTGGGCAAGGTCTTGCGCGGCTCGCGGGTAAACAGTTGCGCACCCAGTGATGCCTCCATACCGGCCATGGCCTGGCTGGCGGCGGATTGGGTCATGCCCACATGCTCGGCGGCGGCGGTGATGCTGCCGTGATCGGCCACCGCCACCAGCAGGCGCCAATGCATCAGGTTCATCATGGCAGTAGCGATCCTTATGGCAGGGGTCTGAAGGTTTAATTTTACGCAAGGTGCCACGCCCACGAGACTGGCGCAAATTCAACGGAGCTGCCCCAGATGAAACTGTATTTCGCCCCCCACGCCTGTTCCCTCGCCCCGCATATCGTCCTGCGCGAATTGGCGTTGCCGTTCGACCTGGTGCGGGTTGATAACCAGGCCAAAACCACCGCCGATGGCGAGGATTTCCTGCAGATCAACCCCAAGGGCTACGTCGCCGCGCTGAGGCTGGACGATGGCCAGGTGCTGACCGAAGCCAGCGCGATCCTGCAGTACTTGGCCGACCTGAAACCCACCGTCGGACTGGCCCCGGCCAATGGCAGCTGGGAGCGCGTGCGGTTGCAGGAATGGCTGAATTTCATCGCGACCGAAGTGCACGGCGGGTTGGCGGTGTTCTTCAACGATGCCATCCAGGGCGAGGTGCGTGCCCTGTTCCAGGCCACCCTCTTCAAGCGTTTCGCGGTGCTGGTGCAGACGCTGGAACACCAGGATTATCTGTTGGGCACCGCATATTCGGTAGCGGACGCCTACCTGTTCGTGGTGCTGCGCTGGGCAGGGTTTCACGCTATTGATCTGGGCGAGTGGCCGGCGCTGGCGGCGTTTCAGCAGCGGATCGGCGCACGGCCGGCGGTGATTGCGGCCCTGGCAGCAGAAAGCCGATGAACTAAAATGCAATCAACCTGTGGGAGCGGGCGTGCTCCCACATTTGATCGGCTTCGCTGCAGAAAACCGGTTTCAAGCGGCCATTTGGGGCTTACGGTAGAGGCTGGGAAATCTTGCAGAGGGTTTGCTTTCAAGCGTGTCACTCAGTGACCGAACAGGCCTGTCTCAGTTTTCTTGGCTTTTTTGTCGGCGCGTTTTTCATCTGCGGTCTTTGCCGGTTTCTTCTTCGCGGCTTTCTTTGAATCCATACCTTTGGCCATGATGCGTGCTCCACTGACAGGGGATGTAGCAGTGGGTATACCACCTATTGCAAGACAGAAGGCGCTTATAATCCCCGGTCCTTGATAACGCTTGCCTGAACACCATGCCCCCATTGCACATCGAACCGCTGGCAGAGCCGCTTTGGCCGTTGCTGAATAAATTTTACCGCAGCCACAATTCGCCGATGAAGGCGCTCAAGGGCGGGCGTTTGTGGGTGGCGCGCGATGGCGAGATTGTCGCGGGTCTGTGCCTCACACCCGTGGTCGGCGGGCGGTGGCTGACCGGAGTGTTTGTTGATCCGGCCTATCGCGGCCAGGGGCTGGCGGCGCAGGTGATCGCGGCGGCGGTGGCCGATGTCGAAGGTACAGTGTGGTTGTTGTGCCATCCGGACTTGGAGGGGTTGTATCAGCGCATGGGGTTCAGTCAGGACACGCTGTTGCCGCAGTCTCTCAGCGAACGGCTGGTGCGCTACAAACGCAACAAACCGATGATCGCGATGGGCTTAGATCGTTTGGTGAGGTCGACCTCGGATAATGTGTGATCCGAGCGTACAGGGCCCATGCTAGCCTCGGCGGCACAGTGGCCCTTTACAGGATGATCATGAAAACCACACTCGCAGCTCTGTCCCTCACCGCCCTGCTCGCCCCGGTTTTAAGCCAGGCAGCCGACGCCACCTTCACCGCCCAGCAGTACCAGAGCGTGCTCGCCGGCAGTTGGCGCGACCCGGCCAACAGCGCCCGCGACGGTTATCGCCATCCGCAACAGACACTGGCGTTCTTTGGCTTGGGCGCCAAGCAAACCGTGATCGAGATCACCCCCGGTGGCGGCTGGTACAGCGAGGTGCTGGCACCGCTGCTCAAGGATCACGGGCATTACATCGCGGCGGTGCAGGCCGCGAGCAGCAGTGCCTATGCGCGCACCTCGGAAGAGAACCTGAAAAAGAAATTCGCGGCTGACCCTGTTCGCTACGGCAAGGCTGAGGTGGTCGAGTTCGACCCCAAGGCGCCGGTGTTCGGCAAACCCGCTTCGGCAGACGCCGTGCTGACATTCCGCAATGTGCATAACTGGGTCGCGGCTGATACCGCAGCGAAGACGTTCAGCGCCTTCTACACCGTGCTGAAACCGGGTGGCGTGCTAGGCGTGGAGGATCATCGGGCCAAGGAGGGGGCCGATCTGGACGCGATCAAAGACAGCGGTTACCTGACCACGGCCCAGGTGGTGAAACTGGCGACGGATGCCGGGTTCAAGCTGGCCGGACAGAGCGAAATCAACGCCAACCCGAAAGACACCAAGGACTATCCGGCCGGGGTGTGGACGTTGCCGCCGACATTGAAATTGGGGGAGCGGGATAAGGCCAAGTATGTGGCGATTGGCGAGTCGGATCGGATGACGTTGCGGTTTGTGAAGCCCGCCAAATAACCCGACCTGAAAGGCGTTCCAACAGTGGGAGCGGGCTTGCTCGCTCCCACCGTTGGGTCTCATTGGGCCTGAACGCTAGGCGTCGGCCGTGGGATCCATGTCTGGAAACATCACCTCGATAAACCCGAACTTGCTGAAGTCAGTGATCCGCGACGGGTACAACCGGCCGATCAAGTGATCGCACTCATGCTGCACCAACCGCGCATGAAAACCATCGGCAAACCGCACGATAGGTTCGCCCTTCGGATCAAACCCTTCATAGCGAATCTGCTGGTAACGGCTCACCGCGCCCCGCATGCCGGGCACGGACAGGCAGCCTTCATACCCCTCTTCAAGCACCGGGCCTAGCGGCGTGATCAGCGGGTTGATCAGAATCGTCTGCGGCACCGGCGGCGCATCCGGGTAGCGTTCGCTGGCCTCGAAACCGAAGATCACCAATTGCAGGTCAACGCCGATCTGCGGCGCGGCCAGGCCGACGCCGCCCACGTGTTCCATGGTCTGAAACATGTCATCAATCAATTGCCACAGTTCGGGGCTGTCGAACATTTCCGGCGGAACCGGAGGCGCGATACGCAGAAGGCGTTCGTCGCCCATTTTAAGGATTTCACGGATCATCGATCAGACTTCGTCAGGGGTGGGCTTGGAATGGTCCCGGCCAAGGCCTGAGACGTGCTGTTTTTCAACGGTGTGGCCGGGTTCATCGAACTCTTTTGCGCCAGGGTCCTTGCCCTCGGCGGACATGTGCTCGATCACCGCATTCATCTCCGCGCCCAGCAACAACACGGCCGCAGAAATGTAGAAGTACAGGAGCAACACGATGATCGCACCGATGCTGCCATACATGGCGTTGTAGTCGGCAAAGGTTTTGACGTAATAACCAAAACCCAGGGAGGCCACGATCCAGACCACCACGGCCAGCACCGAACCTGGGGTGATAAAGCGAAATTTCTGCTCGACGTCCGGCATCACGTAATACATGAGGGCCACGGCAAACATCAGCAGGATCACGATCAACGGCCAGCGCACGATGGTCCACAAGGTGACCACGAACTCCTGCATGCCGATCTGCCCCGCCAACCACTCCATCACCTGCGGGCCGAGCACCATCAACGCTGCAGCGGCCAACAGCATGCCGGCGATGCCGACGGTGTAGAAAATCGACAGCGGAAAGCGCTTCCAGATAGGCCGACCTTCGACCACGTCATACGCGGCGTTCATCGCACTCATCATCAGACGCACGCCGGCCGAGGCCGTCCACAGCGCAATCACGATACCCACCGACAACAGGCCACCCTTGGATTGCTGCAACTGGTCGATCACCGGGTTGACCTGCTCCAGGGCCTGGGGCGGCAACACCAGCTCGGACTGCAGGCGCAGCCAGGTAAAGAAGTCCGGCAGGTGCAGGAAACCGATCAGGGCAATCAGGAACAGCAGGAAGGGAAACAGCGAGAACAGCATCTGGTAGGCCAGCGCCGAGGCGTAGGTGGGCATCTCGTCATCGACAAATTCCTTGACGGTGCGCACCAGCACTTTGTGCAGCTTGAGGCCTTCTAGTACCGGGAAAATCATAGCGTCTCCTTTCGCCGCAAAAGGAAGGTTCGTGGGCGACTCAGGGGCCGTTTTCTACATCAAGGTAGCCTATTTGGCGACCTTGAAACAATTTCGAAACTTTAACCGCATCAGGTGACACAAAAACGGCCATCCGTGGATGGCCGTCGGGCTG
>Ga0209173_100650_pt1 | contig 13399 bp, 9 predicted proteins | sample SynthPrep_16_END_FD_187206 | JGI IMG/M metagenome (GOLD analysis project Ga0209173, IMG submission 187206) | Synthetic microbial communities from Ohio, USA - SynthPrep_16_END_DS12_MetaG (SPAdes) (version 2) | ecosystem: Engineered > Bioreactor > Aerobic > Activated sludge | place: USA: Ohio... | reverse complement strand
GGTACGTTGATCGCTACACATTTTTTGGAATCGCCCAGCAAAGACTGCTTGGTAATCGGCAACTGCTGCGATTCAGGCGAATCCACAGAAGTTGTATCAAGAAGGGAGCGTAGTCTACCGGAAAGGCTCTATCAGCTCAAACCTTGATCGCAGGTTGGTGGCATCCAATGTAATTGCCAGCCGGTACCGCCACCCGCCGCAAGCCCCGGCAGGTTGGCCACAGCCAGCAATTGCTGGCCCTGATACAGCAGCGGCAATCTGCCACGGATGAAGCCTGGCACCGCACTTTCGTTAAGCAAGCGCTTCAGGTCGCGCCGGCCCCGGCCTGGCAATTCCATGATTTCACCGCCCTGGCGATAACGGATGCTCAGCGGGCCTTCGGGTGCACTGCCGCTGAAGCGCACTTGGCCGTTACCGGGTAACTGTAGTGGGTTTTGCGGGTGCGGCCAGCTCACCGATGCGTCAGAAAAATCCGACCAACTGGCAGGTAACCACCAGATAAGTCCACCACAACGGTGCAATTGACCGTCGGCCAGGCGCCACAGTGGCTGTGCATCGTGTTTGGCGTCGCGCAAGGTCGCCCAGCCGGTCCAGTGGTCGCTGTCGGGCAAGCGTGTCAGCGGTGTCAGCCAGTGCCTAAGTGCGTTGCGCTGGCGGGCATCGGAGAGCGCGGCAAGCGGTTCAAGGGTCAGCGAAGGCAATGCCAGCCAGGGAAACACCGGGTGCTGGCTGGCGGCCAGCAGGTCCATCTGCGCCAGTTCGTCGAGCAAGCCGTGGGCTTCGCTCAGATGTTCGGCGCTGCGGGCCATGGTGCTGACGGCTTGGGGCCAACGTTCAGTCAGGCGTGGGAAAACATGGTGGCGCAGGTAATTGCGGGAGAAACGCGGATCAGCGTTCGACGGGTCTTCGATCCAGGTCAATTGATGTTCACGGGCGTAGGCTTCAAGCTCGGCGCGAGACACATCCAGCAAGGGTCGCACCAGATAGCCATCTGCCAAAGGGCGCTGCGCGGGCATTGCCGCCAGGCCACGCACGCCAGCCCCACGCAACAGCCGAAACAGTAAGGTTTCTGCCTGATCGTCACGGTGCTGGCCCGTGACCAGCAACTCCCCTGCCCCGGTGACCTCGGCAAACGCCTGATACCGCGCGTCACGGGCCGCGCGCTCCAGGCTTGCACCTTGTTGCACTTGCACGCGGATCACCCGCAAAGGCACGCACAAGGCGTCGCACACGGACTGGCAATGGGCCGGCCACGCATCCGCCGCAGCTTGCAGCCCATGATGAACATGAATAGCGCTGAGTGGCGGAAGCTTGTCGGTTTTGGCCAGAGTGGCCAGGAGGTGCAGCAGGACGGTGGAGTCGAGGCCGCCGGAGAAGGCGATGTGCCAGGCCGGGGCGTTGCGCCAGGGGGCGAGGATTTGCAGGAGCTTGGCGGGCAGAGTTGGTTTCATCGCAAAGTACCGCCGCAAAACTGGAACACGATAGCCAAGCATACACAAAACAAATGTGGGAGCCGGGCTTGCCCGCGATGCAGGCAACTCGGTTTATCTAGTGCACCGAGTTGATGCTATCGCAGGCAAGCCAGCTCCCACACAAGCCCGCTCCCACATTTAGTAACGCGTCGGCTTAGAGACCGTAGCTCATCAGGCGCTCGTAACGACGGGCCAGCAGCGCCTCGTTGTCGAACTTCTTGAGCATCGCCAACTGCGAGCTGAGTTCGGCACGAATGGTCGCGGCAGCGGCAGCCGGGTCACGGTGGGCGCCGCCCAATGGCTCGGCGATCACCTTGTCCACGATACCCAGGCCTTTCAGGCGATCGGCAGTGATGCCCATGGCTTCCGCGGCATCCGGTGCCTTCTCGGCGGTTTTCCACAGGATCGAGGCGCAACCTTCCGGCGAGATCACCGCGTAGGTGGAATATTGCAGCATGTTCAGCTGGTCGCAGACGCCAATCGCCAATGCGCCGCCGGAACCGCCTTCGCCGATCACGGTAGCGATGATTGGCGTCTTCAGTCGCGCCATTACCCGCAGGTTCCAGGCAATCGCTTCGCTCTGGTTGCGCTCTTCAGCGTCGATACCCGGGTAGGCGCCCGGGGTGTCGATGAAGGTCAGGATCGGCATCTTGAAGCGCTCGGCCATTTCCATCAGACGACACGCCTTGCGGTAGCCTTCAGGGCGCGGCATGCCGAAGTTGCGGCGGACTTTCTCGCGCACTTCACGGCCTTTCTGGTGACCGATGACCATCACTGGCTGGTCGTCCAGGCGAGCGATACCGCCCACGATGGCGGCGTCGTCGGAGAAGTGACGGTCGCCGTGCAGCTCATCGAACTCGGTAAAGATATGGTCGATGTAGTCCAGGGTGTACGGACGGCGCGGGTGGCGGGCCAGGCGCGCGATCTGCCAACTGGTCAGCTTGCCGAAGATGTCTTCGGTAAGCGTGCTGCTCTTGTCTTGCAGGCGAGCGATTTCATCGCCGATATTCAGCGAATTGTCATTGCCGACCAGGCGCAGCTCTTCGATCTTGGCTTGCAGGTCAGCGATCGGCTGTTCGAAATCAAGAAAATTCGGGTTCATAAGCGTCCGTCTTGGGTCGACGGCCAAGGAGTGCCTGGCCAGCCGGTTGTCTATTCGCGCCCTACCTTAAGGGAGAGGCGCGGTTAGGTCGAGATTAAATGTTCGGTCGAGATCAGGCGATCTTCGTACTGCCTGACCGTCAACGGTATTGGAGGAAGACGTTGTCACGCCCGAACTGGTCACGCAATGCTTGAATCAAGCCATCGGCGGGGTCAATTCGCCACGTCTCGCCAAACTGCAACATCGCCTTGGCGTCGTTGCCGGTGTACTCCATGGTCACCGGGCAGGCGCCACGGTGGCGTTTAAGCAAGTCACCCAACCAGCGTAGCTGATCGCCTTTGAGCGCATCGGTCTTGACCTTCAGGCGCAGGCTTTCGGCCAGGTTGGTGCGGGCATCTTCCATGCTCATCACGCGTTTGATCCGCAGGCGCAGGCCGCCGGAGAAGTCGTCGTTGCTGACCTCCCCTTCCACCACCACCATCGCGTCGGTCTGCAACAGCGACTGGGCGGAATGGAAGGCATCGGCAAACAGCGAGGCTTCGATCCGGCCCGAGCGGTCGTCGAGGGTGATGAAGCCCATCTTGTCGCCCTTTTTATTCTTCATCACCCGCAGCGCGATGATCATGCCTGCGACGGTCTGGGTATCCCGCGCCGGCTTCAGGTCGATGATGCGCTGGCGGGCGAAACGCCGGATTTCACCTTCATATTCGTCAATCGGGTGACCGGTGAGGTACAGGCCCAGGGTGTCTTTCTCACCCTTGAGGCGTTCCTTGAGGGTCAGCTCCTTGGCCTTGCGATGGTTGGCGTAGACGTCGGCATCTTCTTCGACGAACAGCCCGCCAAACAGGTCGGCGTGGCCGCTGTCGTGGGTGCGTGCGGTCTGCTCGGCGGCCTTGATCGCTTCTTCCATGGCGGTCAGCAATACCGCGCGGTTGCGGTCGATATTGGCCTGGTACGCCTTCGGCTCGTCATGGAAGTACGGGCCCAGGCGATCCAGGGCACCGCTGCGGATCAAGCCATCCAGAGTACGTTTGTTGATGCGCTTGAGGTCGACCCGGGCGCAGAAATCGAACAGGTCCTTGAACGGCCCGTCCTGACGCGCTTCGGTAATCGCCTCCACCGGGCCTTCGCCCACGCCCTTGATCGCGCCGAGGCCATAGATGATGCGGCCTTCGTCGTTCACCGTGAACTTGAACTCGGAAGTGTTCACGTCCGGCGCGTCGAGGCGCAGCTTCATGGTGCGCACTTCCTCGATCAAGGTCACGACCTTGTCGGTGTTGTGCATATCCGCAGACAGTACCGCCGCCATGAACGGCGCCGGGTAGTGAGCCTTCAGCCACGCAGTCTGGTAAGACACCAGGCCATAGGCGGCAGAGTGGGATTTGTTGAAGCCGTAACCGGCGAACTTTTCCACCAGGTCGAAGATGTTACCGGCCAGGTCGGCGTCGATATTGTTGGTGGCGCAACCCTCAATGAAGCCACCGCGCTGCTTGGCCATTTCCTCGGGCTTTTTCTTACCCATGGCTCGACGCAGCATGTCCGCGCCGCCGAGGGTATAGCCGGCCATGACCTGGGCAATCTGCATCACCTGTTCTTGATACAGGATGATGCCGTAGGTCGGTGCCAGTACCGGCTTGAGACCTTCGTACTGGTAGTCGGAGTGCGGGTAAGCCAGCTCGGCACGCCCGTGCTTACGGTTGATGAAGTCATCCACCATGCCTGACTGCAGCGGGCCCGGACGGAACAGGGCCACCAGTGCGATCAAGTCTTCCAGACAGTCGGGCTTGAGCTTTTTGATCAGCTCTTTCATGCCGCGGGATTCAAGCTGGAACACGGCCGTGGTTTCGGCTTTTTGCAGCAGGCTGTAGGTCGGCTTGTCATCCAGCGGGATAAACGCGATATCCAGCGGTGGCTCATTGACCTTGGCGCGGTCGCGGTTGATGGTCTTCAGCGCCCAGTCGATGATCGTCAGGGTACGCAGGCCGAGGAAGTCGAACTTCACCAGGCCGGCCGCCTCCACGTCATCCTTGTCGAACTGGGTTACCAGGCCGTCGCCTTCTTCGTCGCAATAGATCGGCGAAAAGTCGGTCAGCTTGGTAGGCGCGATTACTACACCACCGGCGTGTTTACCGACGTTACGCACCACGCCTTCGAGCTTGCGCGCCATGTCCCAGATTTCGGCCGCTTCTTCATCGACCTTGATGAAGTCCCGCAGGATTTCTTCCTGCTCGTAGGCTTTTTCCAGGGTCATGCCGACTTCAAACGGAATCATCTTCGACAGGCGGTCAGCCAGGCCGTAGGACTTGCCCTGTACCCGGGCCACGTCGCGAATTACCGCTTTCGCCGCCATGGAACCGAAGGTGATGATCTGGCTTACCGCGTTGCGGCCGTATTTCTCGGCCACGTATTCAATAACCCGGTCGCGACCATCCATGCAGAAGTCGACGTCGAAGTCGGGCATCGATACCCGTTCCGGGTTAAGGAAACGTTCGAACAGCAGGTCGTATTCCAGCGGGTCGAGGTCGGTGATCTTCTGCACATAGGCCACCAGCGACCCGGCACCCGATCCACGGCCAGGTCCCACCGGCACGCCGTTGCTTTTGGCCCACTGGATAAAGTCCATTACGATCAGGAAGTAACCGGGGAACCCCATCTGGATAATGATATCCAGCTCGAAATTCAGCCGGTCGACGTAGACCTGGCGCTTGGCCTCGTAATCTTGCGTGGTGTCCTTGGGCAACAGGACGCTCAGGCGTTCTTCGAGGCCGTCGAAGGACACCTTGCGGAAATACTCGTCGATGGTCATGCCATCGGGAATCGGGAAGTTGGGCAGGAAGTGCTTGCCCAGCTTCACTTCAATATTGCAGCGCTTGGCAATTTCGACGGAGTTTTCCAGGGCCTCGGGCAGGTCACTGAACAGCTCGGCCATTTCATCGGCGCTTTTGAGGTACTGCTCCTCGCTGTAGTTCTTCGAGCGGCGCGGATCGTCCAGCGCCCGGCCTTCGCCGATGCATACGCGGGTTTCGTGGGCCTCGAAGTCTTCCTTCTTGATAAAGCGTACATCGTTGGTCGCGACCAGCGGCGCGCCAAGCTTTTCAGCCAGGGCCACAGCGGCATGCAACTGCTCTTCATCGTTGGGGCGGTTGGTGCGCTGGATTTCCAGGTAGAAACGGTCGGGGAACACCTCCATCCACTCACGGGCGAGCACTTCAGCCTCATGAGGATTGCCGCCCAACAGCGCGATACCGATTTCACCCTCTTTGGCCGCCGAGAGCATGATCAGCCCTTCGCTGGCCTCGGCCACCCATTCGCGCTCGATGATGATCGAGCCGTTGCGCTGGCCATCGATGAAGCCACGGGAAATCAGTTCGGTGAGATTGCGATAACCCACGCCGTTCATCGCCAACAGGCTGATGCGGCTCAGCGGGTTATCCGGGTCTTTGTTCGACAGCCAAAGGTCGGCGCCGCAGATCGGCTTGATGCCGGCGCCCATGGCGGCCTTGTAGAACTTGACCAGGGAGCACATGTTGTTCTGGTCGGTCACCGCCACGGCAGGCATGTTCATGCCCACCAGGGTTTTGACCAGGGGTTTGATCCGTACCAGGCCGTCGACCAGGGAGTATTCAGTGTGCAGGCGCAGGTGAACGAATGAAGCCGGCATAGTGATCCTGTACAAAACGTGGAGACAACAAGGCCCGGATTGTACCGGGCCTTGGCAAAAACATCAGCCTTGCTGCTAAACCTCGATCAGGCATTCCCGAGCCTCGAAAGCCTGGCGAACCGGGGCAAACGAGCGGCGGTGGATCGGGGTCGGGCCCAGGCGAGCCAAAGCTTCCAGATGAACGGGCGTCGGGTAACCCTTATGGCCACCAATCCCGTAGCCGGGATAGATCAATTCGAAAGCCGCCATTTCACGGTCACGGCTGACCTTGGCCAGGATCGATGCAGCGGCAATCGCTGGCACCTTGCTATCACCCTTGACCACCGCTTCAGCCGGCATCGTCAGCTTCGGGCAGCGGTTGCCGTCGATCATCGCCATTTTTGGCGTGATATGCAGGCCTTCAATGGCGCGCTGCATGGCCAGCATGGTGGCGTGCAGGATGTTCAGTTTGTCGATCTCTTCGACTTCAGCCCGGGCGATGTGCCAGCTCAGGGCTTTCTCACAGATCTCGTCATAGAGCTTTTCACGACGGGCCTCGGTAAGTTTCTTCGAATCGTTCAGGCCGAGGATCGGGCGGTTCGGGTCGAGAATCACTGCGGCGGTGACGACTGCGCCGCACAGCGGGCCGCGACCGACTTCGTCAACACCGGCAACCAGATCAAGGGCATCGGCGACCAGGCTGAAATCCAGGCCCATTTGCGTCTTCATAGGGTTTCCTGTTTATGGCCGATCAAGGTCAGCACAGCGTCCGCCGCCTGGTTCGACGCATCACGGCGCAAGGTGCGGTGGATTTCGTCGAAACCACGGGTCTGCTCTTCGCCGCCATCGATCAACGGAAGCATGGTTTGCGCCAACGCCTCAGGCGTCGCATCGTCCTGCAACAACTCGGGCACCAACAGACGCTGGGCCAGCAAATTCGGCAGGGAGATGTAGGGGCTTTTGACCATACGCTTGAGAATCCAGTAGGTCAGCGGCGCCAGGCGATAGGCCACGACCATCGGGCGCTTGTAGAGCAAGGCCTCCAGGGTCGCAGTGCCGGAGGCGATCAGCACCGCATCGCACGCCGCCAGTGCCAGGTGCGAGCCGCCGTCGAGCAGGGTCAACGGCAAGTCGCGCCCTACCAGCAGCTCTTCAATTTGTGCACGGCGCTGAGGGCTGGCGCATGGCAATACGAAGCGCACACCCGGCTTCAGCGCCTGCAGGCGTTCGGCTGCATCAAAAAACAGCGCGCCGAGACGACCGACTTCGCCGCCACGACTGCCCGGCATCAAGGCCACCAGCGGACCTTCGGGCAAACCCAGTTCGGCACGCGCGGCAGCACGGTCGGCCTGCAGAGGAATGGTATCGGCCAGGGTGTGCCCGACAAACCGCACCGGCACGCCCTTCTCTTCGTAGAACCTGGCCTCGAAGGGCAGCAGGGTCAGCATCAGGTCGCAGCCTTCGCGAATCTTGAGCACGCGCTTTTGCCGCCACGCCCACACGGACGGGCTGACGTAATGCACGGTCTTGATCCCGGCCTGACGCAATTTGAGTTCGATATTGAGGGTGAAGTCCGGCGCGTCGATTCCGATAAAGACGTCGGGCTTTTCTTCGATCAGGGTCTGGATCAGCTTTTTGCGACGGGCCAGCAGCTCGCGCAAGCGGCCCAGCACCTCCACCAGCCCCATGACCGACAAGCGTTCCATAGGGAAGTAGGACGTCAGGCCTTCAGCCTGCATCAACGGACCGCCGACACCGATGAATTCAACCGCCGGATGCTGGAGCTTGAGGGCCCGCATCAGGCCTGCACCGAGAATATCGCCGGAAGCTTCTCCGGCCACCAACGCTATACGCAGCCTGGCCATGATCAGCGGGTGATGCCGCGAGTCGACGACTGGATAGAGTCACGGAATATCGCGACTTCCGGAAACAATGCGGCTGGCTCCGTCAGTTCGATCAAGGCCTGGTCGACCGTCAGCCCCTGGCGGTAAACCACCTTGTAGGCGCGGCGCAGGGCGTGGATCGCGTCTTCGCTGAAGCCCCGACGGCGCATGCCTTCGAAGTTCATGCTGCGGGCCTCGGCCGGGTTGCCAAATACGGTGACGAACGCCGGAACGTCCTTGCCGATGGCGGTACCCATGCCGGAAAAGCTGTGGGCGCCGATATGGCAGTACTGATGCACCAGGGTGAAACCGGACAGGATCGCCCAATCGTCAACGTGCACATGGCCGGCCAACGCAGTGTTGTTGACCAGGATGCAATGGTTGCCGATTACGCTGTCATGACCGATATGCGCATAAGCCATCACCAGGTTGTGGTCACCCAGGGTGGTCTCGGCACGGTCCTGGACAGTACCGCGGTGAATGGTCACGCCTTCACGGATGATGTTGTGATCACCGATTACCAGACGTGTTTCTTCACCCTTGTACTTCATGTCCGGGGTGTCTTCGCCTATCGATGAAAACTGATAGATACGATTGTGTTTGCCAATCCTCGTCGGGCCTTTGAGGATCACATGCGGCCCGATGACTGTCCCCTCGCCGATTTCCACACCTGCGCCGACGATCGACCATGGGCCGACCTCAACGTCGGCGGCCAGTACGGCCGTCGGATCGATGATTGCGCGAGGGTCAATCAAACTCATAGTTTGCGTTCCGCACAGATGATTTCAGCCGAGCACACCGGCTTGCCGTCGACCGAGGCCTGGCATTCGAACTTCCAGATCTGGCGCTTGCAGCTGATGAACTTGGCTTCAAGGATCAACTGGTCACCCGGAGTTACCGGGTTGCGAAAGCGCAGTTTGTCAGAGCCCACGAAATAGTAGAGCGTGCCATCGGCAGGCTTCAGGTCGAGCATTTTGAAACCAAGGATACCGGCAGCCTGGGCCATCGCTTCGATGATCAATACGCCTGGCATGATGGGATGCGCAGGGAAGTGACCGTTGAAGAACGGTTCGTTGATGCTGACATTCTTGTAGGCACGAATGCGCTTTTCCTCAACATTGAGGTCCGTGACCCGGTCCACCAGCAGGAACGGGTAACGGTGAGGCAGGTATTCGCGAATCTCGTTGATGTCCATCATTTCGGGGGGAAGCCTGTAATAAAGATTGGGAGCGTGCGGACTAAGGCACGCCCCTCTAGCAAATCAAGGAGGCAGTCTAGCGGCTGTGCACACTTGATATGGAAATGGTATCAGCCATCTGATGAAGCATTACCGTCAGGGGTCACGTCCCCAACACGCTTTTCCAGATGTTTCAGGCGCCGAGCGATATCGTCGAGCTGCCTCAGACGCGCCGCGCTCTTGCGCCATTCGGCCGCAGGCTGCATGGCCGTACCGGATGAATAGGACCCAGGCTCGGTAATCGAATGGGTCACCATGGTCATGCCGGTGATGAATACGTTGTCGCACACTTCGATATGGCCCACCAGGCCAACACCCCCGGCGAGCATGCAATGCTTGCCGATCCTGGTGCTGCCGGAGATCCCCACGCAGGCGGCCATGGCGGTGTGATCGCCAATCTGCACGTTGTGGGCGATCTGAATCTGGTTATCCAGTTTCACGCCGTTACCAATGACGGTATCGGCCAGGGCCCCGCGGTCAACGGCAGTGTTGACGCCAATTTCAACGTCATCGCCAATCAACACGCCGCCCACTTGGGCAATCTTGTGCCAGACCCCCTTCGAGTTGGCGAAGCCGAAGCCCTCGCCGCCAATCACGGCACCGGACTGAATCACCACACGCTCACCGATACGCACATCGTGGTACAGGGTCACACGCGGAGCCAGCCAGCCACCGGCACCAATCTCGCTGCGCGCGCCGATAAAACACTGGGCACCCAGCGTTACACCCGCCCCGATGCGTGCACCGCTTTCAATCACCACAAAAGCACCGATGCTCGCGGCAGGGTCAACCTGAGCGTCATCGGCGATCACCGCCGTCGGATGGATACCGGCGGGGGCCTTGGGTTTCGGATCGAACAGGTGCGACACCCGGGCATACGCCAGGTACGGATCGGCAACAACCAGCGCGTCCCCGGCAAAACCTTCGGCGTCAGCGGCCTTCAGCAGCACGGCTGCGGCGCGGCTTTCGCCCAGGTATTTACGGTATTGGGGGTTTGCCAGGAAGCTCAACTGAGCTGGGCCAGCCTCCTGCAAGGTGGCTAGCCCAGTGATTTCCTTCTCCGCGGAGCCACGCAAGGTGGCTCCCAGGAACTCGGCCAATTGGCCGAGCTTGATAGTCGCAGTCATGGCTTACTTCAGCTGATTCATGCGCTCGATCACCTGGCGGGTGATGTCGTACTGAGGTTTAACGTCGATGACCGCACCGCGTTCGAATACCAGGTCAAAGGCACCTTTCTTGATGACTTCTTCCACAGCGCTGTCGAGTTTCGGCTTCAGCTGCTTGAGCATTTCGCGGTCGGCAACAGCCTTGGCTTCGTTCAGCTCCTTGGACTGGAACTGGTAGTCACGGGCCTTTTGCTTGAATTCAAGCTCCAGACGCTCGCGCTCGCCTTGCTGCATCTTGTCGCCACCGGCTACCAGACGATCCTGGATGCCCTTGGCGCTGCTTTCCAGCGTCTTGAGCTTGGTCAGTTGAGGACCGAATTTCTTCTCGGCATCTACGGCATATTTCTTGGCCGCATCGGATTCCAGCAGCGCCATCTGATAGTTCAGAACGGCAATTTTCATTTCGGCAAAGGCCGGGGTCGCTACCAGGACAGTCGCCAGGAGAACCAATTGAGTCAACTTACGCACGATGCACTCCTACAGAATCCGTTGTCGTTATCTTGGGTCAGACGCTTAGAACGTCTGGCCGAGGGAGAATTGGAAAATCTGAGTTTCAGCGTTATCCGGTTTCTTGACCGGCATGGCCAGAGCAAAGCTCAATGGGCCAAGCGCGGTAACCCAGGTCACACCGACACCGACAGAGCTTGCCAGGTTGCTGAAGCTCACGTCGTTGCACTGCGTGTTGGACTTCGAGCCATTCGGGTTGGTGACCTGTTCGCACTTGGAGTCGAACACGTTACCCACATCCCAGAAGACCGAAGTACGCAGGGAACGTTGATCTTTAACGAATGGCAGCGGGAACAGGATTTCCGCACCACCCTGGATCAGCACGTTACCACCGAATGGCAGCGGGTCGTTGTCCGAGTCAGCCACGGTACCTTTGTTACCCGTTACATCCGCACCACGACTTGGGGTACCACGAGGGCCCAAGGTGCTGTCCTTGAAACCACGTACCGAGTTGAAACCACCCGCATAGTAGTTCTCATAGAACGGCAAGCCGCTGGTCGAACCGTAACCGTCGCCGTAACCCAGCTCGGTGTGCAGGCGCATGGTGTAGTTTTCGCTCAATGGCTGGAACAACTGGCCACGGTAGTCGAGTTTGAAGAACGACAGGTCGCTGCCCGGCGTGGTTGCTTCCAGGGTCAGGCTCTGGGAGTGGCCGCGGGTCGCGAGTACGCCTTTGTTCAGGGTCGATTCCGACCAGCCGGCCGAAGCCTTGAAGTTCAGGAACTGGTCGCCTTCTTTACGCACGAAGTTGAAGATCTCATCCACGGTGTACACACCGGTCTTGATCTTGTCCTGCTGCGCGGTCAGGCCGAAGGTCAGACGCGAGGTCTCACTGATCGGGTAACCAATGTTGGCACCAACACCGAAGCTGTCGATTGCATAGCTTGCAACGTCAACGTCGAGATCTTTGTAGTCGGTTGTGCGATAGAAAGCGTTGTAGCCCAGGCTCACGCCGTCAGCAGTCCAGTAGGGGTCGACATAACCGAAGTTATAGCGGCTCTGGTATTCGCTTCGGGTCAGGCCGATGGAAACCTTGTTACCGGTACCGAGGAAGTTGTTCTGGGTGATCGAACCACCGAGGATCAGGCCGGCACTCTGGGCGAAACCGACACTGGCGGTAATCGAACCGGAGGCTTGCTCTTCAACGGCGTAGTTCACGTCAACCTGGTCATCCACACCCGGTACAGCCGGGGTTTCAACGTTGACTTCCTTAAAGAAGCCCAGGCGCTCGAGGCGAACCTTGGACTGGTCGATCAGGTAAGTCGACGCCCAGCCACCTTCCATCTGACGCATTTCGCGGCGCAGCACTTCGTCGGCAGACTTGGTGTTGCCACGGAAGTTGATGCGGTTCACGTAGGCACGCTTGCCCGGGTCTACAACGAAGGTGATGTCCACGGTGTGGTCTTCGTCGTGCGGGGTCGGTACGCCGTTGACGTTGGCGAAGGTATAGCCTTCGTTACCCAGGCGACGGGTGATCAGCTCGGAGGTGGTGGTCATCAGCTTGCGCGAGAACACCTGGTCCTTCTGCACCAGCAACAGGGACTTGACCTGGTCTTCAGGCACTTTCAAGTCGCCGCTGAGCTTGACGTCACGAACCTTGTACTTCTCGCCTTCGTTGACGTTGACAGTGATATAGACGTGCTTCTTGTCCGGGGTGATGGACACCTGGGTCGAAGCGATATCCATGTTGATATAGCCGCGATCCAGGTAGTAGGAACGCAGGCGCTCCAGGTCACCGGAGAGTTTTTCACGGGCATACTTGTCATCGTTCTTGAAGAACGACAGCCAGTTGGTGGTCTTGAGTTCGAACAGGTCGATCAGGTCGTCATCAGCAAACTTGGTGTTACCCACCACGTTGATGTGCTGGATGGCCGCCACGGTGCCTTCGTTGATATTGACCTTCAGGCCGACGCGGTTACGCGGTTGCGGCACCACTTCGGTCTCGACGGTAGCCGAGTAACGACCCTGGGCAACGTACTGGCGTTGCAGTTCGTTACGCACGCCTTCGAGGGTGGCACGCTGGAAGATCTCGCCTTCGGCAAGGCCGGATTGCTTGAGGCCTTTCATCAAGTCTTCAGTGGAGATCGCCTTGTTGCCTTCGATCTCGATACTGGCGACAGAAGGTCGCTCGACGACAGTGATGACGAGGACGTTACCTTCGCGACCCAGTTGGATATCTTGAAAGAACCCGGTTTTGAACAGCGCACGAGTGGATTCCACCAGGCGACGGTCATCAGCCTGTTCCCCGACGTTCAACGGCAAGGCACCAAAGACGCTACCCGCGGAAACCCGCTGGAGGCCGTTGACGCGAATATCGGAGATGGTGAAGGACTCGGCGTGAACTTCGGCGATCATCAATACGGTGAGAACCGCAGTTAGCAGCAGACGTTTC
>Ga0209173_100638_pt1 | contig 13953 bp, 10 predicted proteins | sample SynthPrep_16_END_FD_187206 | JGI IMG/M metagenome (GOLD analysis project Ga0209173, IMG submission 187206) | Synthetic microbial communities from Ohio, USA - SynthPrep_16_END_DS12_MetaG (SPAdes) (version 2) | ecosystem: Engineered > Bioreactor > Aerobic > Activated sludge | place: USA: Ohio... | reverse complement strand
GCTGGTCGCGCTCGTGGTTGATCGCCTTGCCGAGTTTTTCCAGGTCGAAGGTGGCCAGGATCGGGTTCAGCAATTCGAATTCGATACCCTTGGCGATGTAGGCCGGCAGGGCCTTGGCGTACAGGTCAGCCATCTCGTGGTGGGTGGCGCTGTCGGCTACGCCGAGGAAGCCCAGGCCTTCGGCACGCAGGGTGTCCATCAGCAGGCGAGCGGTCACGAACGAGTAGTTCGGCTCACGCTCGACCAGGGTACGGGCGGTCATCACCAGCGCGGTGTTGACGTCGGTCAGGGCCACGCCGTCGTACAGGTTTTTCAGGGTTTCGCGCTGGATCAGGTCACCATCGACTTCTTCCAGGCCTTCGCAGGCCTCGGTGATGATGGTGTTCAGGCGGCCCAGGTCCAGCGGCGCAAACGTGCCGTCGGCCAGGGTAATGCGGATCGACGGGTGAGCCTGTACCGCGGCTTCTTCGGCTGGCGTGCGCACGGCACGTTCCTTGGCGCGCGAGTCACGGTAGATCACGTAGTCGCGGGCAACTTTCTGCTCGCCGGCACGCATCAGGGCCAGTTCGACCTGGTCCTGGATTTCTTCGATGTGGATAGTGCCGCCCGAGGGCATGCGACGCTTGAAGGTCGCGGTGACTTGTTCGGTCAGGCGGGCAACGGTGTCATGGATGCGCGACGAAGCGGCAGCGGTGCCGCCTTCAACTGCAAGAAACGCTTTGGTGATGGCGACGGTGATTTTGTCATCGGTGTAAGGAACGACAGTCCCGTTACGCTTGATCACGCGCAGTTGGCCAGGTGCGGTGGCGGACAGATCCAGGTTCGAATCAGCGGCCTGCGGCACGGAGCCCTGCGGGTTCTCGCGAGTTGTGTCGGTTTGCATGGGGGGTTGTCTCCACGTTCTATATTTATTTGGGCACCATCACGGTGCCCACCGTTCCGTCCTGAAGCATTTACAGCAGGCCTGGGCCTGGCATAACAACTTCGGGACAGGAGGAAGGGAGCTGTTCGCGCCGCTTCCATGCCGAAGTCTTCGGTTCGGGGCTCAAAAGCCCTTGGCCGTATTCCTGGTGGGTGACAGTTGCCAGGTTCAAGCACTGCAACACCCGTACCGTTTTGCGCTGTTGGAGCGTGAAAACGGCTGCCATCCGCGTGAGCGGTTTGGGCTTTCGAAAAATGCTTTGGTTCAACCAAACGAGAGCAAGAAAGGGCTTGAGTTTCTTGTCTGATCTGTGTTTGGTTTTTTCGCTCAAAACCCTACATGTAGGGTTTTTTTTGCGCCGAGCTACAAGATAATGCGTTTTGGGGGGCTTAGCAACGCACTACCTGTGGATAACGCTGTGGGTAAAATGTGTATGAAACGTGGAACACCCGTGTAGGCCGCATTGCTGCTGGATTCGGCCGTTTGTCACCGAATATTCCAAGGTAAAAACAGCTGATTGGATTTTTGAGGGCGCGAACCCTATCACAAAAAAATGCGATCACCGAATGCATTTCCAAGCTTGTGTTCCAGGGTTGCGGCATGGCTACAATCGGTCTTTGTTATGCCTTCCCAACATTACAAATAAGGTGTGGCTGGCGCAGATCAGAATGTGAGCGCAAGCCCCTCCGACAATAGATCGCATGGTCAGGACGACCTTCTTTATAACAATGAGGATCACCCGTGGAGCAAGAAGCCTGGCAGGTATTGATCGTCGAGGATGACGAGCGGCTCGCCGAATTGACCCGCGAGTACCTGGAGAGCAACGGCCTGCAGGTGTCGGTGGAGGGCGATGGGGCCTTGGCGGCGGCGCGGATCATCGCTGAACAGCCGGACTTGGTGATCCTCGACCTGATGCTGCCCGGCGAAGACGGCCTGAGCATCTGCCGCACAGTGCGCGAGCGTTATGACGGCGTGATCCTGATGCTGACCGCGCGCACCGACGACATGGACCAGGTGCTGGGCCTGGACATGGGCGCCGACGACTACGTGTGCAAACCCGTACGCCCGCGCCTGTTGCTGGCGCGCATCCAGGCCCTGCTGCGGCGCAGCGAACCGGCGGAACCGACTGCCGTGGGAAGCCAGCGCCGCCTGCAATTCGGCCCGTTGGTGGTGGACAACGCATTGCGCGAGGCCTGGCTGAATAATGCCGGCATCGAGCTGACCAGCGCCGAATTCGACTTGCTGTGGCTGTTGGTGGCGAATGCCGGGCGCATCCTGTCCCGCGAAGAAATCTTCATCGCCCTGCGCGGCATCGGTTACGACGGCCAGGACCGTTCCATCGATGTGCGCATCTCGCGTATTCGCCCGAAAATCGGCGACGACCCGATCCACCCGCGCCTGATCAAGACCATCCGCAGCAAAGGCTACCTGTTCGTCCCCGAAGCCGCCGCCGACATGCCGCTGTGAACTCGATCTTCCTGCGCATCTACGGCGGTATGTGCGCGGCGCTGATCCTGGTGGCGCTGCTCGGCGTGCTGGCCCTGCACCTGCTTAACGAGGTGCGCAGCGGCCAATACCGCGAGCGCCTGGCCCACGGCACCTTCGCGTTGATGGGCGATAACCTGCAGCCCATGAGCCCCATCGAGCGCCAACGCGCCCTGGCGGTGTGGGAACGTTTGCTGGGTATCCCGCTGCAATTGCGCCCCCTCGCGGATACGCAACTGGACTCGAGCCAGCGCAACCGCCTGCAACGTGGGCAGGTGCTGGTGGAGCAGACCGGGCCGCATGCCGCACGGGTGCTGCGATGGGTCAGTGATCAGGATCAACTGGTGCTGGAGGGAGAGGTGCAGCAGATCAGCGAGCAACTGGCCCGCGCGACCATCTACCTGCTCGCCGACGAACTGGTGCGCTTCCCGGTGGCGGAACAACCGCAGCGCCTGGCAGACATAAAAGAAGCCAAGGGTTTTGGCTTTGACATGCACCTGATGACCCTCGACCAGACTGATATGGATGAAGACCAGCGCCGCCGCGTATCGGAAGGCGACACGGTGATGGCCTTGGGCAAGGGCGGCGATTCGATCCGCGTGTTTGCCGGCATGGTCGGCACGCCGTGGGTGCTGGAAATCGGCCCGTTGTATCAGATGAGTCCTTACCCGGCGCAATGGCTGGTGCTGATTGCCTTGATCGGCCTGACGCTGATCGGTCTGATCGTCTATCTATTAGTGCGTCAGCTTGAACGCCGGTTGCGCGGCCTGGAAGCCGCTGCCACCCGCATCGCCAAGGGCAACCTGGAAGTCCGCGTGCCGGCTCGCGGCGCTGACTCGGTGGGGCGCCTGGCCGCGGCGTTCAACGGCATGGCCGAGCACTTGCAACAGTTGCTGGCGATCCAGCGCGAACTGGTGCGCGCGGTGTCCCATGAGCTGCGCACGCCGGTGGCGCGCTTGCGCTTCGGCCTGGAGATGGTCGGCGATGCCACCACCCCCGAGGCGCGGCGCAAATACCTGGAGGGCATGGACAGCGATATCCAAGACCTTGATGGCCTGGTGGACGAAATGCTGACGTATGCACGTCTGGAGCAAGGCTCGCCGGAGCTGAATTTCCAGCGGGTCGACCTCAATGCGCTGCTCGATCAGGTGATCGGCGAATTATCGCCACTGCGCCCGCAGGTCAACGTGACCCGGGGTATTTGCCTGTCTTCGGTGCATTGGGATGACGCCTGGGTGGATGCCGAGCCGCGTTATCTGCATCGGGCGCTGCAGAACCTGGTGAGCAATGCCATGCGCCATGCCCAGGGGCAGGTGTTGATCAGTTATCAGGTCGGCCAGGTGCGCTGCCGCATCGATGTGGAGGACGACGGCCCCGGCGTGCCGGAAAGTGCCTGGGAGCGCATCTTCACGCCGTTCCTGCGCCTGGATGACAGCCGCACCCGTGCTTCGGGTGGGCATGGCCTGGGGTTGTCGATTGTGCGGCGAATCATTTATTGGCACGGCGGGCGGGCGTTGATCGGCAAGAGCAATAATTTGGGTGGGGCCTGCTTCAGCCTGAGTTGGCCACGGGATCAGGATAAATCCTGATGTCGCTATCGGGAGCAAGCCTCCTCCCACAGTCGATCGCATTCCAACGTTGGAACTCGGTCGCGTGTGGGAGGGGGGGCTCAGGCGCTGATGGCCACCAGGCTCAACAGCTGAGCTTCATGCAGCGCAAATTGTGCGCTCAGCTCTTTGCCATGGGACCACTCGGCAGACAGGTCCGTCAGCAGGCGCAGGCGCACATGGCCTGCAGCTGACCACTCCACCACCTCGGCATGCTCAAAGTAGAAGCGCTGCTGCACGATCGGGTAGAGCGCCTTGAACAGGCTCTCCTTGGCCGAAAACGTCAGCGTCACCAGCAGCGCATGCTGTTCACGCGGCAGCGAGCCCATGCGGTGCAGCTCATCAGCCGTGAGGATTTCCCCCGCCAACCGCTCCGCCCGCTCCAGGCTCAGCACATTCTCCAGGTCCATCCCCAGCCCGCGCCATTGCGCCTTGTGCGCGACGATCGCGGCGGCATGCCCGGTGCTGTGGGTGATAGAGCCGCAGATATGTGCGGGCCACACCGGTGCGCGGTCTTCACCGATCGCGGGGATGTAGTTGAGGTGATCGAGTTGTTGCAGCGCCGCGCGGGCGCACAGACGGCCGGCCAGGAACTCGGCCTGACGCTTGGCCACTGAGCGCTGGATACTGGCCGGCGGCGGTACGGCGCTGCGCTGGAAGTCGCCTGCCGTTAATAAGGCAGGGTCGAAGCGGGTGCTGAGCAATACCGTGCCCGGCAAGGGCTCAGGCAGGGGCCAGTGGGCGTCGAGTGGGGTGCAGCAAGCGGGTAGGGGATTCATGGGCCGGTATTTTGCCGAGTTCAAACGCTTGCGGATAGCCCGCTGCGGTTCAGGTGAGGTTCAGAGCCTGTTCAGGGGGAGTTCAGGGGCGCCTGCGTAGTCTGGGCTGCAACAGCCAAACGCGTAGAGGTAACACCATGACTGCGATCAAAAAGCTGATGTTGGCGTTAACCATGCTCAGTGCCACCGCCGGGGTCCAGGCCTCGGACGGCGCCTTTGCCGCATTCGGACGTGAGAAAACCAAGAAAGCCAGCGCGCTGATCCAGCGTGTCAGCTTCGAAGACGCCGGCAGCCAACCCACGCCTTGGGGCCAGTCCCTGGGCCTTGCAACCCCGCAGCCGGACTACCGCGCCGGCTATGAACACCTGACCGGCCAGTTCAATGGTATTAAACTGCGCCCGCAAGACCTGCAGGGCCGCTATGATATCCCTCTGTCGGACAGTTGATTTGCCTTGGAGAGCCTTATGAAATTGCTGGTGGTGGAAGATGAGGCGCTGCTGCGTCATCACCTGTTGACCCGCCTGACCGACAGCGGGCATGTGGTCGAGGCCGTGGCCAATGCCGAAGAGGCCCTGTACCAGACCGGCCAGTTCAACCATGACTTGGCGATCATCGACCTGGGCCTGCCCGGCATGGGCGGCCTGGACCTGATCCGCCAGTTGCGTACCCAGGCCAAGACCTTCCCGATCCTGATCCTCACCGCGCGCGGCAACTGGCAGGACAAGGTCGAAGGCCTGGCGGCCGGCGCCGACGACTACGTGGTCAAGCCGTTCCAGTTCGAAGAGCTGGAGGCGCGCATGAACGCCTTGCTGCGTCGTTCCAGTGGCTTTACCCAGTCGACCATCGTTGCCGGGCCTTTGCTGCTGGATCTCAACCGCAAGCAGGCGTCCCTTGACGAACAGCCCTTGGCGTTGACGGCCTACGAATACCGCATCCTCGAATACCTGATGCGTCATCACCAGCAAGTGGTCGCCAAGGACCGCTTGATGGAACAGCTCTACCCCGATGACGACGAGCGCGATCCGAATGTCATTGAAGTGCTGGTCGGCCGCCTGCGTCGCAAGCTGGAAGGCCCGGGCGGGTTCAAACCGATCGACACCGTGCGTGGCCTGGGCTACCTGTTCAATGAGCGCTGCCGTTGATTCGCTCGCTACGCGTGCGCTTGATGCTGGCGGCCGCCACCCTGGCCGTGTTGTTTATGCTCGGGTTGTTGCCGGCCATGCAGGGCGCGTTCAGCCTGGCGCTGCAAGACTCCATCGAGCAACGCCTGGCGTCGGATGTCACCACCCTGATCTCTGCCGCGCGGGTCGAAAACAACCGCCTGCTGATGCCGGCGCAGTTGCCGGACGAGCGCTTCAACCTGACCGATAGCCGTCTGCTGGGCTATATCTACGACCGCGAAGGTCATCTGGTATGGCGTTCGCGGGCGACCAAGGAAGAAAATATCAACTACAAGCCGCGCTACGACGGGCGCGGCAATGAATTTGCGCGGATTCGCGAGGCCAACGGCCAGGAATTCTTCGTGTATGACGTCGAGGTCAGGCTGCTCGGTGGCAAGAGCGCGGCCTTCAGCATCGTCGCCCTGCAACCGGTGCGCGAATACCAACTGACCCTCGAAGGCCTGCGCGAAAACCTCTACCTGGGCTTCGGCGCAGCGCTGCTGGTGCTGCTGACCTTGTTATGGCTGGGCCTGACCTGGGGCCTGCAAGCGCTGCGGCGGCTGAGCCAGGAACTCGACCAGATCGAAGGCGGCACGCGCGAAAGCCTCTCCGAGCAACACCCCCGCGAACTGCTGCGTCTCACCGGCTCTCTCAACCGCCTGCTGCACAGCGAGCGTGAGCAACGGACGCGCTACCGCGATTCCCTCGACGACTTGGCCCACAGCCTGAAAACCCCGCTGGCGGTCTTGCAGGGGGTGAGCGAAGACATGGCCCAGCGTCCTGAAGATCGCGATCAGGCCTGGGTGCTGCAATCGCAGATCGAGCGCATGAGCCAGCAGATCAGCTACCAGTTGCAGCGGGCCAGCCTGCGCAAAAGCGGGCTGGTGCGCCATCAGGTACGCCTGGCGCCGGTGCTGCAAAGCCTGTGCGATACGCTGGACAAGGTCTACCGCGATAAACGCGTCACGGTGTCTTTTGAGTTGCCGGAAGAATGCGATGTGCCGATCGAGAAGGGCGCCTTGCTGGAGTTGCTCGGCAACCTGCTGGAAAACGCCTACCGCCTGTGCCTGAGTGAGGTGCGCATCAGTCTGGTGGAAAGCCTGGAAGGCACCGAGTTGTGCATTGAGGATGATGGCCCTGGGGTACCGCCTGATCAGCGTGCGCGGATTCTGCAAAGGGGGGAACGGCTGGATCGCCAGCATCCGGGGCAGGGGATTGGCTTGGCGGTGGTCAAGGATATTATTGAAAGTTATGGCGCGCGGTTGACCTTGGGCGATTCGCCGTTGGGCGGCGCCGCGTTCAAGATTCACTTCCCCGCCTTGTGATCTTTACTGGTTTTACAGGCCTCATCGGGGGCAAGCCCCCTCCCACATTATTAATGTGTGAACACGTTCAAAGGTGGGAGGGGGCTTGCCCCCGATACCGCCAGTCCAGGCGCTGCCCCTCTAACTCTCCTGCGCGCGATACGCCCCCGGCGTCAACCCCGTCCACTTCTTGAACGCCCGATGAAACGCCGACGGTTCGGAAAAACCCAACTGCTCGGCAATCGCCTGCAATGACAAATCCTCCCGGCCCAAATGATAGATGGCGATGTCCCGCCGCAGCTCATCCTTGAGCGCCTGAAAACTGTTGCCTTCTTCGCGTAAATGCCGGCGTAGGGTCTGGGGGCTGATGTGCAAATGCTGGGCGACGGCTTCCAGGTCGGGCCAGGAGGTGCGGTCGCGACTCAGCAAGCGGCGTAGCTGGCTGCTCAAGCTGTCGCCTTCATCCGGCCGGGACAGCAAGTCGGCGGGTGAGCGCTCTAGGAAGTGCTTGAGTGTGCGTTCGTCCTGCAACAGCGGCAGGCTCAGGTAGCGGCTATGAAACACCAGGCTGCTGGTCGGTGCACCAAACACCTGGGTACAGGGAAAGAGCAGGTCGTATTCGCTGGCGTGAGCCGGCATCGGGTAGCTGAAGGTGGCCTCATGCAGCCGGATACGCTGGCCTATCAGCCAGCTGCCCAAGCGATGCCAGATCACCAGCAGGCATTCGCTGAGAAAGTGATCCGGGTCCCACAGCGTCGAATCGTCCAGGCTCAAGCGCGCCATATCGCCTTCGCGTGTCAGCTGCCAGCGCGGTCCCTGTGGGAATAGGCTATAAAATAGTAAGCCGCGTTCCAGAGCCTTCTCCAAGGTGCGGCAGTGGATCAGCGCGTGGCACATCATGGCGAAGGTCCCGCGTTTGCTCGGGCCTTCAGCGAAACCCAGGTATTCGTCGTCCAGCGCCAGCCAGAGCATTTGCAGCAGCCGGGTAAATTGCTCCGGCGCGATGCGGGCGCGGGGTTCGGTCAACAGTTCCGGGGTGATGCCCACCTGTTGCAGCAGCCCCGAATAGTCGTAACCGGCCCGTCGCGCCCCGCCGAGGGCTGCCCGGGCGTAATGACTGGCGATGGTACGTTCACGCATGCGCAGGCCTCGTCCATGGAAGGACGGATGGTAGCGATCACTGCAGAGGGTCACAAGGCGGATATCCGCCAAATTGTAGGACGGGATTGAACGGGGCGGCGGAAATCCGCCACGTGTTGCGGCGCTTAGGAAGGCGTCTGCAAACCCCAAGCCCTGATGTCTAAAGGCCTTTAAGGTTTTTCAGCAAAGTGGCACGGCGTTTGCGATAAGGATGACAGCGCAGGCTGGACCTACAGACCTCGCAAACAACAAATCCCTCCAGTGCAGGAGGGTTCGCAATTCAAGTGTCGTGGGCAATGGCGGATATTTGCCACACGGGACGATTGAGGAACTTTGCAATGACGACTCGTCAGCCAATCTACAAATCCCTGTATTTCCAGGTGATCGTTGCCATCGTTATCGGTATTTTGCTCGGTCACTTCTACCCGGAGACCGGTGTGGCCCTCAAGCCACTGGGTGACGGGTTCATCAAACTGATCAAAATGGTCATCGCCCCGATCATCTTCTGCACCGTTGTCAGCGGTATCGCTGGCATGCAAAGCATGAAATCGGTCGGCAAAACCGGCGGCTACGCGCTGCTCTACTTCGAAATCGTTTCCACCGTCGCGCTGTTGATCGGCTTGATCGTGGTCAACGTTGTGCAACCGGGCGCCGGCATGCACATCGACGTAGCGACCCTGGACGCCTCCAAAGTAGCGGCCTATGTCACTGCCGGTAAAGACCAGAGCATCGTCGGCTTTATCCTCAACGTGATCCCTAACACCATCGTCGGCGCCTTCGCCAACGGCGACATCCTGCAAGTGCTGATGTTCTCGGTGATCTTCGGTTTCGCCCTGCATCGCCTGGGTGCCTACGGCAAGCCGGTCCTGGACTTCATCGATCGCTTCGCCCACGTGATGTTCAACATCATCAACATGATCATGAAGCTCGCGCCAATCGGTGCCCTGGGCGCCATGGCGTTCACCATTGGCGCCTACGGTGTAGGTTCCCTGGTGCAACTGGGCCAGCTGATGATCTGCTTCTACATCACCTGCCTGCTGTTCGTACTGGTGGTGCTGGGCGGTATCTGCCGCGCCCACGGTTTCAGCGTGATCAAGCTGATCCGCTACATCCGTGAAGAGCTGCTGATCGTTCTGGGTACTTCGTCTTCCGAATCCGCATTGCCACGCATGCTGATCAAGATGGAGCGTCTGGGCGCTAAGAAATCCGTCGTTGGCCTGGTGATCCCGACTGGCTACTCGTTCAACCTCGACGGTACGTCGATCTACCTGACCATGGCTGCTGTGTTCATCGCCCAGGCGACTGACACCCACATGGACATCACCCACCAGATCACCCTGCTGCTGGTGCTGCTGCTGTCCTCCAAAGGCGCTGCAGGCGTGACCGGTTCGGGCTTCATCGTACTGGCAGCGACCCTGTCGGCCGTAGGCCACCTGCCGGTTGCCGGCCTGGCGCTGATCCTGGGTATCGACCGCTTCATGTCCGAAGCCCGTGCGCTGACTAACCTGGTGGGTAACGCCGTTGCCACCATCGTTGTGGCCAAGTGGGTCAAGGAACTGGACACCGACAAGCTGCAAAGCGAGCTGGCGTCTGGCGGTACCGGTATCTCGGAAACCCGCGAAATCGATGACCTGGGCGTGGCCGAAGGCCCTGCACCCGTGGTCAAGTAAATCGCTGATGGCGTGAACTAACGCCGAGCGCAACGCACAAACGCCCCGACTGGTTCGGGGCGTTTGCGTTTCTGGCGCGTCACTTTGGGTCTTTTGTTTTACAGTAAGTAAATCGCTTTTAACGCTTGCAGGAGGTTTTGTGGACAGTGTGGAATTGAATGTCCTGCGCAGCGTGCTCGAGTGGCGCCGCGCCGGGCAGCAAGTCGTGTTGTACAGCGTCGTTCAGACGTGGGGCAGTGCCCCGCGTCCACCGGGCGCCATGCTGGCGCTGAGGGGCGATGGTGTGGTGATCGGCTCGGTGTCGGGCGGCTGCATCGAGGACGACTTGATTGCACGCCTGCAGGACGGTCGCTTGCCTGCCGATGGGCCGCCGGTCCAGTTAGTGACCTATGGCGTTACCCGTGATGAGGCCGCGCGTTTTGGCCTGCCGTGTGGCGGCACCTTGCGCTTGACCGAAGAGCGTGTGGGCGACTGGGCGTGGGTGTCGGAGCTTTTGGCGCGGTGTGAAGATCATCAGATCGTCGCGCGTGAGCTTGACCTGGCCAGCGGTGACGTGACCTTGAGCAGCGCAAGCAAGACCGATGCAGTCACCTTCGACGGCGAGCGCCTGCGGGCCATTTATGGCCCGCGCTGGCGCTTGCTGCTGATCGGCGCCGGGCAGCTGTCCCGCTATGTGGCAGAGATGGCGCGCTTGCTGGATTTCGAAGTGCTCATCTGCGACCCGCGCGACGAGTTCGTCTACGGTTGGGAAGAGCAGCACGGCCGGTTCGTACCGGGCATGCCTGATGAGGCCGTGCTGAATATCCAAACGGATGAACGCACTGCCATCGTCTGCCTCACCCATGATCCGCGCCTGGACGATATGGCGTTGCTGACGGCGTTGAATTCCTCGGCGTTCTACATCGGCGCGCTGGGTTCACGGGTCAACAGTCAGAAACGTCGGGAAAACCTCGCCGCGCTGGGGTTGTCTGCCGAGGCCATCGCACGTTTGCATGGGCCGATTGGTTTGCATATCGGCAGTCACACCCCGTCGGAGATCGCGTTGTCGCTGATGGCGGAAATTGTCGCGATCAAGAATGGCGTGGCGCCGATGCAGAAAAAGCCGTTGCCGGTGGTGGCGCAGTGACAGTCACTGCGATAGTGCTCGCGGCGGGGCAGGGCAGTCGTTTCCGCGCTGTGGCGGGGGCTGGCCAGGATAAGTTGCTGGCCGATTGTGTGGGTTTGGATGGTGTGGCGCGGCCGGTGATCGAGCAGGTGCTGGTGAATTTGCCGGGCAATGTGGTTGAGCGCTGGGTGGTGACTTCACCAGATCGGCTTGAAGTGATTCGTCTGGCAGAGGCCTACGGTTGCAAGGTGTTGCTGCTGCGCTCGGCCGGCATGGGTGACAGCCTTGCGGCGGCGGTTGCGGCCAGCGGTGAGTCGGAAGGCTGGTTGGTGGTGCTGGGGGATATGCCGTTTATTCGGGCATCGAGCATTGAACAGGTGATTGATGGGCTGGAGGAAGGGTGTATCAGTGTGCCGGTACAGGATGGGCAGTATGGGCATCCTGTCGCGTTCAGCCAGGCATTTCGGCCAGGGCTGATGGAACTGACCGGTGATCGCGGGGCCAAGCCGTTGTTTGCGCAGGCGACGCTGCTTGAAGTACCTGTTGATGATCCGGGCGTGCTCTGGGACGTCGACCTGCCGCAGTCGTTGAATTTCTCCCCACTCTAGCTGTAGGTGCTGGCTGTATTCCAGGCCGGAAACTCAGTGTCTGGCACTCAATAAAAAGCCCCGCCTGATCACTCAGGCGGGGCTTTTTAATTGCTGACGGAATCAGACGAGAGGTTTGCTCTCGTGCTCTGCTTCCTGTGCTGCGGCAGCCGCTGCAGCGGCTTCAGCTTCCTTGCGACGACGACGCACTTCACGTGGGTCGTTCGGGGCACGGCCGTTTTCGGTCAGGGCACTGACCGGTGCTGCTTCAACCACTGGCGCGGCAACTTCGGCAACCACCGGCGCTTCAACCACGGGTGCAGGTTCAACGACCGGAGCAGGCTCAACCACGGGGGCTGGCTCGGCAACCACGACTTCGGCAACCGGTGCCGGCGCGTCTTCTACCACTGGGGCAGGTTCTGGCGCTTCAACCGGCGCGGCAGGCTCGGCAGTCCATTGGAAGGCGGTCTGTTCTTCACGAACTTCACGAACTTCTGGAGCCGCCTCGACAACCGGAGCTTCAACGACTGTTTCAGTCACTGGCTGAGGTTCAATCGCCGGTGCTTCTTCAACCGCTGCCACTTCAACTTCTGGCTGGGCTTCTTGAACCGGAGCAACTTCTACTTCCGGAACAACTTCCACTTCCGGCACAACCGGCGCTTCGATTGGGGTGGTGGCTTCGACAGCCGGCGCTTCTACAACTGGCGCTTCAGCAACCGATGCTTCAACAGCAGGTGCTTCAACGACTGGCGTCTCGGCAACAGGTGTTTCTGCGATGACGGTCTCTTCGACAGCAGCAGTAGCGCGCTCAGCCTGCTCGTGGGCCTGGGCTTCAGCAGGTGCGCTGATGACCGAGCTGGCAACGGCAGCGGTAACAGCCAGGCCGGCAGCCAGTTCGGCGCCCGTCGGTTCGCTGGTAGCGGCTTCTGCGTTTTCGCCGGTCTCTTCCGAGCCTTCGATCACGTTGCCGTTGGCATCACGCTGACGCTCACGACGGTTGCTGCGACGACGCTGGCCACGGGAGCGGCGGCGTGGACGATCGCCTTCGGCGCCTTCCTGACCGTCTTCCTGCGGTTGCTCTTCGCCGGTCAGTACTTCTTCTTCGCTGGCGGCAGCCGCTTGCTCGGCACGTGGTTGACGCTCTTCACGCGGAGCGCGAGGTTGGCGTTCTTCACGTGGCGCGCGTTCTTCACGCGGCTGGCGAGCCGGGCGTTCTTCGCTGACGGCTTCGGCGGCGACGGCCGGAGCGGCATCCAGCGGCTCGCGCAGTTCACGCACACGTTCTTCACGCTCGCCACGTGGCTTGCGATCTTCACGCGGAGCACGTGGGGTGCGTGGTGCACGCTCTTCACGCGGTGCGCGTTCTTCACGGGCTACGGTCGGGGTTTCTTCACGGGCTTCGCGAGGCGCACGCTCTTCACGTGGCGCGCGTTCTTCACGCGGTGCACGTTCTTCGCGAGGCTTGCGTTCTTCGTCACGGCGACCGTTACGGTTACGGCTCTGCTGGCGACCGTTGCGACGCTCTTCGTTGCGCGCCGGGCGTTCGGTGGCAGGTTTTTCAACCACCACCGGAGCAACGGGCTCTTCCTTGGTCGCGAACAGGCTGACCAGCGACTTCACCAGGCCCTTGAACAGGCTTGGCTCAGGCAGGGCGGCCGGTGCGGCAACCGGTGCAGCCACTTCAGTCGGCACCGGTGCGTTGGCGCGGGCAGGGGCGGTCTTCACGGCGGCTTCCTGGCGAACCAGGGTGCGGGTCGCAGCGGCCGGCTGGACTTCTTCCACTTCGGCGGCGGCAGCGGCGATTTCATAGCTGGACTGGCCGCTGTGGGCTTCCGGGCTGTCATCACGCAGGCGCTGCACTTCGAAGTGCGGCGTCTCGAGGTGATCGTTCGGCAGGATCACGATACGGGCACGGGTGCGCAGTTCGATCTTGGTGATCGAGTTGCGTTTTTCGTTGAGCAGGAACGCGGCGACCGGGATCGGCACTTGTGCGCGGACTTCGGCGGTGCGGTCTTTCAGGGCTTCTTCTTCGATCAGGCGCAGGATCGCCAGGGACAGCGACTCGACGTCACGGATGATGCCGGTGCCGTTGCAACGCGGGCAGACGATGCCGCTGCTTTCGCCCAGGGACGGACGCAGGCGTTGACGGGACATTTCCAGCAGGCCGAAGCGCGAGATGCGGCCAACCTGTACG
>Ga0209173_100635_pt1 | contig 14002 bp, 10 predicted proteins | sample SynthPrep_16_END_FD_187206 | JGI IMG/M metagenome (GOLD analysis project Ga0209173, IMG submission 187206) | Synthetic microbial communities from Ohio, USA - SynthPrep_16_END_DS12_MetaG (SPAdes) (version 2) | ecosystem: Engineered > Bioreactor > Aerobic > Activated sludge | place: USA: Ohio... | reverse complement strand
GGCGATCACCGACAACCTCGAAGCCTTGCACATGGATGACGAAAACACCCATGGCAGCGTCGACTACATCCTCAGCAAAGTGCCGTTGCAGTTCAAATCCCTCAACTACATTCGAGGTCGCAGCTTCCAGCAGAGCCTGATTTTGATCGATGAATGCCAGAACCTCACGCCGCACCAGATGAAAACCATCATCACCCGTGCCGGCGCCGGTTCCAAAGTGGTGTGCCTGGGCAACCTGGCACAGATCGACACCCCTTACCTGTCCGCGACCAGCTCCGGGCTGACTTACCTGACGGAACGCTTCAAGGACTTCCCGAACGGCGTGCACATCGCCTTGCAAGGTGTCCCTCGTTCGATTCTGGCCGAATACGCCGAATCTCACCTGTAACCACGGTCAATGTGGGAGCTGGCTTGCCTGCGATAGCATCACCTCGGTGTAACTGACATACCGAGGTGCCTGCATCGCGGGCAAGCCCGACTCCCACAAAAGCCAGCTCCCACATTTGATCGGCGTTGGGTTTACAATCGGGGCTCCTGATCAGGAGTATCCCTGTGCTGACTCATCTCGATTCCCAAGGTCGCGCCCACATGGTCGACGTCACTGAAAAAGCCGTGACGTTCCGTGAAGCGGTGGCCGAAGCGCGGGTGCGCATGTTGCCCGAGACCCTGAAAATGATTGTCGACGGCGCCCACCCCAAGGGCGACGTGTTTGCCGTGGCCCGTATCGCCGGGATCCAGGCCGCAAAAAAAACCAGTGATCTCATTCCCCTGTGCCACCCGTTGATGCTCACCGGGGTCAAGGTCGAGCTCAGTGCCGATGGCCTGGACGCGGTGCGCATCGTCGCGCGCTGCAAACTCTCCGGGCAGACCGGCGTGGAGATGGAAGCGTTGACCGCGGCCAGCGTCGCCGCCCTGACGATCTACGATATGTGCAAGGCCGTGGACCGTGGCATGACCATCGAAACCATTCGGCTGCTGGAGAAACTCGGCGGCAAGAGCGGGCATTTCAAGGCGGACCAGGCATGAGCATCAACGTACTGTTTTTTGCGCGCTACAGCGAAGCGATTGGTCTGGACTCCCTGGAGATGGAAGGCGATTTCGCGACGGTCGACGCTGTACGCCAGGCATTGGCCGGTGACCCGGAATTCGCAGTGCTCAATGAGACCAGCCTGATGTGCGCTCGTAACCAGGAACTGTGCGACCTTGATGAGCCGCTGCAGGCTGGCGACGAAGTGGCATTCTTCCCGCCCGTGACCGGAGGCTGACCATGGCGATTCGGGTGCAGGCCGAGGCGTTTGATCCCGGCGCCGAGGTCAATGCGATGCATGCGGCCAATGTGGGCGTAGGCGCGGTGGTGAGTTTTGTCGGCTATGTGCGCGACTTCAATGATGGCCTGGAGGTGGCGGGGATGTTCCTCGAACACTACCCGGGCATGACTGAAAAGGCCCTCGGCAAAATTGCCGTGGAGGCCGAGCAACGCTGGCCGCTGCTCAAGCTGGAAGTGTTGCACCGCATTGGCGCCCTGGAGCCGGGTGAGCCGATCGTGTTCGTGGCGGCGGCCAGTGCCCATCGTCAGGCCGCGTTCGATGCCTGCGCCTTTGTGATGGACTACTTGAAGACGCGGGCGCCATTCTGGAAGAAGGAGAACACCAGCGAAGGGCCGCGCTGGGTGGAAGGTCGCGACAGCGATCACGCAGCCGCTGACCGCTGGAAATAACGTGTGGCGAGGGAGCTTGCTCCTGCTGGAGTGCGCAGCGCTCCCGCTTTTTTTGGGGCCGCTTCGCAGCCCAGCGGGAGCAAGCTCCCTCGCCACAGCAAGCCCCTGGCCACAGCAAGCTCCCTCTGCACACAGGTCAGGTCGAGGTGTGCAGCCGGTGGGGCGACAGCATCGCTTCGGTCAACCCGAACGCCGCCAATGCATCCGGCAAAGGCTTGCCGCGCACCAGCGCCGCACTGGCCTGGCCCATCGCCGGAGACGTCTGGATCCCGTAGCCGCCCTGGGCCGCAACCCAGAACAAACCCTCCACCTGTGGATCGAACCCGCAGACCAGATCACCATCGCTGACGAAACTGCGCAGCCCGGCCCAGGTCCGCGCAGGCCGGCGGATGCTCAGGGTGGTGGCTTCCTCGATGTGATAGATGCCCGTGGCGATGTCCAGCTCTTCCGGCTGCACATCGTGGGGCTCTACCGGGTCGGCATTGGCCGGTGAACCGAGGAACATGCCGGCGTCGGGTTTCATATAGAACGAGCCGTCGAGGGCGGCCAGCTCCGGCCATGCATGGATGTTCAGCTCGGCAGGCGGGGCGAAGACGAACGCACTGCGACGTTTGGGCTGCAGGCCGATTTTCTGTGCACCTGCCAACTCGCCGATATGGTCGGCCCAGGCGCCGGCGGCGTTGAGGATCACTGGGGCGCTGAAGTGCTGTTGGGCCGTGCGCACCTGCCAGAGTCCTTGAGCGTCACGGGTCAGTTTCTGCACCTCACTGTCGGTGTGGATTTCTCCGCCATTGCGCCGAATGCCGCGCAGGTAACCTTGATAGAGCGCATCGGTATCGATGTCACACACGCTGGGGTCGTAGATTCCGCCGTGGACTTTTTCCCTGCGCAGGATCGGCATCATGGCCATCGACTCCTCGACGTCGAGCAGTCGCGTTTCTGGCACAAGGGCTCTGGCGCTCAGGTATTGGCGCTGCAACTCATCGGGGTCGCCAATCAAGTCCACCAGCAATTCGCCTCGTGGCGTGAGCAAGGGGTGTTCGGCAAAGCCTGCGGGCGGCTGATCGAAGAAGGCGCGACTGCCCAGCGTCAGTGCGCGGACCTGGGACGTGCCATAGGCGGCGATGTACAGGGCGGCGGAACGGCCGGTGGAGTGGTAACCCGGCATCGACTCGCGTTCCAGCACGATGACGCGGGCATGGTGTGACAGCCAGTAACCGGCGGATGCGCCGGCGATGCCACCGCCGATGATGAGGTAGTCGGCCTGGGTCATGTGTTCCTCCTGGATTTGAAAGTGCTGGAGCCAAATGTGCAGGCTTGTTCGTTCTCCCACAAGCCCGCCTACCTATTTTTATTTCGAATGGCGCTAATGCATATCCATGTTAATTCCAATCAGCTCTCGCTATTTCTGAAAAACTGTTATTTCTAACAGTAGTCGCCCGCTTTTATAACGCGTCTACTATCGTCATGCCGGTAATAGGTCGGTGTAAGTGGTAAGCGTCTTTTTCTAGAAAAAAGGAGAAAGGAATGAAAACGGCGGAAGAGTCAGAAGTTCCAGAAAAACCAGAATTTCGTTTGGACGTGTTTGAGGTTGAACTTCCTCGCCCGGGTGGCGGGAATGTAGTTGAATCTGGAGTCTATGTGGGCGGCCGGCAGCAATGCCAAGTGAATATAATTGTTAAAAAGGAGAAAAGAAACGAAGAGGGTAAGTGGGTTGCGGTTACACTTGAGGACCATGAGCGTAAGAGTGCTACGCTGGTTGAATATTCTACGGATAAAAAAGCGACACTGCCTAAAGGGTGGAGTTGTGATACTGAAAGGAATGGATTTGTCATGGGGCCGTGGGTGGGGCGGTTGGAGGGAGCCGGCAGTAAAACAGATTATACGAACCCTATCATACAGCCGATTCCTGGTATGGGCCCGCTTGAAGATATCAAACGTTACATGCGCTTCGATAAGGGAAACGCTCTTAATCAAAAATTTATGGCAAAGATCGTAATCGAGGGCGTTACCTATATCACTAATATGGTTAGGGAAGATGATGATGAAATCTTCCAATCGTCCGTCACCTTAACTCCGCGCGAGCCCTATGCATTGCCCGCTGAACGACTGGACCATTGGGCCGACACCTACGCCCTGACAGAGTATAAGCTGGATGTGGATATATATTATTGGACGCCACCCCCTGGGTTGAGATTTGTCGAAAATATAGTTCCCGAAAACGCGGTTAAACTACTGGATCCCACTGTTCAGGGGGATAGGTTTGCAATTTACTATACTCATGATGTTGGATCGGGTATCAGGCAAATCGGCGGCGTGATTCCAGGGAATACGGTAAATAACATCACAATGAACGATCTGCTGAAAAAAACCGTAGGGCAAAATAAAGAAATCATTGCGAACAAGCGCAATACAATAATGCGTGCTGCGCGAGTCAAGGCATGGTTGGATAACCCCGATGTGGATCGCCAAGGCTCCAGCGTCTGGACACTGGTAGATAATTATGGCTGCGAGCATCACTACTTTCTGTCCTGGGCCGACGATCGAAATGTGTTGCAGTTGATCGCCACTTCAAAACCCATATCCTCTTAGCGAGTTTGTTAAACGGCGGTCCTATGGATATCTATTCGAACGCATTTAATTTCAGTGCCCATCTGGGCGGTTCGGTTGACCTGCGTACCGGGCAATATGGGTGTCTGATTCGCCTGGTAACCTTGAGCCCAAAAGGCCCGCTGGAGGTGACTCGAGAGATTGCCTTGTCGTTCTCGATGATGGATACCCGCAACATCCCCTACGGTAAAGGCTGGAACTTGTCGAATACGGAGTTTGACGCGGCCAGTTCGAAGTTAACACTGCTCAATGGCGAACAGTATCTCACCCAGGGGCTGCCCTCCATAGGGCAAAACGCCGTTATCCTCGACCATAAGTTGAAAGACCTGACTCTTAAACGGGTTGATCAATCTACGCTGCATGTACTTTACAAAGATGGCACTCTCGAAATCCTGCGTCGCCTCACCACCGGTCGCCCCTTTAAAATCATGGCCATCCAGTTCGAAAATGGCGAACGGCTGAGCTTCGAATACACCAACAATGATAATTTGCAGCGTATCGTTGACGAGAAAGAAAACGAGCTGTTGGTGTTGAGGTACAGCGGCGGATCGCTGGTAATCGCTGATACGCGGTTGGAGGGTAATCGTTATGCCCGCACGCGATTCGAGCATTCTCATACCGACAACCAACTGACCAAGGTCACGGTGCCTTACGACCTGACTGGGCCGTACGCGGATGAGGGCTATTCGTTTCAGTACCTCAGGTTGCCTGAATCAATGGTGGCTATTTCCCAGGTTTTGACACCCATGGGGGGGCAGGAAATCATCCGGTATAACCTCAGAGGGCATCAATATGAGGGTGGTTTATACATTCCGGTCGTCACCACGTGGGAGCAAAACCCGGGGCGCGGGCAGCCCTCGATCATGCGTTCCTATCGCTACAGCCCCAGCCGTAACTTCACTGGATATCCTTATAATGGCGGGTTCCGCCAGGGTCAGGATAATTTGTACCGGGTGGATGGCGATTACTTCTACTGGGGGGAAGAAACTTACATTGATAGCGCTAATCAGGGCGCTCAGCTGCGGTATACCCGTGTTACCTATAATCGATTTCACCTGATTACCGAAGAACTGGTATTGGCCAAAGGGAGCCAGGTTAAAACCGAGACCGTCTACAACGAAGTTCGTGGTTTGAAGTTTCCGGATCAGCCCGCCAACCTCCAACTACCCAGCCGTATTACCAAGACTTTTGAGCTGTATCCCACAGGTAGCACCCCCCCAAGGACGGAAGTGGTCAGTATCACCACCGATGACTTCGGCAACGAACTAAGCCGCACCGAAGCCTCCGGCGTACGCACCGAATACGCTTATTACCCGGTGACCGGGGAGCCAGGAAAATGCCCCGCTGACCCCCTTGGTCTCTTTCAGCGTTACCTGAAGCTGGAAAAACTTTTCCCGGCCAGATCGACCACTGCGGCTCGGACCACTGAACATTCCCACACTGGCGTCTCAATGACAGGGGGCGGCTATTTCGTCATGCCGCTTGCCGTTGACCTGGAAGGGGGAACCCAGACGTCGCATACCTACCATTCAGAGGCTGCCAACCCCGCCCTGCATGGTCGCTTGAAAAGCTCCACGATGACGATTGACGAACTCTCTCTGGTTACCGACTTTACCTACACCCTCAACGGTGACTCGATCACCGAAGTCCGGAGCTTGAAGGGGCGTGAGCCTGGCCAATGGCTCGAGTCCGCGCGCACGTGGTCACTGACCAGTCAGCGTCTGTTCGCCATGACGCGTGACTCCCTCGGCAGCCTGGAGATGACGTACGATGCCGGTGGGCGGCTGACATCGGAAACCGCCGCGCCAGGCAAGCCCCAGATGGCCCGACGTCGTTATGCCTATCACTTTTCGGCCGGGGCCAAGATGGCCCATTTGGTCACCACGGACGCACAAGGCACCGTGCTCTTCACGTATTTCGATGGTATGGGACGCCAGCTCTCTGCTGCACAATCGCTTGATGGTATTGCAGACAATGACAGGCTCCTGGGTTCCTGGGGGTACGACGCACTCGGGCGGCTCGTGAAGCAAACCCGTCTGGATTATCTGGGGGATGGGCCGCGTACGTTGAAAACCAGTCACGCCTATAACATCTGGGGCAATCCGTGGATGATAACTCAACCCGATGGTCGGGTAGTGATCGACGAGTATGACCCGCTTCTCAATCGCAGGGTGACGGGGGTACAAGGTGGAGCGCAACTGGAAACCTGGTTCAACGAACACAATCAGCCAGCACGGGTTGAGCGGGTGAGCGCTGGCGGTGCACGCATCGTGGTGGAAACCCGGACTTATGACGGGCTGGGCCGCTGCACGGAGCGCGTCGATGCCAGGAAGACCAGGACCGAATACACCTATGACATTTTTGATCGTGTGGTGCGCAGCCTGGAAACCCCTTCCGACGGAACGCCACCCCGTGAGACGTTGACGACGTATGCGCTTGGCACCAGCGAGCCAATGGTGCGCACCCTCACCGTAGACAGGAAGCTGGTTGGCACGCGTGAATACGACAGCCTGGACCGCGTCATTTCCCAGGCGCGCGGCAGCGCAACAGCCACGACCTGGGAGTACAAGCCCAACCAAATTGCGCCAGTGGCGGTGACTTCGCCGCGCGGTGATCGTCAAGAGTACGGTCATGATCCTGAGCTGGAGACATTAACGAGCGTCAAGATGGCAGGGCATGCACCGATAGACCTTGAGTACGACCCCATCAGTGGAGCGATGCGACAATCACTCACCGCCGGGCTCAAGCATGAGATGAGTTACGACGAGAACGGCTATCTCGCCAAGGAAGTTCAGACGCTGGGCAGTCAGGCCTTGACTAGCCTGACGAGTTATTCGCCGGGTGGGCGGCTGTTGCGGCACTCCGCGGCGGATGGGCAGCACAGTGACCTGGTATATGACCAGTTCGGACGCCTCCAACAGACCACCACCGGTTTCGTCCGCATGATCCGGACTTACGACAGTCTGGGCCGCCTTTCGGCGCGAATCCTCAATTATCAAATGCGTCTTACCGACTCGGTGACCTTTGACGCATGGGGGCGTGAGTCGGAACGCAAACTGGAACAGGACGGTGCGCTACTGCAGAACATTGTCAGCACCTATTACGACGATGGCCTGCTGGCCACTCGCACGTTGAAAGACGCGAATGACGCCGTGGTCACGGGCGAGACGTTCACTTACGATGGTTATTCGCGACTCAAATCCTATGTATGCGAGGGCACGCAATACCCGATGGATAAATTGGATCGGGCGATCAAGGAACAGCGTTTCAGTTATGACGGTCTCGATAATATGACTGAAGTGCGGACAACGTTTATCGATGGCAGTAGCGACCGCAGCGAGCGGTTTTTCCAGGGTAAGGACCCTGCCTGCCTGACGCACCTGACCCATACAAACCCGGTACGAAACCTGACCCTGAGCTATGACGCCGCCGGTAATTTGCAACAGGGCACCTTCGGTCGCGGTTTCACGTACAACGGTTTTGACCAGCTCACTGCTGTACAGACCGCCACAGACAAGTACAGCTACCAGTACGACGGCGAAGCACGCCAGGTGCTTGCTGCGCGAGGCAACGAAGCTCCCGTGATGCTGGCCTATGCCGGGGATCGGCTCGACACGCTGGCGCAGGTCAGTATGCGGGCACGTTACGTGCGCGACGGTGACCAGGTGGTGGCCTACCGAGATAGTGGTAATTACCAGAAACTACTGGTTCTTGACGGCGCTGGCAGCGTCCGCGGTGTGGTGGCACCGATCACGGACCAGGTGCGCCGGCATTACGCACCCTACGGTGACGCTAGGATCGAGTTGCGGGATGACGTGTCGCCCACGATGATGGAAATGCAATTGCCCGCATACAACGGCGAGCGGCTGGACGTACCGGTCAACCTCTATCACCTGGGTAATGGGCGCCGTGCCTATGATCCCGAACTCATGGTGTTTCTCTCTCCTGATCCCCTCAGTCCTTTTGACGAGGGCGGGATCAACAGCTACGCCTATTGTGGCGGTGACCCGGTGAATTGGTCGGACCCCAGCGGCCTCTTCAGTTTTCCAACATGGGCCCGGTGGGCACTGACCGGTGTTGCACTGGGCATGTCGGTGGCCACCGCTGGGCTTGCAACTGCGGGCTTGCTCGCTGCCATCGGCGCTCAAGCCGCTGCACTGACCATTGCCGGCAAGACCGCGCTGTTGCTGGCCTCAGGCGCGGCCTCAGTAGGTGGGACGTTGGGGATTGCCGCACTGAGCGTTGAGGCGGTCGACAATCAGATGGGCTGGGATCGCTCCAGTCAAATCAACGTCCTGAACTGGGCATCGCTGACCTTTGCAGTGGTGGGTGTCGCGGCCAGTTTAGGGGGCGCAGGCATAGCGGCGACGGGCGCTTCCCGGGCGGTTGCAGCCGCCGCAAGCCCGGCGGTCCGAAGCTTCAGTCTATTGAGTTCCCAAGCCAGGGCTGGATTGCAGGCCGCTGGCAAGTTGCTGACCGGTGCTTCTTACAAGTTCTTCAATGACATTACGCTGCCAAGCCAAGCCTGGGGGATGACGCGGTTTGGCTTGCGCGTGGTCAATCTGTACCGCTCGGTCGACGGTCGGATCAGAAAGCGCCAGCCGGCAGCGCCTATCGGGGGCGGTGCAGAGAACTTGCAGCAGCCATTGGGACAGCCGCAACCCGCGCCTCAGGCCCATCGCCTTGTCGATATGTCGGGCAGCAGCTTCACCTTCCATGAGACCTTTTCGCAGGAGGCCTCGCGTGTTCGCCAACCCATCCTGGCCGAATGGAATTCGGCCTGAGGCCTTCCAGCTTAAGGGCGTTTGCGCTCCACCGGACGCAACAAATGCGTCGGCGGCGTTTCGCAACTGATCTTGCGGCCCAGCAAGGTTTCGATTGACGGCAACTGGTACGAATCGTCTTCACCGGCAAAGCTGATGGACACCCCCGCAGCACCGGCACGGCCGGTACGGCCAATCCGGTGCACGTAGTCGTCCGGCACTTCCGGCAGGGTGAAGTTGATCACGTGGCTGATGCCATCGATGTGAATCCCGCGCCCGGCCACGTCGGTGGCCACCAGCACGCGAATCTTGCCTTCGCGGAAACCTTCCAGGGTCTTGATGCGCTTGTGCTGCGGCACGTCGCCGGACAGTTGCGCGGCATTCACGCCATCACGCACCAGGCGTTCCTCGATGCGGCGCACTTCGTCCTTGCGGTTGGCAAACACCATGACCCGCTCCCAACCGTTGTCGTTGACCAGGTTGTAGAGCAGCTTGTATTTGTCGGCACCGGCCACGGCATAGATATGCTGTTCGACGTTCTCGCTGGCAACGTTGAGTGCCTCGATCTCGACGATGGACGGGTCAGTGGTCCACTGCTTGGCGAGGTTCATCACGTCTTCGGTGAAGGTCGCGGAGAACAGCAGGGTCTGGCGCTCGTTTTTGGGCGGGGTCTGGCGAATGATCTGACGCACTTGCGGGATGAAACCCATGTCGAGCATGCGGTCGGCTTCGTCCAGCACCATCACTTCGACCATGTCCAGGTGCACGTCGCCGCGCTGGTTGAAGTCCAGCAAGCGCCCCGGGGTGGCCACCAGGATGTCGCAGTGGCGCGCTTCCAGGTGCTTAAGCTGCTTGTCGAAGTCCATCCCGCCAACAAACGTCATCACGTTGAGGCCGGTGTACTTGGTCAGGTCGGCGGCGTCCTTGGCGATCTGTACCACCAGCTCCCGGGTCGGGGCGATGATCAGTGCGCGGGGTTCACCCATGTAGCGCTCTTTTGGCGGTGGGGTCTGCAACAACTGCGTAATGATCGAGATCAGGAATGCAGCGGTCTTGCCGGTACCGGTCTGGGCGCGACCGATGGCGTCTTTGCCGGCGAGGGTGAAGCCCAGCACTTGCGCCTGGATCGGCGTGCAGTACGGGAAACCCAGGTCCTGGATGGCGTGCATCAGTTCCGGGGCGAGCTTGAAATCATGAAAGCGGGTTTTGCCTTCCTGGGGTTCGACAACGAAGTCTTCCAGTTTCCAGGGAATAACCACGGGCTTGGGTGCGCGTTCACGGCGCGGCTTTTCCTGGCGTGGCTCCTGGCGTGGTGTGTCGGCGGCTGGCTCTTCAGCGACGTTAACCGTGGCGGGTGTGGTCACCGGCTCTTTTTTTGGCGAGGCTACAGGTGCGTTCCGGCCAGGCTGCTGGCCGTCATTGCGGCTGCCTTGAACGTGGGCGGGGGCACTGGAACCTGGCGCGAGCTGCTCAGCCTCGCTTTTACCGAACATCTTCTTGAGTGCTTTGAGCACGGTCATCTCATCAATTGGTTAAGGAATGTACGCCGGCCAGTGTAATGCAAGAATCGGGCGCGGCGTAGTGCGTTGGTCATACGGCTACACAATGGCTGGTTTTCAGCCCAGGCGGGCGGCCAACCAGTCACCGATATCGTGTATCTCCTGGGGTAACACTTCGTGGCCCATTGGGTATTCCTGCCATGCAACGGTGACACCGCGCGACTTCAAATGCTCATAGGCGCTGCGACCCATGGCGTTCTGCACCACGTCGTCGTATTGGCCATGCAGGCACAGCGCCGGAATCCGTTGCTGGCTGGCCGACAATTCAAGTTCGTCACCGAAGGTGGGAGCGTAGGTGGAAAGGGCAATTACGCCACCCAAGGCGCCCTGCCATTTCAGGAAAGCGGTGTGGAACACCACGGCGCCACCCTGGGAAAAACCGGCGAGGAAAATCCGCGAGGCGTCTATCCCGCTGCTTTTTTGTTCCTTGATCAGGTCGGTAACCATTTTTGCCGAGGCTTCCAGCTCTTCAACACTGATGGAACGCGCCGGGCTCATGGCCTTGATGTCGTACCAACTGGGCATCTCATAACCGCCGTTGATGGTCACCGGGCGTGTCGGCGCCTGGGGCAGGACAAAGCGCGTCGACAGGAGTTTTTCCTGCAGGGCTTCGGCCACGGGCAGGAAGTCGTAGCGATCGGCACCCAGGCCATGCAACCAGATTACGCAGGCGTCTGCGGGCTTGGCGGGCTGAAGAATCAAGGGTTCGGTCATGTCTGCTCCATAAATGTGCGTGCGCTCCGATTGAGTGCGTCGGAACGGTGCGCGACGGGTTGATCTGTTAAGAGAATGTCGCAAGGTTGAATCTTTTGCTCTTGACCATGGGCTGAAACGACTCAGCCATCAGTCTGGTACGGGGCTTGCTATGTGAAACCCGATGTCAAGGCTCACCCCAGGCGGTAACACTATCAGTGACTGGCGCCTGTGGGATAGCAACTGGACTTAAAGCAAAAACCTCATGCTGTTTGACCCCAAAAAAAGCCAACACGGGTCGATGTCGCCTCATAAGGGTGCGGTGGGGTTTGAGCGCAGGCACAACAAGAGCAAAACTGGAGGTTTGAATGAAGGTATTGAAATCCACCCTGGCCATCGTGACCGCGGCTACCGTACTGGGTGTCAGTGGTTTCGCCCAGGCTGGCGCCACGCTGGATGCCGTGCAGAAGAAAGGCTTTGTGCAGTGTGGCGTGAGCGACGGTCTGCCGGGCTTCTCGGTGCCGGACGCCAGCGGCAAGATCCTCGGGATCGACGCTGACGTGTGCCGTGCTGTTGCCGCTGCCGTATTCGGCGACGCAACCAAGGTCAAATTCAGCCAGTTGAATGCCAAGGAGCGTTTCACCGCGCTTCAGTCTGGCGAAGTCGACATCCTGTCGCGCAACACCACCATGACCAGCTCCCGCGATGCCGGCATGGGCCTGAAATTCCCGGGTTTCATCACCTACTACGACGGTGTTGGTTTCCTGGTGAACAACAAGCTGGGCGTGAAAAGTGCCAAGGAACTGGACGGTGCAACCATCTGCATCCAGGCCGGTACCACCACTGAGCTGAACGTTTCCGACTACTTCCGCGCCAACAACCTGAAGTACACCCCGATCACGTTCGACACCTCCGATGAAAGCGCCAAGTCGCTGGAATCCGGTCGTTGCGACGTACTGACCTCCGACAAGTCCCAGCTCTACGCACAGCGCAGCAAGCTGGCTTCGCCGAAAGACTACGTGGTACTGCCGGAAACCATTTCCAAAGAACCACTGGGCCCTGTCGTGCGTAACGGCGACGACGAGTGGCTGGCCATCGTGCGCTGGGTTGGCTACGCCATGCTCAACGCTGAAGAAGCCGGTATCACCTCCAAAAACGTCGAAGCTGAAGCCAAGTCCACCAAGAACCCGGACGTTGCCCGTCTGCTGGGTGCTGACGGCGAATACGGCAAAGACCTGAAAGTGAAGAAAGACTGGGTCGTACAGATCGTCAAGCAGGTCGGTAACTACGGCGAAGTGTTCGAGAAAAACCTCGGCAAGAGCACGCCTCTGGAAATCGATCGTGGCCTGAACGCTCTGTGGACCAACGGTGGCATTCAATACGCACCACCTGTGCGCTGATCGCTGATGGTTCTATCACCCGGTGGGCCAACCGCCGGGTGATGTTCTGTTCCATTATTTCTGGGGCACTTAATGCAAAATCAAATCGGCGCACCAAAACAGAAGCTCAGCTTCAGTGATCCAAAAGTGCGTGCGTGGCTATTCCAGATCATCACGATTGTGGCGGTGGTCTCGTTGGGCTGGTACCTGTTCAACAACACGCAAACCAACCTTCAACACCGGGGCATTACCTCGGGTTTCGACTTTCTTGAGCGCAGTGCCGGCTTCGGCATCGCTCAGCACCTGATCGACTACACCGAATCGGACAGCTATGCCCGGGTCTTTGTGATCGGTCTGCTCAACACCCTGCTGGTGACGGTGATCGGTGTGGTCCTGGCGACCATCCTCGGGTTCATCATCGGTGTGGCGCGCTTGTCGCCCAACTGGATGATCAACAAGCTGGCCACGGTGTATGTGGAAGTGTTCCGCAACATTCCGCCGCTGCTGCAAATCCTGTTCTGGTACTTCGCGGTATTCCTGACGATGCCGGGGCCGCGCAACAGCCACAACTTCGGCGACACGTTCTTTGTCAGCAGCCGTGGCCTGAACATGCCCGCCGCGTTGATGGCGGAGGGTTTCTGGCCGTTTGTGATCAGCGTCGTGGTGGCAATCATCGCCATTGTGCTGATGGCCCGTTGGGCAAATAAACGCTTTGAAGCCACCGGTGTTCCGTTCCACAAGTTCTGGGCCGGCCTGGCGCTGTTGGTGGTGATCCCTGCGCTGTGCGCTTTGGTGTTCGGCGCGCCGCTGCACTGGGAAATGCCCAAGCTGCAAGGCTTCAACTTCGTCGGCGGCTGGGTACTGATTCCCGAGTTGCTGGCGCTGACCCTGGCCCTGACCGTGTATACCGCGGCGTTTATCGCCGAGATCGTGCGTTCAGGCATCAAGTCCGTCAGCCACGGCCAGACCGAAGCGGCGCGTTCCCTCGGGCTGCGCAACGGTCCGACCCTGCGCAAGGTGATCATCCCGCAAGCCCTGCGCGTGATCATTCCGCCGCTGACCAGCCAATACCTGAACCTGGCGAAAAACTCGTCACTGGCGGCCGGTATCGGTTACCCGGAAATGGTTTCGCTGTTTGCCGGCACGGTGCTCAACCAGACCGGCCAGGCCATCGAGGTTATTGCCATCACCATGAGCGTGTACCTGGCGATCAGCATCAGCATTTCCCTGCTGATGAACTGGTACAACAAGCGCATTGCGCTGATCGAGCGGTGAGGAAAC
>Ga0209173_100627_pt1 | contig 14240 bp, 11 predicted proteins | sample SynthPrep_16_END_FD_187206 | JGI IMG/M metagenome (GOLD analysis project Ga0209173, IMG submission 187206) | Synthetic microbial communities from Ohio, USA - SynthPrep_16_END_DS12_MetaG (SPAdes) (version 2) | ecosystem: Engineered > Bioreactor > Aerobic > Activated sludge | place: USA: Ohio... | reverse complement strand
CAACTGTAGGACGGGAGGGCGGACGAGTGGTGAATCTGTGTGTACCGAGGTTTTAAATACAATGAAAACCAATGTGGGAGCCGGGCTTGCCCGCGATAGCGGTGGGGCAGTCACCGAAAATATTGACTGTTCCACCGCTATCGCGGGCAAGCCCGGCTCCCACATTTGATCTGCTGTGATCCAGGAGTCGGGGTCGATCAGCGGCTCTGGCGTTGTTGTAACAACAGGTTGCTAAACCCGGCGCCGGCCAGTTGCTTCTGGGCCACGGTCAGCTGTTCACGGTTGCTGAACGGCCCCACCAGCACGCGATACCAGGTCGCATCCTTAACCGTCCCGGACTCCACCGTCACCGCCTGCCCCAACAGAATAATCTGCGCGCGTACCCGGTCCGCATCCGCCTGTTTCGGGAACGAGCCCGCCTGCAGGAAGAACTTGGTCACCGGCGCGGCCTTGGTGGTGGCGACCGGCGGCGGTGGCGGCGGGGTAATCCCGGCCAACGCAGCCTGGGCCCGGGCCGTGTCGATCTTCGCTGCTTCCGCCGGGGTAACCGGCGTAGTCGGCACCGGCTGCGGCGTCGGCAGGGTTTTCTCCGGCACGGCGTCCGGCGGCACGATCACTTCCGATTCCGGCAGCAGCGTGTAGAAGTCGTACTTCGGCTTCACCGGCGCAGTCGGGCTAGGCGGTGTCTTGTTTGCCTCGGCCATTTTCGTGGCCTTCTGCTGTTCTTGCTTGACCCGTTTGACGTCATCGCCCTTGCCCGGGTCGAGCTTCATCAGGAACACCACAAACGCGCCGACCGTCAGGCCGATGGCCATCCACAACCAGCCCGGAATAGGCTTCTTCGCCGGTGCCTGATAGCGGCTGGCGCCGCGCTTGGGTGCAGGTTTTTTCTTGGCAGCCAACTTACATACGCTCCAGAGTTTCCAGGCCCAACAATTCCAGGCCTTGCTTGAGGGTCCGTCCTGCCAGTGCGGCGAGGCGCAGGCGGCTCTGCTTTTGGGCTTCGTCGTCTGCGGTCAGGATCGGGCAGTTCTCGTAGAAGCTGGAGAACAAACCGGCGACTTCGTACAAATAGGTGCAGAGGATGTGCGGTGTGCCTTTTTCGCCGACGCTGTTCAGCACTTCGCCGAATTGCGCGAGCTTGGCGGCCAGTTCCTGCTCGTGTGGCGCCTCAAGGTTGATCTGGCCTTCGACTTCGCTGAAATCCTTGCCCAGCTTGCGGAACACACCGGCCACCCGCGTGTAGGCATACAGCAGGTACGGCGCGGTGTTGCCTTCGAAGTTGAGCATCAATTCGAAGTTGAAGCTGTAGTCGCTGGTGCGGTGCTTGGACAGGTCGGCGTATTTCACCGCGCCAATCCCCACCACGCGGGCGATGTTGCGCAGGTCGGCTTCGGCCAGATCCGGGTTCTTTTCCTTCACCAGGTTGTAGGCGCGGTCCTGGGCTTCGTTCAGCAGGTCGATCAGCTTCACGGTGCCGCCGTCACGGGTCTTGAACGGGCGGCCATCGGCGCCGTTCATGGTGCCGAAGCCCATGTGTTCCATCTGCATCGGGTGGGTGACGAAACCGGCGCGGCGCGCCACTTCGAACACTTGCTGGAAGTGCAGGGCCTGGCGCTGGTCAACGAAATACAGGGCACGGTCGGCTTTCAGCACGCCGCTGCGGTAGCGCACGGCGGCCAGGTCGGTGGTGGCGTAGAGGTAGCCGCCATCGGCCTTGACGATGATCACCGGCAGCGGGTCGCCATCGGCGGTCTTGAATTCTTCGAGGAACACGCACTGCGCGCCGTTGCTTTCAACCAGCAGGCCCTTGGCCTTGAGGTCGTTGACCACGTTGATCAGGTCGTCGTTGTAGGCGCTTTCGCCCATCACGTCGGCCATGGTCAATTTGACATTGAGCAGCTCGTAGATTTCCTGGCAGTGGGACAGCGAGATCTCGCGGAAGCGGCCCCACAGTTCCAGGCATTCGGCATCGCCGGCTTGCAGCTTGACCACCAGGCCACGGGCGCGGTCGGCGAATTCTTCGGATTCGTCGAAACGCTTCTTGGCGGCGCGGTAGAAATTCTCCAGGTCCGACAGCTCGTTGCTGGTGATCGGGTTTTCCTGCAGATAGGCCATCAGCATGCCGAACTGGGTACCCCAGTCGCCCACGTGGTTCTGGCGGATCACGTCATCGCCGAGGAACTCCAGGACCCGCGCCACGCCGTCACCGATGATGGTGGAGCGCAGGTGGCCCACGTGCATTTCCTTGGCCAGGTTCGGTGCCGACAGGTCGATGGCCACGCGCTGTGCCGGGCCGGCCTTGCGCACGCCGATTTTCGCGTCGGCCAGGGCCGCGTCCAGGCGCGAAGCCAGGGCCTGGGTGTTCTGGAAGAAGTTGATGAAGCCTGGGCCGGCGATTTCAGCCTTGGTCACCTGCGGGTCGGCCGGCAGCGCGGCGATGATTTTTTCCGCCAGGTCGCGCGGCTTCAGGCCGGCCGGCTTGGCCAGCATCATCGCGATGTTGCTGGCGAAATCACCGTGGGTCTTGTCGCGGGTATTTTCCACCTGGATCGCCGGCGTCAGGCCTTCAGGCAACACACCTTCGTTGACGAGTTGGGTGAGGGCTTGTTGGATCAGCTGGCGAATGGTGTCTTTCATGGTGTTCTCTTTCGACCGCAAGCGGTGGCGCGCGATGCGCAGGTGGAAAAACTGGGCATTATCCGTGGCGAGGGCGGGCTTGCCAACCTTCGCGGGACCTATGGCCAGGCTTAATACAAATCTACCGGGTCTACATCCAGCGACCATCGCACTTGGCGACCGCTGGGCATTTGCTCTAGGGCAAGCAACCAGCTACTTAAGAGCCGATGCAGCGGTGCGCGCGAGGTTGCCTGCAAGAGTAGCTGAGCACGATAACGCCCGGCGCGGCGCTCCATGGGGGCGGGCACCGGGCCGAGCAATTCGATGCCGCTCAGACCCAGTTCGCCGAGTAAACGTTCGGCGGCGCTGCATGCCTCATCCAGGAAACCTTCGGCCTGCCCCGGTTTATGGGCTTCGGCGCGCAACAGGGCCAAATGGGAAAAAGGCGGCAGGCCCGCGGCGCGACGTTCGCTCAGCGCCTGCTCGGCGAAGGCGAAGTAGCCTTGTTCGGTCAGCTGGATCAGCAGCGGATGGTCGGCCAAGTGGGTCTGGATGATCACCCGGCCCGGCTCTTCGGCGCGACCCGCACGGCCGGCGACCTGCACGATCAACTGCGCCATGCGCTCGCTGGCGCGAAAGTCCCCGGAAAACAGCCCGCCGTCGGCATCCAGGATCGACACCAGGGTCACCCGTGGGAAATGGTGCCCTTTGGCAAGCATCTGCGTGCCGATCAGGATGCACGGGTGGCCTTTCTGGATGGTGGCGAACAGCTGGTTCATCGCGTCTTTGCGCGAGGTGCTGTCGCGGTCGACCCGCAGCACCGGGTAATCCGGGAACAGAATGCCCAAGCGCTCTTCGGCCCGTTCGGTGCCGGCGCCCACCGGCCGCAGGTCGACTTTGCCGCACTGCGGGCAGTGGCGCGGTACACGTTCTACATGCCCACAGTGATGGCAGCGCAGCTCGCCGTAGCGCTGGTGCACGGTCATGCGCGCATCGCAGCGCTCGCACTCGGACATCCAGCCGCAGTCATGGCACAGCAGTGTCGGTGCAAAGCCGCGGCGGTTGAGAAACACCAAGACCTGTTGGCCAGCGGCGAGGGTCTGGCCGATGGCTTGTTGCATCGGCCCGGAAATACCGCTGTCCAGTGGACGGCTTTTGACGTCCAGGCGCAGGAATTTTGGCTGCTTGGCGCCGCCTGCACGCTCATTGAGGCGTAGGAGGCCGTAACGCCCCGTGTAGGCATTGTGCAAGCTCTCGAGTGATGGTGTGGCCGAGCCCAGCACAATCGGGATGTCTTCCTGGCGCGCACGCACCAGTGCCAGGTCGCGGGCGTGGTAACGCAAGCCTTCCTGCTGTTTATAGGAGCCGTCGTGCTCCTCGTCGATGATGATCAGCCCGGGATTCTTCATCGGGGTGAACAGCGCCGAGCGGGTGCCGATAATAATGTCGGCCTCGCCATCCCGTGCGGCCAGCCAGGATTCCAGGCGCTCACGGTCGTTGACGGCGGAGTGCACCAGGGCGATGCGCGCATTGAAGCGCTGTTCGAAGCGCGCCAGGGTCTGCGGGCCCAGGTTGATCTCGGGGATCAGTACCAGCGCCTGTTTGCCGGCCTGCAGAGTCTCGCGGATCAACTGCAGGTAGACTTCGGTCTTGCCGCTGCCGGTGACGCCGGCCAGGAGGAAGGCATGAAAACTGTCGAAACCTGCGCGAATGGCTTCATAGGCAGCGCGTTGCTCGGGGTTCAGCGGCAATTCCGGTTGGGCCAGCCAGTGTTCGTGGCGGGCATCGGGAGCGTGCTTGCGGATTTCCACCTGCACCAGGCCCTTGGCGAGCAACAGGTCGAGGCTGTCTTTGCTCAGCATCAGCTTGCTTAATAGCTGATGCGCCACGCCATGGGGATGCTGGGCCAGTGTCGCCAGGGCTTCACGCTGGCGCGGGGCGCGGGCGATACGCGGGTCGTCGAGACGCGCGCCGGGTGTCATCGACCAGAAACGTTCCTGACGCGCTTCGGCCAGTTCGCCCTGGCGCAACAGCACCGGCAGCGCCCAGCTCAACGTATCGCCAAGGCTGTGCTGGTAGTACTGGGCGGTCCACAGGCACAGTTTGAACAACGCCGGCGGCAGTGGCGGGGTGGCGTCGAGCATGGCCAGCGCGGGCTTGAGTTTTTCCGCAGGGACTTCGCTGTGATCCGCGACCTCTACCAATATGCCGATCATTTCCCGCCGACCAAACGGCACGCGCACGCGCATACCCGGCTGCAACTGTGCCCGCAGCACACCGGCCGGGGCCCGGTAATCGAACAGGCGGCGCAGGGGCGAGGGCAGGGCTAGGCGCAAAATGGCGTCGGGCACGCGGGGGGTCTCATATAAAGGCAGGCGGTGGCGCAGGGGCGGGAGCCTAGCAGACAGGGGAGGGCTTGGGTATGCCACGGTTTTCTGATGAAAGGCGGTTTTCAGCCGGATACGCGGCTTGCGCGATTAAAAAGGTCTGGTAGAATCCGCGGCCTAATTACGTGCGGTATTCGACAATAGTGTCGAGTGGCGGCACGCTAGCCCGAGGAAGTGCCATGAAAGCCGATATCCATCCAGCGTACGAAACCATCGAAGTCACCTGCAGCTGCGGCAACAAGTTCGAAACCCGTTCGAACCTGTGCAAGCCACTGGGTACTGACGTATGCAACGAGTGCCACCCGTTCTACACCGGTAAGCAGAAAACTCTGGACACCGGCGGCCGTGTACAGCGCTTCGCAGATCGCTTTGGTGCTTTCGGTGCCAAAAAGGCCTAAGGCCGATCAACTTGGGAGGCCGTTACGGTTTTTCCATGCTGATGAAAAAGGCGTCCCTTGTGGGCGCCTTTTTTGTGCCTGGAATTTGGCTCTCGGTTGCCCAGGCTCAGGGGGGCTGCCCTGCGCCGACCACGTTGGCCCGCGTGGAGGTGCAGCGCGTGGTGGATGGCGACACGGTGCGCCTCAAGGACGGCCGCAGTGTGCGGATGATCGGCCTCAATGCCCCCGAAACCGGCAAGAAGGGCCGTCCCGACGAGCCTTACGCGGTTGCGGCCCGCCAGCGTTTACAGGCATTGGTCGACGCGAGCGACGGCCGTGTCGGCTTGGTGCCTGGGCGCGAGAGCAAGGACCGCTACGGCCGCACGTTGGCCCACCTCTACGGCGCGGACGGCGAGAACCTTGAGGCGCAATTGCTGGCTGAAGGCCTGGGATTTCAGGTTGGAGTTGCGCCCAATACCGATCTTGTCGCCTGTCAGCAGGCCGCTGAAAACAGCGCACGTGATGCGCGGTTGGGCCTTTGGCGGCAATCGCCGGTACAAAACGTGGCGCAGCTCAAGCAGTCTGGCTTTGCTTTGGTCAGTGGCCAGGTGAGCAAGATCGAACGCAATCGCGGCGGAATCTGGATCGAAGTTCAGGGGGCAGTGGTATTACGCATTGCGCCCGACCTCGCCAAAAAATTCGACACCGCAGTGCTCAGTGGTCTGCAAGGCAAGACAATCGAAGCCCGTGGCTGGGTGCAGGATCGCGCCAACCGCGGCGGCCTGAAAAACGGGCAGGCACGCTGGATGCTGCCAGTGACCGACCCCGGCATGCTCAAATCGACGGATTAGGAAAAAATTGTAGACATTTTTTTAGTCGATTGTGAACAGTTGAGCCCTTGTATCCCGTGGCTCTTGGCCGAAAGTCGTAGCGCAGGGCCCTTGACACCTGTGACTGCCCAGTCTTGTAGGGACTTTGCGACACGCGTATCCTCGGCGGTCCGTCGACCAACAGTAAAAGCGGAATGCCGATATGTCTGATTTGAAAACTGCCGCTCTCGAATATCATGCCCATCCTCGTCCAGGAAAGCTGAGTGTAGAGCTCACCAAAGCCACTGCCACTGCCCGCGACCTGTCGCTGGCCTACAGCCCTGGCGTTGCCGAGCCCGTACGTGAAATCGCCCGCGATCCTGAACTGGCCTACAAGTACACCGGCAAAGGCAACCTGGTTGCAGTGATCTCTGATGGCACCGCGATCCTCGGCCTGGGTAACCTCGGCCCATTGGCTTCCAAGCCAGTCATGGAAGGTAAAGGCGTGCTGTTCAAGCGCTTCGCCGGCATTGACGTATTCGATATCGAAGTCGATTCCGAGAGCCCGCAGGCTTTCATCGACACCGTAAAGCGCATCTCCATCACCTTCGGTGGCATCAACCTGGAAGACATCAAGGCACCTGAGTGCTTCGAGATCGAAAAGGCCCTGATCGAACAGTGCGACATCCCGGTATTCCACGATGACCAGCACGGCACCGCGATCGTTACCGCGGCCGGCATGATCAATGCCCTGGAAATCGCCGGCAAAACCCTTGGCGAAGCCAAGATCGTTTGCCTGGGCGCCGGCGCCGCGGCCATCTCCTGCATGAAATTGCTGGTGAGCATGGGCGCCAAGCTGGAAAACATCTACATGGTCGACAGCAAGGGCGTTGTGCAGTCCGAGCGTACCGACCTGAACCAGTACAAGGCGATGTTCGCGCATCCGTCCTCCAAGCGTACCCTGGCTGACGCCCTGGACGGTGCAGACGTGTTCGTTGGCTTGTCCGGCCCGAACCTGCTGAGCGCCGAAGGCCTCAAGTCCATGGCGGCCAACCCTATCGTGTTCGCGTGCTCCAACCCGGATCCGGAAATCTCCCCGGAGCTGGCCCACGCCACCCGTAGCGACGTGATCATGGCCACCGGCCGTTCGGACTACCCGAACCAGGTCAACAACGTACTGGGCTTCCCGTTCATCTTCCGTGGTGCCCTGGACGTTCGCGCCAAGCGCATCAACGAAGAGATGAAAGTCGCGGCCGCCAACGCCCTGCGCGAACTGGCCAAGCTGCCGGTTCCTCAGGAAGTGTGCGACGCCTACGGCGGCATCAAGCTGGAATTCGGTCGTGAGTACATCATCCCGAAACCAATGGACAAGCGCCTGATCACCCTGATCTCCGATGCCGTGGCCAAAGCCGCAATCGAGACGGGTGTGGCCACCCTGCCGTATCCGAAGAACTACCCGCTGCAAAGCGTGGATGATGTGTTCAACGGCTAAGCCGTTGTAGCGCACCACCAAAAAGCCCCGGCTCTTGCGAGTCGGGGCTTTTTTTGTGGCTGGCAATTGGCTCGAGCCTGGCGGTGATCCAACTGTGGGAGCGGGCTTGCTCGCGAAGACGGTGTGTCAGTCGGCCCATCTGAGCCTGATACTCCGCTTTCGCGAGCAAGCCCGCTCCCACATTGGATCTGCGTGTTAGAACAAGTCGATCGGCGCCGCCTCGTCCGCCGGCAGCGGGCTGCCCGGTGCAACACCATTGCCCAGCTCGTTGACCGACGGCGGCGTATCCTCGCTCTTGAACAGCTCGAAGTACGCATTCGGCGTGCTCGGCGCTGCTGCACGGCCGCTGACCGGGTCGATCCGCAGGCTCAGGATGCCTTCCGGTTCCGGCTGGGTATGCAGCGGCATATCCTTCAGCGCGGCGCCCATGTAGCTCATCCAGATCGGCAGCGCGACGGTGCCGCCGAACTCCCGGCGACCGAGGCTTTCCGGCTGGTCGTAACCGGTCCATACGGTGGTCACGTAGTCGGCGTTGTAGCCTGAGAACCAGGCATCCTTGGAATCGTTGGTGGTACCGGTCTTGCCGGCGATATCGGCACGGCCCAGGGCCAGGGCGCGACGCCCCGTACCTTTCTTGATCACGTCTTCCAGGATGCTGTTGAGGATGTAGGTGGTACGGCCATCCACAACGCGTTCGGCTACCGCCGGCGCTTGAGGTGCAGCGGGGGCGCCGGCTGCCGGGGCTTCGCCTGGCGTCGGCTCGATGGTGATGCCGCCGTTGGCCGGTGCTGCCTGGCCGTCAGTGGCCGCGACGCCATTGACCACGTCGCCCGGTACCCGTGGCGGGTTGGCGGTGAACAGGGTTTCGCCGCTACGGCTTTCGATCTTGTCGATCAGGTACGGGGTGATCTTGTAGCCGCCGTTGGCAAAGGTGCTCCAGCCGGTGGCGATTTCCATCGGCGTCAGCGTGGCGGTACCCAGTGCCAGGGACAGGTTGGGCGGCAGGTCCGATTTGTTGAAGCCGAAGCGGGTGATGTAGTCGATAGTCTTGCCTACGCCCATCGCCTGCAGCAGGCGGATCGACACCAGGTTACGCGACTTGTACAGCGCCTCGCGGACGCGGATCGGGCCGAGGAAGGTGTTGGTGTCGTTCTTCGGGCGCCAGACTTTGTCCAGGTACTCGTCGACGAACACGATCGGTGCATCGTTGACCAGGCTGGCGGCGGTGTAGCCGTTATCCAGTGCAGCGCTGTAGATGAACGGCTTGAAGCTGGAACCCGGCTGGCGCTTGGCCTGGGTGGCGCGGTTGTAGTTGCTCTGCTCGAAGGCAAAGCCGCCGACCAGGGCACGGATTGCACCGTTCTGCGGGTCAAGCGAAACCAGCGCGCCCTGTGCCACGGGCACCTGGCTGAATTTCAGGCTGTCGTCCTTCTGGCGCTGCACGCGAACCAGGTCACCGACCTGCGCCACGTCCGACGGCTGCTTGGGCATCGGGCCCATGCTGTTGGTGTTCAGGAAAGGGCGGGCCCATTTCATGCTGTCCCACGACACATGCTCTTCGCCGGTGCGGGTCAGTACCTGCACGCCATCTTTCTTCACCTGGGTGACGATGGCGGGTTCAAGGCCGCTGATCGGGCGCTGTTTGCCCAGCTCGACGGTCCAGGCGCTCAGGGTCTTGCCCGGCAGGCGCGATTCAGGGCCGCGGTAGCCATGGCGCTGGTCATAGGCGACCAGGCCATCGTGTACCGACTTGTTGGCGATTTCCTGCAGGTTGCTCGGAATCGTCGTGGTCACGCGGAAACCTTCGGTGTACGCCTCGCTGCCATAGCGGCCGACCATCTCGGCACGGGCCATTTCGGCGATATACGGGGCATTCACTTCCGGGGTCGGCACGTGATAGCTGGCGTTCAGCGGCTCGGCCACCGCACTTTCGTACGCGGCCTGGTCGATCTTGCCCAGCTTGTACATGCGGCCCAGGATCCAGTCGCGGCGCTCTTTGCTGCGCGCCGGGTTGGCCAGCGGGTTAAAGCGTGAAGGCGCCTTGGGCAGGCCGGCAATCATCGCCATCTGCGCCAGGCTGGCGTCACGAATCGACTTGCCGTAGTAAACCTGTGAAGCCGCCTCGATGCCGTAGGCGCGGTTGCCCAGATAGATCTTGTTGACGTACAGCTCAAGGATCTCGTCCTTGGTCAGCTGACGTTCGATCTGCAACGCCAGGAGGATTTCCGTGGCTTTGCGGGAAAAGCTGCGTTCGCTGGTGAGGAAGAAGTTCTTCGCCACCTGCATGGTGATGGTGCTGCCACCGGATTGAATGTGTCCGCTTTTGACCAATTGCGTGGCCGCCCGCACCAGGCTGCTTGGGTCGACGCCATAGTGATTGGCGAAGTTATCGTCTTCAGCCGACAGCAGGGCGTTGATGAAATTGGGTGGAATGTCGGCGAAACGGATTGGTGTGCGGCGCATTTCGCCGAACTCCGCGATCAGTTTTTCATCGCTGCTGTAGACCCGCAAAGGAATCTGCAACTGAATACTTCTCAGGGCCTCTACGGAGGGCAAACCCGGACTAAGGTAGAGATAGGCCCCGCTGAGCACGAGCATCAGCCCGCAGACGATCGCGACAATGGAGTACCCGAAAAACTTCAGCAGACGAATCAAGGCTTTTGGATTTCCAAGGAAAAGAATGGGTTAGGCGTCGGGGCATGCACGGCAAGTGGTGGATCGACCCGGCCAGCAGATAAACGCGGGAAAAAACGCTGGGCATTAAAGCATTTTTCGGCTTCGGGCGTCATTCGCGCCGCTCATACAAGCCGACCGAATGCAGGAAGCCTGGCAGCAATCAGTCCGTAAGACAGGGAAAGTTTTGGGGAGTTTTATGAGAAAGGGATTTTTCAGGCGAAAAGCCGATGCCGTCCTGGGTATCGACATCAATGACACCGGCGTCAGGCTGGTGGAACTGGAGGCTTCAGGCACTGGCTACAGCGTGCGGGGCTACGCCATGCAGCAGTTGCCGGCCCATGCGGTGGTCGACAGCAGCGTGGTTGATTTCGATGCCGTCGCGCAGGCACTTTCCCGGGCGCTGGTACAGGCGCATACATCACTCAGGCATGCCGCCGTGGCCGTGGCAGGGCCCTCGGTGATTACCCGCGTGCTGGAGATGGACACGGGGCTGACGGATGCTGAAATGGTGCGTCGAATCCATGGGGAAGCAGACCAGTACATTCCTTATCCGCTGGAGGATGTGGCTATCGACTTCCAGGTGCAGGGCCCGTCGGCCCATGACCCGCAAAGCGTCGATGTGCTGCTGGTTGCCTGCCTCAAGGAACAGGTGGAGGCCCGTGAGGCGGTTTTGGCCCTTGCGGGGCTGGCGACGCGGATAGTGGATGTCGAAGCATTTGCATTGGCTCGCGCGGGCAGGCAGGCTTCGGACAGCATCACGCCGGGCCGTCGTGTCGATGGCGCGCAATGGGCCGTGGATGCCCAGGGAATGGGAGTAGCCTGCGGGCTGGCCCTGAGGAGTTTCGACTGATGACACGAATCAACCTGTTGCCGTGGCGCGCAGAACGGAATGAGCGGCGGCGCAAATATTTTCTGGTGTTTTTGGCGGGGGCTGCAGCGGTGGCGCTGGCTGCGGTTTGGCTGGCAGACCAGGTGATCGACCGTGCAATCGATCGGCAGTTGGCCCGCAATAACCAGTTGAGCCAGGGTGTCACTGGGCTCGACTCGCGGATCAAGGCCATCGACGAACTGCATGAGCAGCGCCAGCAGTTGATGGAACGGATGAAAGTTGTGCAGGGTTTGCAGGACGATCGTGCGGCGGGTGCTCAGTTGCTGGACCAGTTGGCCCGTGCCGTGCCGGAGGGGGTGCAGTTGCGCGAAGTGAGCGTCGACGGCGGTTCTGTTTCCATCAGCGGCACGGCCGGATCGAACCGGGACATTGCTCAGTTCATGCGAGGCCTCGAAGCTGCCGAAGACTTGGAAGCGCCCCGACTTCAACGGGTTCGCGGCGCGCAGGAGGGCGACGACAATGGCTTCCAGTTGACGGTTCGCCATGGTCACTCGGATGAGGTGCGCCAATGAGAGGGGCGTCAGGCCTGCCAGGGCTGACGGAATCCGATATAACCCAGCTCTGCCAGAACGCCGCCAACTGGCCCTTGCCGGGCAAGGCGTTGCTGGCTGGCGCGGTGGTTTGCCTGCTGTGGGCAGTGGGCAATACCTTCTACTTGAGTGGGGCGCGGGAGCAACTGCGCCAGCTTGAGTCGCAGGAAGTGGCGCTTGAACAGCAGGTCGCGCTGAAAACCAGCCAGGCTGCCGGCCTGGAGTCCCTGGTCCGCGAACTCGAAACAATGCGAGGCCATTTCGCCAACCTGTTACGGCGGCTGCCTGCCGACACCCAGGTACCCGGCCTGCTTGAAGATATTGGCCGCCTGAGCGCCGCCAATGGCTTGGTGCTGGAGGCCATCGAACTTCGGGATGACCAGCCTCGTGCCCTGTACATCGAATCGCCCATGCAGATTGGCGTCACCGGGACTTTTCACGACCTGGCGGCGTTCATCAACGGCATGGCCAGCTTGCCGGGAATTGTCACGGTGCATGACTTGGCATTCAGTCCTGTCGATCCCTCGGTGTTGCATCTCAGTCTGGTAGCCAGGACTTATCGTCACAACCGCCAGGCGGGCGATGACCTGGAGGTTGATTTGCACCCGCCGGCACAGGCTGTCGCCGAGCCCGGGCCGCAGCAAGTGGCCTACGATTTTGCAGCCTTGCGCGACCCTTTCCAGCCGCCCTCTCGCCAACTGGTTCGACCCGCCGGGCGACCGGCTGCCGGACCTGATCTCGCCAGGCCTCGCGGAATCCTCGAAGGCTTCGCCGTGGAGCAGTTCGAAATGGTCGGGACCTTGTCCCTGGGGGCTCAAACCTTCGCCCTGCTGCGCGGAGCGTCGTCTGTCCATCGGCTGGCAATCGGCGATTACCTGGGCCCGGACCACGGGCGCATCACGGCGATTCATGACTCCCATGTCGAACTGGCCGAGCTTTTCCCGGATGGCCAGGGCGCGTGGCTGGAACGCTCGCAAACCCTTGCCCTGAACGTGAACCCATAACGGAAACAAACAATGAAAAGGACTTTTTCGTCCTTCGGTGTGGCGCTATGGATAGCGTTCACGGCACCGATGGTCATGGCTGTGCCCAATCGAATCGACTTGATTCACCTGCCGCCACCTGGCAATGCGCCCCTGAGTTCCGGACGCGTGGCATTCACCGGGGACAAGCTGTCCCTCAACTTCCAGAACATCGAGTTGCGCGCGGTGCTGCAGCAGATTGCTGACGTTGCCGGCCTCAATCTGGTGACCAGCGACGACGTGCAGGGTTCGATCACCCTGCGCCTCAAGGACGTGCCCTGGGACCAGGCCCTGGACCTGGTGCTGCAAACCAAGGGGCTGGACAAGCGTGTGACGGCCAATGTGCTGCTGGTCGCGCCGGCCGAGGAGTTGGCCGCCCGCGAGTTGCTGGCGATGGAGTCGCACAAGCAAATGACTGACTTGGCACCGCTGCGCCGCGAGTTGCTGCAAGTCAATTACGCCAAGGCGTCGGACCTGGCCAAGCTCTTCCAGTCGGCCGTGGGCCTGGAAGGTGCAACCGATGAGCGCGGCTCGGTGGCGGTGGATGACCGCACCAACAACATCATCGCCTACCAGACCCGGGAGCGGCTGGAGGAGCTGCGCAAGATTGTGGCGCAACTGGATATTCCGGTAAGGCAGGTGATGATCGAGGCGCGGATCGTCGAGGCCAATGTGGATTACGACAAAAGCCTTGGCGTGCGCTGGGGCGGGCAACTGAATCGGGGTAACTGGAGCGCTGGCGGGATCAGGAAACCACTGGCCGAAGGCACCGAGCCGCCTGAAACCCCGCCCAGCTCGCCGTTTGTGGACCTGGGGGCGGTCAACGGCAGCGCCGGCCTGGGTGTCGCGTTTATCACCGACAACCTGCTGCTGGACCTGGAACTGACCGCCATGGAAAAAACCGGCAATGGTGAAATCGTTTCGCAGCCCAAGGTCGTCACCTCCGACAAGGAAACCGCGCGAATCCTCAAGGGCACCGAGATTCCCTATCAGGAGTCCAGCTCCACCGGCGCGACCTCGGTGTCGTTCAAAGAGGCCTCCTTGTCATTGGAAGTGACCCCGCAAATCACCCCGGACGGCTGGGTGATCATGGAGGTCAAGGTCACCAAGGACGAGCCCGACTACCTGAACAGGCTCAACGATGTGCCGCCGATCAAGAAAAACGAGGTCAATGCCAAGGTGCTGGTCAAGGACGGGGAGACCATCGTGATCGGTGGGGTTTTCTCCAATACTCAAAGCAAAGTGGTAGATAAAGTGCCATTTTTGGGCGATGTGCCGTATCTTGGCCGCCTTTTCCGGCGGGATGTGGTTTCGGAGAAAAAATCCGAGCTGCTGGTATTCCTGACTCCGCGTATTATGAATAACCAGGCGATTGCTGTGAGTCGTTGATTCTGTGCGAAATTTGATTCTTGTAGGACCGATGGGGGCTGGAAAAAGCA
>Ga0209173_100622_pt1 | contig 14394 bp, 14 predicted proteins | sample SynthPrep_16_END_FD_187206 | JGI IMG/M metagenome (GOLD analysis project Ga0209173, IMG submission 187206) | Synthetic microbial communities from Ohio, USA - SynthPrep_16_END_DS12_MetaG (SPAdes) (version 2) | ecosystem: Engineered > Bioreactor > Aerobic > Activated sludge | place: USA: Ohio... | reverse complement strand
TCTCGGTGCCGGCCGCCTACTCCATGGCGTTCTATGAGACCCAGCGCACCAAGGGCACGCTGCTGTGGATGCTCTCCACCAAGATGCTGCCGCCGGTGGGCGTGCTGATGCCGATCTACCTGCTGGCCAAGAGCTTCGGCCTGCTGGACACGCGCATTGCGCTGATCATCATCTACACCCTGATCAACCTGCCGATTGTGGTTTGGATGGTTTACACCTACTTCAAGGACATCCCCAAGGACATCCTTGAAGCCGCCCGCCTGGATGGCGCCACGCTGTGGCAGGAAATGGTCCGCGTGCTGCTGCCGATCGCCAAGGGCGGCCTGGCGTCCACCGTGTTGCTGTCGCTGATCCTGTGCTGGAACGAGGCGTTCTGGTCGCTGAACTTGACCTCATCCACCGCTGCGCCGTTGACCGCGTTGATCGCCTCCTACTCCAGCCCCGAAGGGTTGTTCTGGGCCAAATTGTCCGCCGTTTCGACCCTGGCCTGCGCGCCGATCCTGATCTTTGGCTGGATCAGCCAGAAACAGCTGGTGCGCGGTTTGTCCTTCGGCGCCGTGAAGTAACGGTTTCTTATAAAAATTCTGTACGTGGAGGCCCATCATGGCCAACCTGAAAATCAAGAATCTGCAAAAAGGCTTCGAAGGCTTCTCGATCATCAAAGGCATCGACCTGGAAGTGAACGACAAGGAATTCGTGGTGTTCGTCGGCCCGTCGGGCTGCGGTAAATCCACGCTGCTGCGCCTGATCGCGGGCCTGGAGGAAGTCAGCGAAGGCACCATCGAACTGGATGGCCGCGACATCACCGAAGTGACCCCGGCCAAGCGTGACCTGGCGATGGTGTTTCAGACCTACGCGCTCTACCCGCACATGAGCGTGCGCAAGAACATGTCGTTTGCCCTGGACCTGGCCGGCGTCGACAAGAAGCTGGTGGAAAGCAAGGTCAGCGAAGCGGCGCGCATCCTCGAGCTGGGCCCGCTGCTGGAGCGTAAGCCCAAGCAACTGTCCGGCGGCCAGCGTCAGCGTGTGGCGATCGGCCGCGCGATTGTGCGCAACCCGAAGATCTTCCTGTTTGACGAACCGCTCTCCAACCTCGACGCCGCCCTGCGTGTGCAGATGCGCCTGGAGCTGTCGCGCCTGCATAAAGAGTTGCAGGCGACCATGATCTACGTGACCCACGACCAGGTCGAAGCCATGACCCTGGCCGACAAAGTGGTGGTGTTGAACAGTGGCCGTATCGAGCAGGTCGGCTCGCCGCTGGAGCTGTATCACCAGCCGGCCAACCTGTTTGTGGCGGGCTTTCTCGGCACGCCGAAGATGGGCTTCCTCAAGGGCAAAGTCACCCGTGTCGAGGGCCAGGGTTGCGAAGTGCAACTGGACGCCGGCACCACCATCAGCCTGCCTTTGAGCGGCGCAACCCTGAGCGTGGGCAGTGCCGTCACGCTCGGCATTCGCCCGGAGCACCTGGAAATCGCCGACGCCTCTGGCTCAGTAGCTCAGAACACCCTGACCGTCACCGCCGATGTCGGTGAACGCCTGGGCAGCGACACCTTCTGCCACGTCATCACCGCCACCGGCGAACCGTTGACCATGCGGATTCGCGGCGACATGGCCAGCCAGTACGGCGAGACGCTGCACCTGCACCTGGACCCGGCGCACTGCCATCTGTTCGACACCGACGGCGTGGCCGTGGCCCGCCCACTGCGCGCCGCCGCCTGATTTCGCGAGTATGACGTTATGAAGCTGAATAAACACACCCTCACGCAGTTGGCGCCGGAAGTAAAACTGCCGGCCTACGCCATTGCCAGCACCACCCAAGGCATCGCTCATATTGGTGTCGGCGGTTTCCATCGCGCGCACCAGGCGTATTACACCGATGCACTGATGAATACCGGCGAAGGCCTGGACTGGAGCATTTGCGGCGTCGGCCTGCGCGCTGAAGACCGCAAGGCCCGCGACGACCTGGCCGGCCAGGACTACCTGTTCACCCTGTATGAACTGGGCGATACCGACGACACCGAAGTGCGCGTGATCGGCTCGATCAGCGACATGCTGCTGGCCGAAGACGGCGCCCAGGCGCTGATCGATAAGCTCGCCAGCCCGGCCATCCGTATTGTGTCATTGACCATCACCGAAGGCGGCTACTGCATCGACGACAGCAACGGCGAGTTCATGGCCCACCTGCCGCAGATCCAGCACGACCTGGCCCACCCGAGCGCGCCGAAAACCGTGTTCGGTTTCATCTGCGCCGCCCTGACCCAACGCCGCGCCAACGGTATCCCGGCCTTCACCGTGATGTCCTGCGATAACCTGCCGCACAACGGCGCCGTGACGCGCAAGGCACTGCTGGCCTTCGCCGCCCTGCACAACGCCGAACTGCATGACTGGATCAAGGCCAACGTGAGCTTCCCGAACGCCATGGTCGACCGCATCACACCGATGACCAGCACCGCCCATCGCCAGCAACTGCACGACGAGCACGCGATCGACGATGCCTGGCCGGTGGTGTGCGAACCCTTTGTGCAATGGGTGCTGGAAGACACATTCGTCAACGGTCGCCCGGCCTGGGAAAAAGTCGGCGTGCAGTTCACCCATGACGTCACGCCCTATGAAGAGATGAAGATCGGCCTGCTCAATGGCAGCCATCTGGCCCTGACCTACCTGGGCTTTCTCAAGGGCTATCGGTTCGTGCACGAGACCATGAACGATCCGGTGTTCGTGGCGTATATGCGGGCGTATATGGACCTGGACGTCACGCCGAACCTGGCGCCGGTGCCGGGTATCGACTTGACCGAGTACAAGCAAACGCTGGTGGACCGCTTCTCCAACCAGGCGATTGCCGACCAGTTGGAGCGGGTGTGCTCGGACGGTTCGTCGAAGTTTCCCAAGTTCACCGTGCCGACGATCAATCGCCTGATTGCGGATGGGCGCGAGACCGAGCGCGCGGCGCTGGTGGTAGCGGCGTGGGCGTTGTATTTGAAGGGTGTGGATGAGAACGGCGTGCGCTACACGATCCCGGATCCGCGTGCCGCGTTTTGCCAGGGGCTGGTGAGTGATGAGGCGTTGATCAGCAAGCGGCTGTTGGGGGTGGAGGAAATTTTCGGTACGGCTATTCCCAATTCGCCTGAGTTTGTGGCAGCGTTCGAGCGGTGCTATGCAAGCCTGCGCGATAACGGCGTCACCAAAACACTGCAGCAACTCCTGAAGAAACCGGCTTAGCAATGTGGGAGGGGGCTTGCCCCCTCCCACATTGGAATGCATTGCCAACTCGAACAATAAACTGCTGAGCACACCCTCATGACCCAGCAAAACCTGTACCTCGGCATCGACTGCGGCACCCAAGGCACCAAGGCCATCGTCCTCGACGCCTCCAGCGGCAAAGTCCTGGGCCTGGGCGCCGCCAGCCACACCCTGATCAGCGGCGCCAATGGCCGTCGCGAACAGCACACCCAGGAATGGCTGGACGCCTTCACCGAAGCCACCCACCGCGCCCTGCAACAAGCCGGTGTGGACGGTCAGGACATCCTTGGCATCGGCGTATCCGGCCAACAGCACGGCCTGGTGCTACTGGACGAGCACGGCGCGGTATTGCGCCCGGCCAAACTGTGGTGCGACACCGAAACCGCCGCCGAGAACGACCGCCTGCTGGCCTACCTCGGCGGCGAAAGCGGCTCATTGGAACGCCTCGGCGTAGCGATTGCGCCGGGCTACACCGTGTCCAAGCTGCTTTGGACCCGCGAGCAGCACCCGGACATTTTCGCGCGCATCGCGCATATCCTGCTGCCCCACGATTACCTCAACTATTGGCTCACCGGTCGCGCCGTGGCGGAATACGGCGATGCCTCGGGCACCGGCTATTTCAATGTGCGCAGCCGTGAGTGGGACGTGGCACTACTCAAGCACATCGATCCGAGCGGACGCCTGGAACAGGCCTTGCCGCCGTTGATTGAGGCCGATCAGGCGGTCGGCAGCATCCTGCCCGCCATCGCCGAACGCTTGGGCATCAACCCCAACGCTATCGTCGCCAGTGGCGGCGGTGACAACATGATGGGCGCCATCGGCACCGGCAACATTGCCCCCGGCGTGATCACCATGAGCCTGGGTTCATCGGGCACTGTGTATGCATTTGCCGACCAGCCCAACGTCAGCCCGCAGGCGTCGGTCGCGACGTTCTGCTCGTCCAGCGGCGGCTGGCTGCCACTGATCTGCACCATGAACCTGACCAACGCCACCGGGGTGATCCGCGAGCTGTTCGACCTCGACCTGGCCGCGTTCAACACCCTGGTCGAACAGGCGCCCATCGGCGCCGACGGCGTGAGCATGCTGCCGTTCCTCAACGGCGAACGCGTGCCTGCCCTGCCCCACGCCACCGGCAGCCTGCACGGCCTGACCATGACCAACCTGACCCGCGCCAACCTGTGCCGTGCGGTGGTCGAAGGCACCACCTTCGGCCTGCGCTACGGCCTCGACCTGCTGCGCCAGACCGGCCTGCAAAGCCAGAGCATCCGTTTGATCGGCGGTGGCTCGAAAAGCCCGGTATGGCGGCAGATGGTTGCCGATATCATGAACACCGAAGTGATCTGCACCGAACAAAGCGAAGCCGCTGCCCTGGGCGCGGCGATCCAGGCGGCGTGGAGCCAGTCCGGCGAATCCCTGGCCAGCCTGTGCGACAAATGCGTGAGCGTCGACCCGGCCAGCCGGACCCTGCCGGTGGCAGCCAGCGTCAGCGCCTATCAACAGGCTTACGAGCGCTATCAACAGCACGTGGCAACCCTTTAAGAGCGAACGACTATGTATCTGGTGTGTGGTGAAGCGCTGTTTGATTTCTTCAGCGAGGAAGACGCCAGCGGGCAGGCTTCCAAGGTCAATTACAAGGCGATTGCCGGCGGTTCGCCGTTCAACGTCGCGGTGGGCTTGCGTCGCCTGGGCATCGACGCCGGATTGTTCGGCGGTGTGTCCACCGACTTCCTTGGCCGTCGCTTGTTGCAGGTGCTAAAGGACGAAGGTGTCAGCGAGCAGTTCCTGGTGGAATTCGCCGCACCGACCACCTTGTCGATGGTCGCCGTGGGTGCCAATGGTTCACCGCAGTACAACTTCCGTGGCGAAGGCTGCGCCGACCGCCTGCTGGAAATCGACCACCTGCCCGCGCTGGGGGCTGACATTCGCGGCCTGCATATCGGCTCGTTTTCACTGGTGGTGCAACCGATCGGCGACACCCTGCTGAGTTTGGTCAAGCGCGAAAGCGGCAAGCGCATGATCAGCCTCGACCCCAACGTGCGGCTCAACCCGCAGCCCGATATCCAGCTGTGGCGCAACCGCGTAGCGGAACTGGTCAAGCATGCCGACCTGATCAAGGTCAGCGACGAAGACCTGCACCTGCTCTACCCCGACCAGTCGCCGGAAAGCGTGCTGCAGGGCTGGCTGCAACACCGTTGCCAACTGGTTTTCCTGACCCGTGGTGGCGAGGGCGCCAGCGTCTACAGCCGCCAGCATGGCCACTGGTCTGCACCTGCGGTCAAGGTGGTGATGGCCGACACGGTGGGCGCCGGTGATACCTTCCAGGCCGCGTTGATTGCCTGGTTGACCGAGCAGCAACTGGATTCAGTGGAAGGCCTGCAACAGCTCACGCGTGCGCAGATCGACGCCATGCTGGGCTTTGCCATCCGCGCTGCGGCGTTGACCTGCACCAAGACCGGGCCGGACCTGCCGTATCGCCAACAGCTTGGATGAAGGTTTTGTCAGCCAGCTAAACATTAATCGATGGTTAATCCCGCACGTCGAGAGTGAAGTTGTACCCACTTGCGGAGAACCACCATGAAACTGCGCACCTTAATGCTCAGCGCCAGCCTGGCGCTGGCAGCGGTGTCAGGCCTGGCCCAGGCCGACGATCAACCTGCCGCTGCCAAACCCGTGCCTTACCGGTACGGCATGCCGATGAATATCGACAAGGTCCTGGCCATGAACGAAACCCCGACTGACGAATGCAAAGTCATCAAGGCGGATATCAAGTTCTTGGATAAGGCGGGCAAGGTGGAAGACGTGAGCTATCGGAAAATGTCCGACGCCTGCGATTTCCAGAACTGAGTCGATGAGGCCAACACGCCAAGCCCGCGCAAATAGGAGTAGTCTTGCGGGCTTGTCCTAAGGCCGAAAGGATTCGCCATGCTGTTGAGTTTCCGCACCCTCGCCACCTTCACCGCGCTGCTGTGCTTCGCCCTCGCGCTTATCTGGGGCCTGCGTCCCGACCTGGTGCTGTGGGTGTGGAGTGTCGAGTATTCCAGTGGCACCGGGCTGGTGTCGCGCCGCAACGCCGCGCTGTTCCTCGGCATCGGCATCATGTTCTACCGCGCACGTCACGCGCCGCCTTCAGACACGCGTCGGGCCCTCACCACCGGGTTTATCGCCGGGTGCCTGGTGCTGGCGGTGCTGGGGTTCAGTGAGTGGATCAATGGGAATGCCGGGCCGGGCATCTTGCTGGCGGTGGCAACGGAAACCGTATTGGGCCTGGCGTTCATCCAGGCCCACAGGTCTTCGGTCCCTCACACTCAAGCGTCCAGCTAGTAGAGGCTGCGCCCTCCCGCTCGTTGCAGGGCGGGTGCATGGGTGTGCTTGAGGTCTTCACGCAACCCGGCAATCAGGTTGCAAATGGCGCGGCTGCTGTCGAGTTTTTCCGCATTGATGCCTTTGACTTCCAAATCCACCCGGTCACGGTCGCGCTCGTCGTAGACCTTGATCGTCAGCGACGCATCTTCGGCTTTGGTGCATTCGCACCGTTTGGGCAGGAAACTTCCTTCAATAATGCTGCGAAGTTCTAATTCCGAAAGCATGGTCAACCTCTCCTTTCCTGAGACTGCCAACAGATTGTTATTAATCCCGCGGGCCCTTGCCCGCCACGTCTTACCGACCTTGGACGACGCTTACAACACCCAAGCCTACTCGGCAAAATCGGCCCCTGTTGTAACCATTCCTCATAAGCACTGTGCTTGTTTATATAAGTTAAACCGTATCGACTAAATCGTCGCCGAACCGCTGCGATTAAACGTTTAACCCTGCATGTTTGTTTAAACGGCACCTTGCGCGGCGACCCTTTCAGCAACATGTCGCAAACTATCAAAGTTGATGTTCGCCCCGGAATTGATCGCCACCAGGGTCTGCCCGCGCAAATTGTGACTGGTCACGTATTCACGCAGGCCCGCTACCGCCAGCGCTCCGGACGGCTCGGTGATGGAGCGCGTATCGTCGTAGATCAGCTTGATCGCGCTGCACAACTGATCATTGCTGACCGTGATGACTTCATCCACCCAGTCGCGGCAGATCTCAAACCCATAAGCACCGACCTGCGCCACCGCCGTGCCGTCGGCAAACCCGTCGACACTGGGCAGCACCACCCGCTCACCGGCCCGCAGCGCCGCCAACAGGCAGCTGGACCCTTCGGGTTCGACGCCGATGATGCGCACCTCGGGCCGCAGGTATTTGACGTAGGCGGCGACCCCGGCGATCAGGCCACCGCCGCCCACCGGTACGAAGATCGCATCCAGGGGCCCCTGTTGTTGGCGCAGGATCTCCATGGCCACGGTGCCTTGGCCGGCAATCACCTCGGGGTCATCGAACGGCGAAACGAAGGTGCCCCCGGATTGCTCGGCCAGTTGCAACGCATGGGCCAGGGCAAAGGGGAAGCTCGCGCCGTGCAGCACCGCTTCCGCACCGCGCGAACGCACGCCCAGCACCTTGAGTTCCGGCGTGCTGCTGGGCATCACAATGCGCGCCTTGATCCCCAGCTCCCGCGCCGCCAGGGCCACACCTTGGGCATGGTTGCCCGCCGACGCGGTGACCACCCCGCGGGCCTTTTGCTCCGGCGTGAGCTGCACCAGCTTGTTGTAGGCGCCGCGGATCTTGAAGGAAAACGTCGGTTGCAGGTCTTCACGCTTGAGCAACACCTGGTTGCCCAGCAACGCCGACAAGGCCGGGGCCGCCTGCAAGGGCGTGCGCACCGCCAGGTCATAGACCGGGGCGGCGAGGATCTTTTTCACATAATGTTCAAGCAGTCCCGGGTCGGCGGTGTGGGGCGCGGTGCAGGTGCTCATGGGTGTCTCCTGGCTTTTTGTCAAAGACCCTGGAGACGGAAAAACAAAACCCGCCTCTAGGGCGGGTTTGGGTACAGCCGTGCGCTATCCCGCCAAATGAGGAATGGCGGTAATAATGCTTGGCTGGCTGCGGAAGGCTTGAAAAGTCATAGAGCGAAACTAACCGGCGACTGGCGGGCAAGTCAATGGCCAAGCGCCATTTCGTGGTGGGGGGGGTTACGTTTAATATACGAAACGTATACGCTTTGTATATCCCTACCGCACAGTGAAGACCATGGGCATCGTCAAGATCACCGACCCACTGCATGAACAACTGCGCCTGGCCAGCGCCGCGATGGACCGCTCCATCAACGCCCAGGCCGAATTCTGGATCAAGATCGGCCTGCTCGCCGAACTCAATCCCAGCCTGCCCTACAACGAGTTGATCAACAAACTGTTGCTGGACAAGCCCGACCTGATCCGGGGGCGCCGTTGATGATCAAGACCGCCGCACAACTGGCCGTGATGCGTGAATCCGGACGCCTGCTGGCCCAGGTCTTCACCATGCTCGATGGCTTCGTCGCCGCCGGCCGCTCCACCCTGGAGCTGGACAGCGCCGTCGAAGCCTTCATCCGCCATGACCTCAAAGCCCGCCCCGCCAGCCTCGGCCAATACGACTACCCCTTCTCCATCAACACCTCGATCAACGAGGTGGTGTGCCATGGCATGCCCAGCGCCAAGGAGATTCTCAAGGACGGCGACATCATCAACATCGATATCACCCTGGAAAAAGGTGGCTATATCGCCGACGCCAGCAAGATGTACATGATCGGCACCGTCGCCCCCAAAGCCCGGCGCCTGGTGGAGATGACCTTCGAAGCCATGTGGGCCGGCATCCGCCAGGTCAAGCCCGGCGCCCGCCTGGGCGATATCGGCCATGCCATCCAGAGCCACGCGCAGGCCAACGGCTACAGCGTGGTGCGCGAATATTGCGGCCACGGCATCGGCCGGCAGATGCATGAAGAGCCGCAGGTTTTGCACTTCGGTCGTCCCGGCACCGGGCTGGAACTGCGTGAAGGCATGGTGTTCACCGTCGAGCCGATGCTCAACCAGGGCAGCGCCAAAGTGCGCAGCCTGAAGGATGGGTGGACGGTGGTGACCAAGGACAACAGCTTGTCGGCGCAGTGGGAGCATACCGTGGCGGTAACGGCGGATGGCTTTGAAGTCCTGACCCTGCAGGTGCAGACTGGCGAATGACCTGTGGCGAGGGAGCTTGCTCCCGCTGGGCTACGCAGCAGCCCTAAAGAAAGGCGCGCTACGCACGCCAACGGGAGCAAGCTCCCTCGCCACATCGACATCGTCGTACCCGCTATCCGTTTCATCCCTACCATCAAAATGTCAGTGCCGAGTCACCACACCTGGCCCTGACGCTTCAACTCCAGGCGCCGCACGAATTCCTCCAGCACCAGGCCATACAGATCGTCCTGCAAGTAAGCATCCTCGATGCCGGCGTCCAGGTTGGGGTTGTCGTTGACCTCGATCACCACCACCTTGTCGCCGGACTGCTTGAGGTCGACGCCGTAGAGGCCATCTCCGATCAGGTTGGCGGTCTTCACGGCCAGCTCCACCACCGCCTTGGGCGCCTCGTGGACCGCCAGGGTGCGGCATTCGCCGTTGATGGCCTGGCCGATGGCCTTGTGGTTGTAGATCTGCCAATGGCCCTTGGACATAAAGTATTGGCAGGCAAAGATCGGCTTGCGGTTGAGTACGCCGATGCGCCAGTCGTACTCGGTGTAGAAGAATTCCTGGGCCAGCAACAGCACCGAATGTTCGAACAACTCGGCGGTGGCCTTGAGCAAGGCTGCCTGGCTTTCCACCTTGATGACCCCACGGGAAAAGCAACCATCGGGGATCTTCAAGACCAACGGGAACCCGAGGCGCTCGCCGACCCGTTCGAAGTCTTGCGGTCGCTCTTTGTAAAGAATCTCGGTGGCGGGCATGCCCAGTTGATGACTGTTGAGCAGGTCGGTGAGATAGACCTTGTTGGTACAGCGCAGGATCGACGCCGGGTCGTCCATCACCACCAGGCCTTCGCTTTCGGCTTTCTTGGCGAAACGATAGGTGTGGTTGTCGACGCTGGTGGTCTCGCGGATCAGCAAGGCGTCGTATTCGGCCAGGCGCGCATAGTCCTTGCGCTCGATCAGGTCGACATCGATACCCAGGCCCTTGCCTACGCGAATGAAATTATCCAACGCCTGGGCATTTGACGGTGGTAGTTGTTCCTGGGGATCGTGCAGGATGGCCAGGTCGTAACGCGCCAGGCGGCGTGAGCGAGGCTGGCGCCAGATCTTGCGGCTGAAGTTGTCCAGCGCATGAGCGAATTGATCTTCCTGATCATCGCGCAACTTGTGTAATACGCCGGACTTGATCCCTTCGATATGCCAGCCGTTATGCTGTTTGAACCCCACTAACAAAATAGGACAGGGGAAGGCTTCAAACAATTGGCGGGCCAGATCCTGCAACGGTTCTATAGTCGTCCGTCCAAAATAAAGTGTCAGGGTAAAGCCTTCGGTATTGCTGTAAAGATGATGACTCAAGGCTTTATCGAGGGTTTTGTCCAAGTCGTCCAAGGCCAGGCCGTACAACGCCTTTTTCGTCAGTTCGCTGATGGTGCGGACCGACGGAATCACCTTGTGCCCGCGTGCCTCGGCCAGCAACGAGCAGTAATAACCGTGCCCCAGGTATTTGTAGCTGCGGCACAGGTTGATCACCTGCACACGCTTGCCGGACTGGTTTTCCCGAGTCTGTTCCAGGTACTCCTGGGCGGTGATGATGTCTTCGCTGGGGAAGTAGGAGGCCCAATCTTCCTTGCGCTCGACAATGATCACTACTTGACGGGCGCCTGTGAGGGGGGCGGAAAAATAACCCTGGCTCGTTATTGTCGCCGCGACAGTTTGCTCCGATACTTCACGCCAATGACTTTGTACCGCCGACATAATAATTGATCCGCTTTAGAGAACTCGACCTTTTCTATTAAGCACGATCTTTTAGAGAAGTCCCGTTTCGTTACGTAACTTTTATGGCGGTCATATGGCACTTTCTTTTCGCGTTGCATCCCCCTTCGATGTGCCTGAATTAATGGTACTGGAACAGCAGTGTTTCACCACTGACCGACTCTCATCGCGTCGTTTTCAATGGATGATCAGCCGCGCCCATGGCCAATTGCTGGTGGCGGAAGAAGACGGGCAACTGCTCGGCTATGCACTGGTGCTGTTTCGGCGTGGCAGCGCGTGCGCGCGCTTGTATTCCATCGCTATCGCCGCGCACTTACGCGGCGTTGGGCTGGGCCAGCAGTTGCTCAAGCGTGCCGAGGCCTGTGCGGCAGCGCACGCTTGTGCGCACCTGCGCCTTGAAGTGCGCACCGACAACCCAGGCGCCCTGGCGCTGTATGAACGCAATGGCTACCGGCGCTTTGCCGTGGTCAACGACTATTACGAAGACCACAGCCCTGCCCTGCGCCTGGAAAAAACCTTGCTCACGCCACCTGCTTGATCCCGGCCTTGGCTTCCAACTCGCGCACCAGCGGCAATACGCGCTTGCCGAAGTACTCGACTTCCTCCTGGAAGTGCAGGAAACCCGCCAGCACCAGGTCCACACCCACCGCTTTGAGCGCGACGATACGCTCGGCGATCTGCTGTGGCGTGCCGATCAGGTTGGTCTTGAAGCCATCGTTGTACTGCACCAGGTCTTCAAAGCTGGACTTGGCCCAGTTGCCCTCGCCTTCCGGTGAGGCCTTGCCCGCTTGCTTCGCGGCGTCGCCAAACGCGTTGACGGCTTCCGGGTCGGCTTTGTCGATGATTTCCGCCAGCACCGCACGGGCTTCCTCTTCAGTGTCGCGGGCGATCACGAAGGCGTTGACGCCGACTTTGACCGAATGGTTATTCGCCGCCGCCTTGGCGCGAATGTCATCGACCTGGGCCTTGATGCCTTCCGGGGTGTTGCCGTTGGTGAAGTACCAGTCCGACACCCGTGCGGCCATGTCCCGCGCCGCCCGCGAGCTGCCGCCCTGGAACACTTCCGGCTGGCCCAGCGGCTTGGGCTTGAGGGTGTAGTTGTTGAAGCGGTAGAAATCGCCCTTGAAGGTGAAGTCGTCCTGGGTCCAGATGCCTTTGAGGGCGCGGATGAACTCTTCGGAACGGCGATAGCGCTCGTCGTGTTCCAGCCAGTGTTCGCCAATGGCCTGGAACTCACCCTTGAACCAACCGCTGACGATATTCACCGCGATACGGCCATTGGTGAGCTGGTCGATGGTTGCCAATTGCTTGGCCGCCAGCGCCGGTTGCCACGGGCCAGGCAGGATCGCGGCGATGACCTTGAGCGTGGTGGTCGCAGCCAGCAGCGCATGGCTGAACGCCACGGATTCATGCTGGTTTTCGGCACCGTAGCCGGCGGTGAAGCGGATCTGGGTGAGACCGTATTCGAAACCGGCCGCCTCGGCCAGCTGCGCCAGTTTGCGGTTGTAATCAATGCCCCAATGGGTGCGCTGTTCGATCTTGCTGACCACCAGCCCACCGCTGACGTTGGGCACCCAATAGGCAAATTTCACGGCTTGCTGACTCATCGAGCGGTACCTCGTACATAGGGATGTACCCAGGGCTTGAGCAGCAAGCGTGCCAGGCCACGAGAAACGCCCGCGCCATGAGGGTTGCGGCGAAAAAACCCGGCAGGCACGGCTTGCCGGCGAATGTCAGGGATTGCGACGGTTTGCTGGATCGCTGTTGCTGGGGCAACAGCACAGGCCGTGAAGGGCGCGTAAACATTGGCCCTGGCACCCGGCACGGACTGTGCAATCACTCTTCGCATTGATCACTGCCCCGGAGCCTTGCCCATGACCGAACAACACGTCATCAACCCGCTGTCCACCGGTGTCGACTACCCGACCCTGGCCGCTCGCTTTCGGCCGATTTTCCAACGCATCGCCGACGGTGCCTTGGCGCGCGAACAACAGCGCACCCTGCCCCACGAGCCGATCCAGTGGCTCAAAGAGGCCGGCTTTGGCGCGGTGCGGGTGCCGGTGGAGTACGGCGGCGGCGGCGCGTCCCTGCCGCAGTTATTTGAGTTGCTGATCGAGCTGGCCGAAGCCGACTCCAATGTCCCTCAGGCCCTGCGCGGGCATTTTGCCTTTGCCGAAGACCGTCTGAACGCGCCACCCAGTGCCGGCCGCGACCTGTGGTTCAAGCGTTTCGTGGACGGCGATATCGTCGGCTGCGCCTGGACCGAGATCGGCAACGTGGCCATCGGCGATGTGGTCACCCAGGTCAGCCCTGACGGCGACAGCTGGAAGCTCAACGGCGAAAAGTTCTACAGCACCGGCAGCATTTTCGCCGACTGGATCGATGTGTACGCCCAACGCAGCGACACCGGCGCCGATGTGATCGCCGCCACCCGCGCCCGCCAGCCGGGCGTGGTGCACAGCGATGACTGGGACGGCTTTGGCCAGCGCACCACCGGCAGCGGCACGTCGCGCTTTACCGATGCGGTGGTGGACGCGGACAACGTCATCGACTTTGCCACCCGATTCAAATACCAGACCGCGTTTTACCAACTCGTGTTACTGGCCAGTCTGGCTGGCATTGGCCGTGCGGCATTGCGCGATGTGGCGCATCAGGTGCGCAGCCGCAAACGCATCTACAGCCATGGCAATGCGCCCCATGTCAGCCAGGACGCACAGGTTCAACAGGTGGTGGGCGAAGTGGCTGCGCTGGTCTACGCCGCCGAGGCCAGCGCGTTGAAAGCGACGCTGCCGGCGCAACGCGCGTACGTGGCGCGCTTTGGTGGGGATGATGCAGTGGAGCGTGAGGCCAACGTGGCGGCGGAGATTGAGTCGGCTACCGCGCAGGTGGTGGTGTCTGAGTTGATCCAGCGTGCGACCAGTGAATTGTTCAATGCATTGGGGGCTTCGGATGTGCGCCAGGGGAAAGCGCTGGATCGGCATTGGCGGAATGCGCGGACTGTGTCGTCGCATAATCCGGTGATCTACAAGGCAAGGATTGTAGGGGATTGGGTGATCAATGGGGTTGAGCCGCCGTTTGTTTGGCAGATTGGGAATGGGCCAGGGACTGGGGCTTGAGTTGGCTGTTGCAAGATCAAAAGCAGGCCGATATCTACCTGATGTATGGAGATCAAACTGTGGGAGGGGGCTTGCCCCTGTAGAACCGTAGACATCGTTTACATCTGAAACCGGGGACATCGTTTACACATTTGAGGCTTGGACGCGGGTCATACCGCGTCCAAGCCTCCCCAAGGGATGATCACACAGGTACAAATCCCA
>Ga0209173_100618_pt1 | contig 14532 bp, 16 predicted proteins | sample SynthPrep_16_END_FD_187206 | JGI IMG/M metagenome (GOLD analysis project Ga0209173, IMG submission 187206) | Synthetic microbial communities from Ohio, USA - SynthPrep_16_END_DS12_MetaG (SPAdes) (version 2) | ecosystem: Engineered > Bioreactor > Aerobic > Activated sludge | place: USA: Ohio... | reverse complement strand
CCAGCGCCGCAACACCCCGCCCACCCAGCGCTCATAACCGGCGCTGGCACGCTCGAAGGTGCGGTTGAACCAACCGAAGAATCCACGCTGAGCACCATGCCCCTGGCCATTGCGGGCTTTGAGCAACGACGCGCACAGCGCGGGTGTCAGGGTCATCGCCACCAGTACTGAGAGGACCATGGCCGAGACGATGGTCACGGAGAACTGCCGATAGATGATCCCGGTGGAACCACCGAAAAACGCCATGGGGATAAATACCGCACTCAGCACCAGGGTGATCCCCACCAGTGCGCCACTGATTTCACGCATCGATTGACGGGTGGCCGCCACGGGCGAAAGCCCCTCGCCCATCAGCCGCTCCACGTTTTCCACCACCACGATGGCATCGTCCACAAGCAAGCCGATCGCCAGGACCATGGCAAACATGGTCAAGGTGTTGATCGAGTAGCCGAACAGCGCCAGCACGCCGAACGTGCCCAGCAGCACCACCGGCACGGTAATCGCCGGGATCAGCGTGGCGCGCAGGCTCTGCAGGAACAGGAACATGATCAACACCACCAGCACGATAGCCTCGCCCAAAGCCTTGACCACCTCTTCGATGGACAAGCTGACAAAGGGCGTGGTGTCGTAGGCGATCACGTTTTTCAGCTGCATTTGCGTCGGGTAGAAGGGCTCCATCTCCTTGAGCTTGGCCTTGACCGCCTTGCCGACGTTCAGTGCGTTGGCGCCGGCGGCCAATTGCACGCCCATCGCCGCCGCGGGCTTGCCATTGAGGGCGGTGCTGATGTCGTAGCTTTCACTGCCCAGTTCCAGGGTCGCGACATCGCCCAGCAGTACCACGGCACCGTCGCTGTTGGACTTGACCACTACCTCGCGAAACGCTTCGACAGTCTGCAGTTTGCTGCGGGCGCTGATCGTAGCGTTCAGTTGCTGCCCCTTGACCGCAGGCAAGCCGCCGAGCTGTCCAGCCGAGACTTCGGTGTTCTGCGCTTCCAGGGCGCTGCTGATGTCCGATGGCATCAACGCATACTTTTCCAGCAAGGCGGGGTCCAGCCAGATGCGCATGGCGTAGCCCGAGCCCAACGTCTGCACATCGCCGACGCCGTCTATCCGGCTGATGGAATCGAGCAAGGTGGTGGAAATGTAGTCACCTATCTGGGTGCCGGTGACGCTGGGGTCATCCGATGCCAGGGCGACAATCATCAAGAAGTCCGAGCCGCCCTTGGTCACGGTCAGGCCTTCGCTTTGTACCGACTGCGGCAGCCTCGACTCGGCCTGTTGCAGCTTGTTCTGCACCTGCATCTGGGCGACGTCCGGGTCAGTGCCGGCAGTAAAGGTCAAACTGATGCTGGCACTGCCTGCCGAACTGCTGGTGGCCGACATATAGGTCAGGTTATCCAGGCCTTTCATCTGCTGTTCGATGACCTGGGTCACCGAGTCTTCAACGGTCTTGGCCGAGGCCCCGGTGTAGGTGGCGGAAATCTTCACCGTGGGTGGCGCGATATCCGGGTATTGCTCCAACGGCAACTGGCTGATGGACAGACTGCCACCGAGCATGATCACGATGGCAATGACCCAAGCGAAAATCGGTCGATCAATAAAAAAGTGCGCCACGCTCAACCCTCCTTCGCGGGGGTGGGAGCTGTGGTGGCCTGAGCATTGGCGTCCTGCACTTGGACGGCGGCGCCGGCACGGACTTTTTGTCCGCCTTCGACAATCAATTGGTCACCCGCCTGCAGGCCTGCCGTGACCCACCACTGGTTCCCCACCGCCCGATCGATGGTCAGCTCACGTTGTTCGACCTTGCCGTCGACCACCAGCAACGCGGTGGTCACGCCACTGGCGCTGCGGTTCACGGCTTTTTGCGGAACCAGAATGGCCTGCTCGTTACGCGCCTGTTCAAGCACCGCGCGCACATACATGCCCGGTAGCAGCAGGTGCTCCGGGTTGGCGAACTCCGCACGCAGGGTGACCGTGCCTGTCCCCTCGTTGACACTGACACCACTGACCTTGAGCCGCCCCGGCTGGTTGTAGGCGCTGCCATCGTCCAGCTTCAGGCTGACCCGTGCCTGGCCATCGCCGTTGGACTGCAACGCGCCGCTGGCCAGGTCACGCTTTAGCTTGAGCAATTCGGTGGTCGATTGGGTCACGTCCACATAGATCGGATCGAGTTGCTGCACGGTGGTCAAAGCACTGTCCTGATTGGCCACCACCAGCGCCCCCGGGGTCACGGTGGAGGTTTCGATGCGCCCGCTGACCGGTGAGACAATACGGGTGTAAGCCAGGTTGATCCGGGCGGTCTGGACTTCGGCCTCGGCGACCTGTACGTCGGCGGCGGCGGTCAGCAAGGTCGCCTGGGCGTCCTCATTATCTTGCTGGCTGATGGCATTGATCTTTACCAGTTCGGCGTCGCGCCTGGCGGTGGTCTGCGCCGATTTAAGCGTGGCGCGGTACTTGGCCAGGCTCGCCTGGGCCTGTGCCAGCGCGGCGGTATAGGACGCCGCATCCAATTGGTACAAGGCTTGCCCAACCTCGACATCCGCGCCTTCGACAAACAGTCGCCGCTGGACGATGCCGCCGACCTGCGGACGAATCTGCGCCACCATGAAGGCCTGGGTGCGCCCCGCCAGCTCAGTGGTCAGCACTTGGCTTTGAGGTTTTATGCTGATCACCGAGACTTTGGGCGTGACCGCCTCAGGAGGTGGCTCGCCGCCGGAACAGCCGCCGAGCAGGGCCAGAACGATCAAGGACAGGAAAACCGCGGCGGTTACCAGGTATTTGGCGATTATTTTCGTGGACATAGCGGCCTCTGCGACACGGAATGGCTTGAGTCAGCGCCATCCTGCAAGGCAAATGTGCAGGAAAATTGAAGATTGCCCGGCCGGGTTGAATCTTTCCTTTACCAGGGCCTAAATGGTCCCACCTATTCTTAACGGCCCACCTGCATGAAGTTGAGTATCTCCACCAAACTGTTTATTGCGGTACTGGCCGGTGTGCTGTTGGTCATCCTGAGCATGGGCCTGGCGACGAGCTGGAGTTTTGGACGGGGCTTTCTCGGGTACCTCAATGAACAGGCACTGGACCGCATGGCGCCCGTGCTGCCACGCCTGGCCAGTGCTTATGCGCGTGAGGGCAATTGGGAGTTCCTGCGTAACCAGCCGGATCGCTGGTTTGAAATCATGCGGCCCGAGCTCGGCGAGGATCCGGCGAAGAACGATTTGCGCACCCCCTTGGCCTCGGACCTGACGGGGGCCCTGTTCCGGATCGCCCTGCTGGATAACCATAAAAAGCGCGTGAACGGCTACCCGGATATCGGCACCGACGCCCTCTTACGCCCGATTGTGGTGGCCGATGAAACCGTGGGCTGGCTGGCCGTGACGCCGTTCCAGAGCGTGACCGAAGCCGGCGGCGAACGGTTCCAGCAATACCAGTTACGCACCAGCCTGGTCATGGGCGCCTTCTCGCTGCTGCTGGCGATGCTGATTGCCTGGTGGATCGCCCGCACGCTGCTGGAGCCGGTCAAGCGGGTGGCTGCGGCAACACATCGCCTGGCCAGCGGCGACTTCAGCAGCCGGGTGGCGGTGACCTCCAATGACGAAGTGGGTCAATTGGCCCGAGACTTCAACCAGCTCGCCTACACCCTGGAACGCAATGAGCAGATGCGCCGCGAATTCATGGCGGATGTGTCCCACGAACTGCGTACCCCGCTGTCGGTATTGCGCGGCGAGCTGGAGGCCATCGAGGATGGCGTACGCACCCTCGACCAAGGCTCGATGAAGTCCTTGCAGGGCGAAGTGAGCATGCTCAGCAAACTGGTGGATGACCTGTATGACCTGTCCCTGGCGGATGTCGGGGCGCTGACCTATCGCAAGAGCGCCTGCGCGCTGGAGCCGCTACTGCGCGCCAGTGTGTCGATGTTCGAGGAGCGCATGAACGCGCGCCATCTACGCATCGAACTGGATTTGCCAGCGCCGCCCGTGGAACTCTTGGCCGATGCCGGCCGCTTGCAGCAACTGTTCTCCAATCTGCTGGAAAATGCTGTGCGCTACACCGACCCGAATGGGCTCGTACGCATCCGCGCCGTCCTGGATCGCGCTGACGTGTGCATCGACATCCTCGACTCTGGCCCTGGTGTCTCGACCGAGCAACTGCCGCGCCTGTTCGAGCGCTTCTATCGCGGCGAATCATCGCGCAACCGTGCCAGTGGCGGGGCCGGCCTGGGGCTCGCGATCTGCCACAGCATCGCCCTCGCCCACGGCGGTAGCCTCAGCGCGGCTCACTCCCCCCTCGGCGGCCTTTGGCTGAGCCTGCGCCTGCCCAGGAATACCTGACCCATGAGCGAAGAAAGCCCGATCCTGATCGTTGAAGACGAACCGAAACTGGCTGCATTGTTGCAGGATTACCTGGTCGCAGCGGGGTACCCGACCCTGTGCCTGGACAACGGCCTGCAGGTGGTACCGACCGTGCGCGCCCAGCCCCCTCGCCTGATTTTGCTCGACCTGATGCTGCCTGGGCGCGACGGTATGCAAGTGTGCCAGGACCTGCGCGGTTTCAGCGCCGTGCCGATCATCATGATCACCGCCCGCGTCGAAGAGGTGGACCGTCTGCTGGGCCTGGACTTGGGCGCCGACGACTACATCTGCAAGCCCTTCAGCCCCCGCGAGGTGGTTGCCAGGGTCAAGGCCATCCTGCGCCGTGGCCCCCAACTGCTGAGCAGTATCCCAGCGCGACTGCTGATCGACGAAACGCAGTACCGCGCATCACTCGACGGCGTCGCTTTAGACCTGACGCCTTTGGAGCTGCGACTGCTGAGCACTTTTGCACGTTCCGCGGGCCGGGTATTTTCCCGCGACCAACTGCTCGACAAGCTCTACTCCGACCACCGTGTGGTCACCGACCGTACGGTGGACAGTCATATCCGCAACCTGCGGCGCAAGCTGGAGCAGGCGTGTCCAGGGGAAACGCCCATCGAGTCCTTGTATGGGGTGGGCTATCGGTTTCAGTTGTCCGGCGCCTGAAGACCCGCTGGGCGCCGGTCGCCGAACAAAACGACATGAGTCTATTGATCGGCCCTAGGTAGAACGGCCCTCGTTACGATTTTGTTGTTTTTTAACGCCTTTCCCGTTCCTTCGCTCATGTTGGTGGTGAATGAACCAGGCGACCAAAAGTAGACCTGCCACACCAAAAATAAACAACAACAGCTCTATTGCGGGACCTTCGTGTGAAAACATGTTTCGTTCCTCGTCCTGAAGTATCGCGCCTCAAAAACCAGCGCCTCCGAAATTATTCGTAACAATCCATACATTTTCAGAGTAATCGCCAAAACCAGAGGTGACAACCCTAAAAGCCTCATAACCCTTGATCCAGACACGTCACTCGTCGAAAAACCGCGAACGCTCAACATAGGCTGACGTCGTAGACAACCCCTCACCGCTCCACACTGAGCAATGACGGCCAGAGATTGCGCCAGCCGTGAACCGCCGGCACTTTTTCAACTGCGGCATGTCAACTTCACATCAATGCCGAGTGATAGCTCATCATGCACAGCTGGAAGAAAATGTCGTTGACTGAGGGTTTAGAGCGGAGCCTGCCCGGGCATCAGGTAGATTGCATCCTGGTGAATGGCTGGACTGCGACCATACTTGTGCGACAGCCCGACCATGACGCTATGTTCTGCACGACAGGTATCAATCTTGCCACGCTTGCAGATGCCCCAAGCATTCAGAAACTTGCTGATGAACTTGTGTTTGAGATCGATATGTCGAAGGGAGGGAGAGCGGGCTAGCTCTCCCCCACGTTTATTCTGCGGTACTTGCGAGAAATTCGCCCGCTCTGCGAACAAGCCTCCTCCACTCCCTCTCATTGATGAGGCCGGTGCTCTCCATATCGTCGGCCCTCCTCAGCAATTTGAAATATTTATCCTCAATATCCTGTTCGTCTACCGCATGGGCGTAGATATCTGCCCAGGCTTTTACCGCAGAACGCCGCGCTGATGGTTGCATTTGAGCACCTGATTATGTCCGCGGAAATAGAGCGGTGCCCAGCAAAAATCGTTCATCTGTGCGGCGGTCGATCCGACCAGTGGTGGCATGTAGCCATGGTTGATTCTTATTCCACAGAGTGCCGGGACATGGAACCCTTGCCGACATCACGACGCCCCAGGCGACGAGCACCTGCAAGCGCGCCGCTTGATGATCAGCATGCGCCAGGCGGTATCCCGTCCTTGTTGAAATCCTTCAGGCGCTCGCGCTCTTTCTCAGTCGAATGCGCCGGGGTTTCTTGCTCGGGCTCGTTGTTCTTTTCTTCAGTCATCAGGATGTCCTCTGGGTGGTAGTTATTTCGGCAGTTGCCGGAATCAGCAGTTCAAACCAATACCACTCCACCTTCCACACAGTGCCCGACAAGCACGGCCCGTCCAGTACGTGGCATAGCCCAAACCTCCTTGTTGAACGCCCATAGAAAGCGCCATCTCAATTGATTAGCGCGCAATCATTTGGCGCACCTATTACCTCAATACATTTTTTTGCATTCTTCGTTTCAAACGCAGCCCGCAAGCTGCAACTGGAAATCACTGTGCTGCATGTAAAGGCCGCCTTTGTTCGTGATCAACGAAATGACGTGGGAATGCCACGCCACTAAAACCCGGCCCTCGGAGGCCTATATGAAATTAAGATCCTTGAGTATCGCGCGAAGAGCTTTTGTCTGCTTTGGCCTAATTACATGCCTGCTCATGAGCTTGGCAGGCTTCTCTTATCTGCAAATCGATCGGCTACGCGCTGCAGAACAGGACATCGAGCTAAACTCCCTCCCCAGTATCCAGGTCATTGACGATATCCAAATCGCCCTCCTTCACGCCCGCCTTGAAAGTATTCGCATGCTCTCAAGCACCACCCGCGATGTGCATGATTTCTCGCTGGCAAAGGTCCAAGAAGCAATACAGACACTTCAGTCGAAGACTGATTATTATCGCGCGCACCTGATGTCTGGGGAGCAAGACGAAATCCAGTTCGCAAAAGCCAATGAGGCTATGACTGCCTATATCGACGGCCTCAGAAAAGTCATTGCAATGGATTCATCCGACCATGATCAAGCGGTTATTTTTGCCAATACTGACCAAGCGCAAAGAGCCACCGTCTATCAAGAGCAACTGACACTTCTGCGCGAGCAAAATGCACGCCAGGCCGTGGCGTCTGGTGTGGACGCTACCAACGTATACAACCATAGCGTCCAAGTGTTGGTAGCGGTGCTGATCGTGGCGTTTATCTTAACCATCGTACTGGCTGTTTTGTTCACTAACAGCATCGTCAGCCCCATCAGCTCATCCCTTAAGTTGGCGGAGGATATCGCTGCGGGCGACCTTACCCATGATCTTGAAGTAACAGGTTCAGATGAAGCTTCGCGCTTGATGCATGCACTCAATCTGATGCAGAAAAACTTACGACACACCATTTTAGAAATCTCAGGAGCGTCGTCCCAGCTGAGTACCGCTGCCGTTGAAATGACCTCGATTACTGAAAGTGCTGATCGCACACTTCAGCAGCAGAACAGCGAAATAGAGCAAGCCGCCACCGCGGTCACTGAAATGAGTGCCGCGGTCGAAGAGGTTGCCCGGAACGCCAACTCCACCTCTGAAGCCGCAATGCAGTCGAGCATCGCCGCAGACCTCGGCAATCAAAAAGTCACTGAAACATTAACGGCGATGCGCGGGTTGACGGGCTTGGTTGAAGTGTCATCGGATCAGGTGAAAGAACTGGCAGCCCAAGCTCAAGACATTAGCAAAGTCCTAAGTGTGATAAGGGCAATTGCTGAGCAAACCAACCTGCTTGCCTTGAATGCCGCCATTGAAGCGGCTCGTGCAGGAGAACAGGGTCGCGGTTTTGCAGTAGTCGCAGATGAAGTTCGAGCGCTGGCACACCGAACACAAACATCGACGCAAGAAATTGAACAGATGATATCCACGATTCAAACAGGCTCTTCTGCCGCGGTCGAATCAATGCAAAAGAGCACGTCCGAGGTCTATAGCACGCGAGACACTGCAGAACATGCAGGCCAGTCGCTGCGCCAAATTATCGATTCGGTGCTTGAAATTAACGACCGCAATATCCAGATTGCAACCGCCTCAGAGGAGCAAGCTCACGTGGCGCGGGATGTTGATCGCAGCCTGATAAGCATCCGCGACCTTGCAGTACAGAGCAGTGAAGGCACTCGCCAAACACTGACCGCGAGCAACGAACTTTCTCGCCTGGCCGTCAACTTAAACGACTTGGTTCTTAGATTCAGAACCTAGGAAATCGCTGGAACGCAATTTCAGGTGTGTGCCAGGTTCTCTCTCACGCCAATGCGACGCGCCCCGCTAAACACAGCATAGGTGAAATATGGACAAGCCCGAAGTCACCTTGCACGCTGTGCTTAATTCAGATGAGCGATCAGCGTTGGCTGAGATTGAGGCTACCACTAGCATTTTAAAGCTCGTTACACGGATTACGGGCATGCGGTTTGCCGGGATTGCGAAATTCACCGAAGCAGACTGGGTCGTCTGCTCAGCTTACGACCCGCTGCATATGGGGATAGAGACGGGTGATACGCTAGCGCTAGAAATCACGCTTTGCAGCGAACTCCGGAAAGACCCTAAGGCACTTTTTATTCCTAAAGTCAGCGAAGACGGCAGGTACTCAAGTCGTGCAGTAGTTAAACGGTATGCGATCGAAAGCTATGCCGGCGCCCCTATCTTCCTTCCTGATGGACGACTATTTGGTGCTCTATGCGCCCTGGATTCGCGCTCTATATTATTTGAAGATCCAGATCTGGAGGAGACTTTGGTTTTATTTGCGAGGTTGATCGGATGCGTTTTTTTCACTAATCCGCTGCTGAATTAGACACGTCGCAGCCACTGGCTGAATCCGTGGCATCGATCGGCCTTCCCGCTTCCCCTATCGAGCAGCTTGACCCGCTCATCGGCGATCTGCCGATCACGCACCTGTTGCTCACAGAACTGCCGGACCCTCTGCTGAGGACTCGGCGGGCGGATTGGAAAAGCAGGCATGAAGGGCGGCGATGAACGCTTGGTGATCCTGGATCAATGTGGCGATGTGCATCATCGATGGCCAGCGCTGACCCTATTGAGGAGGAAGTCGGGATGATTCACTCCGCCGAGAGCGGATATACCGAGGCTGCAATCAGAGCCAAGATTTCAGATGGGACCTGGGCTGAAAACCTAGTCTGGCGACATGCCCCGGATAATCGGGTAGTAATTGACGTGCGCGGATACGAAAACTGGGTCGAAAGCACCATCGCCCCTAAGCGCGCAGTCCGCAGACTTCCGCAACTTGTAGTTAGCCAAAAAGAACGAGTCTCTCTAAGTCCTCCTCCTCTGATATGAAGGATAATTTTAGGCGCGCCGGCGAATTTCATACTGGTAATGCTCAAGGGAGCCCACACAACGGTTGCTGATGAACGCCCTGTCTAGGGTCACGGCTTCGCGATCATCACCGCCACTGTGCCGGCGGCTTGGCGGATATTCACGACCGGCACCCCGTGGGGCTGACGACGGAACTGGCCCGGGAATGGTTGGACCCGGCCACGCCGAAGGAGCGTGCCGCGCAGATGGTGCTGCACCACGGCGAACCCGCCGAAGTTTTCGAGAGGTTCAAGGTCGATACTGCCGTGGGCAATGTGGGGGGCAAAGGACCCGAACTTATGCGCAATAGCCCTGACATTCGCCTGGCATGCCTGCAGGACTATCAACTCATGGTCACCGGTTCAAGGCAGGCAGCAATTGGAGCCACTAACTGCCGCTCGAGCCCGCCCCTCAGCCAGCAGCGTCCGCGTTTTTTTAATTCAAGACTCGCCACTTCAGTTTTGGGGTCGCTTTTTTGCACCCTGCTCGGTACCCTAAAATGGCGCTATCATGCTGCCACTACTCGCCATCAAGGAAATTAACAATCATGGATATGTCCACTCGACAGGAAACCTTTGTAAAAACAGCCCTTGAGGCAGCAAGCACGGTCGATGCTCGCTGGCTGGCAAACCAATCGCAGTTTAATGGGTTTGATCATGAATTACTGAGCGCCACGGCCAAAGCCGCCATTATCGGTTCGGTAGCGATACTTGCCCACACCCATGAGCTCGATGATCAGATCGTTGTTGAATCTTTGAGTATCCAGACGAAAGGCGATGCCAGGGCAGTAATTGACAAGGTTCACGACTTGGTCCCAGGCCTATAAACTCAAGATGCATCTCTAGCTCTGTAGAGTTAGCGTTTAAGTTAAAACCATGACGCTGCAGTCAGCGGCCTAGGGTCAAAACCTTCTAACATGCATTCACGATGCACTACCTGATTTTGCCTAGTAAAATCAGGTAGCTTTCGGCAGCTCAACTGCCTTCCCCGCTTATCGGCAAACGAACATCACACACGCATAATCAGGATTTTCATTTCGCACCCATCCTCACTCCGCCATAACTCAGCTCATAAGCCGGCTATTCTGGCGCGGTCATAAGCCTCTGCCAGCTCTCCCGCTCTTTTTCAGCCGGTTGGAGTAGGTCGGATCGCACGAGCCTTACTGGGCAACTCCGGGATCGCCGCAGGCTGTGGCGGCGAACTTGCCGGCCTCGATATACAGCCGGTCAACAGCGGCATCAGCAGCGCTCGCATCTTGTTCAGAGAGAATCAGCGGCTGTTCATGGAAAGGAAGGCGCAGGCGAGCACCTGATTACCCGATGCTCTAAACCCTTCGCTGGCCTGCCAGGTGGCGAAGCCGGCGGCGCTCAGGCTCAGTAGTGCAACGGCGATGCGCTGGCGAATGACAGGGCTCATACCCTGTCACGCTCTCTCAAGGCCTTGACGCGCTCCCGCAGCTCTTCGTTTCTGGCTGCACTCTCTACGGCCTCGCGCCGATCCCTGCGCACCTGAAAATAAAAATTGATCAGCAGGCCCAGCATCGCCACCACAACACCAGCGATACCGATCCAGTTCACCTAGGACAACCAGCCGACCATGCCAGCAGCACCGCCGACGATCATGCCCTTGTTGGCCACTGATGCCCCTACCACCTCAACGATGCTCTCGGGCGTCGGGTTGGCCAACTCTCTTCTCCCGCCTGGGGCTGCCACAGGGGCCTGCAGAAATGAAAAGGCGCTGCTTAATAGCAAGGCCAGGGTTGTTAGAAAACGTCAAAGTGTGGCGTATCCAAGACATTCAAATAGAAAAGCGCCCTTAAAAAACGCTGCTAATATCAGTTTGCCTTCACTATAAAAACAGGGATAAACATGAGCAAGCTAACAGTCTTACTTATATCGCTATCTATGCTTCTTGGATGCAGTGGAAAAAATCTTCGCCCAATGGATCTATCCACCACAAAATGCACCTCTACAATCCCAAGCATTTGTCGGATGATGTCCATACAAAATGAAATGGCCGAGTACGCAAACGGGGCAAATTTAAACAGCTCCACCTTAAACTTAGTAGCCCTAGGCGGTGCGGGAGTTGGCGCAATAGGGTTAGCAACAGATTCACATTCTGACTTATACAAATCAGCTGGAGCTATTATTCTAACCTCACTAGGATTCAAGTCATGGGGAAACTTTGAAGAACAATCAAAAATATACTCTTCTGCCTACTATAAACTTGGATGTGCAATCCCCTATGTAGAGAGCATTAATAAAAAAGGTGATGACCTTCAGAAAATTTCAGCATCCGAGGCTGGAGCCTCATATGTAAGCTCACTGAAAGTCGCACCCCAAGCTGAAAGCTTAACGGACGAAAACCTTCCACAGGTGATCGCTAAAGGCATTTCAAATTACAGAACATTAGAAAATAAAGCGATAGCGGAAAATATCATCGCCACGATCAACAGAGACGCTTCCGCAGACGCTCTAAACCTTCAGAAGAATGCCCGTACCGAAGTAGAGAATAATTCATTCAAAACTGAAGAAAGCATCAAGGTGATCTACAACACCGCTTTTCAAAGTACTAACTTCATGTCTGATGCAGGGGATGATACGGGCTTATCCAAACTATATGCAGAAGTAATATCAGACAAAGTAAAGTATCTTGAGTGCATGCAGTTAAGTTCCAAGCCAGAGCAGTAATACTCCACGAAGATCTCTTCACATTAAACACAGGAAAAGCCCGATTCGTTTGTCGGGTTTTTCTGTGGTGTCGTGCTGGGACAACTGAGCACCGAGCCATGAAAACAGGTCGGCATCCGGCATGAAAGGACTATTTACGCGGCATCGCTCATGCCGTGCAAAACACCATCAACCCACCCTACCCTGACTTGATCAGCTCCCTTGCCGACCGCTCAGAAATCCCTGCCGACTCCCCTACCCGCACCATCATCCACTTGGCACCAAAGTAGAGCCAGAGGAACAAGCCCATCTGTCCATTGCGCTGTGTGAGCTTGGCCATAGCCGAGTCTACTGCAAACGCCTGATCGTCCGTAATCACGTAGCAGGGTGTACTCGGCATTTGGACATTGCCCCGCATGAGCGCCAAGAGCGGCGACACGTACCGAGGCACGCCCATCCCATCCATCCGCCACCAGCCCCACTGCTCCAACAGGTATTCAGTATCGCCCAAGGGTTTGTCGACATACGTGCGCTTCTTCATGCGGCTTTCCTCGGATCAGGATCGCTCAGGCCAAATAGGTCGCGCAGTAACCGATCAGCAGGTTTGTTCTTTGCATTGCCCCCGATCAGCCAGCGCTGCCCGAAGTCATGGAACCCAATCTGTGACCGGCTGCCGTGCCAACTGGCGACCATATCCAACAAGTAAGCCAGCGCACTCGGCCCGCTGACTTTGACCTTGGCCAACTCTTCACCAGCGATCTTCAGGAATCGGCGTTCCAGGTCGCTCATGCTTTTCCGCGGCAACGCCGCTGCTACGTTACTCATGGTCTTTTCCCCCCTTCGCGCGGCCGGTGAATTTCAATACGCGCCCCATCTCCACCTCTTCGGTAGTTGGCGGTTTCCCACCGGAGTCAACAAACCTGACGTACTTACCCTGCTGCAGAAGAAGACACGAACCGACTTTGGCGTGCCTGACCTTACCGACGATGAGTTCGGTTACTCCGTTCTGGCCCTCTTCGCTTTCCATGTCCCGATGCAGCAGAATCACAACGTCAGCGTCCTGCTCTATCTGTCCTGAGTCGCGGATGTCGCTCGAGCGCGGACGCTTGTCTGGGCGATTGGTTGAACCGCGGTTGAGCTCAGCAAGCACGATCACCGGGATCTTGAGCTCCTTAGCCAAGTTCTTTAGGGCCGTGGATATCTTCCCGACCTCGACAGAGCGGTTGGCGCTACCTTCGGCGCTGATCAACTGAACGTAATCGACCAGCAGCACGCTGAGCCCTTCCCTGCGTTGGCACTGCCGGGCAATTGAGCGGATGCGAGGCATCGTCATGCTCGCCTGGTCGTTAACGAACAGCTTGGCTTCGTTGAGGACGCTGACCGCGCTGGTTAGCTTTGGCCAGTCATGGTCTTCAAGGTCGCAGCTACAGAATGCAATCGACCCGGCACTGATCACCGCCCAGCATCGCACTGACATCCTGGACATGCGCTTTGATGGGGTTAAGGAAGGTTTCCTCTACGTCGTGCAGAAGAAGACGGCCAAGGCTACAGACACGGCTGGATTCGATTCAGGGTTATGCCCGAGTTGCAGGCTGTCATTAGCTGGTGCCGAGACGATGTTGTGTGGCCGTACCTAGTGCACCGCAAGCCGGATCGGTTGAAACGACCAAGGACCACTGGACGAAGGTTGAAGAGCGGTATTTGACGCGAGCATTCAAGGAGGCCAGGGATGCGGCGAACTGCTACGCGGGATGGAAGGAGGAAGAGATGCCAGGCTTTCACGAAGTGCGAGCGCTGTCGCTGCACCTGTACAAGAAAGCCGGTAAGGATGGGCAGAAGATTGCAGGCCATGCGAGCGAGGGCATGACCAAGAACTACCAGCGAGACCATGAGAAAATCATCTGGTCAGAGGCGATTCCGGACCTGAATATCAGCGAAATCACTGGGTAGTTTTGCGCCAGTTTTGCGCAGGCACAAAAAAGCCGATCTGTCTGATCGGCTCAAGTGTCTGATATTACTCAGGAATAATGGTCGGGACGGAGTGATTCGAACACTCGACCCCTAGCACCCCATGCTAGTGCGCTACCGGACTGCGCTACGCCCCGACTAGGCGTGTTACTGGGTTCGCTTCTTGACGAAGCGATCCGGAATATACCGCAAGCTTTTGAAATGTGGAAGTATTTTAAAAGCCGGAATTACTTTTTCAGAACCACCAGCACATCTTCGAGCTCGGAGATCATCTGGCGGATCAGTTGCTTGTATTGGGTGGTGTCGTCTTTGGCTTCATCACCGGACATACGCTGGCGTGCGCCGCTGATGGTGAACCCCTGGTCGTACAGCAACGCGCGGATCTGTCGGATCATCAGCACATCCTGGCGCTGATAATACCGACGGTTCCCGGTGCGTTTGACGGGGTTGAGTTGAGGAAACTCCTGCTCCCAATTGCGCAGCACGTGCGGTTTTACC
>Ga0209173_100609_pt1 | contig 14767 bp, 13 predicted proteins | sample SynthPrep_16_END_FD_187206 | JGI IMG/M metagenome (GOLD analysis project Ga0209173, IMG submission 187206) | Synthetic microbial communities from Ohio, USA - SynthPrep_16_END_DS12_MetaG (SPAdes) (version 2) | ecosystem: Engineered > Bioreactor > Aerobic > Activated sludge | place: USA: Ohio... | reverse complement strand
CAGAATTGCTGGCACGCCTGCGCATCAACCTGGACCCCGAGGAACACGTGGGCAACCTGAGCATCGCCGAGCGGCAGATGGTGGAGATTGCCAAGGCCGTGTCCTACGACTCCGACATCCTGATCATGGATGAACCGACGTCGGCCATTACCGAGAAGGAAGTGGCCCACCTGTTTTCGATCATTGCCGACCTCAAGGCCCAGGGCAAAGGCATCGTCTACATCACGCATAAAATGAACGAAGTGTTTGCCATCGCCGATGAAGTGGCGGTGTTTCGTGATGGCCACTATATCGGCTTGCAACGCGCCGACAGCATGAACAGCGACAGCCTGATCTCGATGATGGTCGGCCGTGAACTGAGCCAGTTGTTCCCGGTGCGCGAGACGCCGATCGGCGACCTGCTGCTGTCGGTCCGCGACCTGCGCCTGGACGGTGTGTTCAAGGACGTCTCCTTTGACCTGCATGCCGGCGAGATCCTCGGCATCGCCGGGTTGATGGGCTCAGGCCGCACCAACGTGGCGGAAACCATTTTCGGCATCACCCCAAGCGACGGCGGGCAGATTGAACTGGACGGGAAGGCGGTGCGTATCAGCGACCCGCACATGGCCATCGAGAAGGGCTTTGCGCTGCTGACCGAGGACCGCAAGCTCAGCGGCCTGTTCCCGTGCCTCTCGGTGCTGGAAAACATGGAGATGGCCGTGCTGCCGCATTACTCGGGTAACGGCTTTATCCAGCAGAAAGCCCTGCGTGCGCTGTGCGAAGACATGTGCAAGAAGCTGCGGGTGAAAACCCCGTCCCTTGAACAGTGCATCGACACCTTGTCCGGCGGCAACCAGCAGAAGGCGTTGCTGGCGCGCTGGCTGATGACCAACCCGCGCCTGCTGATCCTCGATGAACCCACGCGGGGCATCGACGTGGGCGCCAAGGCCGAGATCTATCGTTTGATCTCGTTCCTGGCCAGCGAAGGCATGGCGGTGATCATGATTTCCTCCGAGCTGCCCGAAGTGCTGGGCATGAGCGACCGGGTCATGGTGATGCACGAAGGCGAATTGATGGGCACCTTGGATCGCAGCGAAGCGACCCAGGAAAAAGTCATGCAGTTGGCCTCCGGGATGACGGCAGTCCACTGACGTACAGAATAAAAAAGGTGATTGGCTATGAACGCAATAACGGATAACAAACCGGCGACGGTGCCAACCAAGAGTCGTCGACGCATGCCCACCGAGCTGAGCATCTTCCTGGTGCTGATCGGTATCGGCCTGGTGTTTGAATTGTTCGGCTGGATCGTGCGTGACCAGAGCTTCCTGATGAACTCCCAGCGCCTGGTGCTGATGATCCTGCAGGTGTCGATCATTGGGCTGCTGGCCATCGGCGTGACCCAGGTGATCATCACCACCGGTATCGACCTGTCCTCCGGCTCGGTGCTGGCATTGTCGGCGATGATCGCCGCCAGTTTGGCGCAAACGTCCGATTTTTCCCGGGCGGTATTCCCGAGCCTGACCGACTTGCCGGTGTGGATCCCGGTGGCCATGGGGCTGGGTGTGGGGCTGTTGGCGGGTGCGATCAATGGCAGCATCATCGCCGTTACCGGTATCCCACCGTTTATCGCCACCTTGGGCATGATGGTCTCGGCGCGCGGCCTGGCGCGTTATTACACCGAAGGCCAGCCGGTGAGTATGCTGTCGGACTCGTACACGGCCATCGGCCATGGCGCGATGCCGGTGATCATCTTCCTGGTGGTGGCGGTGATCTTCCACATCGCCTTGCGCTACACCAAGTACGGCAAGTACACCTACGCCATCGGCGGCAACATGCAGGCGGCGCGGACGTCGGGGATCAACGTCAAGCGTCATCTGATCATCGTCTACAGCATCGCCGGCTTGCTCGCAGGTTTGGCGGGGGTCGTGGCGTCGGCTCGCGCTGCGACGGGTCAGGCCGGCATGGGCATGTCCTATGAGCTGGATGCGATTGCCGCGGCGGTGATCGGCGGCACCAGCCTGGCGGGCGGGGTAGGGCGCATCACCGGTACTGTGATCGGCGCGCTGATCCTCGGGGTGATGGCCAGCGGGTTTACCTTTGTCGGGGTGGACGCGTATATCCAGGACATCATCAAGGGCCTGATCATTGTGGTCGCAGTGGTGATTGACCAGTATCGCAACAAGCGCAAGCTCAAACGCTGAGATCGTCTTACGGCCAACACACATCAAATGTGGGCGCTGGCTTGCCTGCGATTGCATCCACTCGGTAGCCCTGACCGACCGAGTCGCCTGCATCGCGGGCAAGCCCGACGCCCACACTTGATCTTTATTAGGCCGTTCTAACCGTTTGTCTTCTATATAGCTCCACAACACTGAATTTCTTGCTATAAACGCACTCCGATAACCATTCGCCAAGCCCGTCCTGGTGCCTTTTGGGGTTATCTCGGAAAAATTGCCTGTCATTTCAGTTGCTGCGCCCTCAAGTCGGCCTTAGACTGCCGCCCCTCGTAAATTGAGTGCCGGGTGGCGCTTGAAATGGACGGCGCCTTTCCGAGACCTGCAGAGGTCGACCGGAACGCTCCCTTATTCGCCTTAATGCACGTATTTTTTATAGAGAAATCAATGACAAAGGAAAAGTTGCTGGCCATGCCGGCGGATGACTACATGAATGCCGAACAGCACGCTTTTTTCGAGAAGTTGCTGCAAGACATGAAAGTGGAACACCACGAGCGCATCGAACAGAACCGCATCGCCATTGAAAGCCTGGACACCCCGGCTGACCCGGCTGACGCCGCTTCCGTGGAAGAAGAGCGCACTTGGCTGGTCAATGCCATCGACCGCGACCAGCGCATGCTGCCGCAACTTGAGCGTGCACTGGAACGCATCAAGGAAGATTCTTTTGGCTGGTGCGATGACAGCGGCGAGCCTATTGGCCTCAAGCGCCTGCTGATCAGCCCAACCACCAAATACTGCATCGAAGCGCAAGAGCGCCACGAGCAGATCGACAAGCATCAGCGCCAAGCCTGATGCGGTGAAGCTGGGGGATCGCCACGCCGTTCCCCCAGGGAAAGACCCCGTTACACCCCCTCTATTGATCTGCTGCAAGCTACCCCACTAAAGGCCCATGGATAATGGCCCGATAGTGGCGTTTAATGCAGTGACAATAACGACAAGCAGTGGGGTGGCGAAGATGGCTGGAGACGGATCTCTGATGGGCGCAGCAGTGCCACCGCAACCGGTGGTGCGCGGGTTGCCCGGCTGGTTCACGCAGCTGATGCAGAGCGCCGCCCTGGTGTTGCTACTGCTGGGCCTGGCGTTTGCCAGCCTGCCGCTGTACCTCTCCCTGCCACTGGCCTTGCTGGTGATCTGGCTGCCTCAGCTGAAACGCCGCACGCCGGTTATTGCGTCTGCCGAGGCCGTCGATGCCATTGGCGAGCTGACTCGCGACCTGTCCCACACCACCAGCCATAACGCATTGTCCGCTGCCGGCGTGGCCTATTCGGTCAAGCAACTGGCCGCCCGGTTGCAGTCGCAGTTGAGCGCCGCCAAGCAGATTGTCAGCAGTGCCGAAGTGATGATTGGCACCGAAAAGATCACCTCCCAACTCAGTCGTGAGGCTCTGGAAGCCGCGAGCCAAGCCCATCAGCGCAGCACCGAGGGCCGCGAAGTGCTGGCCCAATCAATTACCCGCATGCACCAACTCAGCCAGCGCGCCAACGCGAGCCGTGAACTGATCGAAGCCTTGAGCCAGCGCAGTGAAGAAATCCAGCGGGTGACCCTGGTGATCCAGTCCATCGCCAGCCAGACCAACTTGCTGGCGCTCAATGCGGCCATTGAAGCGGCGCGGGCCGGTGAGCACGGTCGTGGCTTCGCGGTGGTCGCGGATGAAGTGCGCGGGCTGGCCGGCCGCACGGCCACGGCCACCGATGAAGTGGGCGTGATGGTGGCGGATATCCAGCAACGTACCGCCCAGGTGGTAGAGCAGATTCGCCAGCTTTCGGCGGACCTGCACACTGGCGTCGAGCAGGTGGAGCACGCTGGCGAGCAGTTGCAAAGTATCGCAACGCTGGCGGCGGGTGTGGAAGGCCAGGTGAATGAAATCGCCCAGGGCACCGACACCAATCGCACCCAGCTCGACAGCCTGTTCCATGCCGTGGAACAGATGCGCAGCGACCTGGCCGTCAGTGACCAGCAAACCCGTCAACTGGCCGATGCCGCCGTGCAGATGGAAGGTCAGGCCGAAACCATCAGCGAGCGCCTGGCGGCAGTCGGGCTGGATGACTACCACCAGCGTATCTACGACCTGGCCCGCGAGGGTGCGAGCCGGATTGCCGCGCAATTCGAAGCTGATGTGCAACAGAACCGCATCAGCCTGGATGACCTGTTCGACCGCAGCTACACGCCGATTGCCAACACCAGCCCGAGCAAGTACCACACCCGGTTTGACGGCTACACCGACCAGGTGCTGCCGGCGATCCAGGAGGCGCTGTTGCCACGGCATGAAGGGTTGGTGTTCGCCATCGCCTGCACGCCGCAGGGCTATGTGCCGACGCACAACAAAGCGTTTTCCCAGGCGCTGACCGGCGACATGCAAGTGGATGCGGTGCAGAACCGCACCAAGCGCAAGTTCGAAGACCGCACCGGGATCCGCTGTGGCAGCCATCAACAGGCAGTTCTGCTGCAAACCTATACCCGCGACACCGGGGAGCTGATGCACGATCTGTCGGTGCCGATCATGGTCAAGGGTCGGCACTGGGGCGGCCTGCGCCTGGGCTATAAACCCGAGGCTGTGAGGCGCTGACGTAAATTAGGCTTTTCCGGAATGGGCATAGGTATCGACACATATTGTAGTGAGCGGGCTTGCCCCGCGCTGGGTGGCGAAGCCGCCCCAATAAAGACATCGCCGAGTTCCAGATAGAACTAGGTCGCTTGGTTTGGGGCGGCTTCGCCACCCAGCGCGGGGCAAGCCCGCTCACTACAGGGAGATTTTTCAGCCTTTGAACGTTGTGTAGATATCTACCGTCAGTGCGGTTGATGCAGGCGTTGGTTGAGTTCGTCCACCGCGATCGCCCATTCGGCGTCTTCGCGCAGCTCTTCCTTGAGAAAACTTGCCTGTTGTGCGGACCAGAAAGGCGCATCGATCAACTTCACGTCGTCAGGCAAAGGGTGCGCGACGATAAACGCATCGATGGCCTCCGGAGTTGAATCCAGGCCCAATTGTTCAAACAGGGTTTCAAGGGTGGGGATTGGCGCGTCCATTTCGTTCTCCATGCAGGGTGGTCGTTATGCATGGGAGGGTTGTGGCGCGGTAGAGTTCTATCGGATGTCAGGAATTCAGGGCCCCGGCATCCACAGCGGTCTTTAACGCCTTGGCGGCGTCCTTTGCGGCGACGGCGGCGGCGTCGGCGGTTTTGAACCAGCGGTCTTTTTCCACCTGGTGTGTGGTGACAGTGGTCAGCGGTGGCTTGGCCCGCATGACAATCACTGCTTGAAATTCACCGTCTACCTCCCTTGCGTCGCCATGGATGAAAAATTCGCCGATATCAAATTCCGTCACGTAGAGCCTTCCCTTGGAGATAACTGCACTGGAGAAACCTGGCCCGCGGGGCACAAACTTCAGTGGACGGGCCAGTATGGCAGTTGTTGCGGGTCGGCGGCGCAGTTAAGTTACCCGGCGGACGAAACGATTGCGCTGTGGGAGGCCTGCAACAGGGCTTCAAGTTTCTTGGCCAGCTCACAGGCCTTGACATGATCGCTGCGAAAGCCTTTGATTCGACCGCTGAGCACTTCACGGATGTGGAAAAAGTTTCTGCCGGCAGGTACGACTTGGTAGAGAACCGAATCCGAGTACCCACCAAAGCCGTTCAAACGGTAGTATTGAGCGCTGTCCTGACAGGATGAACGGGTGTGCGAAGACATAGCGCTGTAGGGTGATCGTTGCATGGCCTGCTCCTTTCGATCTAGCCGGATGACGTTATTGCAGCGTTTTGAGTGGTTTTGATCCTTGCTGCTGTTTTAGTATTGTTGTCGCCGGCCCGCGCACGGTTCCACGACAGTGTGTTTATTTGTGTTTGCGTGTCGGAAAACTGCATTTTTAATCAGGTTATTCTCTGAAGTTGGTCGGCGCGTATTCTCGTGCCGTGGAACCTGTGATCTCCTGTGGTGCCTGATGACCTCGCACAAGGTCTATCGCATACGTGCGCACTCGTCTTACGGCGCGATGGCGGGATTAACTTCAGTTTTTTTCAAAGAATGAGTGATGTGGTCGTGCCGTGATGGCCGTTTTTTTGTGCTGCCCGCTCTGGCGGACAGCGCTCTTTTCGATGTGGGGGCGTTTCCTTGGCAGTCAGTAATCTGGATATGCACGCGTTATTCGTGCTGGGTGATTTGCGCGCAAAGTTGGTTAAACAGTTTCAATCCCGTTTCGTTTACATCACCGAGCAGACGCCGGAAGGCATCTACATCGCCGAAATCGATACCGAAGCGGCGATGGTGGTGGATGACAAGCCCCGCTTGGAACTCAAAGTCGGAGACCATTTCCGCGCGGCGGTGTTGCCGAGTCGTGAAGGCGGCAAGTTCGAGTTGAAGTTCCGCGACATCAAGTTGACCGTCTATGGCTTGGGCGAATACGCCTTTGTGTCTTCAGCCGAAGGCCAGGGCATTGTGTTCAAGGAAGGCCACAGCGTGATGCTGGTATTTGCCGCCACCGAGCAACTGCAGGAAGGCCTGACCAAAACCCTGAAGGCCGTGACCGGCAAGGCCGCCAAATGGCGCAAGGGTGAACTGGTGACGTTCAAGGCCAGTGAATAATCAGTAAAAACAGCGAACACCCGTTATCTCCCGGAACCTCTACTACAGTTGAGTTGACTTAATTGTTCAGAGGCTTCGCGCATACGCAGCAAAGCCGTCCGCCATTGGCTGCGATATCGCGAGGTGCGAAGGCATGAAAGGATTGAGAACACTGTTGGCAGCATCCCTGACGACCCTGGCACTGTCAGTGACGACGTTGCCGGTTTCAGCGGCCCAGGCACCGATCCATTTTGCCGACTTGAACTGGGAAAGCGGCAGTCTGATCACTGAAGTGTTGCGGGTGATTGTCGAGAAGGGCTACGACCTGCCCACCGACACCTTGCCGGGCACCACCATCACCCTGGAAACCGCCCTGGCGAAGAACGACATTCAGGTGATCGGCGAAGAATGGGCCGGCCGCAGCCCGGTGTGGGTCAAGGCTGAGGCCGAAGGCAAGGTGGTAGGCCTGGGCGATACCGTCAAAGGCGCAACCGAAGGCTGGTGGGTGCCGGAATACGTGGTCAAGGGTGACCCTGCCAAAGGCATCAAGCCCCTGGCGCCGGGCCTCAAAAGCGTGACGGACCTGGTGCATTACAAGGACGTGTTCAAGGACCCCGAATCCCCAGGCAGAGGGCGCTTTCTCAATAGCCCGATCGGCTGGACCTCGGAAGTGGTCAACAAACAGAAGCTCAAGGCCTACGGCCTGGATGACAGCTACGTGAACTTCCGCAGCGGTTCGGGCGCGGCACTGGATGCCGAGATTGCCTCGTCGATCCGGCGTGGCAAGCCGGTGCTGTTCTACTACTGGTCGCCGACGCCGCTGATGGGACGCTACAAGCTGATCCAGCTGGAAGAACCGCCGTTTGATGCCGAGGCGTGGAAGACCCTGACGGATGCAGATAACCCTGATCCGAAGCCGACGCGGTCGTTGGCGTCGAAGTTGAGTATCGGCGTTTCTACGCCGTTCCAGAAGGAACATCCGCAGATTGCTGAGTTCTTTGAAAAGGTCGAGTTTCCGATTGAACCGCTGAATAAGGCCTTGGCGACCATGAGCGAAAATCACACCGCGCCACGTGAGGTGGCCCAGGCGTTTCTCAAGGAACATCCCGAGGTGTGGAAGGCGTGGTTGACCGAGGATGTGGCGCAGAAGGTTGAAGCCAGCCTGAAATAACCACGGATCTTTCAGTTCAATGCAGATCAAGTGTGGGAGGGGGTTTGCTCCCGATTGCAGCGTCTTAGTCACGGCATGGTTGACTGATTCACCGCTATCGGGAGCAAGCTTCCTTCCACATTCAGTTGCATTCCAAGATTAGAACCGGGTCTGTACCGCCAACTCAAAGGTTCGTGGCGAGCCCAAGTAATACGCCGGCGACACATGCGCAAACTCGGCATACACCTCATTGGTCACGTTGCGCACCCGGCCCGTCACCGAGGTGTGCGAGTCCACCTTATAGCGCAGGAACGTTCCGAACAGCGTGTAGGCTGGAACCGTCTGGGTGTTGGCATTGTCCGCAAACACCTCGGCCACATACCGCGCATCCACGCCACCTTGCCAGTCCTCGGCAAAATCATACGTCAGCCACAGGTTGCCCACGCGCTTGGGCACGTTGGTGGGCGTGTTGCCTTTGCGTGAGACCACCGCGCCGCTGGCGATTTTCTCATTGAAGTCATCGTATTCAGCGTCAACCCAGGCGAAGTTGCCTTCCGCCAGCAGCCTGGGCGTGATGCGCAGTGAACTCGCCAACTCGATGCCCCTGGAAGACTGCGCGCCGACCGGGATGCTGTTGGTGGGATCCAGCGGATCGGTCACGGCAAAGTCCTTGCGCTCGATCTTGTAGGCCGCCACGGTGGCCGAGCCACGGCCGTCCAGGTAGTCGAACTTACTGCCCACTTCCCACTGTTTGCCCGTCGAGACCTCAAACACTTGCGTGGTGGTCGTCGGTTGCTCGGCGGCGGTGCTGTATTGCACATACACATTGGCCGAGGGGATGAACTGATAGGTCAGGCCCACGCGGCCGGTCACCGGTTCCCAGCGGCGCTTGAAGTGGCGGGGGTTGGTGGCGGTTATCGCCCGGTGGTTGGTGACGTCCAGGTCTATGGCGTCATACCGCAAGCCGGTCAGCAGCGACAGTTTATCGGTGAGGCCCAGACGGTTCTCCACGAATAATGCCTGGGTGGTGACTTCGTTGGTCTTGTCCTTGCCGACGTTCTCTCGGGTTCGCGGGATGTCATAGAAGTGGCCGGAATCGAAGTTGTTCGGGTCTACCACGCTGTTGCCTGGCACATTCAGTGGGGTGTTGGTGGTGCTGTTGACCTTGTACTCGAAACCGCCGGACCAGGTGGTCGAGAGGCCGAAAATGTGGTCCTCGTGGCGCCACTCGAACTGGTTGCCGTTTTGTTCGCCCTGATGGCGCACCTGATAGGCCGTCGAGCGGTTTACCGCGCTGTTGTCGGCGTTGTACTGGTAGGTTTCCAGGTTGCGGTAATCGCGCTGGCTGTCCAAATGGTAGAGGGTGTTTTTCAGCGTGGTGCTGTCGTTGAGGCGGTAGTCGATGATCGAACGCACCCAGAGCGTGCGCTGTTCGTAGCGGCCGTCGGCGACGTTGTAGTTGTTGAAGCGGTTGCGCTTGTCGATCTTCAGTTCGCCGACCTTGGGGTTGAGCACCGGTGTGCCCCAGTAGGGGCTGTCTTCATGCTCATCCTGGTATTCCAGCGCCAGGGTGTGGGACAGGTTCGGGGTGAGATCGCTGAGCAGGGAAAACGCCAGGCTCCAGGCGTCGCGCTGGTCGCGGTCGATGTAGCTGTGGTTGGTGCTGCGGCTTACATCCAGGCGAGCGTAGTGCTGCACCTCGGCGCCGGGGTCGGTCAGGGCATGATTGACACCGAAGGCCATGCCGGCGGTGTCATAACTGCCGTAAGTGAGTTGCCCTTCGGCAGCCTGTTCCTCACGGGTGGCCAGCTTGGTCACGTAGTTGAGCGAACCGCCCACTGAGCCTGCGCCGTTGATCAGCGAGGAGGGGCCGCCCACCAGCTCCACCCGGTCATAGATCCACGCATCCACCGGGCGTGCCAGGCCGGTGGCGACGTTGACGCCGTTGAACATCTGGGTGATCTGGCTGCTGGTAAAGCCACGGTAGGAGACAAACCCGCCAAACCCCGGTGGAGCGCTGGCGTTAACGCCGGGCAAGGTATTGGCCGCATCGCGGAAAGTCTTGGCGCCGTGGCGCTCGATGTCATTGCGAGTGGCGATGGCCACTGACGCCGGGGTTTCCCGCACGCTCAAGCCCAACCGCGACGCCATGCCGCTGGATTGGTCCAAAGCCAAACCGGGCTCGACGGCTTGTTCGCCATCGATGGTCGTCGGGGCCAACTCAAGGGCCCAGGCGCAGACAGGCAGGCAGCCGAACAGGCCCGCCAACAGGGGTAGATGTTTCATGGTTGAATCCTGAAAAACTTGGCTTGAAAGCAACGCACAGCCATCCGTATTTCCTTGCGGAAACGGCGCTCAGTGCAGATCAGAAAGCGAAGGACTCAGGCGAAGGCAGGCGGCGCGCGCGGGTGGGCCGTGGGCCAGGTGAAGCGGGCAGGGATGTCAGCAGCCAGGACGATGGCAGGCGGGGGGGCATGAGGCTGTGGCAGCACCGCCACATTCAGGCTGGAACTCAGCGCCGGGCCCATGCCGCCGGTGGAACACAGCGGACAACCAAACGCCTTGGACAGTGTAGGCAAATTCCCTTCAGGGGCATTGGACGGCGTGGGCGCCTGGGTGCGCGGGTCCACCGTACAAAACTGACCGCCGATGCCATTGAGCTGCATCCCGACCATCTGCCCATGACCGATGCTGCAGGCGAACACATTGAACAGGACGCAGCAGTAAAGCATCCAGGCAATGAGCGAGCGATCGGCACGGGCAAGTTTCATGGGGCGGCACTTTACCATCAGCCGCCGACGAAATGCCTGCAGAAAATCTCAGGGCGACTATTCTGTTTCGCACCTTTCAGGGAGAGCCAGCCATGAGCTTTGTTGTCGCACGATGGATTGTCGGCGTTTTTACCTGCATCAGCATGGTCCACCTCTACTGGGCCGCCGGCGGCAAACTCGGCAGCCTCGCCGCCATCCCCCAACTGCCCGGTGAATTCGCCAGCGGCCCAAAGCCAGCGTTCAAGCCCTCGGCGCTGGGGACGTTCCTCGTGGCGATGGGGCTGGTGGCGATTGCGCTGTTGGTGTGCCTGCGGGCTGGGCTGTACTTCTCGGCGGTGTCCCATGGTGCGCTGCAGTGGGGGATCAGCGCGATTGCCGTGGTGATGTTTGCAAGGGCGATTGGGGATTCGGAGTTGGTGGGGTTTTTCAAGAAGGTGGGTGGGTCGCGGTTTGCGAGGTTGGATACGTATTTTTATTCGCCATTGTGTTTGGTCCTGGGGGTGGGGTTGTTGGTGGTGGCGTGGGGGTGAGGGCCTGATTGCTCGTCAGGATGTGCATTCAATATTAAAGGTTGAATGTAGTACAAGTTGGACATGGAACCGGGGATTTTCTTGGCTTTTCCAAGTTTTAGGTACTCGTCGAATTCATGTGCTAGGTAATTTTTGTCTGTGTATTTTTTGTATTTGTGCGGTAGCTCACATGCGTAAATATACAATCGCCAAACGTCAAAGCCGTCGACCCTATCATCAGGCCCGTAATCAAAATCGATGTATAGGTCAGATAGGTAAACGCAGCAACCAATACCGTGCAATTCGTAGGTCACGTTATCGGTGACAGAGCCTCGCTGGGGGATTTTCTTGGAACGCCATAACCGCAGAATGTTTTTAGTTCCGAAGCATCGTTCGAGTAATTGCGTTGCATTATTCACTTTGGTCAGATATTCCGATATCAGGGTTTCTAATGTCTGGAACTGCATATATCTGCCTGCGCTAGGGTATGCCTGTTTATAAGAGGGGTAATTTTTCAATTTTTCGAATTTGTTGTGTTGTGGTATTGTATTAAGCAAGTCAATAGTACTTGCATGAATTTTTTCTGATCAATGACAGGAGCGCTGAAATAGGTGGCCATGCTTTTAAAAACTGCATCAAAACTGTCGTTTGCGGCTAAAAAGTGTGTGATGGAAGCGATGAACCACTCCTGCTCACTCCTCGTGTAGTCTAGAAAGTCCGGCTTAGTCAATTCGTCAAAAAGCTCTATAAGTTCTCGCTCGTTATTTATGTTTTTTGAAGCGATAAGCCTCTCTCTTTCTAAGTTATCAGTATTTTCAATGTCATAAGTGAACAAGAGTCCGCGGATTATTGACATGTCAGGTTTGTTTTTCATTTTTAGTCATTTCTCCGTATATGCGGTTTTTGGCTTGCCTTGATTGTTCAGTATTACTCTTGCTTTACGCTGTTTGCTATACTCCATTCCATCTTTTGAATATCCTTCGCCAACAACCTTGCCCATATCCATTGGTCGTAATGATGCTGCGAGTCCGTTTCTTCTAAAAATGAGCTGAGCTCGGTATATTGAGTTTAACTGATCCCTGTGACTGAGATAATGAGTTGCAGCGGGGGGGTATTTAGGTTCCCCTGTTTTTGGACCTGATGTGTAGCGCTCAATAATTCCCGTCGTCGGATTCCTTGCGGTATTCAATCGTTCGAGCTGAGATTCGAGTGTTGTTTGTGCCCCGTGCTTTTCTAGGAAATGTGCTCCTGGAGTTGCTTTCTCAAGCTCGTCTAAGCGTCTATAGGCGTTAGCCTCAGCAAGTTCATCAACTCTTGCCTGGCGCTCAGCACGCGTCAGTTGCGGTAAAGCTGGCTCCCCATCATTAAGACTTGGCGCAGAGTTTTTAGCAGTAGCGCTTGGCTTGCAACCATCTCCGCCAGGACATGAGCTTAAGCCTAACGGATCCACCCACCCCGTAGGATTGGGCACGTACTGGTACGCATTGATCCCACCCGCCAGCTTCACCGGGTCCGGCGTCAGGTACCGACCAATATCCGGATGGTAGTAGCGATGGCGGTTGTAGTGCAGCCCGCTTTCTTGATCGAAGTATTGGCCCTGGAAGCGCAGCGGGTTGTCGATTTTTCCGATGTCGAGACGGCTGATTTCGCCGTACGCGCGGTAGTGCGCGGACCAGACAATTTCTCCGCCGGTGTCGGTGAGTTCCTGCGGGGTGCCGAGGTGGTCAAGTTGGTAGTGGTAGACCTTGGTTTCTTTTGGGCCGAATCCTTCCAGTAGAGCCAGTGGACGAAAGCTGTCCGGTTCATAGAGGTAGCTGCGGTGACGGTCCGCGTGGTGCTCGGCGATCAGTGTGTCGCCTTGCCAGAAGAACTCGGTCGTAAGGCCATCAACGGTTTTGCTGATACGCCGCCCAAACGGGTCGTAGCGGTAGCTGGCGGTCTGGCCGTTAGGTTGGGTGATGCCGATCAGCCGATGCTGACAGTCGTAGCGGTACTCGGTGACGAGTGCGTGGCCTTTGCCGCGGCGTTCGCGGATGAGGTTGCCGAAGGCGTCGTAGTCGTAATGGTGATCGCCTTGGATCATCAGGCGATTGCCCGCCACAATGTCGGGGCCCGGACGGTCTTGCATGAGCAGGTTTCCGGCGGGATCGTGGCCGAAGCGTTCTGGCTCGCCTTGGGAGTGGTCGGCGCGGGTGAGGCGGTTTAGTGGGTCGTAGTGGTAGCGGTGCTCGCCTTTGCGGGTGTCGAGCAGGCGGGTGAGGTTGCCGGATTTGTCGTAGTCGTAATGGCGTTGGTAGAGGGTATATTCCGGTTGGGTGACGGCGTGGGCATGCAAGCGTTGCTGGTCGTCATAGTGGTAGTGGCTGATCAGTTGGCCTTGTTGGCGTTGGTGTTCCTGGCCGGCTTTGTAGAGATGCGAAGTGAGGATCTCGCCGTTCAGTTCGACGGTGGCCAGGTGGCCGCCTTTGTCATGGTTGAAGGTGAGGCGGTTGTTGTCGGGCAGGCGCAGGTTTGTTAGTTGGCCGCAGGCGTCGTAGCCGTAGCGCAGGGTGCCCCAGCCTTGGTGTTCGGCGGTAAGGCGGTTTTGGGCGTCGTATTCGTAGGCCAGGGCCCAGTGGCCGTCTTCGACGCTGAGGAGGTTGCCCTGACGGTCGTAGGCATAGTCGACAGAGTTTCCATCAGGCAGGGTTTTTCTTACGAGTCGACCGGCATGGTCGCGCTCGTAGCGGGTAACCAACTGACTGCCGTCATCGCCGTGTTCGGTCTTTTCCTGAAGGTTGCCGTTGAGGTCGTAAACGTAGGCCGTGCGCTGACCGTCAAACCCGGTTTCCTGCTGGATCAGGCCATTGCTGTGGTACTGAAGTCGGTAGGTCTCGCCAACCTCGTTTTCGATCTCGGTCAGCAACAAACGTACGTTGTCGTAGCGGTAGTTGACCTGGCTGCCATCGGCATTGATGCGGCGGCTGATCAGGTGCAGGCCGTCGGCGTATTCGTAGCGGGTGACGTTCCCCAGTTCATCGCGTTCGGAAGTGATTTTTCCGTAGGGGTTGTAGCTGTATTCACTGAGCGCACCGCCCGGCAGCACAACGCCAATCAACCGCCCAACACTGTCCCATTGATACTGGGTCAGCGCGCCATGCTCATCCTCCCGCGCCACCTGTCGCCCAAGGTCGTCATAGCGATAACGCTTGATCCCGCCATTCGGCAACTGCTCTTCAAGCAACTGCCTACGTTCATTCCAAACCAGCTTCTGACAACTGTGATCCGGATACCAAACCCCAACCAACTGCCCGTATTTGTTGTAGCTGTAGTCAGTAGCGTGACCATCAGGATCGGTCCTGCGCGTCACATCGCCCTGGTCATTCCGCTCATACTTCCAAACCGCTTCACCACGCCGCACAACCCGTACGAACCCGTTGTCATGCTCGTAGGTCGTCGGCTCATCCTCCCCCGGAAACAACGCCACCAAGCGTCCGGCGTCGTCGTACTGATACGCCGTCACCGCTCCCAGCGGGTCCTGCTCAACCGTCAACCGGCCTTTTTCATCGTAAGATTTAAAGTGCTCGGCAC
>Ga0209173_100608_pt1 | contig 14786 bp, 17 predicted proteins | sample SynthPrep_16_END_FD_187206 | JGI IMG/M metagenome (GOLD analysis project Ga0209173, IMG submission 187206) | Synthetic microbial communities from Ohio, USA - SynthPrep_16_END_DS12_MetaG (SPAdes) (version 2) | ecosystem: Engineered > Bioreactor > Aerobic > Activated sludge | place: USA: Ohio... | reverse complement strand
CCGCAAGGTATTGAAGATCGCTAAAGAGCCGATCTCCATGGAAACCCCGATCGGTGATGACGAAGACTCCCACCTGGGTGACTTCATCGAAGACTCGACCATGCAGTCGCCAATCGATGTCGCCACTGTTGAGAGCCTTAAGGAAGCGACCCGCGACGTACTGTCCGGCCTCACTGCCCGTGAAGCCAAGGTACTGCGCATGCGTTTCGGCATCGACATGAATACCGACCACACCCTTGAGGAAGTCGGTAAGCAGTTTGACGTGACCCGCGAGCGGATCCGCCAGATCGAAGCCAAGGCGTTGCGCAAGTTGCGCCACCCGACGCGAAGCGAGCATCTGCGCTCCTTCCTCGACGAGTGACACCAGAACCCCCGGCCCAGGCCGGGGGTTTTGCTTTGTACAGATAAAATCCTGCGCAAATCCCCTCCCCCGCAATGCCCGTCTACACTCGAAACATTCCCCGTGCCATAACGAGACCGTTATGCCCAGATTGCCGACTGTGTTACTGCTGTCGCTGCTGACCTGGACCGCAACGGCTGGCGCGTTGACTCTTAGCGATGATGAGCGTGGCTGGCTGGCGGACCATCAGGAGTTGCGCGTGGGGGTGGACGCCTCCTGGCCACCCTTCGAATACCGTGATGAAGAGGGCCGCTACCAAGGCTTGGCGGCGGACTACGTACGCCTGATCCAGGAACGCCTGGGGGTCAGGATCAAACTGATTGAGCCGGTCAATTGGAGTGCCTTGCTGGAGCAGGCACGCCACAGCCAACTCGACCTGCTGCCGGGCATCATGTCTACCCCCGAACGCCAGGACTTCATGGCATTCACACGCCCTTACCTGGACTTTCCCATTGTCATCCTCGCCCATGAAGGCGGCGCCCGACCACGCAACCTCAATGACCTTTATGGGCTGAAGATTGCCGTGGTGGAAAACTATGCCCCCCATGAACTGCTACGCACCCACCATCCAGACCTCAACCTGGTGGCCCTGCCCAATGTCAGTTCGACGCTGCAGGCCTTGGCCACCGACGAAGTCGACGCCGTGGTGGGCGACCTCGCGTCGAGCGTCTGGAGTCTGCGCCAGCTCAAGCTCGATGGCCTGTACGTAAGTGGCGAAACGCCGTACCGCTATCAATTGGCGATGGGCGTACCACGGGACAACAAAATACTGGTGGGTATCCTGGACAAGGTTCTCGCCGACCTCAGCCCTGCTGAAACAGAAGCCATCCAGCAACACTGGGTGGGCAGCCTCACCGACCATCGTACGTTCTGGACCGACCTGCTGATGTACGGCCTGCCCGCGGTGCTGTTGTTGAGCACCGTTTTGGCCATCGTCATTCGGATCAATCGCCGGCTGAGTTCGGAAATTTCCCGCCGCGTCGCCCTCGAACAGGAACTGCGCAGCAGCGAATACCATTATCGCGGCCTGGTGGAGAGCCTGTCCGCCATCGCCTGGGAAGCCAGCGTTACCGATTTCACCTACAGCTATGTGTCACCCCACGCCGAGGACCTGCTCGGTTACCCGCGCGCCCATTGGCTGATTCCGGGCTTCTGGCGCAACATCATTCACCCCGCCGACCTCATCCGCGCCGAAGCCTATTGCTACCGGGAAACCCGCGCCAACCGCGACCACAGCATCGACTATCGGGTGATCACGGCGGACGGCCGCTGCCTTTGGGTGCGTGACATTGTGAGCCTGATCGAACACGGCCATGAACCAGTGTTGCGGGGCTTGATGATCGACATCAGCGAAGCCAAACGTACTGAAGAGGCGCTGCAGCTTTCCGAGCAAAAGTTTGCTTCCGTGTTTCAGCAATGCCCCGACATCCTGGTGATCGCGCGACTGTCCGATGGCTGCCTGCTTGAGGTCAACAAAGCATTTGAGGACCAAGTGGGCCTGAAAGCCGCAGAGGTGATCGGAAAAACCGCGACCGCCCTGAATATCTGGGGCATCCCCGGTATCGGCCCCGATCTGTTGAAACGCGTGCAAACCACCAGCATTCGCAACCTGGAAATGCCCTTTCTGCGCAGCAATGGCCAGGCCTTTATCGGGCTGATTTCCGCCGAACCGTTTCAACTCGACACCACCGAAGCCATTGTGGTGGTGGTCCGCGACATCACCCAACTCAAGGAAACCCAGCAACAACTGCAAATCTCCGAAGAGAAATTCGCCAAGGCCTTCCACGCCTCTCCCGATGGCTTGCTGCTGAGCCGCCAGCGGGATGGCCTGCTGATTGAAGTGAACGATGGTTTCAGTCGCATCACCGGCTTCAACAGTACGACATCCCTCGACCAATCGACCCTTGACCTGGGCATCTGGGTCGATCTTAACGAACGCAAGCACATGCTGGAGTTGATGCATCGAGATGGATACGTGCGTGACTTCATCTGCCATATACGCCGCAGCGACGAGCAGATCCGGCTGTGCGAAGTCTCCAGCCGCCCACTGCCAATTGCCGGTGAAGACTGCATGCTCACCATCGCCCGGGACATCACCGAGCGCCAGCTGATGCAGGAAAAACTGCAACAGGCCGCCACGGTATTCGAGAGTACCGCCGAGGGCGTATTGATCACCGACACGCGCCAGAACATCAGCGCCGTCAACCGCGCCTTCAGCGAGATCACCGGCTACAGTGAAGCCGAAGCCCTGGGCCAGACACCGCGCCTGCTCGCCTCCGGCCTGCATGACAGCGCCTTCTACGCCGCCATGTGGCACCAGTTGACGGCCCAAGGTCATTGGCAGGGCGAAATCTCCAACCGCCGCAAGAACGGCGAGTTGTACCCCAGCTGGCTGACCATCAGCGCCGTGCGCAACCGCGACCAGTTGATCACGCATTTTGTCGCGGTGTTTGCCGACATCTCCAGCCTCAAGCTGGCCCAGGCGCGCCTCGACTATCAGGCGCACCACGACCCACTGACCGGCCTGCCGAACCGCACGCTGTTTGAAAGTCGGCTGCAGGCGGCCCTCAACGGCCATCAGGAAACCGGCAAACAAGGCGCGGTGCTGTTTCTCGACCTGGATCGTTTCAAACACATCAATGACAGCCTCGGCCACCCGATCGGCGACCTGCTGCTCAAAGACATCGCCGTACGCCTCAAGGAGCAACTGCGTGACATCGACACCGTCGCGCGCCTGGGCGGCGATGAATTCATCATCCTTCTACCCGGCCTGCAACACGCCAGCGACGCCGAGCAACTGGCCAATAAGCTGCTGGCCTGCTTCACCCCACCGTTCCAGGCCGGCGAACACGAGTTCTTCATCAGCGCCAGCATCGGCACCAGCCTGTACCCCCAGGACGGTACCGACGTGGCCACCCTGGTCAAGAACGCCGACGCCGCGATGTACCGCTCCAAGGCCAAGGGCCGTAACCGGGTCGAAAGTTACACCCGCGACCTGACAGCCCAGGCCAACGAGCGCGTGGCACTGGAGCACGAACTGCGGCGAGCCATCGAACGTGATGAGTTGGTCCTGTATTACCAGCCAAAACTGAGCCTGCTGACACAAGAATTGATCGGCGCCGAAGCCTTGATCCGCTGGCACCACCCCACCTTTGGCGACGTCTCGCCCGAACACTTCATTGCCCTGGCCGAAGAGAACGGCATGATCCTGCAGATTGGCGACTGGGTGCTGGAGCACGCCTGTCGGCAAATGCACACCTGGCAAAGCACTTTCGATGACTTTGGCCCACTATCGGTCAACCTCGCCGGCGCGCAACTGCGCCACCCTGGTTTACTGGCTCGTATCGAACAGCTACTGCGCGACTACAGCCTCGAACCGGGCTGCCTGCAATTGGAGATCACTGAAAACTTCATCATGAGCCAGGCCGAAGAAGCGCTGGCAGTCCTGCACCAACTCAAGCGCCTGGGCGTACAGCTGGCGATCGACGATTTCGGCACCGGCTATTCGTCCCTCAGCTATCTCAAGCGCCTGCCGCTGGATTTCCTGAAGATCGACCAGTCCTTCGTCCGCGGCCTGCCTGACGACCCCCACGACGCCGCCATCGTGCGCGCCATCATCGCCCTGGGCCACAGCATGCAATTCACCATCATCGCAGAAGGCGTGGAGAACCCCGCGCAGCAAGCCTTCCTGGCTGCTGAAGGCTGCGAACAGATGCAGGGCTACATCGTCAGCCTGCCGCTACCGCCCGAGCTTTTTGCGGCGACCTTCCTTCGCAGGAGCATTGAGGATTTTTCGGATAGCACAGTAGAGAAACCATCGTTATAATCCGCGACCTACTGAGGGCCTATAGCTCAGTTGGTCAGAGCAGAGGACTCATAATCCTTTGGTCCACGGTTCAAGTCCGTGTGGGCCCACCATATAAACCAAGGGCTGCAGCAATGTTGCAGTTTCGAGAGGGTGTTTTGGAATGCCTCCGAGGTACAGTTTCGGTACAGTCCGTGCCGATGTCTTCGGAGAACAGCATGGCAACTCTCGTAAAATCCCCATCAGGAACCTGGAAAGCGGTCATCCGAAAAGTCGGATGGCCGACAGCATCCAAAACGTTTCGCACCAAACGCGATGCAGAGGATTGGTCACGTCGAACCGAAGACGAGATGGTCAGAGGTGTCTACATCCAGCGCAGCGGATCAGAGCGGATGACCCTAGAAGCGGCGCTGAAGCGTTATCTGTCTGAGGTCACTCCTACCAAAAAGCCTTCTACTCAGAATGGCGAAGCAAGTAAGGCAAAAAAGCTCACTACCGAGCTGGGTAAATACTCCCTTGCAGCCCTCTCCAGCGAAATCATCGCAGCCTACCGTGACAAGCGACTGTCTCAGCCCGCAGCCCGCAAGCGCACATTGACCAGCAACAACACCGTTCGGCTTGAGTTGGCGCTCTTGGGACATCTTTACTCAACGGCAATCAAAGAATGGGGGCTCGGCCTCACATTCAATCCAGTTGCGAGCATTCGGAAGCCCAAGCCTGGAAAGGGTCGAGAGCGGCGTTTTGTAGGGGACGAAGGGGACCGGCTTCTAGGTGCTGCTGATGCGCATAGCAACCCTATGCTCGGATGGATGGCGCGAATCGCCGTGGAAACGACCATGCGCTCATCTGAGATTGCCACGCTTACGCTCTCCCAAGTGAATCTCAAAAAACGGGTCGTCCACCTTCCGGATACCAAAAATAATACCTGTCGAACCGTACCACTCAATAAGCGTGCGACAGATGCAATGCATGCGGCGGTAGAAAATCCTCTCAGGCCGAAGGACTGCCAACTTATCTTCTTCGGTGAACCTGGCAGAGATGGTAAGCGTAGGCCTTATGCGTTCAACAAAGTCTGGGCAACGCTGAGGAAGCCGCTCGGGATGACGGATTTTCGCTTTCATGATTTGAGGCACGAGGCCGTCAGCCGACTTGTCGAATCTGGCCTATCCGACCAAGAAGTTTCAGCAATCAGCGGCCATAAATCCATGCAAATGCTTAAGCGCTACACTCACTTACGCGCGGAGGATCTGGTCGAGCGGCTGGATAGCATCGGCAAAGACTAGATTTAAATAGGGTAGAAAAGATTCTGCATGCGAAAACTTTTCTACCCCTTCCTCCCCTGCACTGATATGGAAATCTCTATCCACAGCGCGATGTTTTTTTGAGCGCCCTCCCATTTCCCAACTTTCCGCGATTAATTCCCCCTGGCAGCTTTCAAAGCCAGAAAATAGGGCAGTCCCTTTCCACTATTTAGTCATCAACCTAAAGCGTGGATACCCAGATGACTGCTAGTAACGCCCGTTTTGAGCAACAGCTCATTGACCGATACGGCCCCTTGTTAACAAAGAAGCAGCTCGCAGAGCTGCTACACAGAAGTGAAAAGGGGCTGGACTACACCATTGCGCATCCGGCCGAAAGCGAGTTCGCTGCCTCTCTACATGCCATGAAGCTTCGGCTTGGCCGCCTGATCTACTTCCGAGCGGCTGATGTTGCAAATTTGCTGGCTGGAGGTGAGTGATGCCGATCGACATTAGGTCGGCGCTCGTAACCCGGCCACCGGCATTGGACTATGTGTTCGGCAGCTTCGTAGCTGGTACCGTCGGCGCGCTCGTAGCACCTGGCGGAACAGGCAAAAGCTTCTGGGCTCTGCAGGCGGCAATTGCGGTGGCCTGTCATGTACCCGAAGGAAACCTCGTTGAAATCAACCCTCCCTCGAATGGCCAAGTGGTTTACCTGGCTCTGGAAGATAGTGAGCAGGTTCTCGCTCACCGGATCCATGCCATCGGTCGATGCATACAGAAGCGGGCACAACACTCGGACAACGCCGCTGAAGCATTGGATGCGATAGTTGGGAATCTGACGATCGAAGCGATGATGGGCAAACGCCTAGACGTTATGACCAGCGAAGGCATAGATACCGTCTTGCAGCTGCAAGAAACTCCTCGATTGATCGTCTTCGACACCGTAAGCCGCATTCATGGCCTAGATGAGAATAGCAACAGGGACATGTCTCTTCTGATCTCGCGATTGGAAGAGCTAGCTATAAAAAGCGGCGCCGCAGTTCTTCTCATTCACCACGTGAGCAAAGCCAGCAGACGGGATGGTCAACTCGATCAGTATTCCTCTCGCGGAGCTTCAGCATTGATTGATAACGCTCGATGGTGTGGATATCTAACGCAAATGACCGAGGAGGAAGCCAAGGGCCTGATAGACAGCTCCCAGCTCTCAACGCCCCTGACTGGGCTGCATAGCCAGTACGTTCGCCTAGGCGAGAGCAAGCTCAACTATGGGGCTGCCGCACTTGATCAGCAGTGGTACAAACGTTCGGACGGCGGCGTGCTGATACCGGCCCAGATCAGGCGAACGATAAGTATGAAGCCTCGAAAAGGACGGGAGGCGGCAAATGCGCTCTGATATTCGTGGCAAGGACGCCATATACACAATTTTAGACCCGGCACTGGCTGCTGCTTCGCTATTCCGGGCTTATAAATACGGTGAGCGACCGGTCGGGCTCGCAGTGGAACACAGGCACGACAACACACATTTCTTGTTCACCTGCTATGAGTGGCTGGATGTTCGAGATCAATCAATCCTTCTGGCCATCGTGGGCTTAGCCGGGCTTGGCCGCGATCTAATAGGAGCAGAAAGTGACTCTTTAATAACCCGGCAGCTTTGGTCAGAACTGCATCCCTCGCGGGATGCACTAGGGGGTAGTGCTTTAACGCTCACTACGACGTGCTACCAACTGTTGACGGCAGCCAATCTCCCCACTCGTGCCGGCGATTACGGTCGCCTTAAAGACTCGCTTTATAGGCTTTCTCAGGTTGGCTGCAGAGCTAGAAGGGATGGATATGATTGGTCTATGCGCTTACTCAGCGTCGCAACGGCACCGAATGGAGAAGTGCTCATTGCACTCAATTCTCGATTCGTACAGGCGTTATTTGATCGACAGTATGTGAAAGTATGCCTAAAGGAGCGCAGGATGTTGGACGGTGATCCAGCTAAGCTTCTGCATGCGTGGTTATCGGCCACTGTCCATGAAAACAGTGAGTGCTACTGGACGGGCTTAGATACTGTGTCTCGAAGAATCTGGGGCCCAATGAGCGACAATTCAGCAACACAGAGATGGCGTCGCGCACAGAGTCGCAAAGCACTAGTCGAAATTAGCGAAATTGGCTGGCGCGTCAAATTTCGCGGCGAGGGCATACGATCCCATTTTCGAATTTATCGACCTCGAATCAAATCCGACTGACGCGTTTTCACCAACAATATATCGCGCTTTCACCAACAGGCTATCGCGCTTTCACCAACGTAGAAAAATAGGTACGTCGCTGGAGAGCCTTTAAAATCAAGGCCTCCAGACCAAGCAATATTTTGCTTACTAGGAGATCTCTAAGAGATCCCTATACGCCGGCCCCTCGTTAGACGAGGCCCGGCCTTGCGAGCTCATTAACCACTACATAAAGCACCGGTTACGAAGCCCCGGTCGCCCTGCTGTTTTTTCTAATCAGAGGCTTTTGATTCTTCTGTTGATGCGGTATTGACTTGAAAGCCTGGGGCGCCATGACGATGCGACGTGGAAATAAGGAGGCCTGGACGTCGACATTACGCTCAACGCAGGTAGGTGTCGGTGATCTCTGGACGGAAATGCCCTAACTCCTGGGAGACAATAGCTTTTGCGCGCTGTACCTCACCTAGTGCAGCTTGAACCTCGCGGTTTCTATCCTGGGCGTATGAATGTCTTAAACCATGCGCTCCGTTGCTAAAGCCCAGTGCAGAGTTACTCGCGCGCGAGAAAGATTGAGACCACGATTGCCCACCCGCTATATCGTAGAAGCTTTTGTAATGAATTCGACGATCTATGACAATGACAGGCGCATCTAGCCGGCGAGCTTCGAGTTGTGCAACCAAGTTCTTTGGCAAGCTTACTTCGCGAACAAGCCCCCCTTTTCCTACCACAGTATACCTGACACCTTCTCGAAACTTTCCTGGGTCCGCAGGGCGATCGTCCATAGCCCTTTCGGATGCCGGGAGTAGTGTCAGTAGTTCGTGAGCTCTCAGGCCCGCTGTAGCAGCTAACTCGGTGCTAAGCGCATTACGCGCGGTCTGATGAGAAAGAATTCTCTGCACTTGTTCGGCAGTGTAATTTCGGCTACTTAAGTTCTGTGGCTTTTCTGCCTGAATTACGCTCAAACGCTGCTTATCACTGAGCTTTCCAAGTTGGCGTAATACAGCCTGGAGAGCTTGCCGGTCTCTGTCTAAAGTTTTTTGACCGACTTCTCTGGAGCGCTCATACAGATAAGCTTTAGCTGCCTTCGGAGTAAGTTCGTGTAATGCTCCTCGTCCTGACCCACGAAGCCATTGTGCGGCCAATTTAAGGCTAGCCTCGTAACTATGTGAAGTGCCAAGCCCCGAGACAAGCCCGGAGTTATACATTGACTTACTAAGGATCTTTGCTTGAGTGGAAGGCTTGGCAAATGTTCTCTTTCCTCTAGATCGAGGACTCTTCATTTTTTTGCTCATTAATTACCTGCAACATTCTGACGATAGAGCTCAGGGACGTTTCCACTCCTTGGGTTCGCAGTTCTATAAGAATTTGCTCAGCACCAAAACCCCTCACATGTCGATAATTCTCGATTAGACCGATATATTTACTCAAGTGTCGACGATAGGTTCTTCGCTGTAAGCTCGTGTCTACATCATTCCGGTAGCGTTTGAAATCGGAGTCTGAAATGGAAACCGAGTGTGGTCTCTGGGTATTTAATGATCTATGGATTGATCTTGAAATAGCTGAAAGACAGACCTTTACCTTACGCTGCTCAAGTAGCCAACGTTGAATCATCACCAACGTATAGCGCTGTATCCGGAGGGATAAAATCTCTTCGTGATGACCGTTCAGTTTACTATTCATAATTTTGTATGATCCTGCTGTAAGTTACAGCAACCACTTTAAAGACTTAAATTTCAGCTGCAACCCAAATGGGGCGCTTGGAATTCAAGTATGTGGTTCCGACATCCAGCGGATGCCTAGCCCCTTTTTTTTGCAGTGTCGGACTTATCAGATGCAGATACCGAAGTACCGCAACGATGCGCTTTCGCACTCTCACTGTTTGCTTCGCTGTCTAATCGACAGAGTCGAAGGGTTGACCCCTTGCCAGGTTTTCGCGCCTGATACAACTCAATTTATTGTCAGAGTTAGACAGTGGTGAATCTGATGCACGATCGAAGCGAAACCCCGCATCAAGCCTAATACAACGCCTTGAGGTGATGGCTAATCAACTCAGGATGACCAAGCGTGCAGATTGAATTAGCAAACTGATGCTTGGGAAGCGAGGTAACGGGCAGCAATAGCTGCCGCATAACCCCGCACCACTCACGCAGACTGAATTAGCAGTCTAGAAAGAACGCACGAAATAGCGTGACATCCTGTGAGGAGAACTCGCATAGCTAGTTCGGGTGCAATTTGATCTTGCTATCGACGCTAGTTAAGGTCAATAGCAAATACTGAATGTCACATCGATTTTGCTTTTGATCGCGGGACGCGGCTCTGTTCATGGTGTTGAGCGTAGCGAAGCACCCTGACAGAGCCGTGTGCTTCGCACGCAGCAGCGCGTAAAGCGCTGCACGTTCAGCCTAAGCTGAACGAACTGAGATTTTGATGACACCGCATTCCATGAACCATTGTTGACTGATCGCTGACTAGCAGTGGGACTGAATTTTGATGGCCTGTTTTGACTTTGAGGTTTTCGAATTTTACTTCAGAGTGAAACTCCTTAAGGACAGGTGAGGAGTTATCGTGAAGGTGCTTAATACTGAAATGAGTCCATCCAGGCTGGTGACACTAGTAATTTTGGTTGTGGGATTCACGGTGCTGGAAAATTATGTGTATACAGCCGCTGACCCCATATGGGCAGCACTAGTTTTCTTGATTGGAACCGTAGCGATTTTTATTACCGTACCTAAAAAGATTTTCTCAAGTATCGAGGCCTGACGCATGGGCGAGTTTGGTGATTTTGGGTGGTTATTTCAAAGCGGTCTTGACGCAATGATTTCATCGTTAGTATCGATGGGAGCAAAAAATTCTGAGCTTGCTGAAATAGTTCGTCAGCTCGCTCGAGCTGTGCCTTACATTTCATTATCTTGGATTATCTGGAATCTGGTGCGAGGCAGACCCACCAGTATGCCTTTCGGGGTTTTTATCACATCGCTGTTTGTATTTATCGCTTTGCAGCCTGAAACCGTGACCTTCCCTGGTCGTGCCAGCATGGAAATGACAAAAGGACAGTCATTTACACTTAAAATAATTCTCCCTACATATGAAAAGCTCGTACAGGTGTATCGAACTAAAGATAACGAACAATCAGCGCTTTTGATTGCCGATCTCACCGAGCGGGAAATTAGCCCTTTCATGGGGAGTGATTTGGCTAAGCTCATGAAGGATTACAAAGTATATTGCGAGCCAAGCCCTAACGATGACAGTAGCGTTCCAGAAACAACTTGGCAAGCTATAGGGCTTCGAGGTGGTGGTGCGCTCGGGGTACCGGATTCTCAAGTTTCTATACTCAGTAGTGCCACTGCCGACAAGGTGTCAGGCCTGACTTTTTCGTGGTTTCCAACAATCCGACAAGCTCTAACCTTAATTGACACTTATAAGGCAGGTGAACGGAGGTCCGCAGGAAAAGCTGCGCTAGAAAATTTAAGCAGTGATAAGTGGCCAACTGGAAAAAGATACTTGCTACCTAATGAGTCAGGATGGAAGTCTAGATTATCAGGCGGCGTTGATGAGCCCGCAGGCTACCTGAACCCTTGGGAAGTTGCCGATGGTTCGCTTTCTGATCCGGCGTTGTTAGCAGAGCCATCAGGTGTAAATAACAGATATTTCGTTCCGGAAAACTGCTATGAGGCTTATCAGGCTGCGCAAGCAGGTGCTGAAGAGGGATATAGGGCAGTGGGAGATCGCATTCGACCTTCTAATCTAGCACCTGATACAGAGCCATCTGTTGTCGCAGGGGTTAGAGCTTGGTCAGATGTTGTCAATAGAAGCTTAGGATCTCTTTATTCAGATTCTGATGGCTCGTCTTTTGGTTCAAAGGTTCGCGAAAATGCATCTGAGGCGATTGGGGCACTCAATGAAGCAAATGGTGCACTTGCAACTTTAGATCTAGCAGCAAAACTTCCATGGTTTGTCTATTTAACAGCAATGGGACAAGCCGCTCTTATTCATATATTCCCGCTGGTAGCGCTTTTGGCATGTGTCTTTGGTATTGAGATATTGCTCTATTGGATACGGCTGCTTGTATTTACATATCTATCATTGTTTTTTGCTGAAGGTATTCTCTATTTAGTTTCCAGCCAATTAGCTAGCATTAGTTTTATACAAGCTGCAACTGCTATTAATAGCTCTGGTACGCCAATGGAGATCAATGGCATGCGTGGAGTTTTAGCCGGTGGCGCCGGATTCGTTATTCTGGTCGCAACATGGGCTGCTGCAGCGCTTTTGAGAGTTCAATCGCTACCAAAAACAGACAGTGCTGCCAGCTTCACCCAATTAGGAAGTATCGCTGCATCTGTCGCGGGTTCAGTAGTCGGCGGACTTTCTAAGATGTCGGCAATCAAGAGCGCCGGTCTAAAGCAAGAGCTACTCCGCGCAAAGATCCAACAAGCACAAAAAACCTTGGGCTCGCCTGGGTCGTCACCAGGTGGCCCCCCTAGCAGGGCTGATACGCCGCCGCCTTCACGGCAAAGTCGCGAGTCTGCCGGTCAACGTCTTTCTCGGCCAAGCTCTGCCGATCGATCAGAAGGTCAGCAGAAAAATCGAACCACTCGTGGCGAGCGTGCAGAAAAGCGTCGGTCGCCGCTCAACCCTCCGGACAATCAGTAGTGCGAAGCACACGCAGCGTCGTTGTGGACGTGGTTCTGGCACGCGAGTCCTCATGCTTCGATGCAGACTCGCCCCTGCTTGAGTGCACCCAGATGAGCCTTACATTCGATTATTACCTAACGGCCACGTACTGCGAAAACTGGGACAACCCGATCGACCTCAGGTACCTGTTTGATGGCCTCGCCCCTTGGCCGGGATTGGTATGGGTCATGCGTGGGGATCAGTATTTTCTGTCGCCCCAACTGAGCGGAATAGGCGCTTATGAGTGGGATGAAACGACCCCCATCGAGATTCGGCTTTTTGAGACGCCATCACTGGACGCTTTGACCTGGTATCTGGTGACTGCGGAGCTAAATCGACGGAACGGCTTTGATGACCGAATGGCGGAAATCCATGAGGTACAGCTGCAACACTTGATCAATGAGCTGCCAGTTACGACGGTGCCTTACGTAGGGAGAGCTTGAAAAATGGCCTATCACAGGGTTGTCGTTGCGTGGGTGATCTCCGCGATCGCATTACTTCCGATGACTGTTGCGTTGCTCCCTCAGGCGTCCTATAGCACTGCCCACAAAGCTTATCTGGCACTTCTGATCATCGCGACCATATCAGCAATATACGCAACGCACCGTACCCATCAGTGCACGCTTAGAAAGCGTTTCTGCTGGGTGTTGTGGGGGATCGTGGTCGCATTTCTCTGGACTTGGTATTGATGAAAAAGGAGCACCCTTTGAAGCAACGGTGGAAGGTACTTTGTGTGGCCGCTTGTTGTGGCTTGGGGTTGACCCCTTGGGAAAAAATCCCAGAACTGATTTCGTCAGAGGTGAGTGGGTACTACATCAGCGACGGCGGATTGAGCACCGGTTATAAAGTGCTCAAGATCGACAGATCAGGAGACGGGAAAATGTACTCGTACGATGCGATGCACCACGGGATCCTGAACGCCTACCCCTTCAAGTATTCATCCACTTTTCTGACTATCACTCTCGACTTTGCGGCTGGGGGCCAGGCAGTCCTTTCTGAAGGATGGTTGGGACTGGAAGGCCGCCTCCATTGCTCGAGAGGAAGCTGTGGTGGGCTAGGAACGGTTAGCCGCGTGGGTGAAAGCGAGACGGATCTTCCTGAACCATTTCAGCGCGCCCTATCAAAAATCAATTATTGATATGTCATTATTTATCTATTGATATTTTTTAGCTGATTGATATCATCGAGTCCGCAGCGTTTCAGGGTAGTAGAAGGGTAAAATCCAATAAACTCTGCTGCTGGTGATAGGGGGGAAGACCTACGGGCTGCCCCCCTGCTCCATTTCTGATGCGTGGTCTATGTCCTTAATTTTCGAAGCAGATCTACGGCGATACATTGCTGCCGGCCTAGCGCATGACATCTCGGTCTTGCATACCCGCGACGGATGGTCGCTGCGTATTCAATTGGGGGCTGAGTGTGTGTCACTGCGCCGCCAGCGTGGCGGCGAGCGGACTTTTAAGAGTCTCGACAAGCTGGCGGTCTTTCTGACAGAGCTAGGGCTCGAGCAATTAATTGTCCAGCTGAGGAATCCAAGCGATCAGCCTTTAAAGGCTTCTGTCACGCAGTGAGACCGTAGAGGATGACCGCTAAGGTCAATTTTTCAGGAGATAGTTAGATGTGGAAAAAATTTGGTTGCCTCATCGGGCTGTGTGTCGGCCTGAGTGGTTGTGGCAATCCGTTTGAGGGTAGCTATCGAGCCATGCAAGGCGTAATAGGACCACTGGTAGCCATCGATATTCAAGGCGGTAAAGCCACAGTAGTGAAGGTCGATCCTTTTCAGAAAAAAGTCCTGAGTGAACAAACCTGGGAGGCAGAAAGCAAAGGCGAAAAATTGCTTTTGACTGATCTTAAAGGCAAGACATTTGCTTTCAATCGATCAGTTGATGAGAAAGGGCTGGATTGCCTGAATTGTGGCTTCGGCACAGGCATGCCTGAGTCTTGGCAGCAATTCGATCCAAACAAGTAAATTCAGACTCAAGGAGGGGGAATGACGAAGCGTTTCGCTTGGCCGTTCCTATGGAAAAGCCAGGTATTCCTTCATCGGGCCGACGCGATCAAGTTTTCGTATCCCAAAAAAGCGCGCAACGTAGCGGGCTCTGATTGCCTGCCGCTGCTTTTCGCTTAGATAGAGGGATGCTAGACTTCTTGCCGATGTCTAGCATCCCTAGCGTTGCACCACCACAGCCCTGACCAGTCAAGACTCGACCCTCAGCTGGTCCAGGGCTTTACTTTTGCGGGCATCGAAGTGGGTGGATTGGCACTCGATGCCCGTGGCTCTTCTCCTCAGTAACTGCATTTTCGGCCTCCTCTAGGTCGTATCGGTTGTCAGCTAAACGTTGCACCACCACAGCCCTGACCAGTCAAGACTCGACCCTCAGTTGGTCCAGGGCTTTGTTTTTGAGGGCACCGAGGTGGGTGGATTGGCACTCGATGCCCTTTACTCTTCTATTCATTTTGCT
>Ga0209173_100605_pt1 | contig 14929 bp, 16 predicted proteins | sample SynthPrep_16_END_FD_187206 | JGI IMG/M metagenome (GOLD analysis project Ga0209173, IMG submission 187206) | Synthetic microbial communities from Ohio, USA - SynthPrep_16_END_DS12_MetaG (SPAdes) (version 2) | ecosystem: Engineered > Bioreactor > Aerobic > Activated sludge | place: USA: Ohio... | reverse complement strand
GCACGGTTTCGTCAACTGCAACGCCACGGGCGCGATCACCGGCGTCGGCAATGCCTTGCCTCGCGAAGTGCTGCACCTGGTGGCTCTGAGCAAGCAAGCCGCCAAGGGCGATGCCAAGGCCCGGCGCCTGGCCCGGGAACTGGAAGCGGCATTGGCGGTGTTGTCGTCCTTCGATGAAGGCTGCGACCTGGTGCTGTATTACAAGCATCTGATGGTGCTTAACGGCGATATGGGCTACGCCCTGCACTTCAACGAGACCGATGTGCTCAGCGATGCCCAGCGGCGTTACGCCGAAACCCAGTACGCGCTGTTTCGCCAGTGGTATGCCAACTGGTCGAGAGAGGCGTAGCGGATGCACGACCCTGACCCTGCGGATATCGCCGTAATCGGAGCCGGCATCATTGGCGTTGCCTGCGCCCTGCAGCTGGCGCGCCAGGGGCGGAAAGTGCGGGTGATCGACCAGCTGGCGCCCGGCATGGGCGCCTCCTACGGCAACGCCGGGCACCTGGCGACCGAGCAAGTGTTCCCGATCGCCGACCTGTCGATCCTCAAGCGCTTGCCCGCCATGCTCACGGACCCCATGGGCCCGCTGCGCCTGGACTGGAAATACCTGCCACGCGCCCTGCCCTGGTTCATCCGCCTGCTGCTGAACCTGCGCCCGGCGAGTTACCAGCGCACGGTGACGGGTCTGCGCGCGCTCAATGAAGCGAGCCTTGGCGCCTGGCAACGGTTGCTGGCCAGTATTCAGCGCCCGGAGCTGTTGCGCGAAGATGGCTCGCTGCTGGTGTTCGAACGTTCAGACTCCCGCGCGGCCATCGATGGCTTGCAACGGCGCATGCAGGCGCAAAACGTGCCGGTGGAGTTCTGGTCGGGGGATGCCATACATGAGATTGCCCCGCAATTGGCCGCGCAGATCCAGGGCGGCCTGTTTTTCCCGCGAACAGGGCACTTCCTCGACCCTTACCGATTGGTCTGCGAATTGGTGGAGGCGGCCAAGGCCAGTGGCGTGCAGTTCCTCCAACGCCAGGTGCTGGATGCGCGGATTGAAGGCGATGGCATCACCGTGAGCACCGATCAAGGCACCTTTGCCGCCCGCCAGGTGCTGATCGCCTGTGGCGCCCACTCGGCCAGACTCACCGCCGCCCTGACCGGCAAAAAAGTCCCGCTGGACACCGAACGGGGCTATCACCTGATGCTGCCCCATGAACAGCAGCGCCTGCCGTTTGCCGTCACGTCCCTGGAGCGCAAGTTCATCATGACGCCCATGACAGGCGGCCTGCGCCTGGCCGGCACCGTGGAATTCGCCGGCCTCGACCGCCCGCCGAACATGGCGCGGGCGTGGCAGTTGCATCGGTTGAGCCAGGGGTTGTTTCGTGAGGATCTGAGTGCAGAGGACGCGACGCCGTGGATGGGCTTCAGACCGTCGCTGCCGGATTCGCTGCCGATTATTGATCGGGTGTGTGACGGGAAGGTGCTGCTTGCGTTCGGGCATCAGCATTTGGGGCTGACCCAGGCGGCGGTGACGGCGGAGATGGTGGGGCAATTGGCGTCGGGAGCGCCTGCGTTTTCGGGGTTGCCGGCGCTAGGGCCGTATCGACTGGGGCGGTTTTGAGAAGAACCGCCACCTCCAAGCACAGCAACTTGCACACGCTATTTCATGTGGTGAGCGGGCTTGCCCCGCGTGGGGGGCGAAGCGCCCCTGATCAAGACGAATGCCGAGTCTCAGGCACTCCTCAGCGCCTGTTTTTGGGGCTGCTGCGCAGCCCAACGCGGGACAAGCCCGCTCACCACAAGAATGCGCTCGCCTGAAATTATTTATGCAGGGCTCAAGACTTCAGTGTGAAACTTTAACCCTTTAAAATCAGTAATTTATTTTAATTTTTATAAGAGTTTGCTCCCGCTGGACTGCGCAGCAGTCCCCTTTTTTGGGCCGCTTCGCGGCCCAACGGGAGCAAGCTCCCTCGCCACGGGGGTTACCGTTTGCTGTGCGACAGCGCTAAGCCGAAGATTCAGCGGGACCTCCCGTATTTGTGCCGACTTCATTGAACGAGACTACCGGTCGAGGCCGCCTACAGGGCATCCGCCATGCCTTGGATTTCCTCGCACCTTACTTGACCAGCCGCTTCTCCTTGGAGGGGCGATATCCGAAATACGAGCTGTAGCATTTGCTGAAATGGCTCGGCGAGACAAACCCGCACGCCACCAGCACCTCCACCTGTGACAGTTCGGTGTGCTGCAACAGCCGGCGTGCTTCGGTGACGCGCAGTTCCATGTAGTAGCGCTGCGGCGTGGTGCCCAGTTGTTCCTTGAACAGGCGCTCCAGTTGGCGGCGCGAGCGGCCGGCGTAGACGGCAAGTTGGTCGAGTTCCAGCGGTTCTTCGAGGTTGGCGTCCATCAGCTTGACCACTTCGCGCAGGGGCGCACTGACGCTGACGTTTTCGCTGGGTTTGATCCGCCGGTAACGCGATTCTTCAAAGGCCAGGATGTCTTCGATACCTTCGACCAGGGCTTTGTCGTGCAAGCTTTTGATCCAGTCCAAGGCCATGTGGAAAGCGCCGGAGGGGCTCGACGCGGTGAGGCGGTCGCGGTCGATCACGTAGGGCTCGCTGGTAACGTGGGTGGCCTTGGACACTTCCGCCAGGGCCGGGCGGTGTTCGGGGTGGATGGCGCAGCGGTAGCCCTGCAACAGGCCGGCACGGCCGAGGAACCATGCACCGTTCCACAACCCCGCGAGGCTCACGCCCTGCTCGGCGGCACTTCGCAGCAGTTGGATCAATTGATCGTCAGCCTTGAGTTCGGTGCGAAAGCCGCCGCAGATCACCAGCAGATCCAGGCCTTGCAGCGCGGGCGCATCGAGACGCGCGTCGGGGCGGATCACCAGGCCCAGGTCGCTGATGACTTCCCCGTCGTCACACCCGAAGGTGCGCGTGGCGAACAGATCAGGTCGCAGCAGATTGGCGGTGACCACGGTGTCGAGGGTCTGGGTGAATGCCGGCAGGGAAAAATGTTCGAGCAGCAGGAAGCCGACGCGGGTGACCGATGCCGGCTGGGAGGTTTCGTTGAGGTAGCGCAGGTTCTTGCCTTTCATGCCACCGCTGAACTGGCGTCTTTCCATCGAGGGTTGGCCCACTTTTATTGTTGATGCAATGGGCGCCATCTTAGGGGGAAAAACGCTGGCTGTCTCAGGCACTGATCTTGAAAAAACCACAGGCGCCAAAAGCCCGTGGCAGAAACCTCGCCGCCGCATCTGATACGGTTTTTTCTTTGCTATCTGCGCCTGTATTGAAATGCCGCCTGGGCGGACAATGGCCCCCATCCCTACCCCCTTCCCTTCGGAGGCCTTATGACCAAGATGGCGATTTTCCTGTTCGGTTTTTTAGTGCTGACCATCGGCATCGGCCTGCTGGCGACCATCTCGCCGGTTTAGCACCTAGCTGGCAAACAACATCGGGTACAGCGACAGCACCAGCAACCCAGCCATTGACCAGTTGAACAGCCTCACCCAGCGCGGTTCGCGCAGCACATTGCGCAAGCCGCTGCCACACCCGACCCACACGCACACACTGGGCAGGTTGACCACGGCAAAGACCAGCGCAATCACCAGCACGTTGGTGACATAGCCCTCAGCCGGCGTATAGGTGGTGATGGCCCCGAGCGCCATGATCCACGCCTTGGGGTTCACCCACTGAAACGCCGCCGCGCCGAGGAAGGTCATGGGCTTGCCGTGTTCCTCATTGCTATCGGACATGCCGCCCGCCGTGGCGATCTTCCAGGCCAGGTACAGCAAGTACGCCGCGCCCACATAGCGCAACACCGTGTAGGCCCACGGGAATACCTTGAACACTTCGCCCAGGCCCAGGCCGACCGCAATCACCAGCAGCATGAAGCCGATACTGATCCCCAGCGCATGGGGCATCGAGCGGCGAAACCCGAAGTTCACCCCCGAGGCAAGCAACATGGTGTTGTTCGGACCTGGGGTGATCGAGGACACGAAGGCGAACAGCACAAAAGCCGACAGCAGGCTGGTAGACATGGACATGGTGCGGCATCCGAGCGGTGTGGTAGGCCTGCGACAGTAGTGGGTTATGCCGCCCGGCGCCCCGTACAGCCAGGCACGGATCGAGGCATACACTTCAGGTTCAGATGGCTCCGGCGTTTTCACAAAGCTTTCACAGACGCGGCCTTATGGTGAACCCAGCTCCTAATGAACATCCCTTTTAGCCCGTGCTCCCCATCGCGGGCTTTTCTTTGCCTGGGATTTATCCGGGGCAAAAAAAGAGGCAGGCCATTGTTCATGGCCTGCCTCCCGTTGACTGACTGTCAGCGCGGACCGCCACCAGGGCCGCCGCCTTGACCATGACCATCACCGCCATGGCCACCACCCCCGCCACCGCCCGGTGGCATGAATATCCAACAGCCCGACAAGGTCGACAACAGCGCGACAACAACAGCCGCCTTGGTTAGGTAATTCAACTTCATGACAACACTCTCTGCTTTACAAGGTTAGGTGTACGTAAAGTAAGACCGCAGTAAATGAAGTCCGTCACGAGTTTCGTGTAACGTCTTGGTAGGGTTTGTGTTGGGGTGGACACACGTCAACTCATTGGGTACGCGTTAACCGGGGGGAAGAACATGCTCAACATTCGCGCAGCGACCAAGGCCGATCTCGATAGCCTGCGTGCAGTCGGCTGCGAAACCTATCAAGCGCATTTCTCGACACTCTGGTCTCCCTCAGGCATGCAGGACTTTCTCGAACAGGATTTCTCACAGGATTCGCTCAGCCGCTCACTTGACCTGCCCGACCGTCATTCGTGGCTTATCGCCTCAGACGAACGCGGTAACCCCTTGGGTTTCTCCAAGGTCAACTGGTCAACCCCGGCGCCGATCACCGGCGAATTGGGGGCAGAGCTGCAGAAAATCTATTTCCTCAAGTCCGCCGCCGGTCTTGGCTATGGCAGGCAACTTTTGCAGGTTATCTGCGATCAGGCGGTGCAGCGCGGGGAACGCTTACTGTGGCTGGACGTGCTCAAGAGCAATTCAAATGCCCAGCGGTTTTACGCGAGGTTTGGGTTTCGACGGATCGGTGAAATCCCCTTCAGCACGGATTTGGTAGAAATAGGGATGGTGGTCATGGGCCTTGAACTGAATCAGCACCAGGCGGAGAAGTAGATGAACGAGTTGATACAGGGCCTCGATGGACCCAGAACCGCCCAGCAGGAATTGTTTTATGACCTGGAAGATGCAGCGGCCGTTATTGGATGGTCGGTGATGGAACTGGCCACCCTGGCAGCGAATGGCAATACGTCGAGTGACACAATGGCGTTGCAGAAGATATGTGCATTGCTGAAGGCTCAGCAGGAAAAGATAGTGGCGTATGCAGGTGAGGTTAAACGCCAGCGCATTAACAGGTCCGAGGTGATTGGTTGAATCAACGCGGCGGGTCAGCCCGAAACCAACGCTGAATGTTGCAATCTGGCGGTAGCCGCCGACACACAGTTGTGGTGAATATGCACGCGATTATCTGAAAGAACCCCAGATGTGATGAGCGCACCATCGCGCAATCGAGCTTCGGATTTTTCCCACAATCTGACGAGGTTGAGCCAGAGGAAGTAACTTGGCTAGGATTCGCCGTCGCAGTAAATCCTATGGCCGGGTGTCGCAACCTGAAGTAGTCTGAGGCGCCGTAGCGTCATAGCTCTGTAGCAGGCGCTTTTTTTGTGCTTGTTTACCGCATCTATGGTGGACCGTGTGAGGCGGGCTTTTGTCCGGCCGGTACCCTCGGACACCGGTTTGCGACCCTTGCATGGTCCACCACCCACCCGTGTCGCAACGGCGGTGGTGGCCTCTTAATTTTCCGAGGGCCTAGAGGATGTTTTCTACAGATAAAAGCTATCCAGTCCATCAAGTCAAAATCAGACCTGAGCAATGGCACCCAGCGGTGAATGCTCACTCAATGTCTAACGCATTGGAGCGGGCCTTATGAAAACCAATCCAAACGAGGACGATCTTCTCACCAACGTTTTTAAGGTTAAACCTGGGTTGAGTTCCGAAGAAGCATTAGTGAATGCGAGTGAAATACTGGCGTTAGTGGCTGCGATGGCTAATGAACAGGCATTTTCTTCTTGTGGATCGCGACGTCTTCAAATATTTGGGTTGGCGCAGCTGATTGAAAATTCGAAACTTCTAGTGGATATTGCACCGGGAAAAACGAGCCCTGTAAACCTCTGATTACTGAGCGCCATGCATTAACCCTGGGGCAGACCATTAACTTTCAACTCAAAAATCACGGTCTGACCCCATTTATGTTTGCCATTATGGAATGGTGACAGTAATCCAAGCAGAACCAACGCACACATGAAGCGGAATGCTTTTTAATTGAAATTGACAATCTCATCGACTCCAAAAATATTGATTCTGCAAATTATATAGCCATAACCTTTCCGACTGTAGCATGATTTTACATATGGAACTGTTTCACAAGCCGATTCAATTCAACGGCCAATCTAGCAAGCTCAGAGGTGGCAATAGTTGTCTGATGAGATCCTTCTGATGCCTGACTCGATAAGTCTCGTATGCTTATCAGATTTCTATCTACTTCTCTAGCAACTTGCGCTTGCTCTTCTGATGCTGTCGCAATCAGTACATTGCGTTGGGTAATGTCTTCAATGGAATCAGTAATCTCCAAAATCGCTGTTCCTGCATTTTGAGCAGCCTCGAATGTTATCTGTGCCTGGGCGTTGGTTTGGTTCATCGCTGACACAGCTGCTTCAGTACCCTTCTGAATAGATCCGATCATTTTCTCGATCTCGCTCGTAGATTGCTGCGTGCGATGGGCGAGCGCCCTGACTTCGTCGGCAACTACAGCAAATCCTCGACCTGCCTCGCCAGCCCTTGCAGCCTCAATAGCCGCATTAAGTGCAAGTAGATTGGTCTGTTCAGCTATCGATTGAATAACATCAAGGACTTTGCCGATGTCGGTAGCCATAACTGCAAGTTGCTTTACCTCATCAGCGCTTCCCTTGACATTTGTTACCATCAAGCTGATCGCTTTAACCGTTTCGTCCACACGGGTGCGTCCCGCCACGGCTGAAATATTAGATTTACTAGCTGCTGCCGATGCTGCTGATGCATTACGTGCAACCTCCTCCACTGCTGCACTCATTTCAGTCACTGCGGTGGCTGCCATTTCAACTTCATGATTTTGACGCTGCATTCCAAGATGCGCGTCGTCAGTTACAGCATGCATCTCTTCAGAGGTGGACGCTAATTGGTTGGAGGAATCGGAGATCAGAGACAATGTACACCTTAAACCGTGTTGCATAACCCTTAGGGCCTCAGTCAATCGCGAAATTTCATCGTGACCTTGTACATGGATAACCTCGGTCAGATCATTTGCAGCAATGCGCTGTGCGATATCCAGTGACTGCTTTACGGGACCAGTAATACTACGCGTGTAAAATAAAGCAACAATTACGGCCAACACGCTACTCACTAAAACAAAAACTGCAACTATCAATTTTGACTGTTCATAGACTGCGGTAGCTGCCTCTCCTGCCTTTTTTGCCTTATCGTTATTTAAAACAACAAGCTTCTTGATTACGATCTCTACATCATCGGCCACAGGCCGCACCACATCATTGGATAAATTGACTACCTCCGCGGTATCACCAGAAGCGACACTTGCCAAGTATCTATCTTGCACATCTTGGTATCGGCGAAGAATGTTGGTCAGTTCAGAGAAATATTGTTTACCTAGTGGAGTGACAATTAGATCCTGCAAAGAGGTCAACCTATCCTGAATTAATAGTCGCGACTGTTTAATATCCTGTAGTGCTTGAGCTTTGCGTTCTGCTGGTTCTAAAGGATTGCGAATGCGAGAGTTGTTTACCCTGATACTTATAAACTCTCTATCTAAATTAGCCAAAGCCACTATGCTGGGTACTACATTATTCTCGACAAATTTCTCAGAGTCGTTGAGGCTGCGTGCTTGATTTAAAGCGACCACGCCTAAAACCAAAATAACAACACCAAAAAACCCAAAGCAAAGCATTGAGCGAACAGCCAGGTTTAATCTGCGAAGAACCATAAATACACCCTCATCAATTTTAATGAAGCACAAACGCTTACTGGCCGTATCGGCTACCCTCGATCAATCTTTAATAGAAATTCAATAAAAACACACACACAACAAAATTATAAAAGTTACGTAGCAAACTAAATAACAAAAAATAAAAATATGCGAAAAGTTTTAAAAAAAACGAAGCAAAAACTCTAACGTATCAAAATAGATACAATTTTTTCTATGCAAACAGAATCACAACGATGCTATCTTTACCACACTTGAAATTAATTCTGGATTAAGGTTAATACTGATTGATTGCAAATATTCAGAATGAAGTATTTGCTAAAAAAGAAGGGCAAGGCAGCGGAACGGCACATTTAGAGGGAGCTGTTGACTTGTCCATTGATAACAGCCAATAAAGAAAACCGCTAAAATTGGTAAGGTCACCATGAAGAATTTTACGAATTCTAGTTCATTTCTTTCTCCCGAAGAAAGAGAGGCGATAGCTGAAATAGAAGCAGCTATGAGTGCAGTTCAGCTCATTACTCGTCTAACGAAATTAAAATTTGCTGCAATAGAAAAAATTACCGAAAAAAATTGGGTTGCCTGCTCAATTACTGATGATTTCTATGATGGTCGTACCCAGAGTGGAGCTATTCCTCCTAAATTAGACCTATGTCGAGAAGCGAAGAATAAGGGACAGATATTTATATACCAAAAACACAAGCTGAATAATTTTTCATATGAATGCGAAATTTTAAGAAAGGATGGATTTGGCGGCTATATTTCCTCTCCTATCGTTCTATCAGATGGATACGTTTATGGATTCTTATGGGCCGTTGCCCCACAGTTATCAACGGCGTTTGAAACTAATGAGACATTAGATACGCTTAGGTTATTTTCTAGGCTTGTAGCGAGCGCAATCGAACTACAAATTAGGCATCCAGAGCAAAGTTGTTAAAAACATTTTTTTGGAACTCGGTACAGGCGGACCGATCACAAGATAATAAAATCTTGGAGGGTAGGTACGGTGAACGAACATTTTTTTTCAGAACAAGACTTTCGGAATCTTGACGCGGCTAGCCAACACTTTGCACAACATGACGGCTTTATGTCAGTACTCCCAGGTTCGCGCGGTTTTTTTCATTATTCGAAGCGTATCTGTATGCTGGGTGAATCCTTCGTGTCTACGTCAACAAGCCGAACAGGGTGGGGTTATGAAACAAAAAATGAAATCGATGGATTTCTGATCTCAATCCCTCTTAGTGGGGAGTTTCATTGGACTAACTCTTTAGGTTCATTCGAGGCAAAGCCTGGTTCAATAGTACTTCTGGAGCAACGTATGACTAAGAGTGCAAGCTATTCCGAGGGAATGATTTGGGCTATGGCATTCATTTCTTACAACGATCTATTTCGAGCATTGATTCTCCTTTTGGGACGCACACCCAAAACTAGATTGTTATTTAAACTTGAGAATTCCAATCAGCGTGCCTCCAATGCTATAAGGCTGATAATTCAAACAATTCTTCAAGTCGCATCCAATACACAGCCGCCTATTACACATGTTACCGCACACTTAAAAGACGCACTCATAAACTTAATACTCTACAATTTCAATAATAATTACTCCAGCATCCTATTGGATAATTCGACCATCACAACCCCAACACCTTATGTAATTAATAATGCGGCCGCTTTCATGGAGAGTTCTAACTCTCCAGCATTGACTGTTAACGATGTGGCAATTCACGCAGGCTTGAGCGTTAGATCTCTACAACTTGGATTTAAAAAATATAAAAACATGACTCCTATTGCATTTTTAAGAATGACTAGACTCAAAGCCGCTCGGCAACTGCTCAAGACATCAACCCATGAAATCACCCCACAATCAATTGCAACTCAATGCGGATTTTCAAACTACTATCTATTTAAAAAATACTACCTTGAAACATACTCTGAAACCCCAAATGAAACAAAGCTGAAATATCAACAAGCCACAAAAAATGTGGGAGCTGACTTTTTGAGAGATCTAATTTAATTATTTATATCAACCACGACCACCCAAAGGCGACTAAACAAACAGATCATCTAGCAAATCTAAACAATATGCATACTAGCCTACAACTGCGGCTCACTAAACGTCTAGGCATTGCTTGTTTCGACGGCAAAAGCTCAACTAATAACAATGAAACACCCAACAAACCTACACACTAGAATTTAAGTAGGTGCTCAACCTAAACAGGCTTCCAAATGAACGAACACTCTATATCTCAAGTACATCTCCAAGACGAAGAGTCTCTATGGAACTATTACAACAAATGCGGACTTTCGCCAGCCCTAAAAATTTTAGACAGCGGGCCACTCGACTATAAAAAGACAACCTACAGTTTGGGAGATATGTTCATATGCTCTACTACCAGCACTTCTGGCTGGGGTTTTGAGAAACAGAATAATACCGACGTTTATTTTGTCACCTATACTTACAGCGGCGAATCCATTTGGGAATTAAATAAGCACGGCCGCATCCAAGCTTCCCAACAGCTGTGTATTGTAGATAGTTCGAGGCTTGTACAGGGGGAGTTCACTCGTGGTACTTATACAGATACAATAATGATTGATGCCAAAGCTTTAAACAAGGAGTTAGAACTTTCAAAAGGTCTCAACTATAAAGATCGCCTGGAGTTCCAGCCTCTACTTAATAGCGACTCTCAAGTTTGGCCAATGCTTAACTCAATAATTAAATGCATCAGAAACGGGATGCTTTTCCATAAAGCTCAGGAGTCACCTCTGGCTATTAGGCACCTGAAACAGGCGCTAATGTCAACATTAATTGAATTAATCCCCCATAATAACAGCAACGAAAATCGTTTTAAATTTGACCTAATTACTCCCCGGCACATTAGTCGAGCAATTGAATACATGCACGCCCACGCACATGAAGATATTTCAATTAGTGATGTCGCCGCTTATGCGTGCACAAGTGTCAGAAATCTTCAATTGGGATTCAAGACCTTTAGAAATGTTTCTCCAATGCAATATCTACGAAATGTACGTCTGGCGGGCGCTCACGAGGAACTGGTCAAAGAGGATGTACGTACGGATTGGCAAGGGATAGCGCTTCGCTGGGGTTTCGTCGATCTTGGCCTATTTGCTAAATACTACAAGAAGAATTATGGGAGAACTCCATTTCAAACTCAGCACATTATTAAAGGCAACTTGCTCACCAAAAAGGATTAATCACTTCCTGATCGCAAACGAATGTCCGCGGCCTATTGAAAGCAGCAGTAAAAAAACGAAATAAAAAAGCAAAAAACGACGGATATTTATTTTAGCATACCAACCGATAAGATTTAGTAATATGATCGATAAACGCATAACCGCTGCTAAAAAATTCTATCAGGCCAACGAAATATATCACATGAACAAGAACCAATTACCAACAGCCGTGATTGAATATAAAAAAAAGGTAGACATATGTGTAGCAAAGATAAATCGTATAATTGCTGCGCACGCTACCGTCAAACGAGAGATTGAAGTATATAAAGCTCAAATGATCAATATTAAAAAAACCATCAAAGAACCAACTAACCAAAGAGACTCCCAATATCTATTCAACCAAATTTCCTTTTTAGAAAACTCAGCTTTGGCGTTAACCGATATAGCAGACGCTGCACTGCTCTCTGCAATCGGTAGGCTGGGTTTAAATCTTGACAAACTAAGGCTGATTAATCAGTCAATGCAAAAGACAACAACTCAAGATGCAAACGTTACTGAATCCAAATTAATTACATACACCTTGGCACAGTGTCAGCAAGATGTAGATGATACCTGTAGGCGGTTAATAAATTGCTGTGAGCTTGATGCCAGTATTTTAAAAATAATGGGAATGACTGAAAATCAAAAAAAGTCATTTTAAGTACACCTTGGCAGGAGCATTACTATGAATCTTCATGCTTTTTCTAAAAACAATCTTAAAGACATGGAAGATACTGCAGATATATTAATTAACGATTGCCACGCACTTCACTTTTCTATAAGCATGATAATTGCGCTATTATTGAATAATCCAAGCGCTCAATGCCCGACACTAGAGACTAGCTCTTCTAAAGGCTTAAAAATGGGTAAGCTTGACCAGAAAAACTTGGATGAATTAGTCACAACACTGACCACTTCACTGTGTAAACTCAATACTAGAATGGGTGATTTTATCCTCAAAAAAAATACCGAACCTTTTATTGACACATTAACCCATGTAAATAATCCGAATCCAAGCGCATTTTCATTACAGAGAAGCTTAAATGACAACCTATCTCTTCTTGTGGAATTAAAAGAGTATCGTGCGTCTTTATCAAATTCTTGCAGTCGCTAGATTAAAGTGCACAACATATCATCATTATAAAATACCAGACAATCTATTCGAAATTAAAATAACGAGTATAGAAAAAACACCTGCACGCCAATGAAATTATAAAACCCATATTCGCCTTTTTCATTTTTGGTGACGCCATATAATTCACTAAAAATCATCGATCACTCCTGCTTACTTCAATATAAAGTTCGCCCTCAAACTAGCAGATTTTTACCAATCAATAACTATAGTGTCATTCAACGTTCCTTTACATCGGTGATGAGCGAAACAAAGGCATAAATCACGCCGGCATATTATTCTTCCAACGGCTCCAGCCGGCCACAATATATATTAGATTAATTTTGCACTTTTACACTGAGGTGTTGATGGCAGCATCAGACGACACGTTCCTGCTTGAACGCCTGCTGAGGGGTGAGCAGAGCGCATACAAAGAATTGGTCTCCGCCCATCAGAACGCTATGAGGGCCGTTGCATATGCAATAGTAGGTAAGCGCCATGCCGACGAAGTTGTACAGGACGCTTGGCTGTCGGTGGTAAGTAACCTAACAAGGTTCGAAGAGCGCTCTAGCCTCAAAACCTGGCTACTGACTATAACCGCAAATGCCGCAAAAGGTCGCTATAAACAGAGTCGCCGCGAGGTGTTGATTGATGACCTGCCTTCGTCCCACGAAACCAGCGGAATTGACCGCTTCAATCACGATAATGGTCACTGGGTTGTATTCCCACGTGATTGGCACCATGACACCCCTGAGGAATTACTGAACGAGGATGAGTTACGAAAGTGCCTGGAATCTACATTGCTGAGTATGTCCGAATTGCAAAGCAGTGTATTGGTTCTGCGCGAACGCCAAGGCCTGGAATTGGAGCAAATCTGCGACATTCTAAAACTCTCGCTATCCAATGTTCGCGTATTGTTGCATCGAGCACGTCTTAAAGTCTTCGCTGCGGTGAAGCATTTTGAGGAAACAGGCGAATACTGATAAAGAAATTTTAAAACTTAATTGCTATGATGACTTTCATCTGAATCTTCCGTTTTCTACTGAGTAGTTATCTATACTTACTTTCACAATTAGGATTAGCTATTAGTTTAAATAAAATGGAAAAATTTCTGATTTATAACATGTTCCCCCCTTACCTTGCCTTGAGATAAAACAAGCGAACTGAAGGGGTCCGATTGCCAATTTATGATCACAAGCTTCCGCCTTAACTTGGTCTTACCCTGTCTTTAAGCTGCCAGTGAAATCCAACTAACTCACGCTAGCCGCTTGCTTGGGCAAAAAACTAAAGAAATGACAAATAAACTTTGCCGTCGAATCGGAGAGATTATTAAACCCACTAAGTTATGAGATCGATACATCACTTAGGGTCCGCGCTCGAAAAAAAATACCCATATTGATCGGTGGAGCTAATAAAAAACTGTCGGATAATCCCTGATAGATGCCTCGGCAGGACCAACTCTTGATGCGTAAACGGGTTATGGTAAAGGCTTAAAGACGTTTCATGCGGATCCGTATGTACATATAAAACCCCGACTGCCGATACCGACCTATTCTTTTGATCGGTATTAGCTCGATTGCCAGAGAAATAGTCACTGACTGCTCTCGAGGGCTCAACCACCAGAGAGTTAGGGGCCGATCGCCAGATTATGCGATCACCAAACATAGCCTGCTTTAGCGACTCTTCTATCAAGATATTTAGTGTCCAAAATGGACGTGTATCCTGAACCACAAGTATGCCGGGCTCGCCGCCGGTGCAGAGCCTTTTCAGCTACGAGTTTGCATCCTTGATAATATTTCGTAGCGCTTTCGAATCACCGCGCGACTGGACGCCTCTAGCATGACCGGTCTCGCCTAACACTCTTCTCGTAGTGGTTTTCTGAGATCTCTTTCACTTCTACCGCTGCACGAAACTGTGCGTGGGAGACCCAAAAATCTGGCGTTTTTGTTGTAGAGACCGGTATGTGGTCGGTGGAAAACCCACTATCAGTAAAGAATTTCGCAACGCTTTCTTTTGAAATAGTCATTGCCGCAGGCCTATTAGCTCATTGATATCGGTGCGAAAACTGACATCTTATCTGACGGCTGATGAGCCACTTGGCGTTAGCGCGCCTGATGAAACCTACGCACGCTCAACGGGGAAATGAAGCTAAATCTTGAGGCTCAAACTGCCATTGTTGGAGATGGGTTGCGGAAGGCTCTCGAAAAGTTGCGGTAGGGATGAAGAATTGCAGACAATAAAAAACCCCGTAGACCATTGATCTACGGGGTTTTAAGAGTGGAGGCCGAGGTCGGAATCGAACCGGCGTAGGCGGATTTGCAATCCGCTGCATAACCATTTTGCTACTCGGCCTCAAACGATCAACGCCCTTGCCGCTGGCATTCACCGCATAAAAACTTGAGTGGGCCATAGAGCCCTGCCTCTACTCTAACTCATTGAATACATTGAAGTTTTTAATGCTTCGTTGCGTTCGATGGGCGCCATTATGTACTCATTTGCTT
>Ga0209173_100603_pt1 | contig 15007 bp, 15 predicted proteins | sample SynthPrep_16_END_FD_187206 | JGI IMG/M metagenome (GOLD analysis project Ga0209173, IMG submission 187206) | Synthetic microbial communities from Ohio, USA - SynthPrep_16_END_DS12_MetaG (SPAdes) (version 2) | ecosystem: Engineered > Bioreactor > Aerobic > Activated sludge | place: USA: Ohio... | reverse complement strand
CTCATGAGTGGTAAAGAAGCAGCTGTTTATGTGGTGCGCTGCGGCAATGAATTGCGTTGCGCCAAGGTTTACAAGGAGGCGAACAAACGAAGTTTTCGTCAAGCGTCCGAATACCAGGAAGGCCGTAAGGTCCGTAACAGCCGGCAGGCCCGGGCCATGGCCAAGGGCTCGAAATTCGGCAAGAAAGAAACCGAAGATGCCTGGCAGAACGCCGAAGTAGCGGCGTTGTTCCGCCTGGCCGGTGCGGGCGTTCGCGTGCCCAAGCCATACGACTTCCTCGAAGGCGTGCTGTTGATGGAACTGGTGGCCGACGAGTACGGCGATGCCGCGCCACGCCTGAATGACGTGACCTTGGAGCCGGACCAGGCGCGTGAATACCACGCCTTCCTGATTTCCCAGATCGTGCTGATGCTGTGTACCGGCCTGGTGCACGGTGACCTGTCCGAGTTCAACGTACTGCTCACGCCGACCGGCCCGGTCATTATCGACCTGCCCCAGGCAGTGGATGCGGCGGGCAACAACCACGCGTTCAACATGCTGGAGCGGGATGTGGGCAACATGGCTTCCTACTTCGGGCGTTTTGCCCCGGAGTTGAAGAAGACCAAGTACGCCAAGGAAATGTGGGCGCTCTATGAAGCCGGCACCTTGCACCCGGCCAGCGTATTGACCGGCGAGTTCGACGAGCCGGAAGAGCTGGCGGACGTGGGCGGTGTGATCCGCGAGATCGAAGCGGCGCGGCTGGATGAAGAACGGCGCCAGGCCATTCGGGCGGCGGATGATGCGCCACCGAGCAAAGCGTCGGAAGAACCGCCGCCGCCGCCCTGGATGCAGTGATCCGTGGCTGGATGAGGATCAAAATGTGGGAGGGGGCAAGCCCCCTCCCACATTGGTTTTGTAGTTAGTCAGTTAGAGCCTCACGCGCAGCAGCTTCCCGACGCCAACTCCTTGAGAATCGGACAATCCGGCCGGTCATCCCCGTGGCAGTGTTCCACCAGGTCCTGCAACGTATCGCGCAGTTGCCCCAACTCCAGGATCTTCTGGTTCAGCTCATCGATATGTTGGCGCGCCAGGGCTTTCACATCGGCGCTGGCCCGTTGCCGGTCCTGCCACAGGGTCAGCAGTTTGCCCACCTCTTCCAATGAAAACCCCAGGTCCCGCGAGCGTTTGATAAACGCCAGGGTGTGCAGGTCGTCGGTGCCGTAGATGCGGTAGCCGCTGTCGGTGCGATGGGCCGCCTTGAGCAGGCCGATGGATTCGTAGTAGCGAATCATCTTCGCGCTCAGCCCGCTTTGCCGGGCGGCTTGGCCGATGTTCATGGGCGTTGATCCTCCAATTCCTTGGGTTTCCAAGTTTTCAACAGCAAGGCATTGCTCACGACACTGACGCTGGACAAGGCCATGGCCGCACCTGCAAGCACCGGATTGAGCAGGCCGAATGCGGCCAGGGGAATGCCGATCAAGTTATACACAAAGGCCCAGAACAGGTTCTGGCGGATTTTGGCGTAGGTCTTGCGGCTGATCTCCAGGGCGGCCGGGACCAGGCGTGGGTCGCCGCGCATCAGGGTGATACCGGCGGCATGCATGGCCACGTCGGTGCCACCGCCCATGGCGATACCGATGTCGGCGGCAGCCAGGGCCGGGGCGTCGTTGATGCCGTCGCCGACCATGGCCACCACGCCGGTTTTTTTCAGTTCGGCGACGGTGGCGGCTTTATCGGCGGGCAGGACTTCGGCGTGTACGTCATCGATGCCCAGCGCTTCGGCGACGACGCGGGCGCTGCCGCGATTATCGCCGGTGAGCAAGTGGCTGCCGATGTGTCGGGCCTTGAGTTGTGCCACCGCTTCCAGCGCGCCAGGCTTGAGCGTGTCACCAAAGGCAAACAGCCCGAGCACACGGGGTTGTGCGCCTTGCTCGATCAGCCAGGACAAGGTGCGGCCCTCGGCCTCCCAGGCGGTGGCAGAGTCGGCCAGCCCACCCGCGTCCAGGCCGCTCTCTTCCAGCAGGCGCCGATTCCCCAATGCCAGTTGGCGCCCGTCGAGGGTGCCGGCAATGCCACGTCCGGTCAGGGATTGGCTGGTGCTTACGTCCGCCACCGTCAGGCCTTGCTCGCTGCACGCATCCAGCACCGCCTTGGCCAACGGGTGTTCGCTGCCGCGTTGCAGCGCACCGGCCTGTTGCAGCAATGTGGCTGCATCGCCATCCACTGCCGCCAAATGGGCAATTTTCGGGGTGCCGGAAGTTAAGGTGCCGGTTTTGTCGAACACCACGGTGCTCACTTCATGGGCGCGTTCCAGCGCTTCGGCGTCCTTGATCAGGATGCCGTAGCGTGCGGCGACGCCGGTGCCGGCCATGATGGCGGTCGGTGTGGCCAGCCCGAGTGCGCACGGGCAGGCGATCACCAGCACCGCCACGGCGTTGATGATCGCGGTCTCCAGCGGCGCACCGTACAGCCACCAGCCCACCAGCGTGATCAACGCCAGGACCAGCACGGTCGGCACGAATACCTGGCTGACCTTATCCACCAGCTTCTGGATCGGTGCCTTGGCGGCCTGGGCGTCTTCCACCAGGCGGATGATGCGCGCCAGTACGCTTTCGGCACCAAGCGCGGTGGTGCGCACCAGCAGGCGGCCTTCGCCATTGATGGCACCGCCGGTCACGGCGTCGCCAGGTTGCTTCGGCACCGGCAGGCTTTCGCCGCTGATCAGTGCCTCATCGGCATGGCTCTGGCCTTCTACCACTTCACCGTCCACCGGGAAGCGCTCGCCGGGTTTGACCAGCACCAGGTCATCGAGCTTGAGCGCACTGATGGCCACATCCTCCTCGCGGCCAGCCTGTACACGTATCGCGCGTTCAGGGCGCAGGGCTTCCAGGGCGCGGATGGCGCTGGCGGTCTGGCGTTTGGCGCGGCTCTCCAGGTATTTACCGAGCAGCACCAGGGCGATCACCACGGCCGACGCTTCGAAGTACAGATGGGGCATGGTGCCCGAGGGCGCGGTCAGCCATTCATAGAGGCTCAGGCCGTAACCGGCGCTGGTGCCGATGGCCACCAGCAGGTCCATATTGCCGGCGCCGGCCCGTACGGCCTTCCAGGCTGCGATATAGAAGCGTGCACCGAAGATGAATTGCACCGGGGTCGCCAGGAGGAACTGCACCCAGGCCGGCAGCATCCAGTGCAGGCCGAAGGGCTGCACCAGCATCGGCAGCACCAGGGGCAATGCCAGCACAATCGCCAGCAGCAACGACCAGCGCTCGCGGTGCAGGCGTTGGGCCTGATCGGCCTCTGTCCTGGTTTCGCTTTGCGGCAGGCTGGCGGTGTAGCCGGCTTTGTCGACGGCGGCGATCAGCACGGCCGGGTCGATCTGGCCCTGCACTTCGACGTGGGCGCGCTCGTTGGCCAGGTTGACGCTGACGCTTTGCACCCCCGGCACTTTGCCCAGCGCGCGCTCGACACGCCCGGCGCAACTGGCGCAGGTCATGCCGCCGATGGGCAGGTCAAAGGTGGTGGATCCATTCATGGGGCAGTCCTCCAGAGAAGTTGCCCCCAGGATCAACCTTGACCTGTGGGGAAGGTCAAGCGTCTTCAGTATTCCAGTGCGGCGGGTTTGAGGTACATGCCTTCCGGGCCCTGGGCAATGCGCAACTTGCGTACGTCACCGGCCTTGAGCGTGATGTTCTGCGCCGGCGGCGCGAGCAGGCCCGGCAAGCAACCTGGTGATTGGCCCGGCAGCAGTTTCAGGCGCAGCGACACATTGCCGGCGGGCAGGTTGAACGAGGTGGACTGTTCCTGGAACAGGCGCCCGGCCAACTGGTCCTGGATGTACAGGCCGATCTCGCAATTGGTCGGTACTTCCAGGCGTTCGCGGGAAATGATCAGCACCGCATAGTCTTCTGCGGCGAGGGCCTGGGGCGCAGCGGCGGACAAGCTCATCAGGCCGACAAGGCCAAAAAACGACCAGCGCATGGCGAATGCTCCGTGGTTTGAATCGAAGATGGGTGAAGCTTGGCCGACGCCGCGGTGTAATACCAGCCCGGCCGAAAGTTTCAGAACTTGACCTTGCCATCGTGGCAAGGTCAAGACTGGGTTCAACCTCATCAAAGGAGTCATGTCATGCAAATATTCAGCGTTGAAGGAATGACCTGTGGCCATTGCGTTCGGGCCGTGACCCAGGCGGTGCAGAGCCAGGATCCGGCGGCCAGCGTGAAGGTCGACCTGGCGGCGAAAGAGGTGGGCGTCGAAAGCCGCCTGTCTGCCGAGGAAGTGATCAGCCTGATCAGCGAAGAGGGCTACAGCGCCAAGCTCGCCTGACCCATTCAAATAGTTAGCGAGCTATCGTATTCAATGCACCCAAGCGCGGCTAAACTGTCGGGCTGCCGACACACTTGGGTGCCTGATGAACCTTCGCATAATCCTGATTCTGGGCGCCTTGAGCGCCTTCGCGCCGCTGGCGATCGATTTCTACCTGCCGGGCTTTCCTGCCATGGCGACGGCCTTCGGGACCGACGAAAAACATATCCAGTTGACCCTGGCGGTGTATTTCGCCGGCCTGGCCATCGGCCAACTGATCTACGGCCCACTGGCAGACCGCTTTGGTCGACGCGGCCCGCTGCTCAGCGGCGTAACCCTGTTTACCCTGGCGTCCTTTGCCTGCGCGTATGCGCCGTCCCTGGAATGGCTGATTGGCGCACGTTTCGTGCAGGCCCTCGGCGGTTGCGCGGGCATGGTGATTTCCCGCGCCGTGGTCAGTGACAAATGTGATGCGGTGGGCTCGGCGAAGGTGTATTCGCAACTGATGCTGGTGACCGGCCTGGCGCCGATCCTTGCGCCGTTGGCAGGCGGGGTGATGGTCGGGTTATGGGGCTGGCAGTCCATTTTCCTCGCGCTGTCGATCTTCAGCGTGATGGCGGCGATTGCCGTGGCGGTCGGTTTGCCGGAAACCTTTCCGGCCCATCAGCCGCGTCAACCCTTGTCCGGGTCGCTGCGCCGCTACGGCGCGCTGTTGTCAGACCGGGTCTACCTCGGTTACGCCCTGACCGGGGGCATTTCGATTGCCGGGATGTTTGCCTACATCGCCGGCTCCCCGTTCGTATTTATCAAACTCTACGGCGTGCCCGCCGAGCATTACGGCTGGCTGTTCGGCTCCAACGCCGCCGGGTTTATCCTGGTTGCACAGGTTAATGCGCGGCTGCTGGCCAAGCGTGGCCCGGCGTTTCTGCTGTCGCGCACGGTGTGGGTCTATCTGCTGGCGGCGCTGTCGCTGTTGGGCATCGCGGCCTTGCGCACCGAAGCGTTATGGCCGTTGCTGGTACCGCTGTTCATCTGTATCGCCAGCCTGGGCTGCATTCTGCCCAACACCTCGGCCTGCGCCATGAGCGGGCAGGGCGCCCGGGCCGGCAGCGCGTCGGCCTTGCTCGGTTGCATTCAGTTTGGCGTGGCGGCAGGGGCGGCTTCGTTGGTGGGCGTGCTGCACGACGGCACGGCGATGCCGATGGCGATGGTCATCAGCTTGTGCGGGGTGTTGGCGGTGACGATTGCGATGTCGACCCAGCGCCTGCAACGGGCAAGGGCCACGCAGGCGCAGGGCTGAAATGCAGGTCAGCCAGCGGCGGAGCGTTGCTGGCTGAGTGGAAAACGGTGAGGAGCCTGGATACGGGCTTGCAGGGTATCGGCGAAGGCGCGGGCCTCGGCCTCGCTGCGGAAGGTGAACGCATCGCCGTCGAGGCGAACCTGCCATTTATTGCCGGGGGATTTTGCTAACGCTTTTATCAGGATTTTCATTGCTGACTTCCTCACGTAAAAGAATCGTGGCAAAGGCGGCCAATATAAACCCGAATACGCTCACAAATATGACAAAGATCAACTCTCTGACTAGCGGTGTCGTCCATCACTCACACGAATAACGGACGACACTGACAGACGTTATCTTCAGAACCCTTCCAGCACGATCTTGCCCTTGGCCTTGCCGCTTTCCAGCAGTGCATGGGCACGGCGCAGGTTCGCCGCATTGATTACACCGAAGTGCTCGCCCACCGTCGTTTTCAAGATGCCGGCGTCGATCAGTTCGGCCACGCGATTGAGCAGGTTGTGCTGCTCGATCATGTCCGGAGTCTCGAACATCGAGCGCGTGTACATGAACTCCCAATGCAGCGACAGGCTCTTGCGCTTGAGTTTGCTCACGTCCAGCGCCTTGGGGTCGTCGATCAGCGCCAGCTTGCCTTGGGGTTGCAGCGCTTCGACCAGTTGGTCCAGGTGATGCTCGGTCTGGGTCAGGCTGGCGACATGGGTCACCTGCGGGTGGCCGGCTTGTTTCAGCGCTTCGCTCAGCGGTTGGCTGTGGTCGATCACCAGGTCGGCGCCGAGTGCCTTGGTCCATTCCTGGGTTTCCGGGCGCGACGCGGTGCCGATCACCGTCAAGGCGGTGAGCTGGCTGGCCAGTTGGGTCAGGATCGAACCCACACCACCGGCGGCACCGACGATGAGCAGGCTCTGGCCTTCAGCCTCTTTACCTTCACGCACTTGCAGGCGTTCGAACAGCAGCTCCCAGGCGGTGATGGCGGTCAGCGGCAGCGCGGCGGCTTCGGCAAAGCCCAGGCTCTTGGGCATATGGCCGACGATGCGTTCATCCACGATGTGCAGTTCGCTGTTAGCGCCCGGGCGGACCAGGGAACCGGCGTAGAACACCTTGTCGCCGACTTTGAACAGGCTCACTTCACTGCCGACGGCCTTGACCACACCGGCCACGTCCCAGCCCAGCACTTTGGCCGCGCCGTTCTCAGGGGCGACGTTCTGGCGCACCTTGGTGTCCACCGGGTTGACCGAGATGGCTTTGACTTCTACCAGCAGGTCACGGGGGCCGGCGACGGGCTCCGGCAGCTGGATGTCTTGCAGGGATTTTTCATCGTTGATCGGCAGTGATGCGTAGTAGGCAATGGCTTTCATGGGGGCTCCGGAAAAAGGCGGTGATCAGGCGAGAAACTTCAGGCGCTTGAGTTCGAAGTGTTCTATGACATCAGCGGCTTTAGCGCGAAAATGTTGGATATGCGCGCTCTGGTCGTGGTCGGCCAGTGCGGCGTCATCGCTCCAGCGTTCGAGCATGTAGAAGGTCTCAGGGTGTTGCAGGTCCTGGTGCAGGTCGTATTGCTCGCAGCCGGCTTCAAGACGGGTAGGTTCCAGCAGGTCGCGCAGCAGCGGCTCCAAGGTGGCCTGTTGGCCAGGTTTGGCGATCAGCGTGGCGATGACGTTAAAGGCTGTGGGCATATTCAACTCCAGACACGTGATAACGGGATGGGCAGATGATTGGCCATTTCCCTGCAAGATAAAAGCGGCTAAAACAGCACTCTGTTTCAATAATATTTTGATAATGGGTGGTTGAATGCTGCGTTTTGATGATTTGCAGTTGTTTGTACGCGCCGCGGACCTGGGCAGTTTATCGGCGGCGGCGCGGGTGATGGACCTGTCGCCCGCCGTGGCCAGCGCGGCGCTCAAGCGTATCGAACAGCAGCTGGGCACGCGTTTGCTGGCGCGCTCCACCCGCAGCCTGCGCCTGACCGCCGAAGGTGAGGGTTTCCTGGAATATGCCCGGACTGCATTGAGCACCCTGGACGAAGGACGGCGATTGTTGGCCAGTGGCCAGGACCATGTCAGCGGGGTGTTGCAACTCTCGGCCCCTTCGGATTTCGGCCGCAACCAATTACTGCCCTGGCTGGACGAATTTCAGCACGAGTACCCGCAACTCACCGTGCGCCTGCTGCTGGGCGATCGGATTGCCGACCTGTTCCGCCAGCCGGTGGACATTGCCCTGCGCTATGGCGAGCCCGAAGACTCCAGCCTGGTCGCCCTGCCCGTCGCGCCGCACAACGTTCGCGTGTTGTGCGCAGCCCCCAGCTATCTCGCGCGTTATGGCGAGCCGCGACAGCTGGAGCAATTGGCCCAGCACAATTGCTTGCTTTACATGCTTGGCAGCCGAGTGCATGACCACTGGAGCTTTCACGATGGCAAACGCGAAGTCAGCCTCACGGTCGGTGGTGATCGCTTCAGCGACGATGCCGATGTGGTGCGCCGCTGGGCGGTGGCGGGCGTGGGCATTGCCTACAAATCCTGGCTGGATGTGAGCACCGATGTGCTGGCCGGGCGCTTGCGCCTGGTCTTGCCTGAGTTGCGTGGCGAGCGCACACCGCTCAATTTGCTGTGCGCCCATCGGGCCCAGTTGAGCAAACCCATCAACCTGTTGCGGGAAATGCTCGTGTCGCGCTGTGCGACATTGACCGCTCAATTGCCGGAGCGATTGGGTACGCCGTAACAGCCTCCATCACACAAGGAAATTTCACTCAGCTCCTGTCCCTATTCATGCTGTCAGACGCCGCGGAACCGCTGGTTTACGCACCTATACTTTGGCGCCCACCGCAGCAGAAAAATAATTCGACAGGGAGTGAATCGATGGAAGAGGCACCATGCATCAGTCAGATCGCCAGCTTGCTCGCCGAACCCAAACGCACCGCCATGCTCTGGTCCCTGATGGACGGCTCGGCCAAGTCCTCGGAGGAATTGGCAACGCTTGCCGGGCTGTCACCCGCCTCGGCCAATGCCCATCTGGCACGGCTGACGGGGAGTGGTTTGCTGCGTACCGAGGGCCGGCGTGGCAAGCGACTGTTCCGCGTGGCGGCTGCCGATGTCAGCGTCGCCATCGATGCCTTGGCCAGTACGACCCTGGCCAGCGCCGCACGTAGTGCGCCGCATGCTTCACCGCCGGTGTTGGTGGCGCCGCCATTGTTGCGACATGCGCGGATGTGCCAGGGCCACCTCGGCGGCGAAGTGGCGGCGCAGCTGCATGAGCGGATGTTGGCGGCGGGGTGGATCGAGCGTCATGAGCAACGCATTGAGGTGACGATCAAGGGCGCACAGCACCTGGCGGGCCTGGGTATTTATACCCAGGCGCTGGCGTCGCCACTGGTATGCGACTGCTTCGATTGGAGCCAGCGGCAACCGCACCTGGGCGGCGCGCTGGGTGCGGGGCTGTTGCAGTTGTTCCTGCAATCGAACTGGATCAGCCTGGTCAATGAGTCCCAGGCGGTGCAGCTCAGCGACAACGGGCTGGCAGAAATCGCCCGATTGGCCATGTCCGAACAACCTTAGCCTTGAGGGTTTGCCATCATCGCCCTGGCCTTTTTGATTCCATGGACCTGGCGATGATGACTTTGCGTGCAGTCAGGGTTTTACCAGGCGCGCATCCAGGCTGTTCTGCGCCAGGCGTTTGGCCTGGTCCTGGGTCATGCCCAGCGAGGTGTACAGCGCGTGGAAGTTTTCGGTGACATAACCGCCGAAGTACGCCGGGTCATCCGAGTTCACCGTGACCTTCACGCCACGCTCGAGCATGTCGAGGATGTTGTGCTGGGCCATGTCGTCGAACACGCAAAGTTTGGTGTTGGACAGCGGGCAGACGGTCAACGGGATCTGCTCATCGATGATGCGCTGCATCAGGCGCTCGTCTTCGATGGCGCGTACGCCATGGTCGATACGCTGGATTTTCAGCAGGTCGATCGCTTCCCAGATGTACTCGGGCGGGCCTTCCTCACCGGCGTGGGCGACGGTGAGGAAGCCTTCGTGGCGGGCACGGTCGAACACTCGCTGGAACTTGCTCGGCGGATGACCCATTTCCGAACTGTCCAGGCCCACGGCCACAAACGCATCGCGGAACGGCAGCGCCTGGTCGAGGGTTTTCTCGGCTTCGGCTTCGCTCAGGTGGCGCAGGAAACTGAGGATCAAGCCGCTGGTGATGCCCAGCTGCTGTTCGCCATCTTTGAGCGCCGCGGCGATGCCGTTGAGCACCACTTCGAACGGTATGCCACGGTCGGTGTGGGTTTGCGGGTCGAAGAAGGGTTCGGTGTGGATCACGTTCTGGGCTTTGCAGCGCAGCAGGTAGGCCCAGGTCAGGTCGTAGAAATCCTGGGAGGTGCGCAGCACATCGGCGCCCTTGTAATACAGGTCGAGAAACTCTTGCAGGTTGTTGAAGGCATAGGCCTTGCGCAGGGTTTCGACGTCGTTCCACGGCAGCGCGATCTTGTTGCGCTCAGCCAGGGCGAACAGCAGCTCAGGCTCCAGCGAGCCCTCCAGGTGCAGGTGCAATTCAGCCTTGGGCAGGGCGTTGAGCCAATCGTACATTTTCTAAATTCTCATCAGGTGCAATGGCGGCATTCTACAGGCCATGGCTGAAATAATCGGCAAAACCTGACCAGCAGGAGAGTATTCGATTTGTTCACGCAAGGACCGTGTGAAATAAGGTGTAACGAAACGTTAGCGGCTTGGCGCAGTCTGTACCCCATCAATGACTGATTTGCCGCACTAAAAGGCCCGGAATGCTCACATCCCTCAAGCAAGAAAAATTCATGCTGCTGGCGCTGATTGCCGCCATCGCCGCCTACCCGTTGGAGCACTGGATGCTGCACAGCGGGCAAATGGTGGCATTGTTGGCCGGCGTGGTGTTGATCGGTTTTATCGTCGTGGCGTCGATGCGCGTGGCCCACCACGCCGAGCAACTGGCGGAAAAAGTCGGCGATCCCTACGGCACCATGATCCTGACCCTCGCCGCAGTGCTGGTGGAGGTGGTGATCCTGGCGATCATGATGAGCAACGAGCCATCACCCACCTTGGTGCGGGACACCATCTATTCGGCGGTGATGCTCGATATCAACGGCATCCTCGGCCTGGCAGCGTTGATGGGCGGCATCAAGCATGGCGAACAGTCCTACAATGATGATTCGGCGCGGACCTACAGCGTAATGATCCTGACCGCCATGGGCGTGTCGATGGTGGTGCCGGAATTTATCCCCGAAGCCGACTGGAAAATTTACTCGGCCTTCACCATCGGCGCGATGGTGGTGCTCTACACCTTGTTCCTGCGCATGCAGGTAGGGCCCCACAGTTATTTCTTCAGCTACAGCTACCCGGAAAAGCGTCGCAAGAAACTGCCGGAGGAACAAGAGTCGCCGCCGGTGAACCTGGCGTTCTCCATCGGTACCCTGGTGTTTGGCGTGATTGTGATTGGCGCGCTGGCCGAGGTGATGTCCAAGACCCTCGACCTGGGCCTGGAAGGCACGGGCGCACCGCCGGTGATCACGGCGATTGTGGTGGCGGCTATTTCGGCGGCACCGGAGATTCTGACGGCCTTGCGCGCCGCATTGGCCAACCGCATGCAGTCGGTGGTGAACATCGCGCTGGGCGCGTCGTTGTCGACGGTGATCCTGACGGTGCCGGTGATGGAGGCCATGGCGCTCTATACCGGCCAGCCGTTCCAGATGGCGATGACGCCGGTGCAAACGGTGATGGTGTTTATCACGCTGATCGTCAGTGCGATCAACCTCAACGATGGCGAAACCAATGCCATCGAAGGGATGACCCATTTTGTGTTGTTTGCGACCTTTATCATGTTGTCGCTGTTGGGCTTGTAAGCACCGTGCACTTCAAGTGGGAAGGCGATTGCCCTCCCACATGTCGAGCGGTGTCTGGTTTAGGTTCCGGCGATTAGCCGCCGTGCCGCCTGGCTGTGATCGGCGATCAAGCCTTTCAGGTCCAGGCCTTCCACCTGTCCGTCGATAACCCGCCATTTGCCGCCGATCATCACCCGGTCCGCCCGATCCGCGCCGCACAGCAGCAGTGCGGAGATCGGATCGTGGCTGCCGGAAAAACGCAGCTCATCCAGTTTGAACAGCGCCAGGTCGGCCTGTTTGCCTACGGCCAGTTCACCGATATCCGTACGCCCCAGTAGCTGCGCCGACCCCTTGGTCGCCCAACCCAGCACGCCTTCGGGGGTGATCTTTTCGGCGCCGTAACGCAGGCGCTGGATGTACAGGGCCTGGCGGGTTTCGAGGATCATGTTCGACGCATCGTTGGAGGCAGAGCCGTCCACACCCAGGCCGATGGGGGCGCCGGCAGCGATCAGGTCCAGGGTCGGGCAGATGCCGGAGGCCAGGCGCATATTTGAGCTTGGGCAATGACAGATGCCCGTACCGGCGGCGCCCAGGCGCGCAATTTCATCCGGGTTGAAGTGAATGCCATGGGCCAGCCAGGTGCGCGGGCCGAGCCAGCCGACGCTGTCCAGGTAATCCACCGTGCGCAGGCCGAAGCGCTGCAGGCAGAAATCTTCTTCGTCGAGGGTTTCGGCCAGATGGGTGTGCAGGCGCACATCCAGGCTGTTGGCCAGTTCGGCGCTGGCTTGCATTATTTGCGGGGTGACGGAAAACGGTGAGCAGGGCGCCAGGGCAATCTGGATGTACGCGCCGTCGCCGCGTTGATGGTATTCGCGGATCAGGCGCTGGCTGTCGTCAAGGATGACCTGGCCCTGTTGCACGGTCTGTTGCGGTGGCAGGCCGCCGTCGGCTTCGCTCAGGCTCATGGAACCGCGGGTGAGCATGGCGCGCATACCCAGTTCGCGCACGCTGTCGACTTGTACATCGATGGCGTTTTCCAGGCCATCGGGGAACAGATAGTGATGGTCTGCCGCCGTGGTGCAGCCCGAGAGCAGCAACTCCGCGAGCGCCACCTTCGACGCCAGGGCGAGTTTTTCCGGAGTCAGTCGCGCCCAGACCGGGTACAGGGTTTTCAACCAGGGAAACAACGGCTGATTGACTACCGGCGCCCAGGCGCGGGTCAGGGTCTGATAGAAGTGATGGTGGGTGTTGATCAGCCCGGGCAGGACCACATGCTCACGCGCATCGAACGCTTGGGGGCAGGGCTGTGCGGGTTGCTGACCCTGTGCCAGCACTTCGGCGATCACACCGTCTTGCAGCACCAGGCCGCCACGGGCGTCGAGGCTGTTGGCGGTGAAAATCGCGAGGGGGTTTTTTAACCAGATACGGGTCGCAGGCATTGGCCGGCTCCTCTGAATGATGGGTTCAGGTTTGCCAGCTCAGTGATGCCCTGTCTGCTGATCCAGGGTCGCCGGTGAGGGCGAGGTGCGCAGTCTACGCGCGGATCGTTATCGACGGCAATCGCTCGATAACGACCCTGTGCGGCTTACCAGGCGATGGTGTCGCCCTTGTAGTCCACGAAGTGATGGCCGCCCTTGCCGGTGTAGGCGTTCACCTGGTCTACCAGGCCGCGCACGCTGGTGTCGACATCGATGTGCGCGTTTTCGCCGCCCATGTCGGTCTTCACCCAGCCCGGGTGCAGCGACAGCACGGTAAGTTTGTGATCGCCCAGTTGGGTAATGAAGCTGTTGGTCATGGAGTTGAGTGCGGCCTTGCTGGCCTTGTACAGCGCCAGGTCCGAGCCATCGGGGATGGTCACGCTGCCCAGTACTGAACTCATGAACGCCAGCACGCCGCTGTCCTTGCGGATCTGCCCGACAAAGCGCTGGGCCAGGTTGATCGGCGCCACAGCGTTGGTGAAGAACAGCTGGCCGACTTCCGCCAGGGTGGCATGGCCAGGTTCTTGATTGGCAGGGCCCTTGACGCCTGCGTTGACGAACAACAGGTCGAAGGTGCGGTCCTTGAGGCGTTGGTTCAGGGCGATCACGGCTTGCTGATCGTCCATGTCGAGTTTCTCGATCTGTACCGGGCCCACGGCTTTCAGGGCATCGGCCTTGTTCGGGTCACGCACGGTGGCGGTCACGTCCCAGCCGTCCTGGAGCAATTGCTTGACCAGGCCGAGGCCCAGGCCGCGTGAGGCGCCGATGATCAGTGCGGTTTTTGGCGTAGGCATGAAGGCTTCCTTTAAAAGTCGCGGTTCAGGGTGTTCAGCGAACAACATTAGCAGTTTCAGCGTTGCAGCAGGATGCGCCCACGGCTCAGGTCGGCGAGCTGGGTTTGCAGGGTGTCGATGTGGGCTTCGCCCAGGGCCAGTTGTAACTCCACGCCATTGGCGGTGAAGGTTTCTTCCAGCACCAGTCCGTCCAACTCGGCGACGCGCAATTTGACCAGGTTCAGCTCGGAGAATCCGCAGGCGCAACTCAGCGGCACGCGGCTGATCAGTTCGATGCGCTCGGCATTTTGCAGGCACTTGTTCGCACCGCCACCATAAGCGCGGGCCAGGCCGCCGGTACCGAGTTGTATACCGCCATACCAGCGAATCACCAGCACTGCGACCTGATCAAAACCTTGGGCCTCAATGGCCGCCAGGATCGGCCGCCCTGCGGTGCCGCCGGGTTCCCCGTCGTCACTGCTGCGGTATTGATCGGCCAGCTTCCAGGCCCAGCAGTTGTGCGTGGCGTTAAGGTCGCTGTGCTGCTCGAAAAATGCCTGGGCTTCTTGCGGGCTGGTGATCGGTGCGGCCAGGGTAATGAAGCGGCTTTTGCGAATTTCTTCGCGGAACTCGCAAAGGCCGGTGAGCGTGAAAGACATAGATGGCTTCGTCTAGAGGGCCGGCTTGATGCCGCAGCCCTTGAGAATGATGTGGATCAGGTTGGTGCCGGCGTCTTCCATATCCTGCTTGGTCAGCTTGGTGCGACCGGTGACGCGGCAGATCTGGGTGGCGAAGTCGGCATAATGCTGGGTGCTGCCCCACAACAGGAAGATCAGGTGCACGGGGTCGATGGGGTCCATCTTGCCGGCGTCGATCCAGGCCTGGAACACCGCCGCCCGACCACTGAACCAGGCGCGGTAGTCCTGGCTGAAATATTCGGTCAGGCATTCGCCGCCGCTGATGATCTCCATGGCGAAGATCCGCGAGGCCTGGGGCTGGCGCCGCGAAAACTCCATCTTGGTGCGGATGTAGCGGGAGAGGGCCACGGCCGGGTCGTCCTCGGCGGTCAGCGTGTTGAAGGTGCTGTCCCACAGTTCGAGGATATTGCTGAGCACCGCGATATACAGGCCCAGCTTGTTGGTGAAGTAGTAGTGCAAGTTGGCCTTGGGCAGCCCGGCGCTGGCAGCGATGGTGTTCATGCTGGTGCCCTTGTAGCCATGGCGCGCGAACTCATCTTCAGCAGCCTGGAGAATCGCTTGTTCGTTCTTTTGCCGAATGCGGCTGGCGGGCTTACCGGCGTGGTTGCTGTGGGCAGGAACTTCGAGGCTCATGGAGG
>Ga0209173_100600_pt1 | contig 15105 bp, 15 predicted proteins | sample SynthPrep_16_END_FD_187206 | JGI IMG/M metagenome (GOLD analysis project Ga0209173, IMG submission 187206) | Synthetic microbial communities from Ohio, USA - SynthPrep_16_END_DS12_MetaG (SPAdes) (version 2) | ecosystem: Engineered > Bioreactor > Aerobic > Activated sludge | place: USA: Ohio... | reverse complement strand
ATGATGTTATCGATGCCCAGGACGATCTCGAGGGCCGTCAGGGTGAAGAAGGCAATCCAGATTTCCGGATTGGTCAGCCATTCCATGTGTATTCCTTTGAGCGAGTGTTAGACCGCGCCAGCCTTAAGAGCCGGCGCAGTGAGTTGTACGATTATAGAGTGCTGAACAGCGGAAAAATCCCCATCAGCAAAGCGGCGACCATTATGCACAGGCACACCAGCACCGCCCACTTGAGGGTGAAGCGCTGGTGATCGCCAAATTCGATACCCGCCAGGGCTACCAGCAAGTAGGTCGATGGAACCAGTGGGCTCAACAAGTGCACAGGCTGGCCAACGATCGAGGCGCGGGCCATTTCCACGGCGGTGATGCCGTAGTGGCTGGCGGCTTCGGCCAGTACCGGCAGAACGCCGTAGTAGAAGGCATCGTTGGACATGAAGAAGGTAAACGGCATGCTCACCAGCGCGGTGATCACGGCCAGATAGGGCCCCAGCGCGTCAGGAATGACGGCCAGCAGGCTCTTGGACATGGCATCGACCATGCCGGTACCGGACAGGATGCCGGTGAAGATACCGGCGGCGAAGATCAGGCCGGTGACCGCCAGGACGCTGCCGGCATGGGCGGCGATCCGGTCTTTCTGCATCTGCAGGCATGGGTAGTTGACGATCATCGCGATACTGAAGGCCACCATGAACAGTACTGGCAGTGGCAACAGGCCGGCGATCAAGGTGCACATCAGGGCGAAGGTCAGTGCGCCGTTGAACCAGATCAGTTTCGGACGGCGGGCGTCCGGGTATTGCGAGACGCTGATTTCGCTGTGGTCGATTTCATCGCCTTGCAGGTGCAACTCGCCCAGGCGTGCCCGTTCGCGCTTGCCGTACATATAGGCAATCACCAGGATGGCGACGACGCCGGCGGCCATGGCTGGAATCATCGGGACGAAAATATCCGATGGGTCCACGTGCAATGCACTGGCGGCGCGGGCGGTCGGGCCACCCCATGGGGTCATGTTCATCACCCCACCGGCGAGGATGATCAGGCCGGCCATGATCCGCGGGCTCATGCCGATGCGCTGGTACAGCGGCAGCATGGCGGCCACGCAGATCATGTAGGTGGTGGCGCCGTCTCCGTCCAGTGATACCACCAGGGCCAGCACGGCGGTGCCGACCGAGACCTTCAGCGGGTCGCCCTTGACCAGCTTGAGGATCTTGCGCACGGCCGGGTCGAACAGGCCGGAGTCGATCATCAAGGCGAAATAGAGGATGGCAAACATCAGCATTACGCCGGTCGGCGCAAGCTTGGTGATGCCCGCGAGCATCATCGGGCCGATCTGCGGGGCAAAGCCGCCGAACAGCGCGAACAGGATCGGTACGATGATCAGGGCGATCAGCGCAGACAGGCGCTTGGTCATGATCAGGAACATGAACGTGATGACCATGGCAAAGCCAAGGAAAGTCAGCATAGGAATACTCCAGGCGTAGCGCGGCTAGGGAATGGCGAACCGGTTGGGTCAGCGCAGAACGAAAGGCACGAGGCGTACGGGTGGAGTCGGGGCAAACAGGCGGGTACGGGCGGACATCGGGAATCACCATTGTTGTTGTTAACAACCGGTCTGTTGCCGGTAGTGGTGGGCGATCCTAGTCCCGGAAGCTTTCAGCCAGCTTTCGCTTGAGAAACGGGCTACGTTGAATGGACGACTGGTCCTGTATGAAATAAGGATGTGGGAGACAGAGCATGCATGAGCAACACCAAGGCGGCTGCCATTGCGGGCGGGTGCGTTATCAGTTCAGCGGGGCGTTGGTGGATATTGCCCACTGCCACTGTTCGATTTGCCGGCGGGTCAGCGGCGGCTTGGTGACAACCTGGATCACCCTGCCCCGTTCCGCGTTCGCCTGGGTGGCGGGAACGCCGGCGCAGTACGAATCTTCGCCGACATGCGTGCGGTATTTCTGTTCTAACTGTGGGGCGCATTTGGCGCTGGTAACGCAACTGAGTGCCGAGAGTATCGATGTGACCATCGCAACCCTGGATCACCCGGAGCTGGCCCCGGCAGATCGGCACATCTGGGTAGAGAGCCGATTGCCGTGGTTACACTTGGATGAGCAACTACCGGAAGAAGCCGGAGAAGCGCTCTAGGGCAGTTCGAACCCGCCGGAGGCCTTGTGCAGTGCGCGCAAGTGCTCGCCTAGCTGCTTGAGGTTGGCTTCACATGCGGCAATCTCCGCCGCGCGGGCCGGTTCCAGCAGCGCCCTCACCTCTTTGTCCAGATCGCCGGTCAGCGACTGCAACTGCTTCTGGCGCGCGGCGCTCTCTGATTCCAGGCGTTTGGATTCTGTTGGTTGTGGCAAGCCGTAACCGCTGGTGCCCAGCAGCTCTGCCGGGCGACTGAGGAAGCCACTGTTGGCGAGGATCTGCTGCAACGTCGCGTTGGCCTTTTCCATGCCGCCGTTCTTCAGCTCGCGGGCGCCAAGGTAGCGTTGCTTGACTTCATCCTGGGCCAGCATGAGCTGCTTGCGGAAGCTCGCCTGTTCCAGCAGCAACAAGGCGGCGCTGGCGCGCAGGTCGGCTTCGGCGAACCATGGGCGGCGCTCTTCGGCACTCAGTGACAACCAATCCTCCACTTCAGCCTGTTTGATCGGCAGACGCTTTTTCAACACCTCGAACATCGCCTGGTAGCGCTCGCGGAAGGAGTCGAAGTGATAGCCGAGGCGCAGCGCGCGTTTTTTGTCGTCCAGCACACTGGTATCGGCCAGGCCTCGGCCCTTGAGGACTTCCAGCAGGCCATTGGGCGTGATGTTGTCCAGGCCGGTCAGCTGCGGGTTGGCGCTGCCGCTGCGTAACAGTTTCAGGCTCTCGACTGCGCAGTTGTTGGAGATGAAGAAGTAGTTGCCGTCGTAGCTCCAGTGCATTTCGGCGGCGTGTTCGACGGTGTCGTTGATCTCCTGGCGCGTGAGCTTCAACGGCACCGACGCCAGGCCGCGCAGCTCGGTCTTGGTGTACTCGTCAATGACCTGGGACAGCGGCAGCACGAACAGCCGCGACGGGTATTTGCCGATCAGGCCGTCCCAGCTCGAGAGTTGTACGTCACCGACAAACGCGCGGTAGGACAACACCAGGTGCTGGTCCAGGTCCAGGCGGCAGTCCGGGCCCCGTGGCCGGCCGGGGGCGCAGATCACCAGGCGCAGCATGCTGTGGCCCCAGCGACTCACGAGGTTCTGGTTGGCTTCGGCCAGCAGGTAGTCGATTTCGTAGACCCGCTCGGGGTCGACCTGGCCCAGTGGAGTCTTGGCGAAGTCGTTGCCGGCGTTGAGGAAGGCGTAGGTTTTGGCACAGGTGTCCTTGGCGGGCGGCGCCCAGCCAAAGTGTTCCTTGTAATAGCGGTACAGCGAAGGCCGGCGGCAGGCATAGCTCGGGTCGAGGAGGAAGTACTCCATGTTGACGGCGACGAATTCCAGCGGGCTGGTGGTTTCGTAGATGTCCGGGCTGCGGGCGACCTGATGGTTGTTCTGTTCACGTTCGCCGCGACGGCCGACGTATTGCGGCCACCCGGCGAGGTCCAGCAGGCGTGGGTCATCGCTGAGGGTAAAGCGGCGGTCGTTCTGGCCCCGGCATTGATCGGGCAGGCCGATCAGGCCGGTGATGTTGTTCTGGCGGCTGCAACGCTGGATCAGCTTGCGGTCGGCGCTGGACCACAGGCGGGCACGGTCATAGATGTGGGTCAGTTCATGCAGCACGGTGGCGAGCATTTCCCGGCGCACGGTGCCGTGGGGGCGATTGGTTTTTTGCGTCGCGGCACTGCCGTCGGTAAGGCTTTCCAGCAAGTTGCTGTTGAGGTCCAGTTCGGACACCAGCGAAGCCTGGCCGTAGGCGTTCTCGGGCATCTTGTCGGTCCAGCCGACGTCGATGGTCCGGTCCAGTTGCTCGATGAAGCGCGGCGGCAACGCCTGCATCGCTTCATCCAGCAATGCCTGGCTCGCCTGCTGCTGGGCCGGGCTCAAGCCATCGGTCTTGAGCCGCAGTTGCAGGGCGGCCTGAGCCGCGCTGGCGCCCAGCAGCAAGGTGCCGGCCAGTAGCCAGGCGGCAACGCGCCTCACAGAGAGAGGATAGCTTCGGCGAGAACCTGGTCGCTGGCGTCGCGGGCTTCCGGCACGCGGGTTCGCAGGGTGTCGAAGGCGGCTTCCAGTTGAGCGCCACGAATCTCGCCATTGCTGGCGACGAAACTGGCGGCATCGTCGTGGGCTTCGCGTACGACTTTGGAGTCGCGGATGGACGTGGTGGTGTCCGAGGTGAAATCGATGGTACGGGCCGAGGCTCGGACGATGATGTTACTGGTGGCCTTCAGGGTTTGTGCCTGGGCAACACCGGCCAACAACAGCAGGCCGAGAGCGGCGGCGATCAGCGGGCTACGCATGGAATGACTCCGAAATACAAAGATGATTATTGGACGAGAATTGCTTGCGCCAGTTCAAGGTCACTGGCGTTAAGTTTTGGCTGGGTATGGCGCAGATAATCCAGCGCTGATTCCAGTCGGGCTCCCCGCCATTGGCCGTCAGTGGCAATGAAAGCGGCAGCGTCATCCTGGGCGGCCAGTATCAGTTTATGGTCGAACGGTGCGGAGGTCACTTTGCTGGTGGCATACGCACTGACAACGAGGCTCTGGGTGGACAGGTCAAAGGCCGGAGCTTGCGTGGACCAGCAGGTGCAAAACACTACGGGAGCGATCAACAGGCGGTATGAAAAAGCCATGGGACTCGACAACTGAAAACGAGCGCCAAGGCTAGCGCAATGCCCGGGCGAGAGCCAGCGCGGAGGGTTCGGGGAGCGCCTGGCGCCCCCTTTATCCCACCTGCGGTCAGATGGCCAGGATCGCCTGGGCCAGTTGCGTGTCAGTCGCGGTATTCAGTTGTGGAGCCTGTTGGCGGATCTGGGCCAGGGCGCTTTCCAGTTTTACGCCACGGATGGCGCCTTCGCTGGCAACGAAGCTGGCGGCGTCGTCACGGGCGGCACGTACGACCTTGTTGTCACGCAGGGAGGAAGTGGCATCGGAGGTGGCGTCTGAGGTGGCTTTCAGTGCGCCGACGATCGAATCCGTGGTCACGATCAGGCTGGAGGCGTTGGCATTGGCAGCCAGGGCCAGCAGGGCTGCAGCGCTCAGCAGGTGAAGACGGGACATGGGGTGACTCCTGTAAATGAACGAAAGGGTGGCACAAAGCTACTGCTTGAGCAGCGAGACCATGGGCATCAGACGCCCGTTCTACAGGGTTCGCCACGTGGTAGCCGGATATTAGCCGCCGCTTATCTGTTCGGATAGCTTCCTGCGGTGATTACTCGCGCCAGAACGATTTGGCCAGCTCAGATGCCCGGTCGCCGTGACTGATACCCGCATCGGACAATTCCCGCGGATCCAGTTGAGCCAGCAGCCTGCGTGTGCGGGCCCGTTGCCCCCAGCAGACGAGTGCTGCAGCGGTGCGCTTGAGTAGCTGTATCAACCGAGGGTGTTGCTGGTTTTTGGTATTCATGACGCGCGCCTTTCATGAGGTCCTGGAACACCATCTTGGGCTGGAGGGTGCTACCGGTACAGATACACGCGGGTTAAATTGTACTGCTTAATTGTTATGTTTTTTAAACTGTATCGGTCTGTAGAAAGCCGACTGTTTTCGCCATTGAAAATCCAAACCCCAGAAACAGCAGAACCCGCCGCCGGTTACCCGGGGCGGGTTCTGCTTTAACAATTCGGAGTGCTGGCGGTGGACCCGGTGGGTCAGGGCCAGCGGACGCTAATTAGCGCCAGAACGGCTTGCTCAGCTCTTCGTAGCGTTGTGCTTCGCTGATACCGGCGTCAGCCAGCAGACGCGAATCCAGACGAGCCAGTTGATGGCGGCTGGAGATGCGGCGCTGCCACAACATCAGGTTGGCGAGAACGCGCAGAGGCAGGGAAGCCTGGGTGTTTACAGCTTTTTCTTCGAAGAACAGATCGGAACTGAGTGTACGTTCCATGATGACATCCTTCCGCTTGTGGCGGGATTAGGTAGTGGTTTAACTGGTGCCAATGATCCTCCTCCCGCGCAAGACTCTCTAGATACAGTTCACCTGTATTGTGAGGGGCCAGTTAACTGTTTATAGGGGCTGTACTGTACGAAATTGGGGCAACTGTACCTGTCTGCACTTTTATGGTGCGTTTTAGGCGTTTATGGAGTTCGAGGTAGGATATTTCGGTAGGAAATGACCGGTACAGCAGTACAGTTTTTTATAAAAGTTGGGCTCGGAAGCTCGGGCTGATGAAACTGTGTTTGCATCAGCCCGAATCTGTATCAATCACGCCTTCAGCATATGCCCGGTTTCTTCCAGGTTGATGTGCCAACTCAGTGCTTCTCGCAGGATATGCGGGGTGTGCCCGCCCAGCACACAGGCTTGGGTGAAGTAGGTGTTCAGGGCATCGCGGTACGCCGGGTGCACACAGTTGTCGATGATGACCCGAGCCCGCTCCCGCGGCGCCAGGCCCCGCAGGTCCGCCAGGCCGACCTCGGTCACGAGGATGTCGACGTCATGCTCGGTATGGTCCACATGGCTGACCATTGGCACGACGCTGGAAATCGCGCCGGCCTTGGCAATCGACTTGGTGACAAAGATCGCCAGGTGCGCGTTGCGCGCAAAGTCGCCCGAGCCGCCAATTCCGTTCATCATCCGGGTGCCGCAGACGTGGGTGGAGTTGACGTTGCCATAGATGTCGAACTCCAGCGCGGTGTTAATGCCGATGATGCCCAGGCGCCGCACCACTTCCGGGTGATTGGAGATTTCCTGGGGCCGCAGCACCAATTTGTCTTTGTAGCGCTCCAGGTTGCCGAACACGTCGGCGTTGCGCCGTTCCGACAATGTGATCGAACTGCCTGAGGCAAAGCTCAGCTTGCCTGCGTCGATCAGGTCGAATGTGGAATCCTGGAGGACTTCCGAATACATCGTCAGGTCTTCGAAGGGCGACTCGATCAAACCGCACATCACCGCATTGGCAATGTTGCCGATGCCTGCCTGCAGTGGGCCGAGCTTGTTGGTCATGCGTCCGGCGTCGACTTCTTCTCTAAGGAAGTTGATCAGGTGATTGGCGATCGACTGGGTGTCGCTGTCGGGCGGCGTCACGGTGGAGGCCGAATCCGCCTGATTGGTGATGACGATCGCGACGATCTTCTCCGGCGGAATCGGAATCGCGGTGCTGCCGATACGGTCGTCCACGGCCACCAGCGGAATTGGCGTGCGGGTCGGGCGATAGCTCGGGATATAGATGTCGTGCAGGCCTTCCAGGTTCGGGTTATGCGCCATGTTGATCTCGACGATCACCTGCTTGGCGAAAATCGCGAAACTGGCGGAGTTGCCCACGGAAGTGGTTGGCACAATGTGGCCTTGCTCGGTGATCGCTACGGCTTCGATCACCGCGATGTCCGGTAGCTTGAGCTGATTGTTGCGCAGCTGCTCGACGGTTTCCGACAAATGCTGGTCGATAAACATCACCTCGCCGGCGTTGATCGCCTTGCGCAGGGTGCTATCTACCTGGAATGGCATGCGTCGCGACAGTACACCGGCTTCGGTCAGTTGCTTGTCCAGGTCGTTGCCCAGGCTGGCGCCGGTCATCAGGGTAATTTTCAGCGGTGATGTCTTGGCGCGTTCGGCCAAGGCGTGGGGCACGGCCTTGGCTTCACCGGCGCGGGTGAAGCCGCTCATGCCGACGGTCATGCCGTCCTGGATCAGTGCGGCAGCGTCAGCCGCGCTCATGACCTTGTTCAACAACGAAGGCAAGCGGATACGATCACGGTACATGGATTGTTATCTCGGGCTACGGAAGCAAGATGCGCAGTCTAGTGATTTCAAAAAATTTCGTCCCGCTACCATGGTCGAATGCCAGGCAGCGATTTAGAGCCTTTTGTCGGTTTTTACCGGCAATAAAAAACCCCAGCCTACTAAAGGCCAGGGTTTTGGGTATTGCGCTGGCGCAGTGTTTATTCGACGGCCTTGACCATGTCTTCGATGACCTTCTTGGCGTCGCCGAAGACCATCATGGTCTTGTCCAGGTAGAACAGTTCGTTGTCCAGGCCGGCATAGCCGCTGGCCATCGAGCGCTTGTTGACGATGATGGTCTTGGCCTTGAACGCTTCGAGGATCGGCATGCCCGCGATGGGGGACTTGGGATCGTTCTTGGCGGCCGGGTTGACCACGTCGTTGGCGCCTAGCACCAGCACCACGTCGGCCTGGCCGAACTCGGAGTTGATGTCTTCCATCTCGAATACCTGGTCGTAAGGTACTTCTGCCTCGGCCAGCAATACGTTCATGTGACCAGGCATACGGCCTGCAACCGGGTGGATCGCGTACTTCACGGTCACGCCGCGGTGGGTCAGCTTCTCGGTCAGCTCTTTCAGTGCATGTTGTGCCCGTGCCACCGCCAGGCCGTAGCCCGGTACGATGATTACGGTATCGGCGTTGGTCAGCAGGAAGGTTGCATCGTCAGCCGAGCCGGATTTCACCGGGCGCGCTTCTTTCGAGCCGGCCGGGCCGGCGGCGTCTGCCGTGTTGCCGAAACCGCCGAGCAATACATTAAAGAAGGAGCGGTTCATCGCCTTGCACATGATGTACGACAGGATCGCACCGCTTGAACCCACCAGCGAACCGGCGATGATCAGCATCGAGTTGTTCAGCGAGAAGCCGATCCCCGCCGCAGCCCAGCCGGAGTAGCTGTTGAGCATCGAGACGACCACCGGCATGTCCGCGCCGCCAATCGGGATAATGATCAGCACGCCCAGCACGAACGCCAGGGCCAGCATCAATGCGAAGGCGCTGAGGTTGCCGGTGAACATGAAGGCCAGGCCCAGGCCCAGTGTCAACAGCCCCAGCACCAGGTTCAGCTTGTGCTGACCGCCGAACTGTACCGGTGCGCCCTGAAACAGGCGGAACTTGTACTTACCCGACAGCTTGCCGAAGGCGATGACCGAGCCGGAGAACGTAATTGCACCGATGGCTGCACCGAGGAACAACTCCAGGCGGTTACCGGCGGGGATCGAATCCCCCAGGTGTTTTACGATACCCAGCGACTGTGGTTCCACGACTGCGGCGATGGCGATAAACACTGCAGCCAGGCCGATCATGCTGTGCATGAACGCCACCAGCTCCGGCATCTTGGTCATTTCCACGCGCTTGGCCATGATCGAGCCGGCGGTGCCGCCGACCAGCAGGCCAACGATGACGTAGCCAATTCCGGCAGTGGCCAGCTCGGCGCCGAGCTTATAGATGAGGCCCACGGTGGTGAGCACTGCCAGCGCCATGCCGAGCATGCCGAACAGGTTGCCGCGCCGGGACGTCGTCGGGTGTGACAGGCCTTTAAGGGCCTGGATAAAGCAGATCGACGCGATCAGGTAGAGCGTCGTGACCAGATTCATGCTCATGACGATGGCGCCTCTTCTTTTGCTTTCGGGGCTTTCTTCTTGAACATCTCAAGCATCCTGCGGGTAACCAGGAAGCCACCGAACACGTTGACCGCCGCGAGGGCTACGGCCAGGGTGCCCATGGTCTTGCCCAGTGGTGTCACGGTGAGTGCGGCTGCCAGCATGGCGCCGACGATCACGATCGCCGAAATTGCGTTGGTCACGGCCATCAGCGGGGTGTGCAGGGCTGGGGTGACGTTCCAGACCACGTGATAACCGACATAAATCGCCAGCACGAAGATGATCAGGTTGTAGATACCGGGGGAAATAAGCTCTTCCATCGTCTGAATCCCTGCTTAGGCGTTTTTGCGGATGACTTGGCCGTCGCGGCACATCAGGCACGCGGCGACGATGTCGTCTTCGAGGTTGATTTCAAACTGCCCTTCCTTGGTGAAGACCAGCTTCAGGAAGTCCAGCAGGTTGCGTGCGTACAGCGCCGAGGCATCGGCGGCGACGGCGCCGGCCAGGTTGGTCGGGCCGCAGATGGTCACACCGTTTTCCACGACCACCTGGTCTGCCACGGTCAGCGGGCAGTTGCCGCCCTGGGCTGCGGCGAGGTCGATGACCACCGAGCCTGGCTTCATCTGAGCGACGGTCTCGGCGCTGAGCAGGGTCGGTGCCTTGCGACCCGGAATCAATGCGGTGGTGATGACGATGTCGGCTTGCTTGGCACGTTCATGCACGGCCAGGGCCTGGCGCTGCATCCAGCTTGTTGGCATTGGGCGCGCGTAACCGCCCACGCCAACCGCGCATTCACGTTCTTCATCAGTTTCGTATGGCACGTCGACGAACTTGGCGCCCAGGGATTCGATCTGTTCCTTTACCGCCGGACGCACGTCGGACGCTTCGATGACCGCACCCAGGCGTTTCGCGGTAGCGATCGCCTGCAGCCCTGCTACACCAGCTCCAAGAATCAGCACGCGAGCGGCTTTCACCGTACCGGCGGCGGTCATCAGCATTGGCATGAAGCGTGGGTAGTGATGGGCGGCGAGCAGTACAGCCTTGTAGCCGGCAATGTTTGCCTGGGAAGACAGCACATCCAGGCTCTGTGCGCGGGAGGTGCGCGGCGCGGCCTCAAGGGCAAAGGCCGTGATGCCATGCTCGGCCAGTCGAGTGATGGTTTCGTTGCTGAACGGATTGAGCATGCCCACCAGCACTGCGCCGCTTTTGATCAGCGTCAGTTCGCTGTCATTGGGGGCGACTACCTTGAGGATCAGCTCGGCGCCGAATGCATCACTGGCGTTGCCAATGGTTGCGCCTGCCGCTTCATAGGCACTGTCGACGACACTGGCATTGATGCCTGCCCCGCTTTGCACAGTGACCTTGTGGCCCTGGCCGATCAGCTTCTTGATGGTTTCCGGGGTGGCAGCCACCCGCGTTTCACCGGTCTGGGTTTCGAGAGGAACACCAATGTGCACGTCAAATCTCCTGCATGATCTTTTTGCTTTGATTTTTGTAAAAGGCCAGTGCGCCACGACAGGCGAATCTGGGCGGCCGATCAGCACGATCCCGCTGAATACAGCGGGGCGCGGCATTTTGCAGGCGAACTTTACGGCCTTCAAGAGATTATGACGGGTGACGAAAAATTAACTACAAGTCACCCCGTGACCGATTGTCGCAATGGATAGATTAAAGTCGTTTAAATACAGGAGATTAAAGAGTTTTTACCGAAATACCAGCGCTTCTCCATCGCCGACGTGAATGCTTGGGCATCGCTGCAATTTTATGGCTACAGGCCAATACCTACATGGCTTAAAGGCCATTTCAGGGTCAAAAGATGCGGTCTTCTAAATTGCGACATATATATACATATGTAGGTATTTTATTTTGTTGACTACAAAGTTAATAAATTGACGAAGACCCTTTAGATATTGGGGTTGTAACGATGCGACTGATCAATCAGCCAGTCCCTGAACGCATGCAGAGAAGCTGATTCGACCTTTCTCTCTGGAATCATCAGGTAGTAAGCCTTTGAGCTCGCCAGTACCTGAGGGCTGGCAATCACCAAGTGCCCATCGCTCAGTTCCCTTTGAATAAGGAACGGCGGTATCAGTGCAATGCCCATATCGTGCATGGCTGCCTGGGACAACATGGAGAATAGCTCGTAACGCGGGCCTGTCATGTCGCGGGGTATGTCCAGCTGTTGCGCGTTGAACCACTGGCGCCAGGCATAGGGTCGAGTGGTTTGTTGCAGCAGGGGCAGTTCGGCGATTTCGTGTGCAGTGAAGTGCGTGCGATCGCCCAGCAAGCGCGGGCTGCATACCGGGAGCGGGTTTTCTCCCATCAGTTTGTGGGATTCGGTACCGGACCAGTCGGCATCGCCAAAGTAGATTGCCGCGTCGAATTCGGTATCGGCGAACAGGAAAGGCCGTGTGCGGTTGGTCAGGTTGACGGTGACTTCGGGATGCTTGTGCTGAAAGTCCTTGAGGCGCGGGATCAGCCATTGGGTGCCGAAGGTCGGGACCACCGCCAGTTCAATAACGTTGGTGCCCTGCTGTCCCATGATCGAAAGGGTGTCGCGTTCCACGGCGTCAAGTTGCGTAGCCACCCGGCGACTGTAGGAAAGCCCTGCTTCTGTCAGTTTCACGCCCCGGCGCGAGCGTCGAAACAGCTCGACACTTAAAAACTCCTCAAGACTGGCGATTTGTCGGCAGATTGCGCCCTGGGTGATCGAAAGCTCCTGTGCCGCCTTGGTAAAGCTCTCGTGGCGGGCTGCAGCCTCGAAACTGACCAGCGCCGTGGTGCTGGGAATCTTTCTGCGCATGTACCGTGACCTCACAAGTAAAGAGCATCTATGCCGCTTTTGAATGTTACGGAGTGAGAAATTAGCACAAGGCTATGCAAAATCCTCGTTTGCCCTCCTCGCCTGCCCGGCCTAGGCTCCATGCACGACTTTTGATTTACTTCGCGAGGACTCACTCATGGGCGGTAAGGCAAGCTTCAACTGGATCGATCCACTGCTGCTGGATTCACAGCTCACCGAAGAAGAACGCATGGTGCGCGACAGTGCCGAACAGTTCGCCCAGGACAAGCTGGCGCCCCGTGTTCTCGAAGCCTTCCGCCATGAAAAGACTGACCCTGCGATCTTCCGCGAAATGGGTGAGACCGGCCTGCTGGGGGCGATGATTCCAGAGCAGTACGGTGGCAGTGGATTGAACTACGTCAGCTATGGCCTGATCGCTCGTGAAGTAGAACGTGTGGACTCTGGCTACCGTTCGATGATGAGTGTGCAGTCCTCACTGGTGATGGTGCCTATCAATGAATTCGGTACCGAAGCGCAAAAGCAGAAATACCTGCCGAAGCTGGCCTCTGGTGAATGGATTGGCTGCTTTGGCCTGACCGAGCCTAACCATGGTTCCGACCCCGGCGCGATGATTACCCGCGCGCGCAAAGTGGATGGCGGCTACAGCCTCACTGGCAGCAAGATGTGGATTACCAACAGCCCGATTGCGGATGTGTTCGTGGTGTGGGGCAAGGACGATGCGGGCGACATTCGCGGCTTCGTGCTGGAAAAGGGTTGGAAAGGCCTGAGTGCTCCGGCGATCCACGGCAAGGTCGGATTGCGCGCCTCGATCACCGGTGAAATCGTCATGGATAACGTGTTTGTTCCTGAAGAGAACATCTTCCCGGATGTGCGTGGCCTGAAAGGACCGTTCACTTGCCTTAACTCGGCACGCTACGGGATCTCGTGGGGTGCCTTGGGGGCCGCGGAGTTCTGCTGGCATACCGCGCGTCAGTACACCCTTGATCGCCAGCAGTTCGGGCGGCCTTTGGCGGCTACTCAACTGATCCAGAAGAAGCTTGCAGACATGCAGACTGAAATCACCCTGGCGCTGCAAGGATGCCTGCGGTTGGGTCGTATGAAGGATGAGGGCACTGCGGCTGTGGAAATCACCTCGATCATGAAGCGTAACTCGTGTGGCAAGTCGCTCGACATTGCCCGGATGGCGCGTGACATGCTCGGTGGTAACGGCATCTCGGATGAGTTCGGCATTGCCCGCCACCTGGTCAACCTTGAAGTGGTGAATACCTATGAGGGTACTCACGACGTGCATGCATTGATCCTGGGGCGAGCGCAAACCGGTATTCAGGCGTTCTATTAATAGGAGAACGACCATGGGCGCGCTTTCGCACCTGCGGGTACTGGATTTGTCGCGAGTGCTGGCGGGCCCTTGGGCCGGGCAGATACTTGCAGACCTTGGCGCTGAAGTGATCAAGGTCGAGCGGCCCGGGAATGGCGACGACACTCGTGCCTGGGGGCCACCCTTCCTCAAGGATGCGTATGGGGAAAACACCACTGAGGCGGCGTATTACCTGTCTGCCAATCGCAACAAGGAATCGGTGACGATCGACTTCACGCGGCCGGAGGGCCAGAAGCTGGTGCGTGACCTGGCGGCGAAGTCCGACATTCTGATCGAGAACTTCAAGGTAGGCGGCTTGGCGGCCTATGGGTTGGACTATGAGTCGCTCAAGGAGATCAATCCGGAGTTGATCTACTGCTCGATTACCGGGTTTGGTCAAACCGGGCCCTATGCGACGCGGGCGGGCTACGACTTCATGATCCAGGGGCTTGGCGGGCTGATGAGCCTGACTGGCCGCCCGGAGGGTGAAGACGGCGCCGGGCCGGTTAAGGTTGGCGTGGCGCTGACGGATATTCTTACGGGGCTTTACTCGACAGTTGCGATCCTGGCGGCCATGGCTCACCGGGATCATGATGGTGGCGGCCAGCATATCGATATGGCGTTGCTGGATGTGCAGGTGGCTTGTCTGGCTAATCAGGCGATGAACTACCTGACGACGGGCGTCTCTCCAAAGCGCCTGGGTAACGCTCATCCGAATATCGTTCCCTATCAGGATTTTCCTACGGCGGATGGCGACTTCATTCTTACTGTGGGTAATGATGGGCAGTTCCGCAAATTTGCCGAAGTGGCTGGGCAGCCCCAGTGGGCGGATGATCCTAGGTTTGCAACTAATAAGCTGCGAGTGGCCAACAGGGCGGTGCTGATTCCGTTGATCCGTCAGGCTACTGTGTTCAAGAGCACGGCTGAATGGGTAGCTCAGCTGGAGCGAGTAGGTGTGCCTTGCGGCCCGATCAATGACCTGGCGCAGGTGTTTGCCGATCCTCAGGTAAAAGCGCGCGGGTTGGCGATGCAGTTGCCTCATGCGTTGGCTGGTACTGTGCCCCAGGTGGCAAGTCCTATGCGCCTGTCCAAGACGCCTGTTGAATACCGCAGCGCACCTCCGCTGTTGGGTGAGCATACCCATCAGGTGCTGCAGCAAGTGCTGGGTTTGACGCCAGCGAATGTGTCGGCTTTGAGGGAGGCCGGGGTCATCTGAAGCTTCTCTTCTATATAGAGGGTTGTTGAGGCTCTCTATATGGAGGGAAGTTGGTCGGTTTTTAGCCAGAAATGCCTATTTGATAGAAAAGCTGAATTAAGGGTTGACGGCAGATTCTGGAAGTCTATAATTCGCCCCACTTCCGGCGCAGTCGAAACGGAAAACTCCTTGGTAAACAAAGAGTTATGTAGGTTTCGACAGCGGGTTGCTTCAGATCATCGAAGCCCAGAAGGAGTTAGTAAGGCAGTGTTGTTTGGCCCTATTAACGGTTCGATCTTCTCGGTCGAAAGCGGAGAAAAAGAGGTGT